>Ga0207678_10000226_pt1 | contig 50299 bp, 47 predicted proteins | sample KBSC63metaG_FD_184319 | JGI IMG/M metagenome (GOLD analysis project Ga0207678, IMG submission 184319) | Corn rhizosphere microbial communities from Kellogg Biological Station, Michigan, USA - KBS C6-3 metaG (SPAdes) (version 2) | ecosystem: Host-associated > Plants > Roots > Rhizosphere > Soil ... | reverse complement strand
CTGCACGAAGCGCCGAAGGAGCGCCGCGCGATGGTCGGCGGCCTGCTGTTCTCGATGGCGCTCACGTCGTTTCTGACCAGCGTGACCGAGCCGATCGAATTCAGCTTCATGTTCCTCGCGCCGGTGCTGTACGTGATCCACGCGGTGCTCACGGGGCTGTCGCTCGCGATCTGCCAGCTGCTCGGCGTGAAGCTCGGCTTCACGTTCTCGGCCGGCGCGATCGACTACGTGCTGAACTACGGGCTGTCGACGAAGGGCTGGATCGCGATTCCGCTCGGCATCGCGTACGGTGTCGCGTACTACGGGCTGTTCCGCTTCTTCATCCGCAAGTTCAACATGGCGACGCCGGGCCGCGAGCCGGCCTCGGCCGATGCGGCGACCGAGTCGTTCGCATCCGGCGGTTTCGTCGCACCGGCCGCCGGTGCCGCGGCGGCAGCGCCGCGTGCGCTGCGCTACATCGCCGCGCTCGGCGGGGCGGGCAACCTGACGGTCGTCGACGCATGCACGACGCGCCTGCGCCTGAGCGTCGTCGACCCGGAGAAGGTGTCGGAGCCTGAACTGAAGTCGGTCGGCGCGCGCGGCGTGCTCAAGCGCGGCGGCAACAGCGTGCAGGTGATCATCGGGCCCGAGGCCGACATCATTGCCGACGAGATGCGTTCGGCGATCGGCAGCGGCGCGAGCGGCGCCGCGCAGCCGGTCACGGGCGCGGCGGCCGGCCCGCTCGATCCCGATCCGCTGCGCTGGCTCGCGGTGTTCGGCGGCGCGACCAACATCGCAACGCTCGACGCGATCGCGACCACGCGCCTGCGTGTCGTCGTGCGCGACGCATCGGCGGTCGATCGCGAGCGCCTCGGTGCACTCGACGTCGCATGGGTGTCGCCGGACACGTTCCACATCGTCTGCGGCAACGCGGCGGCACGCTACGCCGAACAGCTCGGCGCACGTCTGCCGTCGACGGGCGGCGGCGCGGCCGCGCAACCGGCCTGATGCGTTGAGGGCGGCCCGCTCCGCCGGGTCGCAGGGCAGCAAAACGAAAACGGCTTGCGATGCGTCGCAAGCCGTTTTTTATTGGCGCGGGCGTATGCGCGATGCGTTCGTCCGCATCGCTCAGCCGGTCAGCCGGTCAGCCGCTGAGCCACTCGACCGTTCACGGGTTCGTCAGCGTAAAAGTCGGCTTCCGGTAGCCGATGCCGGCACGGTCGAGCTTCGGCAATTCGCGCTGCGTGACCAGCGTCGCGAAACCGGCCCAGTCGCGCTGCAGTGCGGCCGTGTCGACGCGGTGCGTGTCGCCGCGCTTGTAGCGCACGCCGGCCGTGTACGGCAGCTCCCAGTCGGCGCGGTGCCACGCGCGTTCGGCGAGCGCGAGCAGGCGCGGATACACCATGTACTCGAGGAACGTGTCGTTGCGCATCACCTCGCCCCAGGCCTGACCCTGGATGCCTTCGATGCGCGGCGCAGGGCCCGTGCCGGTCACCTCGAACGCGTTGCCGTCGCGATCGCCCATCACCTCGGCGTTCTGCGGCAGGTTCTCCGGCGCGAGCGAGAACACCTTGTACTCGTCGGTCGCCTGCGAGCCCCAGTAATAGCCGCGTTCGCGCGGGTTCAGCGTGTACGGGAAGTCGAAGTACAGGTAGTCGGGCAGCGCCAGCACCGTCTGGTAGCCCTTGCCGCTCAGGTCGCGCGCGCTGTCCGACGCGCCCCAGAAGATCGTGTCCCACAGCGACACCATCACGTGCCGCGTGCTGAAGTCCTGCGGCCCGTTCGCGTGCTTGATGCCGTCCTGCCACGCGGCCATCGTGCCGATCCCGTTCGCGTCGACCGCCGCGCTCACCTGTTTCGCGAAGCGCGTCGGCAACTCGTCGATCGACTTGATCTCGCCGCGCTGGAGCAGCGCCGTGCACGCGGGCGAGCGCGCCCACGGCTTGTCCTGCGCGGCGAGGTCGATGCGCCCCTTGTTCGGATCGGTGCCGTTCAACGGCTGGAAGCCGCCGCCGAGCAGGATGTTCTTCGCTTCGTCGCCGCCGTAGTGCCAGATGCGCAGCGGCGCCTGCGCGTCCGCATGCATCGCCGCGATCTCGCGGATCACCTTCGACGCGAAGTTGAGCGCGCCCGGCACGCACGGGTTCAGGTCGCTGCGCCGGTCGTAGAACTGCACCGTCGTCAGGTTCGACGTGTCCTGCGGATCGAGCAGCCGGTACGCGTTCGCGTCCTGGTCGCGGCCGGCCGCATGCAGCCGGCGGTAGCGCGCCTCCATCGACACGACGGCCGCGCGCGCGTGCGCGGGCATGTCGATTTCGGGAATCACGTCGATGAAGCGGTCGGCCGCGTAGCGCACGAGCGCGACGTAGTCGGCGCGCGTCAGGTAGCCGCCGCCCGAGCGGTTGTCGGGGCCGGAGCCGAGTTGCGGCAGCAGGCAGCGCGTCTCGCTCGGGTCGTGGCAGCGGCGCGCGCCGATGTCGGTCAGCTCGGGCAGGCCGGGAATCTCGATGCGCCAGCCTTCGTCGTCCGACAGGTGCAGGTGCAGGCGATTGAGCTTGTACGCACTCATCTGGTCGATCAGGCGGCGCAGCGTCGCCGGCTGCTTGAAGTTGCGCGCGAGATCGACGTGCATCCCGCGATGCGTGAAGCGCGGCGCATCCTCGATGAGCAGCGCCGGGATCGTGCCGCCGCCGGCCGGCGCGAGCGAGAACAGCGTCTGCACGCCGTAGTAGAGGCCCGCGCGATCGTAGCCTTCGATGAGGACACCGCGCGGCCCGATCGCGAGCCGGTAGCCGCCCGGCGTCGCGATGTCGGCCGGCAGCCGGCGCGGCGCGACCGCGCCGAGCACCGGCACGCGTGCGCCGTCCAGGCCGAGCGTCGTCGCGCGCTCGCGCAGCGCCGCGACCTGCGCGTCGGGCATCCCGGCCAGCAAGAGCTCGACGCCGCGCAGATCGAGCGCGCCGGGCAGCGGCTGCTCGCGCTTCACGCTCGGCAGTGCGCGGCTCGCGTCGGGCCGCGCGGCGACGGTCGGCGCGTTGCCCGTCGAGTTGTTCTGCGCGTCGGCCGGCAGCGATTCGACGTAGCGAAGCTCGTTGTCGGTATCGTTGTAGCGGAGCACCGCTGGCGGTGCGCCGTCGACGACGACGTACGGCCGCGGAATCACGTCGCTGTAGCGCCGCACCCAGTATTCGGCGACGAACGGCAGCTCGATGCGTTCGCCGGGCGCGAGCCGTACCGATCCCGGCTGCGGCGTCAGCTCGTACAGGTCGCCGGTGAGCCGGCGTAGCGCGAAGCCCGGACGGTCGATGCGCAGCAGGCGGCGGATGCTGTGCAGGTAGAGTTTCCAGCCGCCGTCGGCGATCGGCTGATGGCCGCGGTTCTGCAGGAACAGGCGGCCCGTCGCGCAGGCCGCGCCGTCGGCGCCAAGGTCCGCACACGGCACGCCGGCCGCGGCCGCGTGGTTGTTGTCCACGGATACGCGCAACGCGAGGCCGTTCGACAGCAATGCGGCGAGATCGGCCGGCTGCATGGCCGCCCGGGCGGTGCCGGCGATCGCGCCGGCGGCGATTTGCACCGGCTCGGCGCTGGTCGCGGCCGGCAACAGCGCCGCGATCAGCAAGCCGGTCAGCAGGGAGGGCAACGTGCTCTTCATTCGAACTCCTGAGAAAAAAGGGGAGCGTCGCGGCGTCGTGGGACGACATCGCCGCGGTCGGGTCTTTCAACGGAGCTGCGGGGACACCAGCGCCCGGCGCGAGGCGGTTGCGCCGGACGTATTCGGCACGCGAGTCGCGTGCGTTACGGAACGGGAGGCGGGCACGCGTGCCGATCCGATCGGCGAGGGCACGTCGGCGCGTTCATCGGGAAGGGGCGGCAGAGGGAGCGGCGTGGATGCGCACGTCGCCGGTGGTATCGGGGTGGTGGTGCGCGACGGCAACGGCGAGCGCCGTCACCTGGCCAGCAGCCGCCGCACGCAAGCGGCGACGCGACGCGCACGCGCGCGCCCCACACGGGATTCGCATGTCTCCCCCACTCAAATGGATTCGGCCTGTTGGCGGCCGCGTCCAACGATCATATGAAACCTTTTATTGGTATTCAAGTGGTATCAATCTGGCGCTAAATTGGGATCGACCGGCCGCGCACCCCTCTGACCGTTCGGACGAAAAAAAACCTCGCATGAAGCGAGGTTCGTTCCAGACGCGGCGGCGGCGCGGCGAGGTGCGCCGCCGCTGGCGCGCACGCGTCAGTCGCGGCGTGCGCGCACCGGCGCTTCCTGCGGTTTCTGCCGCGCTTCGAGCCACATCGCGTTGACGATGCCGAACGACAGCGCGACGCCGATACCGAGAATCCAGCTGAAATACCACATGATCCGACTCCTTGCGAAACGGTGGGCGAGGGCGCGTGCGCCCCCGGCCGGGTTCAATACATCGAGTGTTCGTTCTCTTCGAGCGTCTGGCGCGTGACCTTGCCGCGCATCACGCGATAGACCCAGCTCGTGTAGAGCAGGACGATCGGCAGGAACACGATCACCGCGAACAGCATCACCTGCAGCGTCATGTGGCTCGACGTCGAATCCCACACGGTCAGGCTGCTGCGCGGGTCGAGCGACGACGGCATGATGAACGGGAACATCGAGAAGCCCGCGGTCAGGATCACGCCGGTGATCATCAGGCCGGTGCAGAAGAACGCCGTCTTTTCCTGCCTGGAGCCGGCGAGCAGCAGCGCGAGCAGGCCGCCCGCGATCCCGACCAGCGGCGCCGCGATCATCCACGGATACTCGCCGTAGTTCGCGAGCCACAGGCCCGAGCCGGCGGCGACATCCTTCAGCAGCGGGTTCGCGACCGTGTCGTTCGGCGCGGCGTGCGTGATGTGGAAGCCGCCGATCGTCGACGCGACCAGCACCCCGGCCAGCACGAACAGCACGACCGCCAGGAGCGCCGACACGCGCAGTGCGATCGACGCGCGGCGCGCGATCACGCCGTCGGTCTTCATCTTGATGAACGCGGCGCCGTGCGCGACGAGCATCGTGAGGCTGACGAGCCCGCAGAGCAGCGCGAACGGGTTCAGCAGCGCCCAGAAGCCGCCGTAGTAGGTCACGCGCAGGTCGCTGTCGAACTTGAACGGCACGCCCTGCAGCAGGTTGCCGAACGCGACGCCGAACACCAGCGCCGGCACGAAGCCGCCGACGAACAGGCCCCAGTCCCAGCCCGCGCGCCAGCGCGGGTCCGGCCGCTTGCTGCGATAGTCGAAGCCGACCGGCCGGAAGAACAGCGCGAACAGCACGAGCAGCATCGCGAAGTAGAAGCCGGAGAACGACGCGGCGTAGACGAGCGGCCACGCGGCGAACATCGCGCCGCCGGCCGTGATCAGCCACACCTGGTTGCCTTCCCACGTCGCGCCGACCGTGTTGACGATGATGCGGCGCTCGTCGTCGGTCTTGCCGAGGAACGGCAGCAGCGCGGTCGCGCCCATGTCGAAGCCGTCGGTGACGGCGAAGCCGATCAGCAGCACGCCGACGAGCAGCCACCAGATCAGCTTGAGAGTTGCATAGTCCATAGCGATTCCTTGTTCCGTTGCGGGCGCGTGCTCAAACCGTGGCACGCTCGCCGGCGGCGATTTCGTGGTGATAGCGGCCGGTATGCAGCGACGACGGGCCGAGGCGCGCGTACTTGAACATCAGCTTGATCTCGATGACGAACAGCGCGGTGTAGAACAGGATGAAGCCGGCGAGACTCAGGTACAGGTCGCTCGGCTGCAGGCTCGACGCCGACAGATGCGTCGGCAGCACGCCGGCGATCGTCCACGGCTGGCGGCCGAGCTCGGCGACGATCCAGCCGAATTCGATCGCGATCCACGGCAGCGGAATCGCCCACACCGCATAGCGGAGGAACCAGCGGCGGTTGTCCTGCAGCAGCTCGCGGCGCGCGCAGAACCAGAACGCGGCAACGAACGTCGCGACGAACAGGAAGCCGAGGGCCACCATGATCCGGAACGAGAAGAACACGGGCGCGACCGGCGGGATCGTCTTCTTCGCGGCGGCCTTGATCTGCTCGGGCGTCGCGTCCGTCACGTTCTGCGTGAACTGCTTGAGCATCAGCCCGTAGCCGAGATACTGCTTGTGCTGGTCGAACGACGCGCGGGTCGCCTCGCTCGTGTCGCCCTGCTTGATCTTCTGCAGCGCGCCGTACGCGACCATCCCGCTCTGGATGTGCTCCTCGCTGCGCTTCGCGAGCTCGCGCAGGCCGATCACCGGTTCGTCGATCGAGCGCGTCGCGATCAGGCCGAGCGCGTACGGGATCTTGATCGCATAGTCGGTGCGCTGCTCTTCCTGGTTGGGAATGCCGATCAGCGTGAACGACGCGGGCGCCGGCTGCGTTTCCCATTCGGATTCGATCGCGGCGAGCTTCATCTTCTGCACTTCGCCGGTCGTATAGCCCGATTCGTCGCCGAGCACGATCACGCAGAGCGTCGCCGCGAGGCCGAAGCCGGCCGCGACCGCGAACGAGCGCAGCGCGAAGTCGACGTCGCGCTTCTTCAGCAGGTACCACGACGACACGCCGAGCACGAACATCGCCGCCGACACATAGCCGGCCGACACGGTGTGCACGAACTTCACCTGCGCGACCGGGTTGAACAGCACGTCGAACAGGCTCGTCATCTCCATGCGCATCGTCTGGTAGTTGAACGCCGCGCCGACCGGGTTGTTCATCCAGCCGTTCGCGACGAGAATCCACAGCGCGGACAGGTTCGAGCCCAGCGCGACGAGGAACGTGACCATCAGGTGCTTGACCTTCGACAGGCGGTTCCAGCCGAAGAAGAACAGGCCGACGAACGTCGATTCGAGGAAGAACGCCATCAGCCCTTCCACCGCGAGCGGCACGCCGAAGATGTCGCCGACGTAGTGCGAGTAGTACGACCAGTTCGTGCCGAACTGGAATTCGAGCGTGATGCCGGTCGTCACGCCCATCGCGAAGTTGATCCCGAACAGCTTGCCCCAGAACTGGGTCATGTCCTTGTAGACCTGCTTGCCCGTCATCACGTAGACGGCTTCCATGATGACGAGCAGCCAGGACAGGCCGAGCGTCAGCGGCACGAACAGGAAGTGGTAGAGCGCCGTGATGCCGAACTGTAGACGTGACAGATCGACGACTTCGCTACTTATCATGGTGGTCTCCCTCGGTAGATGCAGGAGCCGGCACCGAGAGCAGCTTCTCGGCGACGACGGCAGGCGGCAGCGACATGTGCTCGGCCTGCGGATGATTGAAGAATGCGTATTTGAGCGACATCAGGAGGATCAGCTTGACGATCAGCACCAGCGTGATGTCGCGCATGAGGGTCGGGCCGCGCGCCCACGCGGCGATGCGCGCGCGCCAGCCGATCGTGCCGGCGGCCTGCGGGGGAGGCGGCGCAGGCTCTTTGTTGATCGAGATCAAGGCGATTATCCTGAATCGATTTACGTGGGTTTTGGGGCGACTTTACGTCGGCTTTATGACGGCACTTAAGCTGTTTTAATCCTTTTAAGCGGACATGCCAATTTTAAAACGCCGGCTTTCCGCTGCCGAGTGCCCCGCTGCGGCAGACCGTCGCGAATCGCGGGTCAAAACTTGAGGTAGATCAACGGTATGCGGATGGGGCGGGAAACCGTCCGATAGCCGCTCAATAACGTCGGTTAATCAGCGCGGCGACCACCGAAACGACAGACGAAAAAAAACCGCTGCCGGTCGGGCAGCGGTTTTGGGTGAAGCGTGCTGAATCGCGGCTTTATGCGTATTCGGCGAGGGCGGTGCGCATCTTCTTCATGGCGCTCGCTTCGATCTGGCGGATGCGTTCCGCCGACACGCCGAATTCGGCGGCGAGATCGTGCAGCGTCGAGCCGCCCGAGCCGTCGTCGTCGACATTCAACCAGCGCGCCTCGATGATCCGGCGGCTGCGTGCGTCGAGCGCCTCGAGCGCCTGCGCGATGCCGTCCGTCTGCAGCATGTCGCGCTGACGCGCGGCGAGCACGGCGCTCGGCTCGTTGTGCGAATCGGCCAGATAGGCGATCGGCGCATACGACTCCTCGCCGTCGTCCACTTGCCCCTCGAGGGCGATGTCGCCGCCCGACAGGCGCGTTTCCATTTCGGTCACGTCTTCGCGCTTGACGTTGAGCTCCTGCGCGAGGCCGTCGATTTCCTCGGGCGTCATCGCCTGCATGCTCTTCTTGTGGCTGCGCAGGTTGAAGAACAGCTTGCGCTGCGCCTTCGTCGTCGCGACCTTCACCATCCGCCAGTTGCGCAGGATGTACTCGTGGATCTCGGCCTTGATCCAGTGGATCGCGTACGACACCAGGCGCACGTTTTGCGTCGGGTCGAAACGCTTCACCGCCTTCATCAGGCCGATGTTCCCTTCCTGGATCAGGTCGCCGTGCGGCAGGCCGTAGCCGAGATAGTTGCGCGCGATCGACACGACGAGCCGCAGGTGCGACAGCACGAGGCGGCGGGCCGAGTCGAGGTTGTTGTCTTCGCGGAATTCGGTCGCATAGCGGCGTTCTTCCTCGGCGGTCAGCAGCGGGATCCGGTTGACGGCCTGGATATACGCGTCGATGTTGCCAAGCTGGCCCGGCAACATCGATTGAGTTGCGAGCGCCAGCGAGCCTGCCGATTCGGCCTTGGCCGGCGTCGGGCTCAGGGTGTTCGGAAGGGTCAGGGCGTGGCTCACTAAAAAACTCCTTTGGAATCAGGGACAAACCCCTAGTCTCGGATGAGATTCCGGGGCCCATCTTAGCACTCCCGGAATCCGAGTGCTAATCCTTAGAGGGCGCGTGGGCATCCGAGTTCCCGGTTTTTCTATCGAACTTGTCGAGTCGATAGTCTAATTTGCGACCGGGGCTGCGGGTGGAAGTTCCGTAAACCGTTGTTTCTGATGGTAATCAGTAGACGTTTTCGATTTTTGTAGTTTTGGAAGCAAACAATTTCGCTTCGTGATGCCGATCCGAAAAGTCCTTTACCATACCATTCAGTTCGCTCGGGCCGGCCGCTGCGGCAAGGCTCCATTCAACCCGCAAAGTTGGAGTGTCAGATGAACAATAAGAAGAATCGCCGGTCCCCTCGCCGGCTTGCGCTGGATGCGCTGCTGGCGGCATCGCTGCTCGGGGGATCGGGGGCCGCATTCGCGGACCGGTGGGGAATCCAGGCGGGCGGCGGGTTTTCCGATCGCCACGGGATCGACAAGGCCGATCTCGCGGTGGTGTGGGATCCGGGCTGGAACTGGTGGGAAATCGGCGGCTGGCACTTCACGTTCGTGATGGAAGGCCACGCCGGCTACTGGCATACGGGCGGCAACGTTCACGCCAATATCGGGGAGTTCGGCGCGACGCCGATGTTCCGTTTCATCAAGAGCGCGGGCCAGGTTCGCCCGTTCATCGAGGCCGGCGCCGGCATCCGTTTCCTCACTCACCCGACGATCTCGAACGATCTGTCGCTGTCGACCTCGTTCCAGTTCGCGGATGTGGTCGGCGTCGGCGCGCAGTTCGGAGAACGCCAACAATATCAGCTCGGTTACCGTTTTCAACATGTGTCTAACGCGGGTATCAAAGAGCCGAATCCTGGTATAAATTTCCACCAGTTCTACGTGCAGTACAACTTCTGATCCGCACGCCCGCGCACGGCGGGCGCGTTGCCGAGGAGTCAGGCGATGACGAAGGTGGTCGATGCGATTCGCGCCCTCGAGCGCGATCGGTTCCGGGCGATGGTCGACGGCGATGGCGAGGCGCTTGACGCGCAATTGTCGGACAAGGTGTTCTTCGTGCACACCAACGGCAAACGCGAAACCAAGCAGCAGTTCATCGACGCAATCGTCGCCGGCCGCCGCCGCTATCGCCAGATCGAAATCCAGTCGCAGGACCTGCTGACCCTCGGCGACGCCACCTGCGTCGTCACCGGGCGCGCGCTGATCGAGATGGAAACGAACAACGGCGGGCTGGTGTTTCCGATCGCCTATACGGCCGTCCACACCCACGAGCAGGGCCACTGGCGCCTGCTGGCGTGGCAGGCGACGCGGTGCGCGACCGAGACATGAGCGCGCGTGGCGCTCCTTTTCATGTCCCCACCGAAGCGGCCTCCTGGGCCGCTTTTTGCTGGCCCGTGCGGCGCGGATTGCGCGGCGCACGGGCGGTCACGCCCCGCTCCCTGACGTTCGAACCCTGAAGTGAAACCCGGTGCTCAGGCCGCCGCGCGTCGGTCGGTGCAATGCCAGCCCGAGCGGTTGATTGCGCTGACGACCGCGTCGAGCGCCGCGCTCGCCGCATCGGCGTGCACGCCGACGCCATGCCGCAGCGGCGCATCGCCGATCCGGCAGCCGACCGATACCGCGATCCTGCCGTCCGTCGTGCGCGCGTGTTCGCACGACGCGACGTCGATCGTCGCGCCGGCTGCCGTCGCGAAGGCAGCGGCCATCCGTTGCACGGCATCTTCGGGCGTCGCGTCGGCCGGCGGCGCGGCCGCGATGTCGCGGTTCTGCCAGCGCGCGGCGTCGCCGTGGCGCGCGGCCGGGCCGGCGGTCTCGAAGAATTCGCGGGCGAACAGCGCGCAGATCGCATCGCCGGTCACTTCCTCGCCGGACGCGTCGGCGAGCGTCTGCACCGCGTGGCTGAATTCGATCTGCACGCGGCGCGTCGGCGTGAAGCCCATCCCGCGTTCGAGCAGGAACGTCGCGCCGCCCTTGCCGGACTGGCTGTTCACGCGGATCACTGCGTCATAGCTGCGGCCGAGGTCGGCCGGGTCGATCGGCAGGTACGGCACTTCCCACACCGCGTCGGGCCGCTGCTGCGCGAAACCCTTGCGGATCGCGTCCTGGTGCGAGCCGGAGAATGCGGTGAACACGAGGTCGCCCGCGTACGGATGGCGCGGATGCACCGGAATCTGGTTGCAGCGCTCGACCACGCGGCGCACCGCGTCGATGTCGGAGAAATCGAGGCCCGGGTCGATGCCCTGCGTATAGAGGTTCAGCGCGAGCGTGACGAGATCGACGTTGCCGGTGCGCTCGCCGTTGCCGAACAGGCAGCCCTCGACGCGGTCGGCGCCCGCGAGCAGCGCGAGTTCGGCGGCCGCGACCGCGGTGCCGCGATCGTTGTGCGGATGCACGGACAGCACGATGCTGTCGCGATACGCGAGATTGCGGTCCATCCACTCGATCTGGTCGGCGAACACGTTCGGGCTCGCGGCTTCGACGGTCGCCGGCAGATTGACGATCATCTTGTGATCGCGGGTCGGCCGCCATGCCTGCGCGACCGCGTCGCACACTTCGCGCGCGAACGTCAGTTCGGTCATGCTGAAGGTTTCCGGCGAGTACTGGTAGGTCCAGTACGTGTCCGGACGGGCCGCCGCATGTTCCTTGATGAGCCGCGTGCCGTCGACCGCGAGTGCTTTCACGTCGTCCTTCGACATCCCGAACACGATGCGGCGGAACGACGGGCAGATCGCGTTGTACAGGTGCACGATTGCGCGCGGCACGCCTTCGAGCGCGTCGAAGGTGCGCGCGATCAGGTCTTCGCGCGACTGCACGAGCACTTCGATCGTCACGTCGTCGGGGATGCGCTTGTCGTCGATCAGCTTGCGGACGAAATCGAAGTCGGTTTGCGACGCCGACGGAAAGCCGACTTCGATTTCCTTGAAACCGATCGCAACCAGCATGTCGAAGAATTCCAGCTTCTGCTCGATGCTCATCGGCTCGATCAGCGACTGGTTGCCGTCGCGCAGGTCGGTGCTCATCCAGACCGGCGCACGCTCGATGGTGCGGGTCGGCCAGCGGCGGCCATTGAGGCGGACGGGTTCGAACGGACGGTACTTGTCTTGCGGGTTGCGCTTCATCTTCTGGGCCTCGGATCTCAAGTCGCGAGCGAAGACGGGCGGCAGGAGCGACGGTTGGCGCTGCCTCGCACCGTGGCGCAGGGAATGCGCGGCGGATGCGGATGATCTTCGCGAATCGACCGACGGATAGACGGACGAGTGCTGACGACTTCGGGTTGTAAAAACTGCGAGAAGGGTGCTGCGAGGAACTGCTGGAGGGACCGTGCGGACAGCACACGGCGCTACGAGAGCCTTAGGCTAGTCGTAGCGATAGCGACCGCGCTAGGCGGCCGGAGGTAATTCGGAGGGTGTTCGGAAAGGAACGCATGGCGACAACTCTATGCCAGGATGCGTGCGCGTGTCAAATGGTCGGTTCAAATGTCGGCACGAAAGGGCCGACCCGGGTGGCGCCGACCCGGGTGCCGTTTACGCTGCGGTCCGGACGATCCGCACGATCGTCGCGACCTGCCGCGCAAGCGCGCCGGGCACGGGAATTTCGCCGCGCAGCACGGCGTCCGTCCACGCGGCGGTGGTCGCCGCGTCGCGCGATTCGGGCAGCGCGACGGGCGGCGCGTCGGTCGACGAGCGCTCGGCCTCGATCAGCGTGTCGCATACGCCGTCGTGCAGCCAGTCGACCTGCACCTGGCGACGCGTGTCGGCCGCCGCTTCGCCTTCGGTGCCGCGCGCGAGCAGCGCACCGCCGAGCGCGGCGTCCGGATGATCGCGGAACAGTTGCGCGAGGCTCTCGCGGTACGGCGGATGCGTGTAGTTGACGAGCCGCAGTCCGGCCGGCGCGAACGGCTGCAGGATCTTCACCAGCGTGTGCGTGGAGTTGCGCACGCCGAGCACGCGGCGCATCGACAGCAGGTGCGCGATGCGCGGCGCCAGCGCTTCGATCGGCGCGAACGCGACGCGGCGCTCGGCGAGCGTGTCCTCGATCGCGTCGTGCGACGTCGACGGCGCGATCGACAGCGCCGAGAAGATCTCCGCGCTCGTCACGCGGCCCGGATCGCGCTCGACGCCGTGCACGAGCACCGGCACGCCTTCGCGCGCGAGCAGCAACGCGAGCAACGGCACCAGGTTTGGCTGCTTGCGCGCGCCGTTGTAGCTCGGAATCGACACCGGGCGGAACGCGGCATCCTGCACGTGCACAGGTTCGAACGATGCCTGCGCGGCGGCGAGCATCGCGGCCAGTTCGTCGGCGCTTTCACCCTTCAGGCGATAGGCGATCAAAATCGCGCCGAGCTCGACGTCCGACACGCGGCCATCGAGCATCGCGCGATAGAGCTCGAACGTGTCTTCGGCGGACAGCGCGCGTGCGCCGTGCGGGCCCCGGCCGATTTCCTTGATGAAGCGGGCGCAAGGGAACGACGGGGCTGCGGAGTCGTGGGGAGCGGTCATCGGCGTGGGGCGGGCGGCCGGCATCGGGCCGCGCTGTGAACGGTAAGGAATGCCCCGAGTATCGCATGGGCGCGGCTCGCCCAAGCGCGCGGCCGCGCGCGTCGGCACCGCGCGGCGCGCTAAACTCGGGTTCCCGGCGGAGCCCTGCGCTTGTCGTCGCCGGCCGAATACGACTACGAGAGACATCCCATGAAGCTCTACAGCTATTTCCGCAGTTCCGCGTCGTACCGCGTGCGGATCGCCCTGAACCTGAAGCAGCTGCCGTACGAAACGGTGCCCGTGCACATGCTGCGCGACGGCGGCGAGCAACTGAAGGACGCGTACCGCGCGGTGAATCCGGATGCGGTCGTGCCGACGCTGATCGACGGCGATGCCACGCTGCAGCAATCGCTCGCGATCATCGAATATCTCGAGGAAACGCATCCCGAACCCGCGCTGCTGCCGAAGCAGCCGATCGACCGCGCGTATGTGCGGGCGATCGCGCTGCAGGTCGCGTGCGAGATCCATCCGCTGAACAACCTGCGCGTGCTGAAGTACCTGAAGCACACGCTGAAGGTGCCGGAGGAAGCGAAGAGCGAATGGTATCGGCACTGGATCGAGGCGGGTTTCGCGTCGCTCGAGACGCGCCTCGCGAACGATCCGCGCACCGGCAAGCTTTGCTTCGGCGACACGCCGACGCTCGCCGATATCTGCATCGTGCCGCAGGTGTTCAACGCGAACCGTTTCTCGATCGACACGACGCGCTTCCCGACGATCCAGCGGGTGGCCGATTACGCGTCGACGTTCGACGCGTTCAAGGCCGCCGAGCCCGGCGTGCAGCCCGACGCCGAGTGAACGCCGAGTGACACCGCGCGATGCCCCGGCCGCGGCCGAGGCTGGCGGTGTCCGACGCGCATGAAAAAGGGCGCCCGAAGGCGCCCCGTGCGATGCGGGCCGGCGGTGTTCAGTCGAATAGCGCGTCCGCGAATTCCACGGCGCTGAACGGCTGCAGGTCCTCGACCTTCTCGCCGACGCCGATGAAGTAGACGGGCACCGGGCGCTGCCGCGCGATCGCGGCGAGGATCCCGCCCTTGGCGGTGCCATCGAGCTTCGTGACGATCAGGCCCGTGAGGCCGAGCGCATCGTCGAAGGCCTTCACCTGCGTGAGCGCGTTCTGGCCGGTGTTCGCGTCGATCACGAGCAGCACCTCGTGCGGCGCGCCGTCGTGCGCCTTCGAGATCACGCGCTTCACCTTCTTCAGCTCTTCCATCAGGTGCAGCTGCGTCGGCAGGCGGCCGGCCGTGTCGGCCATCATCACGTCGATCTTGCGCGCGCGCGCGGCGCTGACCGCGTCGAAAATCACCGCGGCCGGGTCACCGCTTTCCTGCTGGACGACCGTCACGTTGTTGCGTTCGCCCCAGACCGCCAGCTGCTCGCGCGCGGCCGCGCGGAACGTGTCGCCCGCGGCCAGCAGCACCGACTGGTCGAAGCTCTGCAGATGCTTCGCGAGCTTGCCGATGCTGGTGGTCTTGCCCGCGCCGTTCACGCCCGTGATCATCATCACGAGCGGCTGCGCGCGGCCGAGCATCAGCGATTTCTCGAGCGGCTTCAGCAGTTCGACGAGCAGGTCGTGCAGCGCGCTCTTCACTTGCTGCGGATCGGTCAGCCGGCCCGTTTTCACTTTCTCGCGCAGCGCCCCGAGCAGGTACTCGGTCGCATCGACGCCGGCGTCGGACATCAGCAGCGCGGCTTCGAGTTCCTCGTACAGATCCTCGTCGATCTTCGTGTTGACGAACACGCCGGTGATGCTCGAACCCGTCTTCGCGAGCCCCGTTTTCAGCCGGGTGAGCCACGATTTCTTCGCGAAGGCGTCCTGCGTCGGCGGCGGCACGATCTCGACCGCTTCGACGACGTCGTCGCTACCGTCGTTGGTCGGCGTGACCGTCATCACGACGGCCGGCGCGGCCGGCGCGGCCGGTCGCGGTTGCGCGGGGGGGGGCGGGGCTTCGATCGCCTGACGGGCATCGGCTGCGGGCGCGTCGGACGGCTCGTCCGGTTGCAGCGCGTCGGCCGATTGCGATTCCGTGGAGTCGGACTCCTGCGTTTTCTTGAATCGTTTGAAGAAGCTGAACATGGTCTGACGTCGGGAAGAGGGCGGGGCGCGGGTCGGCGCGCGGCAGGGGCTGTCGGGCGTGCGCACGGCGGCCGAAACCGTGCATTTTATCAGTGCGGCGAGGCACTCGCGTCAGCCGGTGCCGCCGCTGTGGTAACGTGCGCCTGTTTGGCGGTGCGCCCCCGTGCCCACCCGGTCCCTCCGTCGTCGATATTCCGTATGTCCCGTTCCTCTTCCGGCCGCCCGGCGGCCTCCTCCGGCCGCGGCAAGCCGCACACGATCCGCATCATTGGCGGTGACTGGAAACGCACGCCGCTCGCCGTGCTCGATCTCGACGGCCTGCGGCCGACGCCCGATCGCGTGCGCGAGACGCTGTTCAACTGGCTCGGCCAGGATCTCGACGGCCGGCGCTGCCTCGACCTGTTCGCGGGCACCGGCGCGCTCGGGTTCGAGGCCGCGTCGCGCGGCGCGACGAGCGTCGTGATGGTCGAGCGCCACCCGCGCGCGGCGCAGCAGCTGCGCGCGATCAAGGACAAGCTCGGCGCGCGCTCGGTCGAGGTCGCGGAAGCCGACGCGCTGCGGCTCGCGGCCGGGCTGACCCCGGGCGCATTCGACGTCGTGTTCCTCGATCCGCCGTTCGGCGAGCCGGCCGTGCTCGATCGCGTGATCGCGCTGGCGGCGCCGCTCGTCGCGCCGGACGGCTTGCTCTACGTCGAGACGGGGGCGCAACTCGACCCGGCCGTGCACGAAGCACTCGCCGGCTGGCAGGTGGTCAAGCACGGCAAGGCCGGTGCGGTTCACTACCATTTGCTGCAGCGCGAAAATGATGAATAATGCGCGTTCCATACGAGGCGGCGCGCCGGAGAGGCGACGCGTGCCCATCTCGGCAGTGGCGTGCGCATCGCACGGCTGCCACCCCGTTTGCGTGATGACAGGAGGAGCGACATGGTAGTCGCCGTGTATCCCGGTACGTTCGATCCGCTGACGCGCGGGCACGAAGACCTCGTGCGGCGTGCGTCGAGCATTTTTGATACGCTGGTGGTCGGTGTGGCCGACAGCCGCGCGAAGAAGCCGTTCTTCTCGCTGGAAGAACGTCTGAAGATTGCGAACGAGGTGCTCGGCCATTATCCGAACGTGAAGGTGATGGGGTTCAAGGGCCTGTTGAAGGACTTTGTCCGCACCAACAACGCGCGCGTGATCGTGCGCGGCCTGCGTGCCGTGTCCGATTTCGAGTATGAGTTCCAGATGGCGGGGATGAACCGCTATCTGCTGCCCGACGTCGAGACGATGTTCATGACGCCGTCCGATCAATACCAGTTCATCTCGGGGACGATCGTGCGCGAAATCGCGCAGTTGGGCGGCGATGTCAGCAAATTCGTGTTCCCGTCCGTCGAGAAGTGGTTGACCGAGAAAGTCGCCGCGATGGGAGGCCCGGCCGCGTGATGCGGCGCCGGCCGGTTTCATTGCGAAGCCGGCCGCTGGCCTGAAGAAGTGAGATCAGTATGTCCTTGATGATTACCGACGAGTGCATCAATTGCGACGTATGCGAGCCCGAGTGCCCGAACGGCGCGATTTCGATGGGCCCGGATATCTACGTGATCGACCCGAACAAGTGCACCGAGTGCGTCGGCCATTTCGACGAACCGCAGTGCCAGCAGGTGTGTCCGGTCGAATGCATTCCGCGCGATCCGCAGCATGACGAATCGCACGCGCAGTTGATGGAGAAGTATCACGCGTTGACCGCCGCGAAGGGCGACGACGCGCAGTGACCCAAGCGTGACCTCGCATTGACTCCGTCGCGACGCGCGCGTCACGACGTCACGATTTCCTTGACCGGCGCCTCTCGGCGCCGGTTGCGCTTCCCGCTTGTGCTTCAGCCGATCAGTTCGCGCAACGCCGCGACGAGCGCGTCGCATTCCGCGTCGGTGCCGACGGTGATGCGCAAGTGCTGGTCGATGCGCGGCGCGCGGAAGTGCCGCACGAAAATTTCCCGATCCTTCAGCCTTGCCGCGATCGCGCCCGCATCGTGCGCGGGATGGCGCGCGAACACGAAATTCGCGGCCGACGGCACGACGTCGAAGCCGAGCGCCTCCAGCGCGTGCGTGAGGCGCGCACGCGTGTCGATCACGCGCCGGCAGGTCGCGTCGAAATAGTCGGTGTCTTCGTATGCGGCCTGGGCGGCGGCCTGCGCGAGCCGGTCGAGCGGATAGGAGTTGAAGCTGTCCTTCACGCGATTGAGCGCGTCGATCAGCGCCGCATCGCCGAACGCGAAACCGACGCGCATGCCCGCGAGCGAGCGCGCCTTCGACGTCGTGTGCACGACGAGCAGGTTCGGATAGCGGTCGATCAGCGTGATCGCGGATTGCGCGCCGAAATCGACATACGCTTCGTCGATCAGCACGACCGACGACGGGTTCGCGGCCGCGATGCGTTCGATGTCCGCGAGCGGCAGCGCGCGCCCGGTCGGCGCGTTCGGATTCGGAAACAGCACGCCGCCCGCGTCGTCGAGGTAATCCTCGACACGGATCGAGAAGTCGTCCGCGAGCGGCACGATCGTGGTGTCGACGCCGTACAGGCGCGCGTAGGTCGGATAGAAGCTGTACGAAATGTCGGGAAAGCGCAGCGGCCGCTCATGCTTGAGCAGTGCCTGGAATGCATGCGCGAGCACTTCATCGGAGCCGTTGCCGACGAAGACCTGTTCGGGCTTGATGCGGTGATGGGCCGCGACCGTCTCGCGCAGTGCGCGCGCGAGCGGATCGGGATAGCGGCGCAGCGTGTCGCCGGTGTCGCCGAGTTCGCGTGCGATCGCCGCGACGACGCACGGAGAAGGCGGATAGGGATTCTCGTTGGTGTTCAGCTTGACGGGGTGTGCGAGTGCGGGCTGTTCGCCGGGCACGTAAGGCACGAGTTGCTGAACGACGTCGCTCCAGTAACGGCTCACCGCTTGGCTCCTGACGGGCAAAAACGACCAGATTACCGCATGTGGACGGCACGGTGCGCAATTGCACGGGGCCGAAATGCCGCCCGGCGCAGCCGGACGGCACGTTGCACCATGCCGGTGCGGCTTCAGTTGCGATGCAGCTGCATCGTCGCGCGGTCGAGCTCACCCTTGACGACCATCGGCATCACGGCGAGCGCGCGCTCGATCGATGCGTCGATCACGTCCTGCTCTTCACGGCGCGGCGGCTTCAGCACGAAGTTCGCGACGTCGGGCTTCGCGCCGGCACGCGCGCCTTCCGGGATGAGGTCGCGCGGATGGCCGATGCCGATGCGCAGCCGCCAGTACTGCTGCGACGACAGGTGCGCGGAGATGTCCTTCAGGCCGTTGTGGCCGCCGCTGCCGCCGCCGAGCTTCAGCTTCACGGTGCCGGGCGGCAGATCGAGCTCGTCGTGTGCGACGAGGATCTGATCGGGCAGGATCTTGAAGAAACTCGCGAGCGCGACGACCGACTGGCCGGAGCGGTTCATGTAGGTTTGCGGCTCAAGCAGGTGGACTTCCTCGCCGTGCAGGCGCGCTTTCGCGTAGAAGCCGTGGAAGCGGCGCTCGTCGCGCAGCGTCGCGCCGGCTTCGCGGGCGAGCTGGTCGACCAGCCAGAAGCCGGCGTTGTGGCGCGTCGCGGTGTATTCCGCCCCGGGATTGCCGAGGCCGACGATCAGTTTGATCATGACGTTTCGTAGGCGGCAGCGCCGCCTGGGCGCAGAAAAAGAAAAACCCGCCGGGCGAGCCGCGGCGGGTTGCGTCGACCGTTTCGTGAAACGGATCGAACGGGCGCGTGGGCAGCGCGTGGGCAGCCCTTAGGCAGCCGGCGTTTCGCCTTCGCCTGCTGCGTCCGACACGGCGCCAGCCGGGATCGTCGCCGATGCGACAACCGGGTTTTCCGCGTCGATGTGCGCGACCAGCGCCACGCCCTTCGGCAGAGCGATGTCCTTCGCGTGCAGCGACTGACCTGCTTCGATCTTCGACAGGTCGACTTCGAGGAATTCCGGCAGTGCCGACGGCAGGCACTCGATTTCGATTTCCGTCGCGACGTGCGAGACGACTGCGCTCGACAGCTTCACTGCCGGGCTGACTTCAGCGTTCAGGAAGTGCAGCGGCACCTTCGTGTGCAGCTTCTTCTTCGCGTCGACGCGTTGGAAGTCAACGTGCAGCACGAGTTGCTTGAACGGGTGGTATTGCACGTCGCGCAGCAGAACCTGTTGCGACTGGCCGGCCACTTCGAGATCGAGGATCGACGAGTGGAAGGCTTCCTTCTTCAGTGCGTGCCACAGCGCGTTGTGATCGAGTTCGATCTTTTGCGGGGCTGCTTCGCCACCGTAGACGATACCCGTGGTCTTACCAGCGTTGCGCAGGCGGCGGCTCGCACCCGTACCTTGCTCTTGGCGCTCGAAAGCGACGACTTTCATGTGATTCTCCATTAGCTGCCCGCGACCAGGCAGTAAAACGGGGCCTGCGAAATGGCGGCCCCTGATGAAACGGGCGGGGTTTCGTCTATCCCGTCCGATTGTGCAAAAAGCGAAGCGTTGCCGCTTCGCTTTCCGCGCATGCTTTTTTTGTCGTTACGCGATCAGGATTCCGCGAACAGCGACATCACCGAGTCGCCGCGACGGATTCGCGAGAACGTTTCTGCCAGCAGGCTCGCGCTCGTCAGCGAGCGGATCTTCGAGCAGGCCAGCGATTCGGCCGACAGCGGGATCGTATCGGTGACGACCAGCTCGTCGAGTTCCGATGCGGCGATACGCTCGGCGGCGCCACCCGACAGAACCGGGTGCGTCGCGTACGCGAACACCTGCTTCGCACCGCGATTCTTCAGGACTTGCGCTGCCTTGCAGAGCGTGCCGGCGGTGTCGACCATGTCGTCCATGATCACGCAGGTGCGGCCTTCGACTTCACCGATGATGTTCATCACTTCGGCGACGTTCGCCTTCGGACGACGCTTGTCGATGATCGCGAGATCGCAGTTGAGCTGCTTCGCGAGTGCCCGGGCGCGGACCACGCCGCCGACGTCCGGCGACACGACGAGCAGATCCGCGTAGTTCTGCTTGCGCAGGTCGCCCAGCAGGATCGGCGTTGCGTAGATGTTGTCGACCGGGATGTCGAAGAAGCCTTGAATCTGGTCGGCGTGCAGATCCATCGTGATGATCCGCTCGACGCCGGCGATTTCCAGCATGTTCGCGATGACCTTCGCCGAGATCGCGACGCGCGCCGAGCGCGGGCGACGGTCCTGGCGGGCATAGCCGAAGTAGGGGATGGCAGCGGTGATCCGGCCGGCGGACGCACGCTTGAGCGCGTCGACCATGATCATCAGTTCCATCAGGTTGTCGTTCGTCGGCGCGCACGTGGATTGCAGGACGAAGACGTCCTTGCCGCGCACGTTTTCCTGGATCTCGACTTGAATCTCGCCGTCGGAGAAACGGCTGACCATTGCTTTGCCGAGGGGGATTCCAAGGATATTGACGACTTCCTGTGCGAGCGCGGGATTCGCGTTGCCAGTAAAGACCATCAGGCCATCAAGGCTGTGGCTGCTCATCGTGCACCTGCTTCAGGCTTGGGCGGGAAATGCGGGAAAATTTTTGGCAGGGGAGGAAGGACTCGAACCCTCGCATGCCGGAATCAAAATCCGGTGCCTTGACCAACTTGGCGACTCCCCTACACTCAACTGATAACTTCACCGGACTTGTAGGCCATCCGGCAAAGCAAAACTTCATGACGCGAAAGCGAAGAGCGGATGCTCGTTCAGGCTCTCGGCAACTGCACCGTTCCAACCGGTGGGCAGCTGGGCTTTCGCCGCTTCTGCCTCGTGCTTGCTTTGAAACGCTGCAAACACGCTTGCTCCGGAGCCGGTCATCCTCGCGGGGGTCACATTATACAACCATTTGACCACCTGCGCAACTTCCGCGTACTTACTTGTCACAACTTGCTGCATATCGTTCCGGCCGAAACTGTCTGGCCATCCCGCATCGCTGTTTTGCAGTGCAAGAAAGTCAGCAATTGTGACTGGCTTCGTATTTCTTGTCAACAACTCATCTGAAAAAATTTCAGCGGTGGGGACATGAACTCGCGGCGTCACAACCAGGAACCAGCGAGTCGGCAATTCTACCTCAGCTAATTCTTCTCCGATACCCTCTGCGAACGCATTTTTTCCAAAAACAAAAAACGGGACGTCGGCGCCGAGTTTTACCGCGAGCGATTGCAGTTCCGTACGCGACAGGTCGAGCTGCCACAGGCGGTTCAGCGCGAGCAGCGTCGTGGCCGCGTCGGAGCTGCCGCCGCCGAGGCCCGCGCCCATCGGCAGGCACTTGTCGATCTCGATGTCGACGCCGGCCGCGGTGCCCGTATGCGCTTTCAGCAGATTGGCCGCGCGCACGACGAGATCGCTTTCCTCTGGCACGCCCGGCACGTCGGTGACGCGGGCGACGCGACCGTCGTCGCGCAGCGTGAAGTGCAGCGTGTCGCCCCAGTTCAGCAACTGGAACACGCTTTGCAGATCGTGATAGCCGTTCGGGCGACGGCCGGTGATGTGCAGGAACAGGTTGAGTTTCGCGGGCGCAAGGCAATTGCGCAGCGAGCGGGTCGAATCGGTCATGCGTATGTCGGGGCTAGGTTCACGTGCTTACTGGTCGAGCACGAGCTTGATGTCGAGCGGCGGCGTCGCGCGCACGAGGTTCACGCGTTTGACGCCGGTGGCCGGTGCGTCCGCGTAGGCGAGGTAATCGATCGTCCAGCCGTCCTGGCGAATCTGCTTCACGTGCGTCGTGTCGGCCGGGTCGCGTACCGTCTGCGCGGGCGTCGCGGGCGCGGGCGTCGGCAGCAGCCAGTAGCGCAGGCCGGCCAGCGGCAGCGAGAAGCCGAGCGTGTTCTGCATCAGCTCGCCAACGTCGGTCGCGTATTGCGGCTGGCGGTTCGGCAGTTCGAGCGTTGCGGTCTGCGGCGTCGATTTCACGATTGCCAGCGTCTGGCCGAGCGGGCTGCGCAGCTCGAGCGACACGTCGTCGCCGTGCTCGAGCCAGTCGAAGTTGCCGTACACGTTTTGCTGCCTGCCGAGGCGGTCGTTGTACTGCACCGCGAAGCGGCCATGGTATGCATGCGTCGCGGCCGTCTGCAATGGGGCGCCGGCCGGCGCGTTCGCCGACGGCGGCGTGCTCGCGCAGCCGGCGAGCGCGAGCGCCGCGCCGGCCGCGGCCAGCGTGCGCAGCGCGCGGGAAGACAGGGAAAGCATCGGGAACATCCGCATCAGAGGCCGTTGATCTGCAGGCGCTTCAGCGTCTGCACGAGCGTGTCGTTGTCGGGCTCGAGCTTCTGCGCGGCGCGCCATGCGATGCGCGCGTCGTCCTGCGCGCCGCTTTTCCACAGCACTTCGCCGAGGTGCGCGCCGATCTCGGCGTTCGGCTGCAACTCGAACGCGCGCTGCAGCACCTTGGCCGCGCCGGTCGTGTCGCCCATCCGGTACTTCACCCAGCCGAGGCTGTCCATGATGTACGCATCGTTCGGCGCGAGCGACAGGGCCTTGTCGATCAGCTTGCTGGCCTCCGGCAGGCGCTGATTGCGATCGGCCAGCGAATAGCCGAGCGCGTTGTACGCCTGCGGGTTGTCGGGCTGCGTGCGGATCAGCTCGCGCAGCTGCTTTTCCATCGTCGCGTAGTGGCCCGTCTTTTCGGCCGCCATCGCGTAGTCGTAGCGCAGGTCGGGATCGTCCGGGAAGTCCTGGACCGCCTGGCCGAGCCGTGCCTCGGCTTCCGGATAGCGCTTCGCTGTGAACAGGATCGACGCGTCGGTGCGCGCGACCACGGCCGCATCGCGCGGATCGCTGATCGGCAGATCGTCGAGCACCTTGCGGGCCGCGTCGGTCTTGCCTTGTTTCTGCAGCAGCTGCGCGCGCGTGATCTGCGCCGGCAGATAGTGCTGGCTCGTCTGGTCGACCTTGTCGAGCCATTGCGACGCCTGCGCGTCGTTGCCCTGCTCGATCGAGATCTGCGCGAGGTAGATGTAGCCCTGGCCGACGTCGAGGTTCGACTGCTTGTCGCCGAGCTGCACGTACTGTTTCAGGTACGCGCTCGCGTCGTCGAGCTTCTTCTGCTGGATCCTGATCAGCGCGAGCGCCATCAGCGGCGTCGGGTCCTTCGAGTCGAGCTTGCGCATCGTCTCGAACTGCTTCTGCGCGTCGTCGAGGCGGTCGTCGGCGAGATAGAGCTGCGACAGCGCGAGCCGCCCGTCGCGCGACTTCGGATTCTGCTGAACATATTTCTCGAACGACGCGATGCCGGCCGCGCGCTCCGCGGGGCCCATCTGCGACAGCATCAGCGCCGCCGGCAGGTAGTCAGGGCGGATCTGCAGCGCCTGCTTCAGCGAGCGCGCCGCGCCTTCCTTGTCGTCGACCGCCAGTTGCTGCCGCGCGATCGCGAGCTGCGCCTCGGGGCGGTTCATGTCGTTCTTCAGCATGTCCTTCAGCACCGCGAGGCCGCCGACGCGGTCGGAGCCGCGTACCAGCAGCGCCTGCAGCGCGAGGATCGCGGGGCCGCGCGTTTCGCCGGTCGCGCGGGCCAGCTCGCGCGCGAGCATCGGCTGCGCGTCGGCCGGCTTGCCGGCGAGCACCAGCAGCGCGGCGTCGACTTGCGATGCGCGATTCGAATCGGGCGCGTACTGGCGCCACAGATTGGCCGCGGACAGTGCATCGGCCGGGCTTTGCGCGCCCAGTGCGATCTCGGTCGCACGCTGCGCCATGCGCGGATCGCGCGTGTCGCGGGCGAGGGCGAGATAGGTCTGGTAGGCGGGCGCCGGCTGGTTGCGCTGGAGCGCGACTTCGGCGGCCAGCACCTGGTAGACGATCTGGCTCGTCAGCGGGACGCCGGGGAGATTCTTCTGCTCGTCCGCCATCACATGCTCGAACGCGCCCTGCGGCTGCGCGTCGTCCGATGCCGGATCCTGCGCGTGAGCCGGGAAGGCGGTGAGGGTCCAGGCGGCGAACAGCGCGGCGCCGAGCGCACGGCGGACCGGGAAGACGCGCGCGCCGTGCTCGGCGGCGGGGCGCTTCAGAAGCAGCTTCGAGGGCAGAGTCATGGAAATCCGTTCGATGTTTCAACCGATTGTAACGCGCTCGCTACAATACACGCACGATCGTGAATGCCGTTTCAGACCCGCAAAACATGCCAGAGTTGCCAGAAGTCGAAGTCACGCGCCGGGGCATCGAGCCCTTTGTCGCGGGCCGCCGCGTCGAGCGTGTCGACGTCCGTACCGCGATGCTGCGCTGGCCCGTGCCGGCGGGGCTCGCGGAGCAATTGCGCGCGCGCGAGGTGCTCGCCGTCGAGCGTCGCGGCAAGTACCTGCTGTTCGAGGTCGACGCGGGCTGGTTCATCGTGCATCTCGGCATGACGGGCACGCTGCGCGTGCTGCCCGCGGCCGGCGTGCCGGTCGCCGCGAAACACGACCACATCGACTGGATCTTCGACGAGTTCGTGCTGCGCTTTCGCGATCCGCGCCGCTTCGGCGCCGTGCTGTGGCACGCGCGCGAAGCGGGCGACGTGCATGCGCATCCGCTGCTCGCGAGCCTCGGCGTCGAGCCGTTCTCGCCGGCGTTCACCGGCGCGCTGCTGCACGCGCGCACGCGCGGGCGCACGGTGTCGGTCAAGCAGGCGCTGCTCGCGGGCGACATGGTCGTCGGCGTCGGCAACATCTATGCGTCGGAGAGCCTGTTTCGCGCCGGCATCCGGCCGACGACCGCCGCCGGCAAGGTATCGCTGCCGCGCTACGAGCGACTGGCCGACGCGGTGCGCGCGACGCTCGCCGACGCGATCGAGCGCGGCGGCAGCACGTTGCGCGATTTTGTCGGCAGCAACGGCGAAAGCGGCTATTTCCAGCTCGACTGCTTCGTCTACGACCGTGCGGGGCTGCCTTGCCGCGTATGCGGCACGCCGATCCGCCAGATCGTGCAGGGCCAGCGCTCGACCTATTTCTGCCCGACCTGCCAGCGTTGAGCCCCGTTGAAACCTTTTTCCGAAGATTCGAACACTTGAAGCCGCCCCGCATTGCTCCCGATCCGTTCCCCGTCACGCCGCTGCACCGCACGTTCGCCACGCGCCTGATCGCATGGCAGCGCACGCACGGCCGCCACGACCTGCCGTGGCAGAACACCCGCGATCCGTACCGGATCTGGCTGTCGGAAATCATGCTTCAGCAGACGCAGGTATCGACGGTCATCCCGTACTACCTGCGCTTTCTCGAACGCTTTCCCGACGTCGCCGCGCTCGCGGCCGCCCCGGCCGACGACGTGATGGCGCTATGGGCCGGCCTCGGCTACTACTCGCGCGCACGCAACCTGCACCGCTGCGCGCAGGTCGTCGTCGCCGAGCATGGCGGTGTATTCCCGTCGACGCCCGACGCGCTCGCCGAACTGCCGGGCATCGGCCGCTCGACGGCCGCGGCGATCGCATCGTTCGCGTACGGTGCGCGCGCGACGATCCTCGACGGCAACGTGAAGCGCGTGCTCGCGCGGGTGTTCGGCGTCGAAGGCTTTCCGGGCGAGAAGCGTGTCGAGAACGACATGTGGGCGCTTGCCGAATCGCTGCTGCCCGATGCCGCGAACGAGGCCGACGTGAGCGCCTACACGCAGGGGCTGATGGATCTCGGCGCGACGCTGTGCGTGCGCGGCAAGCCGGATTGCGCGCGCTGTCCGTTCGCGGGCGACTGCGTCGCGCAATCGACGGGCCGCCAGCGCGAACTGCCGGCCGCGCGGCCGAAGAAGGCCGTGCCGACGCGCAAGACCTGGATGCTCGTGCTGCGCGACGGCGACGCCGTGCTGCTCGAGCGGCGTCCGCCCGCCGGCATCTGGGGCGGCCTGTGGTGCCTGCCGCAGGCGGACGGCGATGCCGCGCTCGCGGCACTCGCACGCGGCTTCGGCGGCGGCGGCCCGGTGCCGCTTGCACCGTTTACACACACGTTCACGCATTTTAGGCTCGAGATCGAGCCGCGGCTGAGCGACATGACGAACGGCGGGCTGCCGGCCGCGCACGCGCAGGATGCCGAGACGGCGTGGGTGCCGCTGAGCGGGCTCGATGCGTACGGCGTGCCGGCGCCCGTGCGCAAGCTGCTCGATGCGCTGAGCGGGCCGCTGCTGTAACGAAAGAGAGAAAGGGAGGCGCCCGGTCGCCGCGGAGCATCCATCCGTTCGGCGACGTGCGGCGTCGGCACCGCTGCGATGTGACAGGCGGCCGATGCCTACAGCCATCCGTGCCGGTCGAGCACGTGGTGCACGGCATCGATCCGCGCGCCGACATCCGGAAACTCCATCAGCTTCTGCCGCGCGCGCAGGTCGAGCGGCAGCAGTTCCGCGAGGCGGTTCGACACCCAGCTCGGATCGTCGAGGCGGAACGGTTCGGCGAACGGCAGCTTGCCCGGTTCGGATTTCTTCAGCGCTTCGATGATGCGCTCGAGCACCTCGGCGCACGAGCCGAATTGCGCGAGCGCCTGCTCGCCTTCGAGCGGGATGTCGTCGGGCAGCGGCTCGGCGATCCCGACCAGCAGCCCGTTGCCTTCGATGCGATACGACAGCAGCTCGAAACGCTGCGTGCCGATCGCCTCCAGGTACAGCATCCCGAATTCGCCGGTATCGCACTCGGTGATGCGCGCCATGCAGCCGATGGTCTCGGGCACCGACACGGCGCCGTCCTGCGCGACTTCGGGGCCGCTCTTGAGCAGGCACACGCCGAACGGTGCGTCGTCGCGCAGGCATGCGCGGGACATGTCGAGATAGCGCGCCTCGAACACCTTGAGCGGCAGCCAGCCACCGGGAAACAGCACCGTGTGCAGCGGAAACAGCGGCAGGTCGATCAGGGTGGTCGATAGGGTGGACATGGCGCGCCGGGGAGAGGGCGGTGTCGCTAAGGTCGGTCGACCTCGGTGACGAGCCGCGACGACGCGTCGACATCCACTGGCGCGTCACGATGCCGCACGATCACGTTCGCATCGTGCGCAAGGCGCGCGGCGAGCGTTTCCGCGATGAACACCGAGCGATGCTGACCGCCCGTGCAGCCGATGGCGACGGTCAGGTAGCTGCGGTTGTCTTCGCGAAAGTGCGGCAGCCATTTCATCAGGAACGCATGGATGTCGTCGATCATCTGGTGGACGATCGGCAGTGCGTCGAGAAAGGCGATGACCGGCTGGTCCAGCCCGGTGAGCGGGCGCAGCTCGTGGTCGTAGTACGGATTCGGCAGCGCGCGCACGTCGAACATCAGGTCGGCATCGAGCGGCACGCCGCGCTTGAAGCCGAATGACTCGAACATCACCATCAGGTCGTTGTTCTTCTGCTCGATGAAGCGCTTGACCCACGTGCGCAGCACGTTCGCGCGCAGGGTGCTCGTATCGATCTGATGACCGAATTCGGCGAGCGGCGCGACCAGGTCGCGCTCGCGCTCGATCGCTTCCTCGAGCGACGACAGCAGCCCGATGTTCGCGTCGTGCGACGGCGAACCGGACAGCGGGTGGCGTCGGCGTGTTTCGGAGAAGCGCTGGATCAGCGCCTGCGTGCTCGCGTTGAGGAACAGCACGCGGACATCGTGCTCGAGCGACAGCGAGCGGATCAGGCCGGGCAATTCGTCGAGCGACGCGCTGGAACGCGCATCGATTGCGACCGCGAGCCGATGCTGGCCGCCATCGGCCAGGTAGCGGGCGAGTTCGGGGAGCACGTGCGGCGGCAGGTTGTCGACGCAATAGTAGCCTGCGTCTTCAAGCGCATTCAGCGCAACGGACTTGCCTGAGCCGGAGATGCCGGTGATGAGGACGATACGCATGGGAAGCTGAGAATCCTGACGTTTCATCATAGCACCGGCTCGACGCGTCGGCGCTGCGAGGCCGGCGCGGGGTGGTTACACGAGCTTGCCGGGGAACTGACTGTCGGGATCCTGCATCGCGAGTCGTTGCCGATCCATGAAATCGCGCAACGTGTCGATGCCGCGCAGCTGCAGGATCGTGTTCCGCACGGCCGCCTCGACCAGCACCGCGAGGTTGCGGCCGGCCGCAACCTGGATCGTGACCTTGCTGATCGGCAAGCCGAGCACGTCGACCGTCTGGCTTTCCAGCGGCAGCCGCTGGAATTCGCCGTCCGGGCGGCGCACGAGCTGGACGATCAGCTTCAGCTTCATTTTCCGGCGCACGGCGGTTTCACCGAAGATCGTCTTGATGTCGAGCAGGCCGAGGCCGCGCACTTCGAGCAGGTTCTGCAGCAGCGGCGGGCAGCGGCCTTCGACGAAATCGGGGCCAAGTCGGACGAAGTCGACGGCATCGTCGGCGACGAGGCCGTGGCCGCGGCTGATGAGTTCGAGGCCGAGTTCGCTCTTGCCGAGCCCGGAGTCGCCGGTGAGCAGCACGCCCATCCCGAGGATGTCGAGGAACACGCCGTGCAGCGTCGCGCGCGGTGCGAGGATGCGCGACATGTAGAGCCGCAGGCTGTCGATCACTGCGGCGGCCGACATCGGCGTCGTGAACAACGGCGTGGACGAGCGCGTACAGCGCAGCACGAGTTCGGGCGGCGCGGCGGCGCCGCCGGCGACGACGAGAAACGGCGGTTCGAGCGCGATCAGCTCGGCCATGTGGCGCGAGCGGTCTTCGTCGGTCTGCCGCTGGTAGTAGTCGATTTCGGCTTCGCCGAGCACCTGGATCCGGTTCGGGTGGATCAGGTTCAGGTGGCCGACGAGGTCGGCGCTCGACGTCGCGTTGGCAACGGTGTCGGCCGAAAAACCGCGCTCCCAGCCTTCATGCCCCGTCAGCCAGCTCAGTTTCAGCGTGGCCGCGTTGTCGTCGAAGATGCTCTGGGCGTTGATGCTGGACGTATCCATGACTTTCGTCACTCCAATGAGCCGGTGCATGTGCGCGGCGACGGGCGTCGCCATGCCGGACCGGCGCCGGGCGGCCCTGGACGGCGGCGCGTGCCGCCTCGTTCGGGAAAATATTCCGCCCGGATCAACTCAAGGTTGCCACTGAGTGAGCACGCGATGCAACTCGGCGAGATCTGTTTCGTTGTGCAGACGCTCGCGTGCGTCGCGATCGGATAGCAGTTGCGCGATTTCCGACAGGATCTCGAGGTGCTGTTGAGTAGCTTGCTCGGGGACGAGCAGGAAAATCAGGAGACCGACCGGCTGGCCGTCGGGCGCTTCGAACGGGATCGCATCGGCGAGCCGCACGAACGCGGCGAGCGGGTGCTTGAGCCCCTTGATGCGCCCGTGCGGAATCGCGACGCCCTCGCCGAGCCCGGTCGAGCCGAGGCGCTCGCGCGCGAACAGGTTGTCCGTGACGGTGCTGCGGGCGACGCCGTTCTGATTCTCGAACATCAGCCCGGCTTGTTCGAAGACGCGTTTCTTGCTGGTGACGGAGAGGTCGATGACGACGTTCTCTATGGGCAGGATTTTGGCTAGGCGATTCATGTTGGCAGGCGATTGGGCGGCCTGGGGTCTCCTTGCGGCGGCAGACTGATTTTCCATGTTCGGCGATATCAAGGCGTTTGGCATCGGCAACCTGCAAGGCAGCTACCGCACCCAACGCCCCCCGGCGATAACCGGGACATTATAGAGCACAGGCGCGTGCGTGGCGCGGCATGGACGGACCGGTCGCACCACTGCCGCTCGGACTCAAAAAAAACGCCCGGCGAACCGGGCGGCGTGGGTGTTGCGGTGAACGTTATTGCGGCGGCAGTTCGATCTGGTCGATCGACGGCTGCAGCTTGATCGGGTCGTGCGCATGGGTCTGCAGACGCTCCATGTGCTTGACGACCTGGCGATCCAGCTTGTCGATCAGCAGATCGATCGCAGCGTAGAGGTTGCCGTTTGCGCTTTCGACGAAGATGTCCTTGCCCTTCAGGTGCAGATTGATTTCCGCGCGCTGCTGCTTGTCCTTTTCCTTGTGGTTGTCGACCGAGAGGATCACAGTGCCATCGATCACCTGATCGCTATGGCGTAGCACCCTGTCCAGCTTGGTGATCACGTATTCGCGAATTGCAGGCGTGACTTCGAGATGATGTCCACTGATCTTCAGGTTCATAGTGCTTCTCCAAGCGAGTGACCACCCGGCCGCATCGAGGCGGCGCTCCGGTCGACTTGCCCTTGCCGCACGTGGCGGCAAATTCGCGGACAGGTCGCCCGGCTGTCCCCCGTGTGCGCGGTGGCCGGAAGACGCCTGCCGCCGGGCAGGCAGCAGGCTAAAGAGACTTGCGCAGATTCACTGCCGGGATTTTGAGGGCTTCGCGATACTTGGCAACCGTGCGGCGCGCAACCACGAAACCCTGTTCTGCCAGCAGCTCGGCAATGCGGCTGTCCGAAAGTGGCGATTTTGGGTCTTCAGCTCCTATCAGTTGCTTGATCAGGGCTCGGATGGCGGTCGACGATGCGGCGCCTCCGGTGTCGGTCGAAACGTGTGACCCGAAGAAGTACTTGAATTCCAGCGTACCGAACGGGGTCAGCATGTACTTGCCTGTTGTCACACGGCTGACAGTCGACTCGTGTAGGCCCAGCGTATCAGCTATTTCCCGCAAAACCAAGGGGCGCATGGCGATTTCACCATGCGCGAAGAAATTCTTTTGACGTTCGACAATAGCCTGCGCGACACGCAGGATCGTGTCGAATCGCTGCTGGATGTTCTTGATCAGCCAGCGTGCTTCCTGGAGCTGCTGCTTGAGCGACCCGGCCGACGGATCGCCGCGGCTGTTGCGCAGGATGTTCGCGTACAGGTTGTTGATCCGCAGGCGCGGCATCACTTCCGGATTGAGTTCCGCGAGCCAGCCCTGGCCGGCCTTCTTCACGATGATGTCGGGCACGACGTAGTCGGCCTCGGCCTTGCCGTACGCGGCGCCGGGGAACGGCTCCAGCGAGCGGATCAGCGCGTGCGCGTCGCGCAGCGCGTCGTCGCTCGCCTTCAGGTGCTTGCGCAGCCGCGTGAAGTCGCGCGCCGCGAGCAGCTCGAGGTGCTGCGACACGATCTCCAGTGCGAGCGTGCGGGTGGGGGACGGATCGAGGCGCAGCAACTGCAGCTTCAGGCATTCGGAGGCCGAGCGGGCCCCGACCCCGGCCGGGTCGAAGCTGTGCAGCAGCGCGAGCGCAGCATTCAGTTCGTCGCAGTCGACTTCCAGTTCCGGCGGCAGGTCGGAGAGCACTTCGTCGAGCGACGCGGTCAGGTAGCCGTCGTCGTCGAGCGATTCGATCAGGAACATCACGAGTGCGCGATCGCGCGGGCTGGCCTGCGTCATGCGCAACTGCGCGGACAGGTGGTCGCGCAGCGACGTCGCGGCTTCCTGCACCTGCAGCGGCGGGAGGTCGTCATCGTCCGACGCGCCGCTCGAGCGGCCGTACTCGTCAAGATTCCATTGCGGGCCGTCGCCGGCGTCGCCCGACCCGTAGCCGTCGTATTCGTCGGCGCCGGCCGGCTCGTCGCGCTCGGCGCGCTCGCTCGACGGGCTGCTGCCGTTCGCGGGGCCCGGCTCGATGTTCTGTCCGGAAGGCCCCTGTGCGATCAGCGATCCGTCCGACGCGACACGCAGCGGACTCGTGATCCATTCGTCTTCGTTTTCGAGCAACGGATTTTGCGCGACGGCCATCGCGACTTCCTGCTGCAGTTCGAGCGTCGACAGTTGCAGGAGCCGGATCGACTGCTGCAGTTGCGGGGTCAGCGCCAGGTGTTGCGACAGGCGGAGTTGAAGGCTGGCTTTCATGGCAGAGAGGGAGTCATACCGGCAGTTTGCCACGACCGACCCGCATTGAGCCATCGGCGATTACGCGCGGCGCGGCGCCCGGCCGCGGAGAGGGCCGCCGCGCGGGGCGCACGGGCGCCGCCCCGCGCGGCGATGCCGGGCGGGGTGCTGCCAGCCACAAAAAGGGGAGGTTACATGCGGAAGTGTTCGCCGAGGTACACGCGGCGCACGCTTTCGTTTTCGATGATTTCGCTGGGCGCGCCGGCGGCGAGCACCGAACCGTCGCTGATGATGTACGCGTGGTCGCAGATGCCGAGCGTTTCGCGGACGTTGTGATCGGTGATCAACACGCCGATGTTGCGCTGCTTCAGGAACTTGACGATCTTCTGGATCTCGAGCACCGCGATCGGATCGACGCCGGCGAACGGTTCGTCGAGCAGGATGAAGTTCGGGCTGGTCGCAAGCGCACGCGCGATCTCGACGCGACGGCGTTCGCCGCCCGACAGCGACAGCGCGGGGTTCTCGCGCAGGTGGCCGATCTGCAGCTCGTCGAGCAGCTCCTCGGTGCGCGCGGCGATCGCGTCCTTCGACAGGCGCTTGCCGTCGTCGCCATGCTGCAGCTCGAGCACCGCGCGGATGTTTTCCTCGACGGTCAGCTTGCGGAACACCGACGCTTCCTGCGGCAGGTACGACAGGCCGAGCGATGCACGCTTGTGGATCGGCAGCAGGCTGATCGAGCTGCCGTTCAGCGAGATCTCGCCCGCGTCGAGCGGCACGAGGCCGACGATCATGTAGAACGACGTCGTCTTGCCGGCGCCGTTCGGGCCGAGCAGGCCGACGACTTCGCCGCTCTTCACGTCGAGCGACACGTCCTTGACGACCGTGCGCGAGCCGTAGCGTTTCTTCAGGTTGCGCACGACGAGCGAGCTCGTCGCGCCGGCCGGCTGGCGATTCGGTAGCGCGTTCATTGTCCCGGCGCTCCCTGGATCGTGGTCGACGGCGACAGCTTCGCCGGCGCGCCGTTCAGCTGCCCGGGGCCGCCGCTCTTCGGCGACAGCATCGCGCGCACGCGGCCGTTCGGATTGCCCGGCGCCGCGACGTCCTTGCCGCCCTTCGCGGTGTAGAAGTCGCGCTGGCCGTCGTACGTGATCACGCTGCCGTGCACGGTGTCGGCGATCGTCGACGTGCCCTGCAGGCGGCGCACGGTCGCGGCGGTCGTCAGGGTCGTCAGATCCTGCTTGCCGTCGTAGTCGATGCGCTCGGCGTCGCCGTCGATGTACTCGTCGAGACCTTCGCGTTTCTGGCGGAACGTCGCGTGCTTCTTGCCGCTGCCGAACGACGTCGCGTACTGATAGCCTTCCGGATCCTGGCGCACTTCGACGCGATCGCCCTTGATGATGATCGTGCCCTTCGTGATCACGACGTTGCCGGTCGCGACCGTCACCTGCTTCAGGTCGTCGTAGGTGAGGTTGTCCGCCTCGACGTTGATCGGCTTGTTCTGGTCAGCCTTCTCGGCATGGGCGAGCGGCGCCAGCCCGATGAGCGGGAGCGCCACGAGCGTCGCGGCGAGCGCGGCGCGGACGGCGCGCGCAGCGCCGCCGGAATTCTGTCGAGGGAACGGTTCGTTCATGCAGTCACGTGAGGGATGCGTCACCTGGATTGACCTTTCGAGCCGCCGGACGTGTCCGCCGCGGCGATCGTGCCGCGCACGTTGCCGTAAAGCTCGATGACCCGGGTGACGTTGTTGTACTTCATGCCGTCGGTCGCGTTGACGAGCGACAGGCCGCGCTGAAGTTTAACCGGCTTTTCGGTCTGGATCACATCGTCATTGACCAAGATCCGGAAATGCTGGGAATCGGCCTGCATCTGCGGATCGCCGCCGCCGGCCACGCGCAGGATGCGCGCGTCGTCGTACAAGTCGACGATCGACACGTCGCCGTTGACGGTGCCGCGCTTCGCGGTGGTCGTGACGACCGGCTTGCCGGGCTGGAACGCGCGCATGGCCGGAGCGGTCAGGTCGCTGTTGTCGGTGTCTTCATAGTGGATCAGCTTCGCGGCCGTCAGCCGGTACTGGGTCGTGCCCGACTGGTCGAGCTCGGTGACCGAGAAGTTGTCCGCGAAATAGTCGGGCGTATGGCGCTTCGGCCGCGCGGTGCCCTCGCCGGGCGGCGGCAGCGTCGCTTGCAGCAGCCACCACGTGATGCCCGCGAGCGCGGCGACCGCGATCAGCGGCAGCAACTGGGTCCAACGGAAATGCGTGTTCATCCGTCAGGCTCCGCAGGCAGCCGCGAGCAGCGCGTCGTAGCGGCGCTGCGCGCGCAGGATCGCGTCGCAGACTTCACGCACCGCGCCGTGGCCGCCGCGGGCCTCGGCCACCCAGTGCGCGCGGGCGATCACCTCGGGGTGCGCGTTGGCCGGCGCGGCCGCGAAGCCGCAGCGCAGCAGCACCGGCAGGTCGGGCCAGTCGTCGCCCATGTAGCCGCATGCGTCGGCGCCGATGTCGAGCGACGCGGTCAGCTCGGCGAACATGGCGAGCTTGTTCTCGACACCCTGGAACAGGTGCGCGATCTTCATTTCCTTCGCGCGCGCCGCGACGATCTCGGAGTTGCGGCCGGTGATGATCGCGGTCGCGATGCCGGCCTCGCCGAGCAGCTTCACGCCGTGGCCGTCGAGCGAATTGAACGACTTCATCGCGTCGCCGGCCGCGGTAAATAGCAGGCCGCCGTCGGTCAGCACGCCGTCGACGTCGAAAATCATCAGCTTCACGCGGCTCGCGCGTTCGGCCGCAGTCAGCGCTGCGCTCATCAGATCACCTTCTTCGAAAACAGGTCGTGCATGTTCAGCGCGCCGATCAGCGCGCCGTCGGCATCGACCACCAGCATCTGGTTGATCCGGTGGCGCTCCATCAGTTCCACGGCCTCGACCGCGAGATGTTCGGGGCCGATCGTACGCGGTTCGCGCGTCATCACGTCGACGATCGGCAGCGTGCGGAAGTCGCCTTCGCGCGCGAGCACGCGGCGCAGGTCGCCGTCGGTGAAAATGCCGGCCACGCGGCCGTCGGCGCCGACCACGGCCGTCATGCCCAGCCGTTTCGCGGTGATCTGGAACAGCGCGTCCGACAGCGTGGCGTCGAGCCCGACGCGCGGCACGTCGTCGCCCGAGCGCATCACGTCGCGCACATGGGTGAGCAGGCGCCGGCCGAGCGCACCGCCCGGATGCGAGCGCGCGAAATCCTCGGAGCCGAAGCCGCGCGCGTCGAGCACCGCGACGGCGAGCGCGTCGCCGAGCGCGAGCGCGGCGGTCGTGCTCGCGGTGGGGGCGAGGTTCAGCGGGCACGCTTCCTTCGACACCGCGGCGTTCAGGTTCACGTCGGCGAGCGTGCCGAGGCTCGATTCCGCGCGGCCCGTGATCGCGATCAGCTTCGCGCCGATCCGCTTGACGAGCGGCAGGATCGCGACGAGCTCTTCCGACTCGCCGGAATAGGAGATGCCGATGAAGACGTCGTCCGACGTGACCATGCCGAGATCGCCGTGGCTGGCCTCGGCCGGGTGGACGAAGAAGGCCGGCGTGCCGGTGCTTGCCAGCGTGGCCGCGATCTTGCGGGCGATATGCCCCGATTTGCCGATGCCGGATACCACGACGCGGCCGCGGCAGCCGAGCAGCAGCGCGACGGCCTGCACGAAGTCGCCGTCGAGCTGGTCGCGCAGCGCGCGCACGGCGTCCGCCTCGATGTCGAGCACGTCGCGGGCGAGCGCGAGCGCCCGGTCATCATTGATTTTCGCTATCATGCGCGGAGTATAGCAAAGGCGTTTGTTCGCCGCGCCGCGCCTTCGGACTCGTCCGAGGTCGTTTGCCCCCCGCCACCACCCGCGCCCGCATTGCCGTGGCCCCGACGAACGAGGACGCTTTGCCCGTGATTTCCCCGCTCGAAATGACCCTGCTGCTGCTGCTGGCCTCGGTGGTGGGCGTCGTCGTCTTTCGTTCGTTGAACCTGCCGCCGATGCTCGGCTACCTGACCGTCGGCATCCTGGTTGGCCCGCACTCATTCGGCATCGCCGCGGACCTCGAACGGGCCGAGCACCTCGCGGAATTCGGCGTGGTCTTCCTGATGTTCTCGATCGGCCTCGAATTCTCGCTCGCGAAGCTGAGGGCGATGCAGCGGCTCGTGTTCGGGCTCGGGCTGCTGCAGGTGGTCGTGACGCTCGTGCTCGCGGTCGCGCTCGGCGCGCTGTTCGAGCGCTGGGTGCACATCACGTGGCAGGGCAGCGTCGCGCTCGGCGGCGCGCTCGCGATGTCGTCGACGGCGATCGTGTCGAAGATGCTCGCCGAGCGGCTCGAGATCGAGACCGAGCACGGCCGCAACATCTTCGGCGTGCTGCTGTTCCAGGATCTCGCGGTGGTGCCGCTGCTGATCGTGATCGCCGCGTTCGGCGCGGAGTCGTCGAAGGATCTCGCGATCACGCTCGGCTTCGCGGCGGTCAAGATCGTGATCGCGCTCGCGCTGCTGCTCGTCATCGGCCAGCGCTTCATGACGCGCTGGCTCAACGTGGTCGCGCGGCGCCGCTCGCAGGAACTGTTCGTGCTGAACCTGCTGCTCATCACGCTCGGCGCCGCGTTCATCACCGACCGCTTCGGCCTGTCGCTCGCGCTCGGCGCGTTCATCGCGGGAATGTTGATCTCCGAGACGCCGTTCCGTCACCAGGTGGAAGAGGACATCAAGCCGTTTCGCGACGTGCTGCTCGGGCTGTTCTTCGTGACGACCGGGATGCTGCTCGATGCGCGCGTGATCTGGGAGCACCCGTTGCTCGTGCTGGGCTTCTTCGTCGGGCAGATCCTGTTCAAGGGGACGATGATCGCGGGGCTCGCGCGCCTGTTCGGCGCGACGCCGGGCGTCGCGATGCGCACCGGCATCGGGCTCGCGCAGGCCGGCGAATTCGGCTTCGTGCTGCTGAACCTGATCCTCGACCGGCATCTCGTCGATTCGACGCTGCTGCAGGCGATCCTCGCGTCGATGCTGCTGTCGATGCTCGCCGCGCCGTTCCTGATCCAGAACGCCGACCGGATCGTGATGCGGCTGTCGTCGACGGAATGGATGCAGCAGTCGCTGCAGATGACTCGGATCGCGACGCAAAGCCTCAAGCAACGCGGCCACGTGATCATCTGCGGCTACGGCCGCGCGGGCCAGAACCTGGCGCGCATGCTCGAGCAGGAAGGCATTTCGTACGTCGCGCTGGACCTCGATCCCGATCGCGTGAGCGCGGCCGCGACGGCCGGCGAATCGGTCGTGTTCGGTGACGCCGCGCGTCGCGAGTCGCTGCTCGCGGCCGGTATCCATCGCGCGGCGGCCGTCGCGATCACGTATGCGAACACGCCGTCCGCGCTGCGCGTGCTGCACCACGTGCACGAGCTGGAGCCGACGCTGCCGGCGATCGTGCGCACGGTCGACGACGCCGATCTCGAGAAGCTGCTCGCGGCCGGCGCGACCGAGGTGATTCCGGAAATCGTCGAGGGCAGCCTGATGCTCGCGTCGCACACGCTGGTGCTGGTCGGCGTGCCGATGCGCAAGGTCGTGCGGCGCGTCGAGGAGATGCGCGACGAGCGCTACCGGCTGCTGCGCGGCTATTTCCACGGCGCGGACGACGCGGACGACGACGATCACGAGCAGGTGCGGCTACAATCGGTGCCGGTCGACGCGCGCGCGGACGCGGTCGGGCGCTCGCTGGAGGAGCTCGGGCTGTATGCGCTCGGGCTGGAAGTCACGGCAATCCGCCGGCACGGGATCCGCGGTGTCGAACCTGACCCGCTGACCAAGCTGCGCGCGAGCGATATCGTCGTGCTGCGCGGGCTGCCCGAGGCGCTCGCGCTCGCGGAGGAGCGGCTGTCGCGCCATCGGCGCGAGCCGCCGGCCGCGGTCGCCTGAGTCGCGCTTCGTTGACCTGACCCGTATTGATTCGGAACGGTGCCCGATCTTCGCGCACCGTTTTTTCGGAGAGTTTCATGCCGCATTCGTCGCCGGGCGCACCGCTCGATCCGGTCGCCTTCATCCACAGTCAGATCCGCACCGTGCCCGACTGGCCGCAGCCGGGCGTGCAGTTCCGCGACATCACGACGCTGCTGCAGAGCCCGAAGGCGCTGCGCATCCTCGTCGACCTGTTCGTCGAACGCTATGTCGATGCGAAGCTCGACTACGTCGCGGGGCTCGACGCGCGCGGCTTCATCATCGCGCCGATCGTCGCGTATGAGCTGAGCGTCGGCTTCGTGCCGATCCGCAAGGTCGGCAAGCTGCCGTACAAGACGCGCTCGGAATCCTACGACCTCGAATACGGCAGCGCGACGGTCGAGATCCACGAGGACGCGTGCCGCCCCGGCGATCGCGTGATCATCATGGACGACCTGATCGCGACCGGCGGCACGATGATGGCGGGGCGCAACCTGCTGCAGCGGCTTGGCGCGGTCGTCGTCGAGGGCGCTGCGATCATCGACCTGCCCGATCTCGGCGGCTCGACGCTGCTGCGCAACGCGGGGCTGCCCGTCTATACCGTCACCGAATTCGCCGGCCACTGAACGCCGGCCCACGCCGCGAGGTCACGATGCCCAACTTCATGCTGTTTCTCGCCACGTCGATCGCGATCACGTTCGCGCCCGGTCCCGACAACCTGCAGGTGCTCGCACGCGGCATCTCGCAGGGCCGCGCGGCCGGCTTCGTCGCTGCGCTCGGCTTCACGGCCGGGATCCTGTTCCATACGACGCTCGCGGCGCTCGGCGTCGCGGCCGTGCTGCGCTCGTCGCCGGTCGCGTTCCAGATGCTCAAGCTCGCGGGCGCCGCGTACCTCGTGTGGATCGGCATCAAGGCGCTGCGCAGCCAGGGCCTCGCGAATGCGCATGCGCGTGCGCCGCAGCCGCTTCGCGCGATCTTCCGGCAGAGCGTGATCGGCAACCTGATGAACCCGAAGGTCACGCTGTTCTTCGTCGTGTTCCTGCCGCAGTTCGTCGATCCGCACGGCGCGCAGGGCGTGACGCTGCAGATGTTCGAGCTCGGCGCGCTGTTCATGCTGCAGACGGCCGCGATCTTCTCGCTGTTCGGCGTCGGCGCGGGCGCGATCGGCGCATGGCTGAAGCGCCGTCCGAAGGCCGGCGTGTGGCTCGACCGCATTGCCGGCGCGACCTTCATCGCGATCGGCATCCGCGTGGCGCTGAAGGACTGAACCCGATGACGTTTCCGTGCATTGCGGCCGCGCGCCGCTTCGATCCGGCCGCGCACCTGCGTTTCGAGATCGCGGGCGAGCAGGTCGGCTGGGTGCGTCGCCGCGACGTCGCGAAGCTCGAGCGCTGGCCCGACGTGTTCGAGCTGAGCGACGAGCGCGTCGTGCTGTCGGCGCGCTATGACACGGTCGATGCGCGCAGCATGGCGCTCGCGAGCGCGATCGGCGCGCTGGCGGCCGAAGGCGCGATTCCCGGCTGGCGCGACGAGATCTATGCGATCCGCAACCGCTTCGACGATCCGCCGCTCGCGTATATCGAGCGCGCCGCGTCGCGTTTTTTCGGCACGCAGACTTATGCGGTGCACCTGAACGGCATCGTAGAATATGCGGCTGCGCCGGGTTCGCCCGCCGCGCCGCAGATGTGGCTCGGCCGCCGCAGCGCGACCAAGGCCACCGACCCCGGCATGCTCGACAACGTCGTCGCGGGCGGCATCGGCTGGGGCTTGGGCGTTCACGAGACGCTCGCGAAGGAATGCTGGGAAGAGGCCGGCATGCCGGCCGAACTGGCGGCGCGCGCGATCGCGGGCCGGGCGGTGCAGGTGCTGTGCTCGCTGCCGGAAGGCACGCAGTCCGAACTGATCTTCGTGTACGACCTGCCGCTGCCGCGCGACTTTGCGCCGCACAACCAGGACGGCGAAGTGGCCGAGCACCTGCTTGCCGGCGTGCCCGAGGTGATCGGCTGGTTGCGCGAAGGCCGCGCGACGATGGATGCGAGCCTCGCGATACTCGACACGCTGCTGCGCCACCGCTGGCTCGCGGCGGCCGACGCGGCGGGCATCGACGCGCTGTTCGCGCCGGCCGCGTAACGCGCCGAACGGCCTATTTGACGAATACCGAAACGAAGGGAGTAGCGGTCATGTCGACCGATCACAGCTTTATCTTGAAACTGTCGTGCCCTGACCGGCACGGCATCGTTCACGCGGTCTCGGGCTTTCTGTTCGAGCGCAGCAACAACATCCTCGACTCGGCGCAGTTCGGCGACAGCCGCACCGGCGAGTTCTTCATGCGCGTGCACTTCGAGCAGGATGCCGACGGCGCGGATGCCGCGTCGGCGCTCGACACGCTGCGCCAGGAATTCGCACCGCTCGCCGAGCAGTTCGCGATGCGCTGGGAGCTGCACGACGCGGCCGTGAAGCCGCGCGTCGTGATCATGGTGTCGAAGATCGGCCACTGCCTGAACGACCTGCTGTTCCGCTACCGCACCGGCCAGCTGCCGATCGAGATCCCGGCGATCGTGTCGAACCACAAGGAGTTCTACCAGCTCGCGGCGAGCTACAACATCCCGTTTCATCACTTCCCGCTCGTGGGCGGCTCGTCCGATGCGGCGAAGGCCGCGCAGGAAGCGCGCGTGCTGGAAGTGATCGACGAGCACCAGGCCGATCTCGTCGTGCTCGCGCGCTACATGCAGATCCTGTCGCCGAACATGTGCCAGCAGCTCGCCGGCCGCGCGATCAACATCCATCATTCGTTCCTGCCGAGCTTCAAGGGCGCGAAGCCGTATTACCAGGCGTTCGACCGCGGCGTGAAGCTGATCGGTGCGACCGCGCACTACGTGACGACCGACCTCGACGAAGGCCCGATCATCGAGCAGGAAGTCGAGCGCGTCGACCACAGCATGACGCCCGACCAGCTCACCGCGATCGGCCGCGACGTCGAGTGCGTGACGCTCGCGCGTGCGGTGAAGTGGCACGTCGAACACCGGATCGTGCTGAACGGGACGAAGACGGTCGTGTTCCGCTGAGCGGCGGTGCGCGTCGGCCGTCAGCTGGCCCGCAAGTAACAACGCCGCGCCCTCGGGCGCGGCGTTTTTTTGTCGCGTGATGCGCGGCGCGTCAGATCAGCCGCAGCATGTACAACTCGCGTTTCAGGTACGCATAGAAGATCGGCGCGGCGATCACGCCCGGCAGCCCGAACGCGGCTTCCATGATCAGCATCGCGAGCAGCAGCTCCCATGCGCGCGACTCGATCTGGCCGCCGATGATCTTCGCGTTCAGGAAATATTCGAGCTTGTGGATCACGACGAGGAACGCGAGCGATGCAATCGCGGTGCCCATGCTGACCGACAGCGACACCGCGACGATCAGCGTGTTCGAGATCAGGTTGCCGATCACCGGCAGCAGCCCGACGATGAACGTGACGAGCACGAGCGTTTTGGACAACGGCAGCCGCTGGTGGAAGATCGGCAGCGCGACGAGCAGGTAGATGCCGGTGAAGGCCGCGTTGATCGCCGAGATCTTGATCTGCGCGAACACGATCCGGCGGAACGATTCGGCGAAGCGCGACACGCGCGTGACGAGCGCGGTGGACAGCGGCCGGCGCACCTTGCCGTGCTCGACGCCGATCGCGATCATCGCGCCGATGATCATCCCGAACAGCACATGGCCGAAGCCGCGCGCGACGCTCTTGCCGCCTTGCTGGAGCTGATCCATGTGCGAGTGCATCAGCAGCGCCGCCTTGGCTTTCATCTGTTCGACGTCGACGGGCAGCAGGTTCGCGATCCAGGCCGGCGTGCGGGCGCGCGTCTGCTCGACGATCTGCATCAGCTGGCCGAGCAGGCTCTGCAGGTTCGGCACCGTGTGCTCGAAGTGATCGATGATGCCGATCGTCAGGCCCGTGAGCCCGCCGACGATCGCGATCGACAGCAGCACGACGGAGACCCAGCGCGCGCGCATGCTCGTCGTGTGGCGTTCGATCACCGGGGCGATCGTGTGGATCAGCTGATAGACCAGCAGGCCGGCCAGCAGCCCGCCCAGCAGCTTGAGTTCGATGACGAGCACCATCGCGACGAGGGCGAACAGATAGCTGCCGATCTCGATCGCCGACAGCTTCGGCAGGCTGAAGTCGCTCGTCAGCCGCACGCTGCGCAGGTGTGGCTCGCGGCTCTGCGCGTCGCGCGACTCTTGTTGCTTCTCCATCGTGGATTCCTGTCGTTCGTGTGTCGCGCCGCGCGGTGGGCGGCAGGACGATGCTCGCCCGGCGTCGCACCGGATTGGTGCGGATAGCGAACCTTACGACCGTAAAGTATAGCCGCCATTATGGTCTGTCACGGGACAGTTTGGCTCGTGGTGTATACGCAGAAGGGAAAACGAGGGGGCCGGCGCCACGGCGCGGGCGCCGGCAGGGGCGCCCGCAGGGGGGGCGGCCGGGGCGGCCGCGCGCGGGAACGGAAGCGCTCAGCCGGCCGCCGCCTTGCGGGGCGAACGCTTGAGCAGCGGCGCGAGGTACTTGCCGGTGAAGCTCGCCTTGGTCTTCGCGATCTCCTCGGGCGTGCCCTGCGCGATGATCTGGCCGCCGCCGGCACCGCCTTCGGGGCCGAGGTCGATCACCCAGTCGGCCGTCTTGATCACGTCGAGATTGTGCTCGATGATCACGACCGTGTTGCCCTGGTCGCGCAACCGGTGAATCACCTCGAGCAGCAGCGCGATGTCGTGGAAGTGCAGGCCGGTGGTCGGCTCGTCGAGGATGTACAGCGTGCGGCCCGTGTCGCGCTTCGACAGCTCCAGCGACAGCTTCACGCGCTGCGCCTCGCCGCCCGACAGCGTCGTGGCCGACTGGCCGAGGCGGATGTAGCCGAGGCCGACGTCGAGCAGCGTCTTCAGCTTGCGGGCGATCACCGGCACCGCGCTGAAGAACTCGTACGCCTGCTCGACCGTCATGTCGAGCACTTCGCTGATGTTCTTGCCCTTGTAATGCACGTCGAGCGTTTCGCGGTTGTAGCGCTTGCCGTGGCATACGTCGCACGGCACGTAGACGTCCGGCAGGAAGTGCATCTCGACCTTCAGCACGCCGTCGCCCTGGCACGACTCGCAGCGGCCGCCCTTCACGTTGAACGAGAAGCGGCCCGGATCGTAGCCGCGCTCCTTCGCGGTCGGCACGCCCGAGAACAGCTCGCGGATCGGCGTGAACAGGCCCGTGTAGGTGGCCGGGTTCGAGCGCGGCGTGCGGCCGATCGGCGACTGGTCGACGTTGATCACCTTGTCGAAGTGCTCGAGGCCCTCGATGGCCTCGTGCGGCGCCGGCTCGGCCGACGAGCCGTACAGGTGGCGCGCGACCGCGTGATACAGCGTGTCGTTGATCAGCGTCGACTTGCCGGAGCCCGACACGCCGGTGATGCAGGTCAGCAGGCCGACCGGCAACTCGAGGTCGACGTGCTTCAGGTTGTTGCCGTGCGCGTCGACGATGCGCAGCATCCGCTCGGGATCGGGCGCGAACCGCTCGTCCGGATACTCGATCGTGCGCTTGCCGACCAGATACTGGCCCGTGAGCGACTGCGGGTTCGACTGCACCTGCTTCGGCGTGCCTTCGGCGACCACCACGCCGCCGTGCTCGCCCGCGCCCGGGCCCATGTCGACGACGTAGTCGGCCGTGCGGATCATGTCCTCGTCGTGCTCGACGACGATCACCGAGTTGCCGAGGTCGCGCAGGTGCTTGAGCGTCGCGATCAGGCGGTCGTTGTCGCGCTGGTGCAGGCCGATCGACGGCTCGTCGAGCACGTACATCACGCCGGTCAGGCCCGAGCCGATCTGCGACGCGAGCCGGATCCGTTGCGCCTCGCCGCCGGAGAGCGTCTCGGCGCTGCGCTCGAGCGACAGGTAGTCGAGGCCGACGTTGTTCAGGAAGGTCAGGCGCGCGACGATTTCCTGGATCACCTTGTCGGCGATCTCGCGTTTCGCGCCGTCGAGCGACAGGCCGGCGAAATAGCCGAGCGCGTCGCGCAGCGGCCAGCCGCTGATTTCATAGATGCCGCGCGCGTAGTCGCCCGCGCCGACCCGCACGTGGCGCGCCTCGCGGCGCAGCCGCGTGCCTTCGCACGACGGGCACGGCTGGTTGTTCTGGTACTTCGAGAGTTCTTCGCGCACCGCGACCGAATCGGTCTCGCGGTAGCGGCGCTCGAGGTTCGGGATGATCCCTTCGAACACGTGCTCGCGGATCGTCGTGCGGCCGCGCTCGTTGATGTACGAGAACGGGATCGTCTGCTTGCCCGAACCGAACAGCAGCACCTTGCGGATCTTTTCCGGCAGATCCTCGAACGCGGCGTCGATGTCGAATTCGTAGAACGCCGCGAGGCTCTGCAGCATCTGGAAGTAGAACTGGTTGCGGCGGTCCCAGCCCTTCACGGCGCCCGCGGCGAGCGACAGCGACGGGTGCGCGACGACCCGCTTCGGGTCGAAGAACGTGATCTGGCCGAGGCCGTCGCATTCCGGGCACGCGCCCATCGGGTTGTTGAACGAGAACAGGCGCGGCTCCAGTTCCTGCAAAGAGTACGAGCAGATCGGGCACGCGAACTTCGAGCTGAACAGGTGCTCGTGGTCGGTATCCATCTCGAGCGCGATCGCGCGGCCGTCGGCGAGGCGCAGCGCGGTCTCGAACGATTCCGCGAGGCGCTGCTTCATGTCCGGGCGCACCTTCAGGCGGTCGACGACGACGTCGATCGTGTGCTTGTCGTTCTTCTTGAGCTTCGGCAGCGACTCGACCTCGTAGATCTTCGCGACGCCTTCGTTCGCGGTGCCGCCGCCCGAGCGCACGCGAAAGCGGACGAAGCCCTGCGCCTGCATGTCCTCGAACAGCTCGGCGTGCTCGCCCTTGCGGTTCGCGACGACGGGCGCGAGGATCATCAGCTTGGTTTCCTCGGGCAGCGCGAGCGCCGCGTCGACCATCTGCGACACGCTCTGCGCCTCGAGCGGGATGTCGTGGTCGGGGCAGTAGGGCGTGCCGACACGTGCGAACAAAAGTCGCAGGTAGTCGTGGATCTCGGTGACCGTGCCGACGGTCGAACGCGGATTGTGGGACGTCGCCTTCTGCTCGATCGAGATCGCGGGCGACAGCCCCTCGATCAGGTCGACATCGGGTTTCTCCATCAACTGCAGGAACTGGCGGGCGTAGGCGGACAGGCTTTCGACGTAGCGGCGCTGGCCCTCTGCATAAAGGGTGTCGAACGCGAGCGACGACTTGCCCGACCCGGACAACCCGGTAATCACGATCAGCTTGTGGCGCGGCAGGTCGAGATTGACGTTTTTCAGGTTGTGGGTGCGTGCCCCACGGATACGGATCTGTTCCATGAACCTGGCGAAAATGGAGGGAACCAAACCTGCTACTATAACGGCTTTTCGAGGCCGTCGTTGGGGGCCCCCAGCCTTTGCAGCAACTGGCAGCAAGGCGGTGCCCACGCCGGGGAAGCAGCCGCGCCGCACGGCTTCGGGCGGCCTGCGGGCTGCCCGTCGGACGTCCCGGAAAGCGCCAGCCAGGCCTGCCGGGCCGGTGGCCCTGATCTTCCGCCGCCCGCCGCCGGGCGGACATTCCGATCATTCGAAATTCATTCCCGATGTCCAATCCGTCCGCCACGTCTTCCCGCATGAGTGCGCCCGAACTGCGCGCGACCACGTCGCTCGCGGCGATCTTCGCGCTGCGCATGCTCGGCCTGTTCATGATCATGCCGGTGTTCTCGGTCTACGCGAAAACCATCCCGGGCGGCGACAACGTGCTGCTCGTCGGCATCGCGCTCGGGGCCTACGGCGTCACGCAGTCGCTGTTCTACATCTTCTACGGGTGGGCGTCCGACAAATTCGGTCGCAAGCCGGTGATCGCCACGGGCCTCGTGATCTTCGCGCTCGGCAGCTTCGTCGCCGCGTTCGCGCACGACATCACGTGGATCATCGTCGGTCGCGTGATCCAGGGGATGGGCGCCGTGTCGTCCGCGGTGCTCGCGTTCATCGCCGACCTGACCTCCGAGCAGAACCGCACCAAGGCGATGGCGATGGTCGGCGGCTCGATCGGCGTGTCGTTCGCGGTCGCGATCGTCGGCGCGCCGATCGTGTTCCACTGGGTCGGGATGAGCGGGCTGTTCGCGATCGTCGGCGTGCTGTCGATCCTCGCGATCGGCGTCGTCGTGTGGATCGTGCCCGACGCGGCGAAGCCCGTGCACGTGCCGGCGCCGTTCGCCGAGGTGCTGCACAACGGCGAGCTGCTGCGCCTGAACTTCGGCGTGCTCGTGCTGCACGCGACGCAGACCGCGCTGTTCCTCGTCGTGCCGCGCCTGCTGGTCGACGGCGGGCTGCCGGTCGCCGCGCACTGGAAGGTCTACTTGCCGGTGATGGGACTCGCGTTCGTGATGATGGTCCCGGCGATCATCGTCGCGGAAAAACGGGGCAAGATGAAACCGGTGCTGCTCGGCGGGATCCTCGCTATCCTGATCGGCCAATTGTTGCTCGGCAGCGCGCCGCATACCATTCTCATTGTGGCGGCGATCCTGTTCGTGTACTTCCTGGGCTTCAACATCCTGGAAGCATCGCAGCCGTCGCTCGTGTCGAAGCTCGCGCCCGGTTCGCGCAAGGGCGCGGCCACGGGCGTCTATAACACCACGCAATCGATCGGGCTCGCGCTCGGCGGCATCGTGGGCGGCTGGCTGCTGAAGCACGGCGGCGCGAACACCGTCTTCTACGCGTGTTCTGGGCTCGTGGCGGCGTGGCTTATAATCGCGGCCAGCATGAAAGCGCCGCCGCGCAAGGCCTGAACCTACTTTTCGGACACGCACGGGCGGCGCTCGCCGGCTTGTCCGGCGGGCCGCTCCGACGTCTGTCGCGGGCGGCCCGGCATCGAATTTACTGGAGAAACACATGGCATCCGTCAACAAGGTCATCCTCGTCGGCAATCTCGGCGCCGATCCTGAAGTCCGTTACCTGCCGAGCGGCGACGCGGTTGCGAACATCCGTCTCGCGACGACCGATCGCTACAAGGACAAGGCAAGCGGCGATTTCAAGGAAATGACCGAGTGGCACCGCGTGGCGTTCTTCGGCCGTCTCGCCGAAATCGTCAGCGAATACCTGAAGAAGGGCTCGTCGGTCTATATCGAAGGCCGGATCCGCACGCGCAAGTGGCAGGGCCAGGACGGCCAGGATCGCTACTCGACCGAAATCGTCGCCGACCAGATGCAGATGCTCGGCGGCCGTGGCGGCGCGGGCGGCGGCGGTGGCGGCAGTGACGAAGGCGGTTACGGCGGCGGCTACGGTGGTGGTGGCGGCGGTCGCGGCGGCGAGCAGATGGAGCGCGGCGGCGGCGGTAGCCGTGCCGGTGGCGCACCGCGCGGCGGCGCAGCAGGCGGCGGCCAGAGCCGTCCGAGCGCGCCGGCAGGCGGCGGCTTCGACGAGATGGACGACGATATTCCGTTCTAAGCGGAACGTTGGTTCCCGTTGTAGGGACGGGCCCGAACCTCCGAGCTAAATCAGTGATTTGGCCTGGAGCTTCGGGTCTTTTTTCGTGTGCAGGTTTTTCGATGCGGGCGGGACGCGCCTAACCGGATGGCTTCGTTCCATCGAACGGAGGCTGGCGTGACGTGATACGCAATTCGTGAAGTGCCGATGGCATCGACAACGGCCTTCGGCGGAGCCATCGATGCGATGGCGTCGCATGTGCACGCCGAACGGGCGCCGAGCGCGCCCGGAGAATAGCGAATTACGCTTCCGTGATCGCGACCAGATTGCTCACGCGCTCGACCGACTTTCCGCCCTTCGGCCACCGCACCAACGCGTCGCTACCGTCGACCGACAGGACCACGCCGTCGCTGCGGTCGACCGTGCCCGTGAACGTGACGCGATTCACTTTGGCCGCGGGCGCGAACGTCGCCTTGCTACGGCCCGGCAGCATGTCCATCAGGAACGAAAATACGGGATACACGATTGCTCCTTCGCGAGCTTGAACTAAGGGTTTTCCCTAGTTTAGCACTGCCTATGCGGCGCTGCAACATTTCGGCCCCTTCCGCTGCGGGCGCGCCGCGTGCCGGCAACGTTTTCATTTCTGGTGCGGTGCCGCGCATCTGACTTATGTCACCCCGTCGCCACGATTGACCGGCTAAACTGCTTCTTTCGACGTTTCGATCGAAGGAGACACCATGCGGCGGGTCGTATTCAACCAGAAGGGCGGCGTGGGCAAATCGACGATCGTCTGCAACCTGGCGGCGATCAGCGCGAGCGAAGGACTGCGCACGCTCGTCATCGACCTCGACGCACAGGCGAATTCCACGCGCTATCTGCTCGGCGACGCCGCGAGCGACGTGCATCCCGGCGTGGCCGAATTCTTCGAGACGGCGTTGACGTTCAACTTCCGGCCGGTCGACGTCGCGTCGTTCATCCATCCGACGCCGTTCGACGGGCTCGACGTGATGCCCGCGCATCCGGATCTCGACACGCTGCACGGCAAGCTCGAGTCGCGCTACAAGATCTACAAGCTGCGCGACGCGCTGAACGAGCTCGACACCTATGACGCGATCTACATCGACACGCCGCCCGCACTGAACTTCTACACGCGCTCGGCGCTGATCGCGGTCGAGCGCTGCCTGATTCCGTTCGATTGCGACGACTTCTCGCGCCGCGCGCTCTACACGCTGCTCGAGAACGTGAAGGAAATCCAGCAGGACCATAACGCGGCGCTCGAGGTCGAAGGGATCGTCATCAACCAGTTCCAGCCGCGTGCGAGCCTCCCGCAGCGGCTGGTCGACGAACTCATCGAAGAAGGATTGCCGGTGCTCGCGTCGCGGCTGTCGGCGTCGGTGAAGATCCGCGAGTCGCATCAGCAGTCGACGCCGGTGATCCATCTCGAGCCGGCGCACAAGCTCGCGCAGGAGTTTCGCGCGCTGCATCGCGAGCTGGTCGGGTGACGCTGCCGGCATTATCGCGGCAATTCATCGGATAATTGAATGGGTTGTTAATAATTCCGATTACGATTTCGGAAATAATCGCGGTAACGATTTCAGAAACGCTCCGAAGAAAAACGATTACATATCGGATTGGGCGGTTTTCATGCACACCTATTTTCCCATAACGGAAATAATGACGCGGTAAATATTGCGACGCAGTCGATGTGTGCTGCTGTAAAGTTAAGAAAATCGTTTAAGCGTGAGGCGTTGCGGCCCGACCCCATTGCGCGCCCGGCCGGGAGGCGGTCATTTCGAGAGGTAAGGGTTTTCACCTAGCATTAATGCCATTTAATTGACAATTAATGCATCTAAAATGCCTTCTTCAACTTCTCGCATTCAATGCCGGGTGCGGGTTGAAAATAAGGGAGCAGGCTGTCGATCTGACTTCCATTTCCTTGTGTCGTCTCTCGCAATTGCAAACAGGAGCATACCCGATGTCCGTATTTGCCCCCGAAAAACTCGCCGCCGATTACCAGTCCGGAATCGCCGCATGGTTCGCGCTTGCCCGTCCGGCCATCAACGGTTTCGAGGCTGTCGTCGAACTCAATGTACAGGCGGCCAAGACGGCGCTCGAGGAGTACGAGGACAAGCTGAAGAACGCGTTCAATATCAGCAACCCGGCCGCAGGCTTCGCGCAGCAGGTCGCCGTTCCGCAGGAAGCGGCCGGCAAGGCCGTCGCGTACGGCCGCCATCTGTTCGACATCGCGGTGTCGACGCAGGCCGAGTGGGCGAAGGTCGCGCAGATTCAGTACGAGCAGAACGACAAGCGCATGAAGGACGTGTTCGGCGAACTGTCGAAGCACGCGCCGGCCGGTTCGGCCCCGGTGGTCGCCGCGCTGAACTCGGCGCTGTCCGCGGCGACGGCCGCGGCCGACACCGTGCGCGCAGCGGCGGGGCAGGCGATCGAGGCCGCGCAAAGCGGTTTCGACGCGGTCAGCGAAACGGCGGCGCGCGGTGCCAAGCAGACGGCCACCGCCGCACGCAAGGAAGCGGCTTCGCGCGACTCCGCTGCGTGAGCGCGTGTCGCGCGCAGGCGCGACACGAGTAACGAGTGAGCGGTGCCGGAAGGCGCCGGCCGCCGCGTGTGCCGCGTGGCGGCCGGCGAACTTTCCGCTCGCCTCGGCGTGCCCGGACACGGCCGGAGCACGCGGATGTGCCGCGCGCATGCGCGCGCGAACGTGCAGCCGCATCGCGAGCCGCGCGGCGCTCGCGCGCCGTCGCCGGCCGCAGTGCGGTGCCGGCACCGGCACACGATTCGGATCGACCCACTGATTTCAAAGCAGGAACTGAACATGACGGACGTAGTGATCGTATCGGCCGCGCGGACCGCGGTCGGCAAATTCGGCGGCTCGCTCGCGAAGATCGCGGCACCGGAACTGGGCGCGACGGTG
>Ga0207678_10000224_pt1 | contig 50750 bp, 23 predicted proteins | sample KBSC63metaG_FD_184319 | JGI IMG/M metagenome (GOLD analysis project Ga0207678, IMG submission 184319) | Corn rhizosphere microbial communities from Kellogg Biological Station, Michigan, USA - KBS C6-3 metaG (SPAdes) (version 2) | ecosystem: Host-associated > Plants > Roots > Rhizosphere > Soil ... | reverse complement strand
ATCAGCCGCGTGGTACCCGAGCTGGGCGTGGCTTGTGCGCACGCCCACGCGGCGGCGCTCGCCGTACCCGGCGACATCCGCGCGCTGCTCCACGCGAGCGCGATCGAGATCGTCGTGCTCGAGTCCTCGGCGCTCCACGTGTCGGTCGATCTCGCGGATGGGCGGTGGACGGGGCAGATCGATCGATGCGACGCCTTCGATCCCGACCGCGCTCACGTGGTGCTGCTGGGGGACGAGCCGGTGCTGATCGAGCCGGCGGGGATCTCTGTCGGCCGAACACAACGGACGACCGGCCTCAGCAGCCTTCGCACGGTGACACTCACCCTTGACGGAACCTCGGTGCACCCGCTGCCTTCCGATGCGGCGGCAGTGCGGTCGAGCCTGCTCGCAGGACTTGCGGCGGTCGCGGCCGGCATCGCCGGAGCTGCCGTGGATACGGCGAGCGGCTACGCCGCGCAGCGACACCAGTTCGGCGGCCCGTTGGCTGCCTTGCCCGTGATCCGGGCGTCGTTGACCGGCCAGGTGCAGCGCACCACCGCCCTCACCCACGCGGTCTTCGCAGGTGCGCGGGACCCGCTGGGTGCGATCGCTGTCGCCAGGCTGGCCTGCGACCTCGCTCTGGAAGTAGCGGACGCGGCGCTGCAGGTCCACGGCGGCTACGGCTATCTGCGCGAGTACCGGATCGAGCGGTCACTGCGCGACGCCCTGTCACTGCGTGCGTCCGTCGATCTCGCCGGCGCACCATCGATCCTACAACCCGAGTGAGGAAACAATGTCCGACAACATCACGCTCGACGCCCGGCAGGATTCCGTCTCTGCCGAGCAGCACCTCACTCTTGAAGTGGCGCTCGGGATCGCACGTTCGCTCCGCCCGCAACTGGTCGCAGAGCAGGCCGCCACCGAGGCCCGCACCACCTATTCGCCCGAGCTGCACCAGGTCTTCAAGGACGCCGGTTACTTCCGGCTCCTGGTGCCCAGGGCCTACGGCGGCCTGGCCTGGACGATGCCCGACTTCGTGCGGCTGATGGGCGAGGTGGCGCGAGGCTGCATGTCCACCGGCTGGTGCCTGTGCCTCGGCGCGAGCCATGCTCTGCTGGTCAGCTCGCTCTGGCCGAAGTCGGCCCAGGACGCGGTGTTCCGGGACGGTCACGTCGTGATCCCGTCAACGGCGCGACCGGGTGGCCCGGCGACCCGCGTCGACGGTGGATGGCGACTCGACACCACGCATCCCTACTCGTCAGGGTCGCCGTACTCCACCCATTACGTGGGCCAGGCGTTCGAGTACGGGCCGGCCGGGGGCGCGCCGGTTCAGCAGATGCTCTTCGTCGCGCCTCGGGACGCCTACGAGATCAAGGACGACTGGGGGAACACGCTCGGGCTGAAAGGCAGCGGGTCGAACACCATCGTCTTCCACGACGCCTTCCTGCCGGACGACCACGTCCTCGAGGGCACCATGCAGGTCGACATCAGGAGCTCGCACACGTCGCCGGGTTTCGAGCAGCACGGCAACCCCATGCACCTGGCGCCGGGTCAAGGTTTCTTCGGCCTGGACCTGGCGACCGTGTTCGTCGGCGGGGCGTTCGGTGCGCTGGACGAGTACGAGCGCCTGATGCGGGAACGAAAGACCGCAGGTGACGCCGGGCGTGCGCCCGCCGCACGGCTCAGCGACCCTGACTACCAGCGCTGGTTCGGCCTCGCCACCGCCCGGTTGAACTCGGCTCAGGCGATCATCCACGACACGGCGGAGCGCTGGATGGAGATCTGCCACCGCGCCGCGGCCGGCGGCGAACCGTTCACGACAGCCGACGACATGATGCTCAACATGATGTGCCGCGAGGCGACCCGGCTCGCGTGGTCGACGGTGCAGGACACGATCTTCCGCACCGCGGGCTCGTCGGCGGCGGTCAACGGAGAGCGGATGGAGCGCGCCTATCGGGACCTGTCGCAGGCGTGGGGCCACGTGAACATGATCATCGAAGATTCGATGGCGCGGGCGTGGACGGCCCGGACCTTGGGCTGAGCCGAGGTGAGGACGCTCTGGGCGGAGCAGGTCTCCGCTCAGGGCGTGTGGTGCCGGACCATGTCGAGCTGCGAGGTCACGGCTGCGGCCGCCTTGTCGGCATCGCCCCGGATGATCGCGTCGACGAGCACGCCGGTCAGGTCGCGGGCGGCTGCGGCGTCTTCGGCCGGGAGGTCGCGCATGTACACCGGGATGGTGACGCCACTCATCGCGGAGACGAAGGACGCAAGCAGTCTGTTGCCGCTCGCCTCGGCCACCAGTGTGAAGATCGACTGGCCGAGCTCGAAGAGCTCGGGGTCGCGTGCATCGCCCGACGGCCGGCTCATCATCTCGTTCTGCCGGTCGATCAGCCGGGTGAACTCGGCCACCTGATCCGAGGTGCGGTTTTGCGCGGCGAGCCGCGCGGCAGGAACCTCGAGCATCCGGCGGACATGGTTGATCTCGTCCATCGTGAGGCTGCCGAACTTGAGGATGGTCTCCAGCGAGCCCGAGATCAGGCTGGTGAGCGACTCGTGGTCGACGCTCTGGACGAAGCTGCCGCCGCCGGCGCCCGGGACCTTGGAGATGAGCCCCTCCGACACGAGTACGCGAAGCGCCTCCCGGACCGTTGAACGGCTGACCTGGAACTCGCGCGACAACTCGGCCTCGCTGGGCAGGCGTTCGCCACGCTTGAACGTCGAGGACACGATCGCGTCGCGAAGCTGCCTCTCGACCTGCTCGCGGGGCCGGCGGACGGGCTCGGGGCTGAAGGGCATAACTTCGATTTTATCCAACACAGCTCTTCCCTACCACTTGGGGATTCGTCGGCTGTTCCGCACTGAAGGCCCTGTCTGGCAGCATACCATCAGACTGTTATTTGTTGGATGTTTGGAGGTGGGCGATGCGCGCCCTTGTCGTCACCGGTGACTGGCAGCCCCGGCCGGGATACGTACCCGACGAGGAGGAGATCGCGGATCGCCGGGCGCGCAACGCAAGCCAGGTGTGGCGGCACCCCCAATGGGCTACCGTCACCCTCCCGGATCCCGTCCTGAGGTCTGCGACAGATGTGCTCGTCCGTGTCCGGGCCAGCGGCGTCGCCGTCTCGACGCTGCGAATGACGGCCACCGATGACGACGGCTACGTCACCCTCCCCTATCGAATGGCTCTCCCGCTCGTCCCAGGGCACGAGTTCGCGGGGGAAGTCATCGAGGTCGGCTCCGCGGTGAGCGACCTTCGGGTCGGTGATGCGGTAGCGGTCGAGACGCTCCGGCCGTGCGGCCGGTGTCCCGCCTGCCGGCGTGGTCGGGTCAATGCGTGCCTGGACGGACAGTTCGCCGGGTTCGACATCGACGGCGGCCTCGCCGAATACGCGGTCGTGCCCTCCGCCCACGCTCGTTCGCTGGAGGCACTGCGAGAACGCTTTGACGACGACGCCGTCTTCCAGGTCGGAGCCCTCTGCGAGCCCGCCGCGATCGTCTACAACGGACTGTTCGAGGTGGATCGGCACCTGCGGCCGGGCATGCGCGTCGGGATCCTGGGGTGCGGCCCGCTGGGGCTCGCCGCGGTGGCGTTGGCCAGAGCGGCGGGGGCCGCTCGAGTCCTGGCGTTCGATCCGGTCCCCGACCGCGCCGGCCTGGCCGAGCTGCTCGGTGCGGATCGAGCCTGGTCGGAACGCGAGCTCGAGCCCACCGCGCTTCCCTCTGTCGTTCGAGACGAAACGGCCGGGCGTGGCGTTGATGTCGTCGTCGGTGCCAGTGGGGTTCCCGGGGAGGTTCTGCCCGTGGCGCAGCAGCTGCTGGCCATCGGCGGCCACGTCGTGCACCTCGGTGTCGGTGGTCCGCCGGGTTCGTTCCGGCCGATGGCGACGATGGGGCGCGCGGTGACCCACACGTTCAGCATGGGGCACATCGGTGGCTTCGACCCGGTCATCGCCCTGCACGCCGCGGGGAGGATCGATCTGACGCCGATGGTGGGAGGGCGTTGGGCCCTCGAAGAAGGCCTGGCGGCGGTCGAGCACGCCACTGACAAACGAGTCGCCAAGACCCTCGTCGTTCAGACCTGAAGGAGAGCCGCACTCGTCGGCAGGCCGGCCTCCACCTGCGCCGCGGCGGCTCGGAGAGCCGAGGCCCAACGCTTGATCTGCTCGCCCGAGGAGGGCGTCGGCAGCTGGGCGAGCCTGAGGAGCAGCACGACGTTGCCATCCTTGCCGAGGACAGGCGCCATGAGGCCGCCGATGTCGTATTCCCGTTCGTCGGCGAAGTCGGCGGTGTCCACCGACGGCATGGACTCCGCCATGCGCGCCAACAGCGCTCGCTCGCGTGCCGGAGTGAGGTCGCCGGCGGCATATTCGTCCATCATGGCCGCGACGTCGGCCTGATCGGCCGACGCGATCTGCCACGCGGCGTAACCCCGTGCCCGGATCGCCGCCAGTCGCCGCCGGTGGGCCTCGAGCCGGTCCGGGTCCTTGCCCACCAGCGTCAGCCATCGCGCCACGGCTTCGTCCGATGCCCACGCAACATACGCCTCGCCGAGTGGCGGCTTCATCGGCAACCTCTCCCCGAGAAGCTCCCGCATGACCGCGGATCCGCCGTGCGCAGTGGCCGCGGTGGTCAGTTCGAACTCGTTCACGGCAACGAGCACGGCGGCCTCGCAGGCCAACTCGCGGGCCAGGACCTCGATCTGAGGGCGAGCCAGGTCCGCGAGCCGGATTCCCGAGATCAGGTCGGCATCGCCGCCGGCGGTCATGCCGTGGGGCGAGAAGCCGCCGTATCCGCCCTGGAAGAAGAGCAGAGGCGTGACCTGCCGGTGCACCTCCATGGACTCGACCTCGCAGAGCTGGATGAAATGGTCTCCTGCTTCGATGGCTTGACGCGGCGCACAGTGGACGTGTGCCACCGCTCCGGCGATGGCCGGCGCTCCGGTCGGGGACGCACTCCATTCGACGCCCCTGAACTTGGCCGGCGCCGGGCTCGTCATCGTCCGGCACAGCTCCACCTGGTCGTGCGCGAGCACGTTGATGCAGAAGGACCGTGCGGTCCGAAGTCGCGCGAACGTCCTGGACGCCCGGGTGGGCAGGAACGCGACCAGCGGCGGATCGAGCGAGACCGAGGTGAAGGTCCCGATGACCATGCCCACAGGTTCGTCGTCGTCCGCGATCCCGGTGACGACCGTGACGCCGGTCGGGTAGTGCCCCATCACTTCGCGGTAGCGCAGTGAGTCGATCAGGGGAAGCGGGTCGGTCATGGCAGCTCCTCGGGTCGTTGGCACCGGGGTACATCGTCGGCGAACTGTCAGACATTTGCAAGTGAGCGCGAGTCCGACATGGTCCCCAAGGGCGCGAACCCGGCCTGAGCTTGTCGCATGGACCATTGACGCAGGTTGTGATCGCAGTTACGTTGGCGATCGATAAACATCGCACATTAGACAGAGGTGTCTCTTGTCCGTCAAAATCACCCGGCGCCGTGCGGCGTCCGTGCTCGCCGGCGTCGCGGCGTTGGCATCCGGCATCTCCGCCTGCTCGAGCGGCTCCTCGGCCGAGGGCGCGAACGGCCGGACGCTGACCATCTCGGTTTCGGGCGATCCACTCAATCTCGATACGGCGAACTGCGTCCCGCTGGTCTTCTGCAGCGTCGCGTACGACCCCTTGATCCACATTTCTCCCGGTACCGGCGAACTGCAGCCGGGTCTGGCCACCTCCTGGGAGTGGGCCGACAAGGAGCACCGCACGTTCCGCCTGACGCTTCGTCAGGGAGCGAAGTTCGGGGATGGTGCGCCGCTGAACGGCCAAGCCGCGGCGGCGTCGCTGAACTCGTACCTCCAGGCGCCTGGGCCCTTCGCGTCGCTCAGCTACCCGCTGAAGGGAGCGCAAGCCGCCGGGCCGGACAAGGTCGACGTGCAGTTCGCGGAGCCGGTCTCCACCCACTACGCCCTCTACCTGCTCGCCGGCCAGAGCGGTGTCGGATACGTGGTGGGTCCCAAGGGCGCAGCCGACCGCAAGCAGCTGCTCGCGGACACGGACGGCATCGGCCCGTACAAGCTCGATCCGGCCCAGACCGTCAAGTCGGTCAAGTACGTCTACGTCCCGAATCGCCAGTACCCCGACCAGGACGCGATCAAGTACGAAAAGATCGTCCTGAAGCCCGTGATGAACCCGCAGACCCGGCTGAACTCGATCAGGTCGGGCGAGGTGGACTGGGCCCTCAACATCGCCCCGACGGACCTGTCCGCCGTCACGCAGAGCGGCGCCTCGGTTGCTCGCGGTCCGCTCGGATCATTCGCCTCGATGGCGCTGATCAAGCGCGCGAACGGCCCTTTGGCCGACGAGCGGGTTCGCCAGGCTCTCGCCTACGCGACTCCGCGCCAGGACATCGCCACGGCGATCTTCGGGACCGACGCGGTCCCGACCAGTTCGGTCGTTGCCGACGGCGCGGAGGGCTACAACGCGGGCGACGTGAACCAGTACGCGTACAACCCGGAGAAGGCGCGGCAGCTGCTCGCAAAGGCGGGACAGGCCGACGGACTGAAGATCCAGGTCTTCGACCCGTCGTTCTTCGATCCGGGAAGTGCCGTCGGCCAGGCGCTCAAGGCGGCCTATGCGAAAGTCGGCGTGACGCTCGATCTCGTGCCCAGCGACGCGTCCCCGGGAGTTGTCGCCCAACAGGTGGGCAAGTACGACGCGGTGATCATGACCAACGGCGCGAACGGCCTCTCGGAGGCGGTCTTCACCATGTTCCGGCCGATGGGGCTGGCGAACCCGCTGGGCGTCCCCCTCGATCCCCAGCTGACCACCCTGATGCAGGCGGCCGCCGCTGCCGCCCCTCAGGATCAGGAGGCGAAGATCAGGGCGGCCACGGCGCGTCTTGACGAACTCGTCTACGCGATCCCGATCGCGAGCATTCCCACCCTGCAGGCCATCAGCTCGAAGGTCGCCAACGTGCGCGAGAAGTTCTGGACCATCGAAATGAACCCGTTCAGCCCCGTCGCGAACGAGGCCTGGCGCCCGGCGAAGTGACACCGGGTGTCCCCTGTGGACCGAAGACGGAAGGCAAGAGCAATGTTCCACGGCGGACCGTGCGGGCTGGTCGAGCCTTGTCGCCGAGATCGAGGCAGGCGTCGGTCCCCTGCACGCGCTCGTCAGCGCCGCCGAATTCGATCCGGGAGCCATCGCCGTCGACCTCCCGCCCGAGAGCTGGGGACGGCGCTTGAGCTATCAGAACCCCGATGTTGGTGTGACCCGAAGCGGTCGGAGTCGAGGAGAAGTCTTGTCAGCGAGAGTCGAGATAGCCAGGACGGCCGCTCGTGCCCCGTCTCCGAGCACCGTCCGCGTGTTCTTTGCGGCCGGCATCGCCGGTCTCACGCCGGACGCGCGCCGTCGGCGGTCGGCCGGGCAGACCGGTGAAGAACGTCCCCGATCAGACCGAATCGGTCGGCTGCCGTGATCCGGCTGATCGTGCGCCGTCTGCTGCTCGCGGTGCCGCTTCTCCTGATCGTCTCCACGCTGACGTTCGTGCTCACCGCCGTGGCACCCGGGGATCCGGCCGCGACCATCCTGGGCAGCTCGGCCACCCCGGAGTCGATCGCCGCGCTCAACGCGAAACTCGGTCTGGACGATCCCATCGTCGTGCAGTACTGGCACTGGCTCGAAAATGCGGTCACGGGTGACCTCGGCACGTCGGTCGTGACCTCCCAGAGTGTCGGCCAGGCAATCGGAACGCGGCTGCCGACGACGCTCTCGCTGGTGTTGCTCGGCACTCTGGTCGCCGCAGTCGTCGGTATCGGGCTCGGCATGGTGAGCGCTCTCGGTGGCCGTCGCCTCGGCCGCGTGACCGACATCCTGGCCGTGGTCGGCTACGTCATCCCGAACTTCTGGCTCGGCCTCATGCTCGTCTACTTCCTGTCGGTGAGGCTCGGCTGGTTCCCGGCAACGGGCTATGTCGGACTCGGCGATTCGCCGGGGGGCTGGCTTCGCTCGCTGGTCCTGCCCGTCATCGCACTCGCGGTCATGGGGGCCACCGCCGTGGCGAAGCAGACGCGCGACGCGATGCGTGAAGTCATGGGTCGTGAGTTCATCACGGCGCTGCGCGCCGACGGCTTCTCCGAAAGGCAGATCGTGTTTCGCCATGGGCTGCGCAACGCGGCGATCCCCATCGTGACGGTGACCGGGGTGCTGTTCATCGGCATGTTCGGCGGAACTGTTCTGGTCGAGTCGGTTTTCGTCCTGCCCGGCCTGGGAGGGCTGGCGGTCAGCTCCGCTCAGACAGGTGACCTGACGATGCTCCAGGGCGTCGCCGTCGTGTTCTGCCTGGCGGTCGTCGCCGCGAACCTTGCCGTCGACCTCGCGTACGGATGGCTCAACCCGAAGGTGCGTGTGCAGTGAACGACGCAACCGCCGCTGTGCCGGTCCCGCCGCCGAACCCGCTGCAGACCGTCCTGCGCCAGTACCTCCGCAACGGTCTCGCCACCGGGTCGCTGATTCTCCTGGCCGTGATCGCCGCTGCGTGCGTGCTTGCGCCCTTGCTGACCTCGGGCGGGCCGAACCAGGTGGATCTGGGTCACAGCCTCGCGGGGCCGAGCGCACAGCATCTCCTCGGAACCGACCAGCTGGGACGCGACCTGTTGACCCGCCTGCTGTACGGCGGCCGGACCACGCTCTTGAACGCCTTCGTCGTCAGCTTCGTCGCCGTGGCAGTCTCGGTCCCCCTTGGCGTGGTGGCGGGGTACGCCGGCGGGTGGGTCGATCGTGTCGTGATGACGGTGACCGACGTCGGTCTCTCGCTCCCTGCCATGGTGGTCATGCTCGTCGTGGTGTCGACGTTCTCCGGGAACCTCGGATTGGCGATGATCGCTTTGGGTTTCCTCCTCGCACCGCCCATCGTGCGCAACGTCCGTGGCCCGGCATTGGCGGTGAAGGGCGAGCTCTTCGTCGACGCAGCTGTCGTCGCCGGCCTGCCGTCGCGACGGATCATCTTCAGGCACGTCCTGCTCAGGGTCCTCGGCCCCGTGTTGGTCCAGGGTGCCCTCGCCACCGCCATCGCGCTGCAGTTCACCGTCGGCTTGTCGTTCCTGGGATTCGGGGCCAAGCCCCCGAACCCCGACTGGGGCTCGATGATCGCCGAGGGGTCTCAGGTCCTCAACAAGAGTCCCTGGCCCCTCGTGTCCGGCGGCGTCGCTTTGGGGCTGGTGTCGCTCGCCTTGGTGCTGATCGGTGACGGCGTCCGTGATGTCGCGGTCGAGGCGTGGAGCGGCGCACCCACACGCCGGCGGCGTTCGCGGAAGCCGAGCCCCGGGGTCCTTGCCGGGCGAGCGCAGCGGCCCGCGGACGCCGAACCGACGCCGGCCGAGGAAACGCTGCTGACGCTCCACAACGTCTCCGTGGCGTACTCCGCCAGTGACGGCCCGCGGTGCGTCGCAAGCGACGTCAGCTTCTCGATCGCGGCCGGAGAATCGGTCGCCATCGTCGGCGAGTCGGGGTGCGGCAAGAGTTCGATCGCACGAGCCATCGCTCGCCTGCTTCCGCATGGCGGCGAGATCGTCGCGGGCTCCGTCCGGTTCGACGACTACGACGTCGCGACACTGGAGGGCCGCCCCCTCTACGACTACCGCCGCAACGCCGTCAGCTACATCGCTCAGGATCCGATGACGGCCTTGGACCCGACCCTGCGCGTGGGAGTCCTGCTCCGCCGGATCGTCCAGGCCGGAGACGGACTTTCGCGCAAGCAGGCCGAGGCCCGCGTGCTCGAGCTGCTCGAGCAGGTTCAGCTTCCGGATCCCGCCGGCGTGGCCAAGCGCTTTCCGCACGAGCTCTCCGGCGGTATGGCGCAGCGAATCGGAATAGCGCGCGCGATCGCGACCCGGCCGCGCCTGCTCATCGCGGACGAGCCGACAACCGCCCTCGACGTCACCGTGCAGTCCGAGATCCTGAGCCTCTTGCGCTCGCTGCAGAAGGACCTGGGCATGGCACTTCTTCTGGTGAGTCACGACTGGGGCGTGGTGGCGCAGGTCTGTGACCGGGCCCTGGTGATGTACGCCGGCGAGCTGGTCGAGCACGGGAAACTGAACAGGATCACGCACGAGCCGGCTCATCCATACACCTCGGCGCTCCTCGCGTGCCGTCCCGCCACCATCGTCGACGACGACCTGCCGCTTCCGACGATCCGCGGTTCGGTCTCGGCGCCGGGAGAGTGGCCGACCGGGTGCCGCTTCGCGTCGCGCTGCGACTTCAGCACCGATCAGTGCCGGTCGGCAGCTGTTCCCCTGACCGAAGTGGACGGAGAGCACAGCGTGCGCTGCCTGAACCCCCTCCGCATCGGCCGCGAGCACGAGGAAGTGTCGGAACGTGTCTGAGTCCCCCCTGCTCGAAGTCTCCGACCTGGCGATCGAGTACCGGCGCGGCATCCACCGGGTCACCGCGGTCTCGGGCGTGAACTTCACGATCCGAGCCGGCCGGACACTCGGCCTGGTGGGCGAGTCAGGCTCGGGAAAGACGACGATCGGTCGCGCCATCCTCGGGCTGGTGCCCATCAGCGCCGGACGCATCCTGTTCGACGGGCAGGACGTCGGCGGCGACGCCCATCGTCGCCGGCGCCAGGAACCTGGCCAGATCCGGGCGATCTTCCAGGACCCGTACAGCTCGCTCAATCCGTCGCTGCCGGTCGCCGTCAGCGTCGCCGAGGAGGTGCCCAGGAGCCGGCGCGTGCGGAGCGAAGCGTTCGCCAGGCTCTCGGACCTGTTCGATCGCGTGGGACTGCCCCGCGCGGTGGCGGCGAGCTACCCCGCGCGGCTCTCGGGAGGACAGCGCCAGCGCGTCGCCATCGCGCGCGCCCTCATGAGCGATCCGAGCCTCGTCATCTGCGATGAGCCGGTCAGCGCGCTCGACGTGTCAGTCCAGGCGCAGGTGCTGAACGTCCTCAAGGACGCGCAGCGGGCCAGTTCGCTCAGCTACTGCTTCATCGGTCACGACCTCGACGTCGTGCGCTACATGTCCGACTGGATCGTGGTGCTCTACCGCGGCCAGGTGCTCGAGGACGGGCCCGCGCAGACGGTTGCCCGCCACCCACGCCATCCGTACACCCAGGCCCTGGTCGCGGCCTCGCCCGAGCTCGACCGGCCGGCGGAGCCGGATCAGCCGCCCCCCGCGCGCGATCCTCGCCCCGAGCCACCGCGGGGCGGAGGCTGCCCCTTCGCACCCAGGTGTGGGTTCGCGGAGGACCGGTGCTGGGGCGAGCAGCCACCGGTCCACCTCGCGGCCGACGGCGGACACGTTGCCTGCCACCGCTATGACGCCGCCGCGGACACGACGGCCGGAGTGCCGCACCTCTGATCGACCGGAGAGCCACAGCTCATGCTCGAATCCGAACGCCGGCGTCAGTCGGTACTGCGCATCTACGACGCCCTGACCGCCGGACGCCTCCACGCCGAGAGCGGTGATGTCCTCGAGACGATTTTCTGGCCGGACGCCCGCCATCACCGATCCTCCCAGCCGCTCCGCGACGGGCCGGCCGGAGCGCGTCAGCTCTACCTCGAGTTGCAGGCTCGCCTTCCCGGAGTCGTCGCGACGGTGAAGCGAACCGTCTCCGACGACGAGTTCGTGGCCGTGCACTGGCAGGCTTCGACAGATCCGCGTGACGAGTTCAGCGGCGAGTCCTGGTGTGAATTCTTCCGCTTCGCCGGCGACCGGGTCGCGGAGCACTGGCAGCTCCACGCCGCCGTGCCGTCGAGCACGGTCAGCGGGAGGTCGGTGTTCGGCGATGCCTACCAGGCCACTCACGGTACGGGGCAAGGGGAAGCCGCGATCAACCGCGAGGTCGCGTCGGCGGCCTTCGCCCGGTTCCTCGAGTTCGACCCCACCGTCGTGGCCGATCACTGGGGCGAGGTCTACCTCCAGCACAACGAGCACATCCCCGACGGTCCGGAGGCCATCCGTCGCTCCCTGGAGGAAATCGGCGGCCTTCCGGATGAGCTCAGACCGAGCTTCACGGTGGTCGTCACCGTCGCCGAGGACGATCTGGTGTGGTTCCTCGAGCACGTCCGCGTCGGAAACCTGACCGGCCTCGGTGTCGATATTTTCCGGCTGGCCGATCGCCGGATCGTGGAGCACTGGGACATCCCGGCGCTCAGACCGGGTTCCGTCGACGCTGGGCAGCGACGCGACGCACCCAACGTGGCGTTGGGTGCATCCAGACCCGGCACACCGGCCCCCTGAGTCCCAGCAGCACCACCGGCGGCCAACTCGTCCACCGGAGCAGCCAACTCGTCCACCGGAATGGCCAACTCACCCGCCTTGCCGGCGAGTTGGCCGTTCCGGTGCGTGAGTTGGCCGCTGCGGGTGGCGAGTTGGCCGTTCTGGCACCCGGCGACAACGCAGGCCGGCAAACACCGTTCGCAGAATCCTCTTTTTCACTCACAACCTCGACGCCGAGCGTACATACAGGTGTCACCAGACATTCAACCGTTCCGGATTGTCCCTTGTGGACACTTAGGACACGGCCGCCGGCAGGCGGAATCACGCTGCACTCCCTCCCGCCTCGAGGCCCGCGAAGGATGCCCTGCCCCCGCACAACCGTCACGCCACCTTTGACTCACCCTCAAGAGAAACGACCGCCGGGGTTGAGCAGGAAGTCCGTGCTCCACCCCGGCGATCGTTCCCGGTGTCGACGGGTCAGACCGCGGCCGTCGCCGAGTCTTCGATCCACTCCACTGGCGCGCCTTCCTGGACGATGCGGTTCTCGAGGTGACCGATCCCGTCGATCTCGACCCGCACGATGTCACCGGGTACGAGGAAGCGGTTCTCCATGACGCCGACGCCGCCGGGGGTACCGGTCGCGATCACGTCGCCCACCTCGAGGGTCGCGGCGCTGGACAGTTCCTCGATCAGACGGTAGCAGTCGAAAATGAGGTTCTCCGTGGTGGAGCTCTGCCGCACCTCGCCGTTGACGATCGTGCGGATCGGCAACCGGTGCGGGTCGACCTCGTCGGGCGTGACCAGCCACGGCCCCATGACACCGTGACCGTCGAACGACTTGCCGAGCACCCACTGGCCCCCGCGCATCTGGAAGTCCCGGACGCTGTAGTCGTTGACGACCGTGAAGCCGGCGATGACCCGGTGTGCGTTCTCCCTGCTGACATGCCGGCAGCGCTTGCCGATCACGACTCCCAGCTCGCACTCGAAGTCGAGCCGGTCGGACACCGCGGGCCGCTCGACGTCGACGTAAGGCCCGGTGACGGTGTTGGGCATCTTCGCGAAGACGGTCGGGAACTCGGGAAACGGCTTCCCCGTCTCGCGGACGTGCTCGGCGTAGTTCATCCCGATCGCCCAGAACTTCGGCGGCCGGGGAATCGGTGACATCAGCGTCGACGGGTCCAGTGCCGACCGCGCGGCCCCCGAAGCGATCGCGTCCGCGATCACGCCGAGGCCGACCTGGCCGAGCTCGAGGACCCCCAGCAGGGTGCGGGGCAGTCCGGGCGCCGCCTTCGCGATGTCGACGATTTCGTCACCGACAACGACGACCGCCGCCGGACCGGATTCTGTACGCACTGTCGCAAGCCGCATCGGGCGTCTCCCATCTCCTTCCGAACACGTCGGAAGTGCATCGTCGAAAGTGAGAGATGAGGACCTCTCCGCTGAAGTTTGACATCAAAAAGACTGGTTGACAAATGTCAGACAGATGCCATAGCGTCGGCTACGGGCGGGCGGTGTGCGCGCGCCAGCGGGATTCGCCACGAGGCGGGACGCGGGCACGCCCGAGACAGCGATGGGAAGTAATCAATGACCACTGTGGATGTGGATCCGACCAGCACTGGACAGCCCGCATCGGTGGGCGCGGGTGAGCCGGACTTCGAGGAGCGCACGGACCGTCTCATCGAGAAGGCGAAGGTGCTGATTCCGACCCTGCGCGCACGCGCGCAGGAAGCCGAGGCGCTGCGCCACCAGCCGCCGCAGACCGTCAAGGATGCCGAGTTCCTCATGGATGCGCTCACCCCCCGCGTGTGGGGCGGCCAGGGGCTCGGATCCCGCGCGCTCTGCGAAGTCGCGCGCGTTCTGGCGCACGGCGACACGTCCTCGGCGTGGACGCTGGCGTTCCTGATGGAGCACAGCTGGATGGCAGCGCACCTCAACTGGGACGCGCAGAAGGAGATCTTCGCCGGGCGGACCTTCATCCTTGCCTCTGCCCCGCTGACTCCGGCCGGCAAGGGCGAGAAGGTCGACGGAGGGTTCCGGGTCAGCGGCACCTTCCGCTACGCCTCGGGTCTCTGGAACTCGACGCACACCTTCCTTTCGACGATGGTCACGATCGACGGCGCCATGACGCCGACGACGTTCCTCATCGAACTGGACCAGCCGGGCGTCACGGTCAACGACGACTGGCACATGTCCGGCATGGCGTCCACCGGGAGCGCGAGCGTCACGCTCGACGATGTCTTCATCCGCGACAGCTACAGCATCCCGCTCGAGGAGATGCTGTCCATCGACAAGCACCCCGGCACGTCGCACGAGGAGAAGTTCCTCCGCTACCCGCCCTTCGCGAGCCTCGGGATGATGATCACCGCCATCGCGCTGGGCTCTGCCGAGGCCGTGGTCGACATCGTGAAGTCGCGCCTCGGGACGACCCGGGCCTTCGGTGGCGCGACGCGCCAGGACCTGCCGCAGTCACGGATGCGGTTCGCGGAAGCGTGGGAGAAGCTCCGCTGTGCCCAGATGCTGTACACGCACATCCTGGAGGGCTCGATCCGGAAGTGCGACGCGCTGGAGCCGTGGAGCCAGGAGGAGATCGGGCAGATCGAGCTGGATCAGACCACGATCGTCCACCTCGCCCAGGAGTTGATCGGCATCCTCTGCGACGGCATGGGCTCGAGCCCGTACCAGAGCAAGGAGGCGCTGCAGCGCTACCGGCGAGACATCGACGTGATCGCCAACCACGCGTTCATGGACTGGGACCTGGTGGCCGAGCGGTCCATTCGCTACGTCCTGGGTCTCGGCACCCGTTCCACCGACATGTTCCGCAGCCAGGTCACCGCGCAGGGCGGAGTCGCGAACGACCGCATCTCGGGGCCCACGAACAACGAGGAGAAGAAGACGATGAAGGCAGCAGTCCTCAACGAGGTCGGTGGCGTTCCCGCCGTCGGCGAGTTCGACGCGCCCCAGCCGGGTCCGGGCGAGCAGGTCGTCGACGTGATCGTCGCGGCGCTCAACCCCATCGATCTGCGGCTGGCAGCGGGCGGCCCGTTCGGTCCTCCGGTGGTTCCCTCGGTTGTCGGTTCCGAGGGCGTGGGCCGGCTCGCCGACGGCACCAAGGTCTACTTCAGCGACGCGAAGGCACCGTATGGGGCTCTCGCCGAAAAGGTCCTGCTCGGCGACCGTTCGCGCTCCTACGCCATCCCCGACGGTCTCGACGACGGTCTCGCGGCGGCGCTCGGTACCTCGGGCATCACGGCGCTGACCGCCCTGCAGTGGCGCGCCGAACTCCGGGCGGGTGACGAGGTGCTGATCCTGGGCGCCACCGGTGCGGTCGGCCAGGTCGGCGCCCAGGCCGCCAAGCTCCTCGGCGCCGGCAGGGTCGTCGGTGCGGGGCGGAGTGGCGAGACCCTCGAGAAGCTCAAGAGCGACGGGAAGATCGACGACTTCGTCGTGCTCGGCGGCCCGGATGACGCGGCAGAACTGAAGGCGTCGGCCTCGATCGGCTTCGATGTCGTGCTCGACACCGTGATGGGCCCGGCCTTCGAGGCCGCGCTCCCCGCCACGAAGATGGGCGCTCGCTACGTGGTCGTGGGCATGTCCGGCGGAACGCCTGCCAGCTCGATCGCCTACCCGTTCCTGACCGGTCGGAGCGTGTTCGGATTCCTGAAGCCCTTTGTGCCGCTCGACGCGTGGGAGGCCGCTTACCAGCAGCTGATCGGCTGGGCGAACGCCGGGCAGCTGAGCATCGAGGTCGAGCGCGTGCCGTTCGCGTCGGTCGGTGACGCGTGGGGCCGGATCCTGTCCAGCCCGCACCGCAAACTCGTCGTCGAGATCTGATCTCGACGACGAGCGGCGTGCTCGCTCAACCCACCTGTTCGGTTCCGATCGAGACGGCGGCGAGGATCGCGGGCTCATCGGTCCGGTTGGTCCACGCGTGGCTGGTGCCGTTCTGGATGACGACGTCGCCGGCCCGCAGGTGGGTCTCCTCCCCCGTGTCCAGGCCGAGCCACAGTTCGCCGCTGAGCACGATCTGGTAGTCGACGGTTCGCGTCGCGTGGAAGCCCGGTCGTTCGGGATCGAACGTGTCGGCGAGCCCGGGAAGCTCGCGCGCCTGCTCTTCTGCTGCCGCATCGAAGTCCACGTCCGAGAGAGCGGCGGCAGGAGGGAACCTCACGATGGTCAGCGCCGAGCCGCCCGGACCCGGCATGAGCGTCGTGAGGCTCGGCGTCGGGTCCGCCGGCGATCCCGCCGGCGCGAACGCGTCGGCCAACGACCAGACCACGGTGTTGCTGAACCCGGGCAGGTGCTCGAAGTCGTGGGTCCGCGGCGCGGGCCCGTCGGAGACGACGCAGCTGCGTCCGTCCCGGTCGAAGCCGGTGACGACTCGGCGGATCTTCATGGGTTCTCATTCCTGTCGGCCCGCGGTGGTTCCGGGGATTGGCTCGATGCTACTAAATGTCAGATGTTCAACATAGGGCTGATGTCTGACCTCAGCCCATAACTGTCGAAGGTGTCGAGCTGATGCGTGCCGTGGTGATCAATGGCGAATGGGCGCCGCGCCGTGAGCTCTCCCCGGAGGAGGTCGCAGGCCGGTGGGCGCGGGATGCCACGGCGGCTTGGCGCGAGCCGACGTGGACGCTGGACGAGCGTGCGGTCCCCCGCTTGGCGGGCCCGTACGACGTGCTCGTGCGGAGCAAGGCGGTCGGCATCTGCGGGTCCGATGTCCATCTCTACGAGACGGACGACGAGGGGTACGTGCTGCTCCCCTACCGGGTGCGGTTACCGCTCGTCCCCGGGCACGAGATCGCCGGCGAGGTGGTCGAGGTGGGCGCCGAGGTGCGGGGTGTCCGGCCGGGTGACCCGGTGGCGGTACAGACGCTGCAGTACTGCGGACGATGCGGCGCGTGCCGGTCCGGGCTCCCCGGCCACTGCGTCGATGCCGAGGACAGCGGCTTCACCATCGATGGCGGGATGGCCGAGTTCGTGCTGTCGAGGGAGAGCAACGTCCGCTCTCTCGCCGCCGTGCGCGAGCGGCATTCCGAGCGCGACACCTATGAAATCGGTGCGCTCTGCGAACCCGCCAGCGTCGCCTACGTCGGCCTGTTCCTGCGCGGCGGCGGGTTCCGACCCGGCGGCGTCGCGACTGTCCACGGCTGCGGGCCGATCGGGCTCGCTTCGGTTTCCCTGCTCCGCGCGGCCGGCGCGGCGAAGGTGCTGGCGTTCGACACGGAGCCGGCTCGGTGCAAGCTCGCCGAACTGGTGGGAGCGGATGCCGCCTACGACGTCAAAAAGCTGCGTGGTGACGGAATGCGTCCGTCCGACGTGGTCCTGGAGCAGACGTCCGGTGAAGGTGCCGACGTGTGCGTCGAGGCGGCGGGGGCGGCCGCGGCTGTCCTTCCGGAGATCGAGAGGTCGATCTCGGTCGGCGGCAAGGTCGTGCTCCTGGGATCGGAGAGCGGCGCAGTACCGATGCAGACGATGGTCTACCTGCTTCGCGGGGCGAGTGTGCACGGGTCGATCGGGAACATCGGCGGGCTCGATCCCGTCATCGCCCTGCATGCCGCGGGCCGGATCGACCTTCGCCCGATCGTCACCGCGCGCTTCGATCTGGCTGCGGCGACCGATGCGGTGCGGCAGGCTTCGCTGCGCCAGGACGCGAAGATCCTCGTGAAAGTGTGACGCAGGCAGTCACGAAGACCCGCCGGACCGTCGGTCCGGCGGGTCTTGTGCTCAACGCTGAGCGCGCAGCTTCCGGGGCCAGATCCCCTGCTTTCCGGCCTGGAGGATCCCGTTGGGGTCCACCGCGTCCTTGATCGTCTCGACGAACCGCAGATACGCGTGATCGTTGAAGTCGAAGGTCGCGGCCACGGCGTCCATCTTGAAGATGTGCGAGCGGTACAACCCGTATCCCTCCGCCGCGATCCGCTTGAGCATGGGGTCGTAGTTGTCGTAGATGCGCTTGGTCTTCTCGGCGTCCTTGGGATCGAAGAACATCACGGACACGACCAGGATGCTGGTGGGGAGGAGCATGCAGCCGGCGGCGTACGGTTCGCCGAACTCCTCGTACATGCTGCGCACCATCCGGATCATCTTGAGCACCTCGGCGCCGATGAGGGGTCCGACGGGCGAGAAGTCGAGGTGGCCGGTGTCCGGACCGAAGGGAACCTTGTACAGGTCGAGCAGCTCCATGCCGGGGATCCCCGCCTGGACCTTGTCGTCGTGGATCCCGTCGAGCGGGCCGGCCCGGTCGGTCCCGTCGTAGGTCTTGCGGCCGATCTCGACACCGGGAATCGCGCCGAGGACCCGTTCGACGATGCGCCACTTCGCCTCGACGATCTCGTCATATCCGTAGAGCGCGAAGCGCAGCGCCCACTTCTGGCTGTCCGGGTCAAGGTCCGGTTGGCCCTCCGCGTTGGCCGCAACGCCGCGGCCGAGGAACGGGTAGTTGTTGATCGTCTCGTCGAGCATGAGCTCGCGCATGGCGTCGATGACCGGGACGATGATCTCGTCGCCGTCGAAGTGGATCCAGCAGGACGCGTACTTCTCGGGCCGCTTCATCAGCCGCCAGCCGATCTGCGTGACGATACCCATGTTCGACTGGAAGAACAGGCCGTCGACCATCGGGCCGAACCCGAACGGGTAGGCGTGGAAGGCGCGGTTGCCCTCCATGGCCCCCATTCCGGTGCGCATCAGCTCCCCGTTCGGCAGCACGACCTCCATGCCGACGACGTTCTCGGCGTGCGAGCCGATGCGCGTGTGCCCACGGCCGTACTCGAGGCTGTTGCCGATCACCGATCCCCAGCCGAGGTCCGGGATGGACGACCACCACTCACCGCCGTGGTCCTCGAGCGCGTCGACCAGGTCGAACCAGCGAACTCCGGGTTCGACGACCGCGTAGCCCAGCTCGGAATTGACCTCCAGCACCCGGTTCATCCGGGACAGGTTGACCAGGATGGAGCCGGGCACCCTCGGCGAAGCGCCGCCGTACCCGTAGTTGCGGCCGGTGCTCACTGTCCACAGCGGGACCTTGAACTCGTTCGCGATGCGAACGACGGCCCGCACCTCCTCGACGTCGGCAGGCAGCACTGCCGCCGCCACGTCGTTGTCGTCCGAGCCCAAGACCCAGAAGGGGTCCCGGAACTCGTCGAGGTCTGCGCGGCTCCTGAGCACGGCGTCGGCCCCGAGCGCCTTCTCGATCGCGTCGACGGCTCGTGCGACCGCCTCCTGGTCCACCGGCTGGGCGTCCATCCACCAACTCCTCTTCGACGGATCCTGTGGCGATTGGATGATAGTCTGACATTTGCCCATAGGTGAAGACTGGATTGATGACCTTTCAGGCCATATTGTGGCTGCCAGGTGGTACCCGGACGAGGAGAGGTTCGACCATGAGCACGAACAGGCCGGCGGACACCCCGGTGGTCATTGCGGGCGGCGGCCCCGTCGGTTCGTCGCTGGCGATCGACCTGGCATTGAGAGGTGTGCCGAGCATCGTCCTCGAGCGACGGGAGCGCGGGAAGCCGTTCCTGCTGCGCACCAACATGACGAACGTGCGCTCGATGGAGCACTTCCGCCGCTGGGGCATGGCGGACGCACTGCGCGAGAACGACCCGGTGCCCGGGGACATCCAGCGCGACGTGTCGTTCGTGACCCGCCTCAACGGCCATCTCATCCTCAACCTGCCCCGCTCGTACGAGTGGAGCGAGCCGCTGCCGTTCGCGTCCGAGGTCGCCGAATGGGCTCCGAACGAGGGCATCGAGAAGACCATGTGGGCTCGGGTCGCCGAGCTGCCCCTGATCGACTACCGCAACGAAAACGAGGTCGTCACCTTCGCGCAGGACGACGACGGTGTCAGCGTCGAGGTCAAGGGCGCGGACGGTGTCGCCTACCGGGTCCGCGGCTCCTACCTCGTTCTCTCCGACGGCTCACGCGGGAACCTGCGCAGGGTCCTGAACGTGCGCCATGAGGGCCGGACCCTGGCGATGAGCCTCTCGTGGCACTTCCGCTCCAGGCAGCTCCGCGAGGTTTGGACTGCCGGACCTGCGGTGTCGATGGCCTACTTCTACAACGAGGACCGCGGAAGCGACTTGATCACGCCGCAGGGCCCGGACACCTGGCAGTACTTCGCCGGCCCGGCACCGCAGGGCATCGATGGCGATGACTGGGACCAGGTCAAGGGTCTCATCGTCAAGGCCGTCGGACAGGAGATCGATCTCGAGCCGCTCTCCGGTGGCGCTTTCGCCGAGAACTCGCTGCTCGCGCCCCGGTTCGACTTCGGGCGCGTCATGCTCGCCGGCGATGCCGCGCACATGGTTTCCCCGCAGGGTGGCTTCGGCATGAACTCCGGGATCGGGGACGCCGCGGACCTCGGCTGGAAGCTCGCCGCACTCGTGCAGGGGTGGGGCGGTCCGGCGCTCATCCCGTCGTATTCCATCGACCGGCGGGAGGCCGTGCGGTTCATCCAGCTGGGCTCGGAGGCCAACCACGCCCTTGGCGCGATCGAGCTCGTCCAGGACGGCATCGAGGCTGACGGGCCCGCGGGCGATGCGGTTCGAGAGGCGGTCAAGCAGGACATCCTCGAGCGCAAGCTGGTGCAGTTCAAGAGGATGGGCGGGCAGCTCGGCTACCGCTACTCGGCCTCCCCGCTGATCGTCCGCGACGGCACCGAGCGTGATCTGCCCGAACCGGCCTTCGCTGACTACACGCCGTGTGCGGCTCCTGGTTACCGAGCACCGCATCTCTGGTTGGCGGACGGGAGCTCGCTCTACGACCACCTCGGCCTCGGGTTCACGCTGCTCGACCTCGGCGGAGTCGACGCAACCGAGCTGGCGAAGCGCGCCGAGGAACGCGGGATTCCTCTGGCGGTCTTCGCGCCGGACGAAGGGGACCGCGAGTCGCTGCTCGCCCTGTATGAGCGCCGGGCCGCGCTCGTGCGCTCCGACCACCACGTCGTGTGGCGGGGGGACGAGCTGCCGGCGGAGATCGAGCATCTTCTCGACATCGTCACCGGACACGCCTCGTGGGGAAACCTGTGACCGACCTGGAATCGGACCCGGATTTCGTCCGCGGCACGCGAGTGCGCCGAGAAGTGCTGGGTGACGGCCGGGTCGACGGCTCGATCGCCCGGTTGAGCCCTTTCAACCGTCCGTTCTTCGACTACCTGACCCGATCCGTGTGGGGCCAGGTGTGGAGCCGCGAGACGTTGGACCGCCGCGTGCGCAGCTGCATCACTCTCGCCATCCTCACGGCGCTCGGGCGCGAGGACGAGATCGCGCTGCACACCGAGGTGGCGGTGCGCAACGGACTGACTCCCGAAGAGATCGCGGAGGTGCTGCTTCACTCGGCGGTGTACGCCGGCGTACCGAATGCGCGCGGCGCCATGCTTGTCGCCGAACGTGTGTTGGACGAGCTGGCGGCGAGTGACCGACAAACTACGGTCGATTCGCCCGATGTTTCCTGACGTTCTCCAGACCGAACTCGGCCAAGTGGTCAGCTACGTCGACTTTTACTACTCCCTCGCTGCTGACGAACTGGATCAGTGTCCGGAGCAACCCCGCGGGCGAGCTCACCGCCAAAACCTCCGGCTGGCTGCCCACCGAGAACGACCCAGTAGATCGGGACGTGGTCCGCCCGGAGCAGCCGACGGCGACCAGGTCGGCCAATGCTCCCGCGGCTGGTCTCCGGGACCGTCAGTGAATAGGACGTTATACACAGCCCGTTGTCCGAGCGGCCACACCCCACCCCGAAATTTGCCACGGACCTACACCTTGACTGACGCCCAGAAGCCCAACCGCGACGCGGGACATTTCCCATGTCTACGTGTTCAAGGGGTAACAGGCGTGGGCGCCGTGTGGGGTGCGCCAGCCGCCGGAGATCTTCAACTGTGCTTCGATCATGCGTAGGTCGCGTTCGGCTTGGTTGTTTGTGAAGGGACGGCGAGGTCGCGGGCGAAGAGCAGCACTTGGTGCTGGTGGTCGCGCAGGCGCACCAGCAGGTTCCGTGTCTTGCTTAGCTTTTCGAGAGTCCTCATGGCGATTCTGGCCAGACGTGCTCCGGAAAAGCCTCACCGGCCGCGACCAGCTCGCGGACGTGGTTGGCGTTGCAGCGGGCGTGCTTGCGCCCGAAGTCTTGGTAGGACATGAGGCCGTCATGGACGGCGACACCACGGAACCGAGTGAGGGTCCCGAAGTCGTCCATCGCCTCACCGCCGCGCCGGCGGTGCGGCAGGTAGGCGGTCAGGCGTGGGGTGCAGGCGACGTGCAGCCACCAGTTCTTCCCGTCGACGCGGACACCGCAGAGGCTCAGCAGGAGCGCACGCCCCTTCCATAGCAGGTCCGCCGACCGGGTCGCCGCAGTCACGACGTCCAGGTCGGACCGTATCAGGGCGATCTGGTCTCGAGTGGTCCGCAGCAAGCACGCCGCGACTGTGTGCCGTCGGCGTCCGGGCGCAGCCGGGCACTCGCCTCCATATAGGCCGGAGCGAGAACGCAACGGCCCGGACCCGCGCGGTCAGGCAGGCGTAGAAGTCCACCACGCTGACGCGTGCGCCGGGCACCTGGCTCGGACACCCGGCCTGAGCACCACATTAACGTTCGTCTCAGATTCACTCGGTACGAAGTCGGTGTCAGACAAGCGAGGTAACCCGTCGGCAGGAGGCTAGTCATGGCAGTGGATGCAGCGCCGTCAGTGAAAGCGCCGGCCGGGCGATCAAGGCTCGGGACGTCCACCATGACTCTGGCGACGACGTACCCGGTCACCGCGCCCGCGCAACAATGCGGGGCCCGCCGCGGCTGGCCCGCACAGCATGCACGCGGGCGACGAAGGCTCGATCCAAGCATCTCGTAGACGGATGCCGTACGGATACCACACCACACGAACACCTGGAGAGACTGACATGAAGCCCTTGGGACGCCGCAGCTTCCTGACCGCCGCCACGGCACTCGGCATCGGCGCCGGCATCTCCACGCATGCCGTTGCCTCGGCAGCGAGCGACGACAAGACTCCGGACCACAACGCGGACAAGGCCGCGGAAATTTACCGGCGAGACCGGGACCTGCCCTTCATCGGCGCGGAGGAGACATTTTCGACTCCCGCGTTGTTGAAGCTGAACTCCATCAATGAGGATCACATAGCCTTCCTTGAGGAAATTGGCCTTTCGGATCTGGGCCAACGCCGCATCGGCGACATGGACGCGGGGGGACTCAACGTTCAAATCCTCTCTGCTCATACACCGTCCGTACAAAACGTCCCCGGACGAAAGGGCATCGACTTTGCCCATCGTCTCAACCGGCAACTTGTAGAAGGGCCAATCGCCAAATATCCGGGCCGCTTCAAGGCTTTCGCCACCTTGCCCCTGCAGAGCCCCAAGGCGGCGGCGGACGAACTGGAACGCTCGGTTCGGGAAGACGGCTTCGTGGGCGCACTGACCAACGGACACATCACGAAGAAGTATCTCGATCATCCCGAATTCGAGCCCGTGCTGGAACGTGCCGTTGCGCTCGATGTGCCGATCTACCTGCATCCCGGCTATCCAGCTGACGACGTCTTCAAGGTTTACTACAGCACCACGCGGTCCAAATACACGGAAGAGCTCCAAGACTACATTTTCAGCGGGTCTGGATATGGCTGGCACCAAGAGGTGCTGATCCAATGCATTCGCATGATCACGTACGGGGTCTTCGACAGATTCCCCAAACTGAAAATCATCATCGGCCACATGGGCGAAGGCCTTCCCTTCTACTACAAGCGGATCATCGAAGACATGGGTGAGCCGACCAAAAACTCGCTCAAGAAGCCTATCGAGCAATACTTCCGAGACAACTTCTGGATCACAACCAGCGCATTCCCCCAGACCGAACTGCTCGATCTCCTGCTGAAGTTCGTAAGCGTGGATCGCGTGATGTTCGCAACCGACTACCCGTTCGCGGACATAAAGGCGCAGACCGACTGGTTCCGCGGAGTCGATTTGCCGCGCGAAGACAAGGAAAAGATTGCGTTCCGAAATGCGGAGAAACTGTTCAAAATGAAATTGCCCGTGAAGTGACGCGCGGCGTCGGCACCAGTAGCTGCCGCAAGGCCCGCAGCAGCCCCCTCGCCCCGCCAACGTCACCCCGACAACGACCACGTCATCGCCTGGGCGCCGTTAGTGGCGAGCACAGCATTGACTGATATCACGTTATGCAACCAAAAGAGGGAGCAACATGCGAGTCATGATCATCGGGGCGGGGATCGGTGGGCTGACGCTCGCCCAGGCCCTGCACCACGGCGGTATCGAAGTGTCCGTCCACGACCGTGACCCCCAGGTGGGCGCTACCGGCGGCTACCGGCTGCATCTCGACGACCGGGCCTGTGAAGTCCTGCGCCGCCACCTCAGCCCGCAGCACTACCATGCCCTGTTGGCCAGCTCGGTCTCCCGTGCGTCGCTTCGCCGCTACACCTGGGCTGACCACCACCTGCGCCCGTTGGTCACCCGGCCCTCCGATCAGGGCACCGACACTCTCATGATCGGACGAGTGCCGCTGCGAACCCTGCTGACCCACGGCCTGGACGATCAGGTGCGGTTCGGGGCCGAATATGTGTCTCACGAGGTTCTGTCCGACGGCCGGATCACCGCCCACTTCGCTGACGGTAGTACCGACACCGCAGATGTCCTCGTCGGCGCCGACGGTACCCGCTCCCGGGTAGCGGCCTCGCTCGCCGGCCGGGATCTGGCCAATCCCATCGGGTTCGGGGGCATCGCCGCCCGCACTCCGCTCACCGCACGCACCCGCGCCCTGCTGCCCGATATCGTCAACGATGGGCCGGTGCTCGCCTTGGGCCTCAAGGGAGCGTCGGTGTTCATGCAGGTCCATGACCCGAGTGGCGGCCCGGCAATCGATCCGGCCTCCTGCACCACCGTCCCGGCCATCACGGAGGCCCCGTCCCTGGTGTGGGGATTGAGTGCCACCGAGACCGTGCTGCCCCCCGCCACCGTGCAGGGGATGACCGGGCCGGAGCTGGTCGAGTTCACGCTGTCGACTGTTCGTGGTTGGCCTCCGGCCGTGCTCGAGCTCGTCGCCGCCACCGACCCCGGCTCGGCAGCCGGGTTCCGGTTCTACGCCGCCGACCCCGATGCGGACCTGACGCCGTGGCCTGCCGGACCGGTCACCGCACTCGGCGACGCCGTGCACGCTATGCCTCCCACCGGCGGACGCGCCGCCGCCACCGCGATCATCGACGCGGACCACCTCGCCCGCGAGCTGTTCGCCGCTCGCGACGGACACAGCACCATCGCCCTGGCAACCCACCGTTTCCATCGCGAGATGGCCGGCTATGCGCCCGCCGCGATCCGCTTTTCCATGCTGCCGTTGCGTTGGCTGTCCCGTGTGGACCGTCTCGACCGGCCCGGTCTTCGCGGTCTCGCCGAACTCGGCCTCAGCGCCGCCTCCGCGGTTCACCACTTCAACTCCAGCCTGAACGGGCGAGCCGCTGCATGAGCGAACCGACTCGGCTCCGACATCCGGGTACTCGACATCGCCTCCACCGCGCCACATTCCCGACCCGCTCGGAGGGCAGCGAGCGCCGTCGTCGGTCAAAGCCCGGCTGACCCGCGACCGCACGCCGTACTTCCCAGACATCGTTGCCCACCTGCCGGCGTGGTTCTCGCCGGGCACCGTGGTCGACGACGAGCTGATCATCCGGGACGAGGACACGGCACGTACCTCGTTTCTGGCGGTGCAGCGGAGGGTCGCCGCCCGGCCGTCGTGGTGGCCGGCCAGACGGCCGGCCTGCGCGCTCACCGAAGCCGTGCTGCCATGGGAACTCCTTCGGACCGGGCACCCGGGCGGCAAGCCGGCCCTCATTGCCTGACGACGCCCCGACACCTGCGACAGGCGGTGCGGTTGACGTCATTCGTCGCTGTTGCAAATCGCGCAGGCATCGGCAGGCTTCTGCACGTCTCAGCGACGCCATCTCCCGCATGACCCCGGACATCCGCGCCGCACGCCCCGGTCGGTGGGCGTGCGCGCGTCGATGTCCGCCCTGGAGCAAGCCGTCGAAGGATCCCATGAAGGCCTCGGAGAACAATCCCGCTCCCGGCTCGGCACCGTCTCGCGTTGAGAACGGTATGAGCGCTCCCGCAGCACAGGAAGCGCAACCGCTGACCAGTCACCCGAACCGGGTCCTGGCCGTTCTGCTCGCTGCCTGCGCCAGCTTCGCGCTGTCGCAGATTCTTGTGCTTCCTGCGCTGCCGGCCCTTGCGCGAAACTACAACGCGAGCCCCACAACCACGTCGTGGATCCTCACCGGTTTCCTTCTGTCCGCCTCCATCGCGACGCCCGTCGTCGGCAAGCTGGGCGAGCGGTACGGCAAAGCCCGGGTGCTCACCGCCGCACTGCTGATGTTTTGCGTTGGCGCAGTCGTCAACGCCCTGGCACCCAGCGTGGGAGTCTTGATTGCCGGTCGGGTGCTCCAGGGAATGGCCGGTGGCGTGTTCCCGCTGGCTTTCGGAGTGGTCCGCGACTCCTTCCCACGACCGAAAGTGCCAGGAGCGATCAGCCTCATCAGTGCCATCTTCGGCGTCGGGTCCGGCATTGCGCTGCCGCTGTCCGGAGTGATCGTCGACCACCTCGACGTTTCCTGGCTTTTCTGGCTCGGTCTGGTGGCGCTGCCGGTCGCTGTCGCTGCCCACCGCTGGGTTCCGCCGTCCCCACGCGGCGATGGCGACAGCATCGACTGGGCCGGGGCGCTTCTGCTGGCGGCGGTCCTGGGATCGCTGCTGCTCGGGGTGACGCAAGCACCGTCCTTGGGATGGGGTTCACCGGCCAACGTGGCCCTGCTGGGCGGCGGATCAGTGCTGCTGCTGCTCTGGATCCGACTGGAATCGCGCATCGTCAGGCCGTTGATCCGCCTCGATGTCCTTGCTCAGCGCACCGTCGCGATGACGAACTTGACCGCCTTTCTCATTGGTCTGGCGATTTTCGCCGGATTTCTGCTCCTGCCTCAACTCGCTCAGGCCCCAGCCGGTGACGGTCCTGGACTGGGTACGACTGCGACGGTCGCAGGCCTGCTGCTGCTGCCGAGCGCCATCGGCCAACTTCTGGTCGGCACCTTCGCCGGCCGGCTCGGCGTTGCGCTGGGCTTTCGCACCACCTTGGTACTGGGGACCGCCCTCACCAGCGGGTCGTTCGCACAGCTCACCGTAATTCACTCTTTACCCTGGCATCTAATGCTGGGCGGCTTCACCATGGGCGCCGGGGCGTCATTCGCCTTCGGCTCGATGGCCAACCTCATCGTCCAGTCCGTACAGGGCAGCGAAGTCGGGGTTGCGACCGGCATCAACACCGTAGTCCGTACGGTCGGAGGTACGTTCGGCTCTGCCATCGCCACCACGGTTCTGGCAGCCCATACCGGATCGACCAGTACCCCGTCGGGCGATGGCTACACCGCCGGGTTCGTCGTCGCAACCGCCGCGGCGGTATCCGCGATCCTGTCAGCTCTCTTGGTGCCGATACGACACGGTCGTTGAGACTTCCACGCCAAGAAGGCTTCAAAGCGAACCATGCGGCGCGGTTTGCCGAGATGGGGCTGACCTACCGAACAATCGAGGCAGATCTGCTGCGCAAGATCAAGACAGCCGCGCACTCATCTCGGCATTCCGGACGTTCGATTGCCGTCGCCATGATCAGTCCGCGAGGTGAATCTGCGCGATCAAGGATGTCTACTCCGGCCGGATCGTCGGCTATTCGATCGACTCGAGGATGACGGCGTCATTGGCGGTGCCGGCGTTGCGTAACGCGATTCGGCTGCGGGAACCGGCCGGCACGATCGTGCACTCGGACAGAGGCAGCCAATTTCGGGGCGTGTGGCGACAACGCTGCGATGGAGCCCTTCTCCGCGCTGCTGCAGAAGAACGTCCTGGACCGGCAACGCTGGCAGACCCGCTGTGGGTGTGGCGGCCTTCGTGGAAGGTGAAGGTCGGCACTCGAGCTGGGGCCGACCTACGAACTCCGGTTCGTGGACGCCCGCGGCGGGACCACGACCCTCACCGCGCAGGACCACGGCTGCCAGTTCGTCGAAGGCCCGGCTTCCCGCCGGCACGACGCGAAGCCCCTCTGGCAGGCCCTGATCGCGGCCGGCCCGCCCGCCCCGGCCCCGCGCCGAGCGGGCCGCCTCAGGCGAGCCACCGGTCGACCACGCGTGCCACCTCCCGCGCGTTCTCCTGTTCCATCACGTTCATGTGGTTCCCCGGCACCTCGACCGTCTCGTCGGCGAAGGGGATCTCGTGCCGCCAGATGGGGTGGTCGGGACCGACGCCGTCGCCCTCCGAGGGGAGCGGGTCCAGCGCCCGGACGAACAGCATCGGCGCCTTCGTCGCGCGCGGGGTGAACGTGTCCAGCACGTTGAGGTGGCCGCCCATCCCGGTGAGCCGGGCGTGGCCGATGCGGCCGAAGAAGTCCTCGCGCGCGAACATCTCGTCGGCCAGGGTCGGCTCGATCAGCGGCAGGTCCGCGTCGAAGAAGTAAGTGTCCACGAGGACCACGCCCGCCGGGGTGCGGCCGCGGTCCTCCAGGCGCAGTGCCGCCGCCGTGGCCAGCCAGCCCCCCGCCGAATAGCCGACCAGCGCGAACGGCTCCCCGCCCGCGGCCCGCTCCACCGAATCCGCCAGCAGATCGGCCATCGCGTCGAACGACGCCGGCAGCTTCTCCCGCGCGTCGGCGTACCCCGGCAGGTACACGACCGAGACGTCCCTGACGCCTTGCAGTTCGGCCGCGAACCGCGCGTAGTGCAGCGGGCTCGACGACGCCGCCAGCGTGGGGATGCAGATCAGCCGCGGCCGGGCGGGGCCGGTGGCCAGGGTGACCGGCGGCGGCAGTTCCGCCAGGTATGCCGCGTCGTCGTACTTCGGCCGCAGCCGCGCCGCCGCGCGGAGGAACTCGTTGCCGGCGACGATGTCCCGCCGTTCCCAGGCCTGGCGGTACAGGGCGTTGACGGTGTCGCCCGCGTCCGCCGGGGCGGCGGGGCGGCCGGGCGCCAGCTCCCCGGCGAGGCGGCCGGCCAGCGCCGCGGGCGTGGCCAGGTCGAAGACGACCGACACGGGCAGCCGCGTCCCGGTCGCCGCGGCGAGGCGGTTGCGCAGTTCGACCGCCGTGAGCGAGTCGAACCCGGCTTCGAGGAAGGGCTGCCCGGCGGTGATCGCGTCCGCGCCCGCGTGGCCGAGCACGACGGCGGCCTCCTGCCGCACCAGCTCCAGGACGCGGGCCCGGCGGTCCTCCTCGGACAGTCCGGCGAGCCCGCCGGCGAACGACCCGGCGGAATCGGGCGCGGTCTTCGCCGCCGGCCGGACGGGGGCCCGGACCAGCCCGCGCAGCAGCGCCGGCACCCGCTCGCCGGAGTTCCGGAGCACGGCCCGGTCGAGCCCGATCGGCACCACGACCGCCTCTTCACCGGCGAGCGCCGCGTCGAAGAGCCGTAGACCGTCCTCTTCGGACAGTGCGACGACGCCGGCGCGGGCCATCCGGTTCCGGTCGGCGGCGCCGAGGCCGCCCGCCATGCCGTCGTCCTGCTGCCACAGGCCCCAGGCGAGGGCCGTGGCGGGCAGGCCGTCGGCCCGGCGCCGCTGGGCCAGCGCGTCGGCGAAGGCGTTCGCGGCGGCGTAGCCGGCCTGTCCCGGCGCGCCGAACTGGCCGGCGGCCGAGGAGAACAGGACGAACGCCGCCAGGCCGAGGTCCCGGGTCAGCTCGTCGAGGACGAGGCCGCCGTCGACCTTCGGCCGCAGGACGGCGTCGAGCTGTCCGGGTCGCAGTGCGGTGAGCACGCCGTCGTCGAGCACGCCGGCGGTGTGCAGCACGGCGGTGAGCGGATGCGCGGCGGGCACCGCGGCGAGCAGCGAGCGAACGGCTTCCCGATCGGCGACGTCACAGGCGGCGACGGTCACGTCGGCGCCCGCGCCGGTCAGCTCGGCGGCGAGGTCGGCGGCCCGTTCCGGCCGCCGGGCGGCGAGCAGCAGGTGCCGCACCCCGTGGACGCGGACGAGGTGCCGGGCGAGCACGCGGGCCAGGTCCCCGGAGCCGCCGGTGAGGAGAACGGTTCCGTCGCGGTCGAAGGCGACCGGCCCGGCAGAGGAGACGGCGGCGGTCAGCCGGGGCACGCGGGCGGCGCCGTCGCGGAGCACGAGCTGCGGCTCACCGGTGGCCACGGCACCGGCGAGCGCTTCGGCGGAGGCTTCGGTGGCGTCGCTGTCGACGAGGACGAACCGGTCCGGGTGCTCCGCCTGCGCCGACCGCAGCAGGCCCCACAGGGGTGCTTGGACCAGATCGGGAGCGGGGGCGGCGACCGCGTTGCCGGTGACGAGCACGAGTTTCGAGCCGTCGAACCGCGCGTCTTCGACCCAGGAACGGGCGAGGGCGAGGGTCCGCTGGACGGCATCGCGAACGGCGGCGGCGCGCACGGCCCCCGTGCCTGTGCCGCCAACGGCGGACGCAGCCGGGGCGGCGCCGCGATCGGCCGAGCCGACGCTGCCCGGGCCGGCACCGCGCGGGACCGGTGCACCCAGGCCGGCGTCGGCCGTGCCCGAGTCACCGGCAGGTACCGTGGCCAGCACCACCGGCGGCATCGCCGTCCCCGCGTCGAGGGCCCGGCTCAGCTCCGCCAGGTCGCCGTACTTCGCCGATGCCGTCACGTGTTCCGGTACCGGGCCGACCACCGGCCACGCCGCCTGCTCGGCCGCCGCGAGTGGCAGCCGGGGCCAGTCGACCCGCAGGAGCTCGCCCGCCCGGGGCCGGTCGCCCAGCCGGCCGACCGGGCGCAGGACCAGGGACTCCACCGTCAGCACCGGCCGGCCGGCCGGATCCCACGCCACCAGCGAAAACGCTTCTCCCCCGGCCGGGGCGAGCCGGACCCGCAGGCTCGTCGCCCCCTCCGCGTGCAGGCGGACGCCGCTCCACGCGAACGGCAGCCGGGGTACTCCCGGCTCCGCCGCCGACGCGAGGCGTGCCGCCGCGTGCAAGGCCGCGTCGAGCAGGGCCGGGTGGATGCCGAACCCGTCCGCGTCGACCGGCAGCGTCACCTCGGCGAACACCTCCTCGCCCGCTCGCCACGCGGCGTCGAGGCCCTGGAACGCCGGGCCGTAGCCGAGTCCCGCGGCCGCCAGGTCGTCGTGCAGCTCCGGGACGGACAGCTCCTCGCCCGCCGGTGGCCAGTCCGGTGCCTCGCCGGGCTCCTCGCCCGCCGCCACGACGACGGACCCCGTCGCGTGCCGCGTCCACGGCCCTTCGCCGGTCTGCGCGTGGACGCCGACCGTGCGGCGGCCCGACGGCTCGGGCGCGCCGAGCACCACCTGGACGCGGGTCGCCTCGTCCGGCAGGACCAGCGGGGCCTCGAGCGTCAGTTCTTCCAGCTGCCCGTACTCGGCTTCCTCCGCGGCCCGCAGCACCAGCTCCACGACGGCGGCACCCGGCAGCAGCCGCTTGCCCAGCACCTCGTGGTCGGCAGGCCACGACCCGGCCGCGGCCGGAAGCCGCCCGGTCAGCACCAGTTCACCGGTCGACGGCACCGGCACGCACGCGGTGAGCAGCGGGTGCCCGATCGCGGTGAGCCCGGCGGCTTCGACGTCCCCCGTCCGCGGCCGCTCCCGGAGCCAGAAGTGCTCGCGCTGGAAGGCGTAGGTCGGCAAGTCGACAGTGCGGCCCTCCGCGACCACCGCCGCCCAGTCCGGCGCCAGCGTCGTGAGCGCGCCGAAGAGCGTTTCCGGCTCCGGCCGCCCGTCCCGCAGCCCGGGCACGAAGCGGATGTCGCCGGTGCAGGCCGGGCCCATCCCGGACAGCACGCCGCCGGGCCCGAGTTCCAGGCCGGTCGTCACGCCCGCGGTCCGCAGCTCCTCGACGGCGTCGGCGAAGCGCACGGTCGCGCGGACGTGCGTCACCCAGTAGTCCACAGTGGACATGTCGGCGGCGCGGGACACCGTCGAGTGCACCGGGATCCGCGGCTCGGCGAAGGTGAGGCCTTCGACGACGCGGCGGAACTTCGCCAGCATCGGCTCCATCAGCGGTGAGTGGAACGCGTGCGACACGGCGAGGGCCTTCGTCCGGCGGCCCTGCCGGGCGAACGTCTCCGCGATCCGCTCGACGTCCGCCCGCGCCCCGGACACCACGACCGCCCGCGGCCCGTTGACGGCGGCGATCCCGGTCGTGTCCCCCAGGTGCGGGCGCACTTCGGCCTCGGTGGCCTCGACGGCGGTCATCGCCCCGCCCGCGGGCAGGGCCTGCATCAGCGCGCCGCGCGCGGCGACCAGCGTCGCGGCGTCGTCGAGCGAGAGGATCCCGGCGGCGTGCGCGGCCGCGATCTCGCCGATCGAATGCCCGGCCAGCGCGTCCGGGAGCAGGCCCCACGACTCCAGCAGGCGGAACAGCGCGACTTCGACGGCGAACAACGCCGGCTGCGCGTACTCGGTGCGGTCGAGGGCTTCGGCGTCCCCGAAGACGACTTCCTGCACCGGCAGCGGGAACCGCGCGCACACCGCGTCGAAGGCCTCGGCGTAGACCGGGAACCGGTCGTACAGCTCACGGCCCATGCCGGCGCGCTGGGCGCCCTGGCCGGAGAACAGGAACGCCACCTTGCCCTCGGCGGCCGGTTCGGCTTGGGCCCGCGCGAGCGCGTCGAGCAGCGCCGTCCGGTCCGCTCCGGCGGCCACCGCCCGGTACCCGAACCGGGACCGCGTGACGGCCAGTGACCGCGCGATGTCCACAACGGACAGTTCCGGCCGCTCCGCCACGAAGGACGCCAGGCGGGCGGCCTGGTCCCGCACGGCCTGGGCGGTCCTGCCGGACAGCACCCATGGCACCACCCCGGTTTCCGGGCCGGGCACCGGTTCCTCGTCCGAAGGCACCTGCTCGACGATCACGTGCGCGTTCGTCCCGGACAGCCCGAACGCCGACACCCCGGCCCGGCGGGGGCGTCCGGTCTCCGGCCACGCCACCGCCTCGGTGAGCAGCCGCACCGCCCCCTCGGTCCAGTCCACCTGCGGGGTCGGCTCGTCGACGTGCAACGTCCGCGGCAGCACACCACGGCGCATCGCCTCGACCATCTTGATGACCCCGGCCACCCCCGCCGCCGCCTGCGTGTGCCCGATGTTCGACTTCACCGAACCCAGCCACAACGGCCGGTCCCCCGGCCGGTCCTGGCCGTACGTCGCCAGCAACGCCTGCGCTTCGATCGGGTCGCCCAGTTTCGTGCCGGTGCCGTGCGCTTCGACGGCGTCGACGTCCGAAGTGGACAGTCCGGCGTTCGCCAGTGCGGCCCGGATCACGCGCTGCTGCGCGGGTCCGTTCGGCGCGGTCAGGCCGCTGCTCGCGCCGTCGGAGTTGACCGCCGAGCCGCGGATCACCGCCAGCACCGGGTGACCGCGGCGGCGGGCTTCGGACAGCCGTTCCAGCAGCAGGATCCCGGCCCCTTCGGCCCAGCCGGTGCCGTCCGCCGCGGCGGCGAACGGCTTGCACCGGCCGTCCGGGGCGAGGCCGCGCTGCCGGGAGAACTCGAGGAACGCAGCCGGCGTGGCCAGGACGGTGACCCCGCCGGCCAGTGCGAGCGTGCATTCCCCGCGCCGCAGCGACTCGCTCGCCAGGTGCAGCGCCACCAGCGCCGACGAGCACGCCGTGTCCACCGTGATCGCCGGGCCTTCGAGACCGAGGGTGTAGGCGATCCGGCCGGAGGCGATACCGCCGGCGCTGCCCGTGCCGAGGAAGCCCTCGAGTCCTTCCGGCGCGCTGCCGTTCCAGACGCGGGCGCCGTACTCGGTGTAGATGACCCCGGCGAACACTCCCGTGCGGGTGCCGCGCAGCGACGCCGGGTCGATCCGGGCGCGTTCCACCGCCTCCCAGGCGGTCTCCAGCAGCAGCCGGTGCTGCGGGTCGGTGGCCAGTGCCTCGCGCGGGCTGATCCCGAAGAACCCGGCGTCGAACTCGGCCGCGCCGGGCAGGAACGCGCCCGCCGCGGTGGTGGACGTGCCGGGGTGGTCGGGGTCGGGGTCGAACAGTCCGCCGAGGTCCCAGCCCCGGTCGGCCGGGAACTCGCCGACCGCGTCGACGCCGTCGGCGACCAGCCGCCACAGCTGCTCCGGCGACTCGGCCCCGCCGGGGAAGCGGCAGGCCGTCCCGATGATCGCGATCGGCTCCCTGGCCCGCTCTTCGAGTTCGCGCTGTTTCTGCCGGGCATCGCGTGCCTCGGTGACCGCGCGCTTGAGGTAGGTGCGGAGCTGGTCCTGCTCGGCCATGTCACGCCATCCCGAAGTCGTTGTCGATGAGGTCGAAGAGTTCTTCGTCGGACGCCCCGTCGAGGTCACGGGGGCCGTCGCCCGGCGCGGCGCCGGGATCGGCGGCGAGGGCCTGCAAGCGGGTGAGGATCCGGGCCCGCGCTTCCGGCCCGGCGGTCCGGAGCGCGGCGGCCACGCCGTCGAGGCCGGCGAGGGCCGCGGCCGCGGTGTCGTCGGCGTCCCCGGCGAGCCGGGCCTCGGTGAACGCGGCCACCGCGGCCGGCGACGGGTGGTCGAAGACCAGCGTGCTCGGCAGCTTGACGCCGGTGGCGGCGCTGAGCCGGTTGCGGAACTCCACGGCGATCAGCGAGTCGAAGCCGATCTCCAGGAACCCGCGGTCGTCGCGGACCGCCGCGGCGGACGTGAGTCCCAGCGCGTCCGCGGTCAGCTGCCGCACCAGGCCGAGCACGGCTTCGGCGCGCTCCGCCGGGGCCGCGCCGCGCACCCGCCGCGCGAAGCCGGCCGGGTCCGGGCCGCGGCCGGTGTCCCGCCGCCGCGGCGGCCCGGCCAGGCCGCGCAGCACCGCCGGGACCTCGGCCGGATCCTCCGCCGAGCGCAGGACGGTCGTGTCGACGCGCACCGGGACGACGACGGCGTCGTCCACGGCCAGCGCCGCGTCGAACAGTTCGAGGCCCTGGTCCGAGGACAGCGGGAGCAGGCCGATGCGGGCGCCGCGGGCGAGGTAGACGTCGCCGAGGCCGCCGCTCATCCCGCTCGGCTCGGCCCACAGGCCCCAGGCCAGCGCCTTCGCCGGCACACCCGCGGCGCGCAACCGCCGGGCGAACGCGTCGAGGAAGGCGTTCGAGGCCGCGTAACCGGCTTGCCCGGCCGTCCCCAGCAAGCCCGACGCCGACGAGAACAGCAGGAACGCCGCCAGGTCGTGGTCCTTCGTCACCTCGTGCAGGGCCAGTGCCGCGTCGAGCTTGGGCCGCAGCACCGTCTCGATCCGCTCGGGGGTCAGGGCCGTGACGACGCCGTCGTCCAGCGCACCCGCCGAGTGCACGACCGCGGTGAGGTCCGGCAGGCCGGCCACGACCTCGGCCAGCGCGGCCCGGTCCGCCGCGTCGCACGCGTGCCAGCTGACGTCGGCACCCCGGTCGCGCAGCTCCGCCAGCAGGGCGGCGACTTCCGGGCTGCCGGCCCCGCGCCGGCCGAGCAGCGCGAGCCGGGTGATGCCGTGGTGGCCGACCAGCCGCCGGGCCACCAGGCCGCCGATCAGCCCGGAGGCGCCGGTGACCAGCACGGTCCCGCCGCCCCACGCCGGAGCCGCCTCGCCAGGGTCCGCCCGGGTCAGGCGCGGGACGCGGAACTCGCCGTCCCGGACGGCCACCTGCGGCTCGCCGAGGGCGACAGCTGCTGCGAGGTGGTCGCCCGCCGGGTCGTCCACGAGCACGAACCGGCCGGGGTGCTCGGACTGCGCGGAGCGCACCAGGCCCCAGAGCGCGGCCTGCGCCGGGTCCGGCAGCTCCCCGGCCACGGCCGCGACGCCGCCGCGGGTGTGCAGCACGAGCCGGTCGGTCCCGGCGCGGTGCTCGTCGCCGAGGAAGGCCTGCACGAGTTCCAGCGCCCGGAACGTCGTCCGGCGGACGGTCGCCGCCGGATCGCCGTCCTCGGCGGCGAACCCGGCCAGCAGGATCCCGCTCGCGGTCGCCACGTCGTCCACTGTGGACACCTCGGTCCAGCTCGCCGGCGGCTCGGCCGGGGCCGCGACGGGCACCCAGTCGAGCCGGTGCAGCCCGTCGGCGGCCGGGCGGGCCGGTTCGGGGACCGGCCGCGTCACCAGCGCGCCGATCCGGGCGACCGGTTCCCCGGTCTCGCTCGCGACGGTCACCGCGAGCCCGTCGCCGGCCGGGGACAGCCGGACGCGCACCGCGGTGGCCTCGGCCGCGAACCGCGTGTAGCCGGTCCACGAGAACGGCAGGCCGTCCGGGGCGTTCCGCAGCCCGGACGCGTGCAGCGCGGCGTCCAGCAACGCCGGGTGCAGCCCGAAGGAGTCCGGTGCGCAGCCGTCCGGGAGGCGGACCTCGGCGTAGACGTCGTCGCCGGCCACCCAGGCCGCGTGCAGGCCGCGGAAGGCCGGGCCGTAGCCGTAGCCCCGCTCGGCGAGGTCGTCGTAGAAGTCGGCCAGGTCGACGGGAACCGCGCCGGGCGGCGGCCATTCGGGCAGTCCGGTCGCGGTCTGCGCGGCCGCCGACAGCACCCCGGTGGCGTGGCGTGTCCAGGTCTCCTCGCCGCCGGTCCGGGAGTGGACGGTGACGGTCCGGCGGCCCGCCTCGTCCGGCTCGCCGACCAGCACCTGCGTCTCGACGGTGCCGGTCGTCCCGAGCACCAGCGGTGCTTCGAGCGTCAGTTCGTCGACGTCCGGGCAGCCGGTCCGCTCGCCCGCGGCGCTCGCGAGTTCGAGGAAACCGGTGCCGGGGAACAGGATCACGCCGTGCACAGCGTGGTCGGCGAGCCACGGCCGGCCCGCGACGCTCAGCCGTCCGGCGAACGCGACTTCCGCGCGCCCGGCGACGGCGACGACCGCGCCGAGCAGCGGGTGCCCGGAGCCGGGGGGCCCGTCCGGCGAACCGCCGGACGGCGCACCGCGGTCCAGCCAGAACCGCTCGCGCTCGAACGGGTAGGTGGGCAGCGGGACGCGCCGCGCGTCCGGGAAGAACGGCCGCCAGTCGGCGGGAACACCCCGCACGTGCAGGGTGGCCACCGATTCGGCGAACCGGTCCGTGCCGCCGTCGTCGCGGCGCAGGGTGCCGGTCACCACCGCGTCGGTGCCCCGGTTCTCGACGGTTTCCAGCAGCGCGTTCAGCAGCACCGGGTGCGGCCCGACCTCGACGAACGCCGTGTGCCCCAGCCCGGCAAGCCGCTCGACGACCGGTTCGAGCAGCACGGTCTGCCGCAGGTTCCGGTACCAGTAACCGGCGTCCGTCGCCGGGCCGTCCAGCCGTTCGCCGGTGACGGTCGACCAGAACGCGATCTCGGGCACCCGCGCCCGGATCGGGGCCAGCTCGCGCAGCAGCCGGTCGTGGATCCGCTCGACGTGCGCCGAGTGCGAGGCGTAGTCCACCGGCACCGCCCGGGCCCGCACGCCTTCACCGCCGCAGTACGCGATCAGCTCACCCAGGGCTTCGGGATCGCCCGAGACCACTGTGGACGACGGCCCGTTGACGGCGGCGAGCGCGAGCCGGCCGCCCCAGCGGGCCAGCAGGTCCGCCGCCGCGGCGCCGGGCAGGGCGACCGAGACCATCCCGCCCTGCCCGGCCAGCTCGCCCAGTGCCTTGCTGCGCAGGGTGACCACGCGCGCGGCGTCCGAAAGGGACAGTGCACCGGAGACGCACGCCGCGGCGATCTCGCCCTGCGAGTGCCCGACGACCGCGTCCGGCTCGACGCCGGCGGACTGCCAGAGCCGGGCCAGGGAGACCATCATCGCGAACAACGCCGGTTGCACGACGTCGACGCGGTCCAGGCCCGGTGCACCGGGTTCGCCGAGCAGCACGCCGGTCACCGACCAGTCGGCGAACTCGCCGAGTGCGGCGTCGCATTCGGCCATCCGCTTGGCGAACACCTCCGACTCGCGCAGCAGCCGCGCACCCATCCCCGCCCACTGGCCGCCCTGGCCGGGGAAGACGAACACGGTCCGGCCGGGGCTCGTCGCGGCGCCGGAGACGATCGAGGACGCCGGGCGGCCCGCCGCGAGTGCCTGCAGCGCCGCCCGTGGGTCCGCGGCCGGCAGCACCACGGCGCGGTGCTCGAACAGCGGGCGCGCGGCCAGTGACGCACCCAGATCCACCCAAGGGACGTCCTCTTCACCATCCACATGGGACAGCAAGCGGGCAGCCTGCGCGGCCAGCGCGGTCCCGGTCTTCGCCGACAGGACCAGCGGCCCGGCCGCCGGGGCCGGTGCCGGTCGCGGGCGCTCGCGCACCGGTGCCTGTTCGAGCACGACGTGCGCGTTGGTGCCGCTCATGCCGAACGACGAGACACCGGCCCGGCGCGGCCGGCCGCCGTCGGGCCACGCCACGGCCTCGGTGAGCAGCCGCACCGCGCCCGCGGTCCAGTCCACCTGCGGCGTCGGCTCGTCGGCGTGCAACGTCCGCGGCAGCACGCCACGGCGCATCGCCGCCACCATCTTGATCACCCCGGCCACCCCGGCCGCCGCCTGCGTGTGCCCGATGTTCGACTTCACCGAACCCAGCCACAGCGGCGTTTCCCGGTCCTGGCCGTAGGTCGCCAGCAGCGCCTGCGCCTCGATCGGGTCGCCGAGCGTCGTGCCGGTGCCGTGCGCTTCCACGGCGTCCACTTCGGACGGCCGGAGTCCGGCCCGCGCCAGCGCGTCCCGGATCACCCGTTGCTGCGAAGGGCCGTTCGGCGCGGTGAGGCCGTTGCTCGCGCCGTCGGAGTTGACCGCGGAACCGCGGATCACCGCCAGCACCTCGTGGCCGTGGCGCTCGGCGTCGGAGAGCCGTTCCAGCAGGAGCACACCCGCGCCTTCGCCCCAGGCCGTCCCGTCGGCGGCGGCCGAGAACGGCTTGCACCGCCCATCCGGGGCCAGCCCGCGCTGCCGCCCGAACTCGACGAACGCGCCGGGGTTGCTCATCACGGTCACGCCGCCGGCCAGTGCCAAGGTGCATTCGCCGCGCCGCATCGACTCGGCCGCCAGGTGCAGCGCCACCAGGGACGACGAACACGACGTGTCGATCGACAGGGCCGGGCCTTCCAGGCCGAAGGTGTAGGCCACCCGGCCGGCCACGACGCTGGAGGCGATGCCGGTGAGCAGGTGCCCGGCCGCGGCTCCGGCGGCCGAGTCCCACGGCGGGCCGTAGCCCTGGTGCGTCACGCCGGCGAACACGCCGGTGCGGCTGCCGCGCAGGCCGTGCGGATCCAGGCCGGCGCGTTCGACGGCCTCCCACGAGGTCTCCAGCAGCAGCCGCTGCTGCGGGTCCATCGCCCTGGCCTCCCGCGGGCTGATGCCGAAGAACGCGGCGTCGAACCCGGCGGCGTCGTCGAGGAAGCCGCCGGAGCGGGTGTAGGTCTTGCCGGGGAGTCCCGGCTCGGGGTCGTACAGGTCCCCGAGGTCCCAGCCGCGGTCGGCCGGGAAGCCCGAGACGGCGTCGCGGCCCTCGTGGACGAGGTCCCAGAACTCCTCCGGCGTGTCGGCACCGCCGGGGAACCGGCAGGCGATGCCGACGACGGCGATCTGCTCGTCGGCGGCGACAGGTGCGGCCGCAGTTTCGTCGAGGACGGTTCCCAGCGCCGCGCGGTGCAGTTCCGCGGCGAGCGCGGTGACGTCCGGGTGGTCGAACACGACGGTCGCCGGCAGCCGCAGCCCGGTGTCGCCGTTGAGCCGGTCGCGCAGGTCGACGGCGGTGAGCGAGTCGAACCCGAGTTCGCGGAAGGCACGGCCGGGGTCGACGCCGCCCGGCTCGTGGTGCCCGAGCACCGCGGCGACGTGCCCGCGGACCAGCGCGGTGACGAAGGGCAGCCGGTCGGCCTCGGGCAACTGCGCCAGCCGGGCCGCGAGCGGCGTGGTCCCGGCCGGGGCGGGGGCCGCGAACCGCCGTGCTTCGGGTAGTTCGTCCAGGAGGAAGCCAGGCCGGCCGGCGGTGAAGGCGGGCACGAAGGCGGCCCAGTCGATGTCGGCGACGACGACGGCGGTTTCGCCGTGGTCGAGGGAGTGCTGCACCGCGGCGACCGCGCGCCGGGGCGGCATCGCGGCGAGACCGCGACGGCGCAGGTGCTCCTCGACGCCGTCGTGGGCCGACATCCCGGTCTCGCCCCACGCGCCCCAGGCGATGGCCGTGGCCGGCAGGCCGCGAGCGCGGCGGCGCTGCGCGAGGGCGTCGAGGTAGGCGTTCGCGGCCGCGTAGGCCGCCTGGCCGTCGGCGCCCCAGACCCCCGAGATGGAGGAGAACAGCACGAAGGCGTCCAGGTCGGTGCCGGCGAGCAGGTCGTCGAGGTGGGCCGCGCCGGCGGCCTTGGGCGCGGCGACCCGGGCCAGCTCGGCGGCGCTCGTGCCGTCGAGCGGGGCGAACTGCGGGACGCCCGCGGCGTGGACGACGGCGTTCGGCGGGTGCTCGGCCAGCAGCGCGGCGAGCGCGGCGCGGTCGGCGACGTCGCACGCGGCGACGGTCACCCGGGCGCCGAGCGCGGTCAGTTCGTCTCGCAGGTCCGCGGCGCCCGGCGCTTCGAGCCCTTGGCGGCTGCCGAGGACCAGGTGCTCAGCACCGTTCTCGGCGAGCCACCGGGCGACGTGCGCGCCGAGCGCGCCGGTGCCGCCGGTCACCAGGACCGTTCCGCGCGGGCGCCAGGGCCGTTCGGGGGCGGTGGCGGGGGCCGCCGCCCGGACCAGCCGCCTGCCGTGGACGGCGTTCCGGCGGACCGCGACCCGGTCCTCGCTCGCCGTGCCGAGCAGGCCGGCGAACCGCGGCACCGCGCCGGCGGCGACGTCGGCGAGCCGGAGTTCGCGCTCCGGCGCCTCCAGCGCGGCCACCTGGCCGAGGCCCCAGATCCGGGCCTGGTCGGGGTCGGGGGTTTCGGCCGGGTCCACCGCGACGCCGGACCACGTGACGAGCCAGCACGGCGCGTCGATCCCCTCCAGGGCTTGCAGCGCGACGGTGGTGAGCGCGAGCCCGGCCGGGATTTCCGGGTGTCCGGGGTGGGGCGTGGTCCCGGCGGCCAGGAGCGAAAGGACACCGGCGGGGGTCGTGTCGCCCAGTGCGGAGTGAAGGCGTTCGGCAACGGCGTGGCGGTCCAGACCGGTGTCGAGCGTGACGGTGACGGCGTCCGGATCCAGGGCCTGGCGGATTTCCCCGGCCCAGGACGCGCCATCGGCCGGGAGCAGGACCAGCCAGGTGCCCGATGGCGGGGTCGCGGGCCGCTCCGGCAGGGCCGGCCACGTGATCCGGTAGCGCCACGGATCGCCGGCCGGCTGGTCGTGCTCGAGCCAGAACCGCTCGCGCTGGAAGGTGTAGGCAGGCAGGTCGACGGTCCGCGCGCCGGCGAAGAACGCCGGCCAGTCGGCGTCCCGGACGTGCCCGAGCGCGGCCACGGCGGTGACGGTCTCGGACTCCCCCGCTCGCAGGGCGGACACGAAGGTGAGATCTTCGGCGCACTCGGCACCCATCGCGGACAGCACGGCGTCCGGCCCGAGTTCGACGCAGGTCGTCACGCCCGCCTCGGCCAGCGCGCCGATCGCGTCGGCGAAGCGGACGGTCGCGCGCACGTGCTCGACCCAGTAGCCGGGGGTGGCCGGGTCAGCCGACGGCGAGACGGCCGAGACGAGCGGAATCCGGGGCCGCGCGTAGGACAGCCCGGCGGCGACCGCCCGGAATTCTTCGAGCATCGGCTCGACCAGCGGCGAATGGAAGGCGTGCGACACGTCGAGCCGCTTGGTCCGCCTCCCGAATCCGGTGAAGTGGGCGGCGATCGCGGCAACGGCGTCTTCGGCACCGGAGACGACGACGGCTTCGGGCCCGTTCACGGCGGCGATGTCGGCGGCGATGTCGGCGGTGGCGGCCAACCGCGGACGCACTTCGGCTTCGGCCGCCTGGATCGCGACCATCGCGCCGGTCTCCGGCAGGGCCTGCAGCAGCCTCCCACGGGCGGCGACCAGCTTCCCGGCGTCGGCCAGGGAAAGCACCCCGGCGGCGTGGGCCGCCGCGAGCTCGCCGACCGAATGGCCCGCCAGCCGGTCCGGGCGGGCGCCCCACGACTCGAACAGCCGGTAGAGCGCCACTTCCAGGGCGAAGATAGCCGGCTGGGCCAGGTCCGTCCGGGTCAGCTCGGCGCCGCCGAGCACGAGGTCGCGGTCGATCCCCGCGGCGGCGCACGCTTCGTCGAAGGCCCGCGCGTACACCGGGTACCGCTCGTGCAGTTCGCGCCCCATCCCCCGGCGCTGGCTGCCCTGGCCGGTGAAGAGGAACGCGGGCTTCCCGCCCGCGACCCGCCGCGGCCGCGCGCTCTCGAGCGCAGCCGGCAGGGTGTCCCGATCTTCACCGGCGACGACGATCCGATGCTCCCACGCGGACCGGGTGGTGAGCAGGGAAAATCCGATGTCCGATGTGGACAATTCCGGGTGGTCCGCCGCGAAGGCACGCAGCCGCGCGGCCTGGTCCCGGGCCGCGGCCGGGGTCGCGCCGGTGACCACCCAGGGCACCACACCCTCGTGCGTGCCCGGTTCGTCGCCCTCCGGCGCCTGCTCGAGGACGACGTGCGCGTTGGTCCCGGAGATCCCGAACGACGACACCCCCGCCCGGCGCGGGCGGCCGGTCTCCGGCCACGGCACCGGTTCGGACAGCAGGGAGATCGCTCCCGCGGTCCAGTCCACCTGCGGGGTCGGCTCGTCGAGGTGCAGGGACTTCGGCAGCACGCCGTGGCGCATCGCCTGCACCAGCTTGACGATGCTCGCGACACCCGCCGCGGCCTGGGTGTGGCCGAGGTTGGACTTCACCGAGCCCAGCCACAGCGGGGTTTCCCGGTCCTGGCCGTAGGTGGCCAGCAGCGCCTGCGCCTCGATCGGGTCGCCCAGCCGGGTGCCGGTGCCGTGGGCCTCCACCACGTCGACGTCCGATGTGGACAGTCCGGCGTTCGCCAGCGCGGACCGGATCACCTGCTGCTGCGCCGGTCCGTTCGGGGCGGTCAGGCCGCTGCTCGCGCCGTCCTGGTTGATCGCCGAGCCCCGGACGACCGCGAGCACCGGGTGCCCCAGCCGCCGCGCGTCGGACAGCCGCTCGACCAGCAGCATGCCGACGCCTTCGCTCAGCGCCGTCCCGTCGGCGCCGGCGGCGAACGACCGGCACCGCCCGTCGGCCGACAGCGCACCCTGCCGGGCGAACTCGACGAACATCATCGGCGTCGCCAGCACGGCGACCCCGCCGGCCAGCGCCAGCGCGCATTCGCCGCGGCGCAGGGATTCGCAAGCCAGGTGCAGGGCCACCAGCGACGACGAGCACGCCGTGTCGACGGTGACCGCGGGACCGGCCAGGCCGAGGGTGTAGGAGATCCGGCCCGAGGCGACGCTGCCGGAGATCCCGGTGCTGAGGTAGCCCTCGAGGTCCTCCGGCGCCCGGCTCAGCCAGGACCCGTAGTCGTGGTAGACGAGCCCCGCGAACACCCCGGTCCGGCTGCCGCGCAGGGAAAGCGGGTCGATCCGCGCGTGCTCGATCGCCTCCCACGAAGCTTCGAGCAGCAGCCGGTGCTGCGGGTCCATCGCGAGCGCTTCGCGCGGGCTGATCCCGAAGAAGGCCGGGTCGAAGTCGGCGACGCCGTCGAGGAAGCCGCCCGAGCGCGTGTAGGTGGTGCCCGGCCGGTCGCGGTCGGCGCTGTAGAGCGCATCGAGGTCCCAGCCGCGGTCGGCGGGGAACCCGGAGATGACGTCGGCGCCGGAGGTGACGACCTGCCACAGGTCCGCCGGCTCCCGGACGCCGCCGGGGAACCGGCAGCTCATCCCGACGACGGCGATCGGCTCGGCGGCCCCGGCGGTCAGTTCCCGGTTCCGGTGCTTGAGCCGCTCGTTCTCCTTCAGCGCGGCGCGCAGGGCCTCGACGATCTGTTCGGGCGTGGTGGTCATCGTCAGCTCACGTTTCGTCGGGAGAGTCGGCGGGGTCGCCGAGGGCGAGCCGGACCAGGTCGGCGACGTCCATCGCGTCGATCCGGTCGTCGTCGGCGGGCGCCGCCGCCAGGTCGAGGACGGTGCGCACGAGCCCGGCTTCTTTCAGGCGCGCGTAACCGAGGGCGGAGAGGGCGGCGCGGAAGTCCTGTTCTTCGGTGTCCGCCGGTTGCCTGCCCGTGCCGGGGACGAGCAGGGTGGTGAGGTGGCCGGCGATGTCGGCCGCGGTCGGGTGGTCGAAGACGAGGGTCGCAGGCAGCCGCAGGCCGGTCAGCTCCCCGAGCCGGGTCCGCAGTTCGACGGCGGTCAGCGAGTCGAAGCCGAGCTGCAGCAGTCCGCGATCGTCACGCACGTGCGCGGGATTCGCCAGCCCGAGCACGGCGGCGATCTGTTCCCGCACCAGCCCGAGCACGGCGGCCGGGCGGTCTTCCGCGGGCAGTGCGCCGAGCCGCTGGGCCCAGGTGCGGTCGGCCGCGGTGCGCCTGCCGGGCCGCACGAGTTTCCGCAGCACCGCGGGAACCGTGCCGGACGGCGAGGTGGGCAGCACGGCGGCGACGAGCCCGGTGACCGCGACCCGCCGCACGGCTTCGACGAAGTCACTCGGCGAATGTTCCGGCGGCGGTGCCTCGGGAAGTCCCCAGGTGAGGATCCGGGTCGAGTGTCCCAGCGCTCGCCGGTGGGCGGCCAGCGCCTCGGCGAGCGGGCTGTCGGCCGGGCCGGTGATCAGGATCAGCTCGCCCGAGGTCGGCAGCGGGGGAAGATCGGCCAGGGACGCGATCCGCACCCAGCCGGGAGAGCCGGGGTCGGCTGCGGCTCGGCCGACAGCCCGCTCACCGGACCCGGCGGCGGCAGCCGGCCCGCCCGCCGCAGCACCGGAACCGGCAACCACGTCGGCCGCTTCGCCGGGTGCCTCGATCTCCTCTCCGGCCACCACGACCGTGCCGGTGAAGGGTTCCGGCTCCGCCGGCGACGGCTGCACCCGCTCCAGCCGCGGGACGTGCACCGCTCCCCCGCGTACCGCCAGTTCCGGCTCGCCGAGCGCCGCGGCCGCCTTGGCCAGGTTCTCCGCGCCCGGTGAGTCGTCGAGGTCGGCCAGGACGATGCGCTTCTCCGCGAGACCGCGGACCGCGCTCCACACCGCGGCCCGAGCCGGGTCGGGCAGCTCCGCGTCGGACACCGCCACCGCTGCGCGGGTGGCCACGACCACCGTGCCCGGACCCGCCGTGCGGACCCACTCGAGCGCTTCCGCGGGGTCGTCGCAGATCCGCAGTGCACCCTCCGGCGGTCCGGAAAGGACCGGCAACGGCACCCACCCGAGCCGGAAGAGCGCGGCCTGGCCCGGTGGCCCGGCCGACACCGGCCGCAGGGTCAGGGACTCGGCCGACAGCACCGGCGACCCGGCCGAATCGGTCAGCTCCACCGCCAGCGCGTCCGCACCCGTCCGGTGCAGCCGGACTCGCGCCGCGGCCGCACCGGCGGCGTGCAGCGACACCCCGGACCACGCGAACGGCATGAGGTCCGGCCCGGACACCAGCCCGCCGGGGCCGATCGGCTGCAGTGCCGCGTCCAGCAGCGCCGGGTGGACGCCGTACCGGCCGGCGTCGGCCGCCTCGCGCTCGGGCAGGCGGACCTCCGCGAGCACGTCGGCGCCGTGCCGCCAGGCCCTGACGGCACCCCGGAACGCCGGTCCGTAGTGGACACCCGCGTCGGCGAGGACGTCGTAGAGGCCGTCGAGGTCCAGTGGCTCGGCCCCGTCCGGCGGCCACGGCCCGGTGCGCGGCGCCGGGACGTCCCCGGCCGCCGTCAGGGTGCCCTCGGCGTGCTGGGTCCAGGCCGTGTCCGCGCCCTCCGGCCGGGTGAACACCCGGAACGGGTGACGGCCGGTCGCGTCCGGCTCGTCGGCGACCAGCCGCAGCTGCAGGCCGCCGCGGCCGGGCAGGACCACCGGCGCGGCCAGGACGAGGTCCTCGACGCGGTCGCAGCCGAGGTGCTCGCCCGCGCGGAACGCGAGTTCCAGCATCGCCGTACCCGGCAGCAGCGTCGTCTCGCGCAGGGCGTGCTCGCCCAGCCACGCCGGGGCCGACGCAGCGATCCGGCCGGTGAACACGACCGCCTCCGACCCCGGCACCGCGACGATCGCGCCCAGCAGCGGGTGCCCGAGCGGGTTCACCCCGGCCGACGACACGTCCGCCGTGGCCGTACCCGACCGCAGCCAGAACCGCTGCCGCTGGAACGGGTACGCGGGCAGCGGGATCCGCCGTCCGCCGGGCCGCAGCCCGGCCCAGTCGACCCCGACGCCGCGGACGTGCAGTTCGGCCGCCGACGTGACGAACCGGGTGAGCCCGCCTTCGCCGCGGCGGAGCGTGCCGGTCACGACCGGGGCCGGGGCGCCCGGCTCGTCGAGGAGTTCCCGGATCGCCGCCGGCAGCACCGGGTGCGGGCCGATCTCGACGAACGTCGTGTGCTTCTGCTCGGCCAGCGCCCGGACCGCCCGGTCGAACCGCACCGGCTGCCGCAGGTTGCGGTACCAGTACCCGGCGTCCAGCTCGCTCCCGTCGAGCACGCCCCCGGTGACCGTCGAGTAGAACGCCACCTCGCCGGTTCGGGGACGGACCGGGGCGAACGCGGCGAGCAGCTCGTCACGGATCGGTTCCACCGCCGGGGAGTGCGACGCGAACGCGGCCGGGATCAGCCGGGCCCGCACGCCCTCCGCCTCGCAGCGGGCGACCAGTTCGTGCAGCGCGCCGAGGTCACCGGCGACGGCGACCGAGTTCGGCCCGTTCACCGCCGCGATGGAAAGCCGGTCGCCCCAGCCGGCGACGAGCTCGGCCGCGGCTTCTTCGCCGAGCGCGACCGGCGCCATGCTGCCGCGCCCGATGAGCACCCGGGAAATGGCGCTGCGCGAGGCGATCACGCGGGCGGCGTCCGAAACCGACAGTGCGCCGGCGACGCAGGCCGCGGCGATCTCGCCCTGGCTGTGGCCGACCACCGCGTCCGGCCGCACGCCGGCAGCCGCCCACAGCTCGGCCAGGGAAACCATGACGGCGAACAGCGCGGGCTGGACGACCTCGACGTCGTCGAGCGAGGGCGCGCCCGGTGCGCCGCGCAGGACGTCGAGCACGGACCAGCCGGTGAACTCCGCCAGCGCCGCGTCGCATTCCCGCATCCGCCGCGCGAAGACGGGCGAGCTGTCGAGCAGCTCGACGCCCATGCCTGTCCACTGGCCGCCCTGCCCGGGGAACACGAAGACGGTCCGGCCCGGGGTCCCGGCGGTCCCGCGCACCACGGCGGGATCCCGGCGGCCCTCGGCCAGCGCCGGCAGGGCCGGCGCGGCGACGACGACGGCCCGGTGCTCGAACCGCGGCAGCGCGGCCAGGCTGTGCGCCACGTCCGCGGGGTCTTCGGCTTCCAGGACGGTGGCGACCTGCCCCGCACGGGCCCGCAACGCCTCTTCGGACCGGGCCGAAAGCACCAGTGGCATCGGCTCCGCCGCGGGGGCGGCGGGCTCCGCGGGCGGCGCGGGCGGCGCCTGCTCCAGGATCAGGTGCGCGTTCGTCCCGCTGATGCCGAACGAGGAGACGGCCGCCCGCGGCGCCCGGCCCGTCTCCGGCCAGGCGAGGTGCTCGGTCAGCAGGCGGACCGTGCCGGGCGACCAGTCGACGTGCGGGGTCGGCTCACCGAGGTTGATCGTGCGCGGCAGTTCGCCGTGCCGCAGCGCCAGCACCATCTTGATCACGGCGGCGACCCCCGCCGCCGACTGGGCGTGGCCGATGTTGGACTTGAGCGAACCGAGCCACAGCGGGTGGTCCGCCGTCCGGTCACGGCCGTACGTCGCCAGCAGCGCCTGTGCCTCGATCGGGTCGCCGAGCCGGGTGCCGGTGCCGTGGGCCTCGACCGCGTCGACGTCCGACGGGGACAGTCCGGCGTCGGCCAGCGCGGCGCGGATCACCCGTTGCTGCGACGGCCCGTTGGGCGCGGTCAGGCCGTTGCTCGCACCGTCGGAGTTGACCGCCGAGCCGCGGATCACCGCCAGGACCTCGTGCCCGTGGCGCCGTGCGTCGGACAGCCGTTCCAGCAGCAGCATCCCGACGCCTTCGCCCCACGCCGTGCCGTCGGCGGCCGCCGCGAACGGCTTGCACCGCCCGTCCGGCGCCAGTCCGCGCTGGCGGCTCAGCTCGACGAACAGGTCCGTGTTCGCCATGATCGCCGCCCCGCCGGACAGCGCGATCGAGCACTCTCCGCGGCGGATCGCCTGCACCGCCAGGTGCAGCGCCACCAGCGACGACGAACACGCCGTGTCCACGGTGAGGGCCGGGCCCTCCAGGCCGAAGGTGTAGGCGATCCGGCCGGACAGGACGCTGGTCGTGCTGCCGGTCAGCCGGTAGCCCTCCAGCTCGCCGGGGAACTCGCGCGAGTCGGTGCCGTAGCCGAGCGACGCGCCGCCGACGAAGACGCCGAGCCGTTGCCCCCGCACGGAATTCGGGTCTACGCCCGCCGCTTCGAAGACCTCCCACGCGGTTTCCAGGAGCAACCGCTGCTGCGGGTCCATGGCCAGCGCCTCGCGCGGGCTGATCCCGAAGAACTCCGGGTCGAACTCGTCCGCGTCGTGCAGGAAGCCGCCCGCCCGCGCGTAGGTGGTGCCGGGGCGCTCGGGGTCCGGGTCGTAGAGCGCGTCGAGGTCCCAGCCGCGGTTGGCCGGCGGCCCGGTGACCGCGTCGGCGCCGTCGCGCACCAGCCGCCACAGGTCTTCGGGCGACCGGACGCCGCCGGGCAGCCGGCAGCTCATCGCGATGATCGCGACCGGGTCGTCACCGGCCTCGGTGACCGCGGTGGCCACGGGCGCGGCCGCCGCACCGGACAGCTCGGCCCGCAGGTAGGCCGCGAGGGCTTCCGGGGTCGGCTGGTCGAACACGACGGTCGCGGGCAGCCGCAGCCCGGTTGCCGCCGAAAGCACGTTGCGGAGTTCGACCGAGCTCAGCGAGTCGAACCCGAGGTCCTTGAACGCCCTGTCCGGCGCCACCTCCGCGGCCCCGGTGTGCCCGAGCACCGCGGCGACCCGATCGCGGACCAGTTCGAGCACGTCTTCGGTCCGGGCACGCCCGGGCTCCGCCCGCCGCGCGGTGGCCCCGGCCAGACCGCGCAGCGACGGCGGGACGTTCTCGCCGCCGCGGCGCAGGGCCGCGATGTCCAGTTCCGCCGCCACCACGAGCGGCCGGCCGAGCCGGCGGGCCGCGTCGAACAGGGCGAGCCCGCGCTCGGCGGCCAGCGCCGCCAGGCCGGCCCTGGCCAGCCGGGCGTGGTCGGCCGCGCCGAGCTGCCCGGTCATGCTGCCTTCGTGCGCCCACGCGCCCCAGGCGATCGACACGGCGGGCAGCCCGGCCGCGCGGCGGCGGGCCGCGAGGGCGTCGAGGGCCGCGTTGGCCGCGGTGTAGTTGCACTGGCCGGCGCCGCCGAAGAACGCCGACGCCGAGGAGAACAGCACGAACTCGGCGAGGTCGCCGCCGCGGGTCAGCTCGTCGAGGTGCTGCGCGGCGGCAACCTTGGGCCGCAGCACGCGCTCCAGCCGCTCGGGCGTCATCGCAGCCACCAGGCCGTCGTCGAGCACGCCCGCGGCGTGGACGACCGCCGTCAGCGGGTGCTCGGCGGGGATCCCGGCCAGCAGCGCGGCGAGCTGGCCGCGGTCGGCGACGTCGCACGCGGCGACGGTCACCGACGCGCCGAGCCCGGCCAGCTCCGCGGTCAGTTCGCGCACACCGGGGGCGGCCGGGCCACGCCGTCCGGCCAGCAGCAGGTGCCGCGCACCCTGCCCGGCGAGGTGCCGGGCGACCAGGCTGCCGAGTGCGCCGGTGCCGCCGGTGACCAGTACCGTGCCGTCCGGCGCCGGCCCGGCCGGCACGGTCAGCACGACCTTGCCGACGTGCTTGGCCTGGCTGACGAACCGGAACGCCTCGACCGCCCGCCGGATGTCCCATGTGGACAGTGGCAGCGGCAGGAGCGCACCGGCGGCGAACATGTCCACCAGGGCGCGGAGCATCTCCTGGATCCGCTCGGCGCCTGGCTCGGTGAGGTCGAACGTCCGGTAGGTCACCCCGGCCGGGATCTCCGCGGCCGGGCGGACGTCCGTCTTGCCCAGCTCGACGAACCGGCCGCCGTCGCCCAGCAGGCCCAGCGACGCGTCGACGAACTCGCCGGCGAGCGAGTTCAGCACGACGTCGAACCCGGTGCCCGCGAACGCCATCGCGAAGTCCAGGGTCCGCGACGAGGCGATGTGCGTGTCCGGCAGGCCGAGTCCGCGCAGGACGTCGTGCTTGGCCGGGCTCGCGGTGGCGTAGACGTCGGCGCCGAGGTGACGCGCCAGCTGGATCGCCGCCATCCCGACCCCGCCGGCCCCGGCGTGCACGAGCACCTTCTCCCCGGCCCGCAGCCCGGCCAGGTCGCGCAGGCCGTACCAGGCCGTGAGGAACACGACGGGCACGGCCGCCGCCTCGGCGAACGTCCAGTCCGCCGGCACGCGCACCAGGTTTCGGCGGTCGGTGACGGCGAGCGGGCCGAAGGCGTGGTCGAGCAGGCCCAGCACCCGGTCGCCCGGCGCGAACTCCGTGACCCCTGGACCGGTCTCGGTGACGACACCCGCGCCTTCGATGCCCAACGGCGGGGCCTCACCCGGGTAGAGCCCGAGCGTGTTGAGCAC
>Ga0207678_10000222_pt1 | contig 50828 bp, 49 predicted proteins | sample KBSC63metaG_FD_184319 | JGI IMG/M metagenome (GOLD analysis project Ga0207678, IMG submission 184319) | Corn rhizosphere microbial communities from Kellogg Biological Station, Michigan, USA - KBS C6-3 metaG (SPAdes) (version 2) | ecosystem: Host-associated > Plants > Roots > Rhizosphere > Soil ... | reverse complement strand
GGCGCACAACGCGGCGAGCACCGCGACCGCCAGCAGGCCGAGCCGCCAGTCGACGACATCGCCGAGCACTCCGGCCAGCAGCCTGCCGGACATGCCTCCCGTGGTGTTCCCCGCGACGTACAGCCCCATCACCGCACCGAGGCCCGCGAGGCCGATTTCCTCTGCCATGTACGCCATCGCGACTCCGGGTAGTCCCGCGATCGCGACCCCTTGCACGGCACGGAGCGCGATGAGGGTGCCGAAGTCCAGCACCGGCCAATAGAGCGCCGGACCGACCCCGCCGATAAACGTAATCGGCGTTCCGGTGGCTGCGCGCGCGCCACCCTGACCGCCAACTGCGCTTGTAACGGCCAGGCGCGGAAACAGATCGGCGGTTGCAGAGCCGACGCGCGCAGTCGCGGCCGCTATCTCGAATTCGGCTTGCTGGATGTGGGCGCGTCGCTGCAGCAGGCTGACCGGCAGATCGATCGGAACCTTGGCCGGAAAGCGCGGAGCAGGTGTGTATGCCTCAAGTTCCTTGGCGAGCGTCTCGGGAAACTGTCCGAGCAGGCCAGCGATGACATACTGGCTCGACTGAAGCTGGCCCGTCAGCGGACCGACCGTGGACTCGAACGTCGCGACCTGGCGTTGCGCCAGCGTCACGTCGAGCTCATTCGTGAGCCCTTCGCTGAGACGGGTTTGCGCGACCTTCAGGCTCCGCCGGGCGGTGTCTATGTTCCTGCGAACTGCCGCGAGCTGGGCTTGATAACCCCGCAGTTCGATATACTCGCGAGCAACATCGGCGATGACCGACACCAGAACTGCATCACGGGCTTTCGCGGCAGCCAGCGCATCCAGTTGCGAGGCCTCGATCTCGCGCCGCAACTTGCCGAAGAGATCAAGCTCCCATGTGGAATCGAACCCTCCGGCTTCGAATATTCGATCGAAACCCGTCGTATTGCTCGCGCTGTGCAGAGCCTCCGAGACTCGTCCGCGGGTGTTGTCGCTGCCAGTTCCAAATCCGGCACCCGCTGACAATTCGCCTTTTGGAAGGGCCGCGCCGGTCAAAGCCAGCTGTCGGGCGCGGGCCTGTTGCAGGCGTGCAAGCGCGATTGAGATGTCGGGATTGGCCGCAATCGCTCGCTCGACAAGCGAAACCAATTGAGGATCCCGAAACGAACGCCACCACCGCGTGAGATCGACGGTCGTCGCTGTGGTGGCGGTTGTGCTGGTGCTGGCCGGCTGCAGCAAGGAACCCGATCCGCGGGCCTATCCGGGCAGCGAGAGCGGGGTGAGCTGGGAGGAAGCGACCGCGCGGTACCGGATCTCGGCGCCGCCGTGTCCGGTGGACGATCTGCGCTTCGACCTGCAGCCCAGGCTGACCGACCGGCTGGCCTTCACGTTCACCGCGGAGAAGTCCTGTGTGGATGGCTATCTGAAGCAGTACGGCGTCGACCCGGCCACCCCGTTCGGCCACTGGCCATCCGGAGTGTCGGGGACCTCGGGCGGGAGAACGATCGGGCCGTACGACCCGCCGTTCGACGCGGAGGAGATGCGGCAGTTCGGGTGGGTGCTCGACCCGAACGTCCGGTACGACACGTACGACACCTTCCACGCGCCGAACCGGTGGTCGACGTTCAACGTGCTCGTCAAACCGGGACCCGGCCGGGAAGTCGTCTACTTCCGCAGCGTGACCCTGGGCGGGGACGGGTGAGGGCCGCCCGCGGGGGCGGCCCTCCCGGTCACTTCCAGTCGACCTGCGGGGAGCGGTAGAAGTCGATGCCCTGCGCCACCCAGCGCGGAGCCTGCTTCGCCAGCCGGAGCCGGTAGGCGTCCCAATTGTGGGTGCTCCGAGGGGACCAGCCGATCTCCGCGATCCCCGGCAGCCGCGGGAACGCCATGTACTCGATGTCGTTGCTGGTCCGGATCGTCTCGGTCCACAGCGGCGCCTCGACACCCGCGATCCGGCTCTCGCCGACGCCGTTGACCAGCGTCGCCGGGTCCCAGCCGTACCCATCGCGAACCTCGATCAGTGCGGCCCAGTCCTGGCCGAGCGGCGTCTGCGGGTTGTACTTCATGTCGAGGTACGCGTAGTTCGCCGGTGACATCAGGATCTTGTTGCCGCGCGCCGCGGCCGCCGCGACGTCCGGGTTGTCGCCGCCGAAGTCCCAGTACTGCGGGACCGCCGACACCGGCGGAACCGACTTGGCGATCTCGTGCCAGCCGGTGACCTTCTTGCCGTACTTGGCGACGATCGGCTGGACCTTCCGCTCGAAGGTCAGGTAGTCCGCGGGCGGCGTCGAATGCGCCTCGTCGCCGCCGATGTGCAGGTACGGGCCCGGGGTGAGGGCCGCCAGTTCGCGCACTACGTCCTCGACGAACCGGTACGTGATCGGCGAGGAGATGCACAGCGAGCTGTAGCCGACCTCGGTGTCCGTGCGCGGCGGGACGGCCTTCCCGTCGCAGTTCAGTTCCGCGTACGTCGACTGCGCCGCGTTCGTGTGGCCCGGCATGTCGATCTCCGGGATCACCGTGATGTGCCGGGAAGCCGCGTACGCGACGATGTCCCGGTACTGCGCCTGCGTGTAGTAGCCGCCCGGGTCGCCGTCGACGGCCGTCTTGCCGCCGACCGTGGCCAGCTTCGGCCAGCTCTTGATCTCGATCCGCCAGCCCTGGTCGTCGGCCAGGTGCAGGTGCAGCGTGTTGACCTTGTACTGGGCGATCTGGTCGATGTAGAGCTTGACCTGGTCCGGCTCGAAGAAGTGCCGGGCGACGTCGAGCATCGCGCCGCGCTCGGCGAAGCGCGGGTAGTCGAGGATCGTGCCGCCGGCGACGGTCCACGTCCGGTGCTGCACGCGCCGGGCGTCGATCGCCGACGGCAGCAGCTGCCGCAGCGACTGGACGCCTTCGAAGAGCCCGTCGGCGGTGTTGGCCTTCAGCGTGACGCCGTCGCGCGCGACCTTCAGTTCGTAACCCTCGGTGCCGATCCGCGGGTCGTGACCCAGCTTCAGCGAGATCGAGGGCAGGCCGGCGGCGTGCGGCACGACCGGCAGCGGGTAGCCGGTGGCCGGGCGGAGCAGGCCGCGCAGGTAGTCCGCGACCTGGCCGGTCCCGCGGTCGGCGGCGATCACGGTGACCGGCGTGAGCCGGAAATCGGCGCGAGGATCGGCCTTCGCCGAGACGGGCGCCGGGACGATGTCGGTCACGCTCCGTTCCGGGGCGCCCGGGGCGCCCGGGGCGGCCGAGGCCGAAGCGGGCAGGCCGGCGGCCGTGAGGCTCACGACGGCTGCGGTCAGGACGGCTCTGGACAAGCGCATCGAAGCACCTCCGGTCGGGGGACTCCCTGCAAAGGTACAGACCAGCCGCAGCATTTGGAACAGTTCTTAACGAAGGGCGGCCCGGATGGCCTCCAGGACGCTCGGGTCCTCGATCGTCGAGGGCACGGCCTCGTCGCGGCCGTCGGCGATCGCGCGCATCGTCTTGCGCAGGATCTTCCCCGACCGCGTCTTCGGCAGCGCGTCCACAATGGACACGTCGCGGAACGCGGCGACCGGTCCGATGTCCCGCCGGACCATCGCCACCAGTTCGTCGCGCAGCTGGTCCGCGGGGACGTCCACGCCCGCCTTCAGCACCACCAACCCACGCGGCAGCTGGCCCTTGAGCTGGTCGGCAACGCCGATCACGGCGCACTCGGCGACCGCCGGGTGGGCGGCCAGCACGGCCTCCATCGACCCGGTGGACAGCCGGTGCCCGGCGACGTTGATGACGTCGTCGGTCCGGCCCATGACGAACAGGTAGCCGTCTTCGTCGAAGTAACCGGAGTCGCCGGTCAGGTAGTGGCCTTCGTAGCGGGAGAGGTAGGCGTCGCGGTAGCGCTCGTCGTCGCCCCACAGCGTCGGCAGCGATCCCGGCGGCAGCGGCAGCTTCACCGTGATGGCGCCTTCGCGCCCGGCCGGCAGCTCCTCGCCGGCCTGGTCGAGGATCCGGACGTCCCAGCCGGGGACCGGCTTGGTCGAGGACCCCGCCTTGACGTCCATCGGCTCCAGGCCGCGCGGGTTGGCCGCGATCGGCCAGCCGGTCTCGGTCTGCCACCAGTGGTCGACGACCGGGACGCCGAGCTTCTCGTGGGCCCAGTGGTAGGTCTCCGGGTCGAGGCGCTCGCCGGCCATGAACAGCGTCCGGAACTGCTCGATCTCGTACTTCTCCAGCTCACGGGCGTCCGGGTCGACCTTCTTGACGGCCCGCAGCGCGGTCGGCGCGGTGAACAGCGCCCGGACGCCGTGCTCGGCGACGACCCGCCAGAACGCGCCCGCGTCGGGCGTGCCGACGGGCTTGCCTTCGTACATCACCGTCGTCGCCCCGACCAGCAGCGGCGCGTACACGATGTAGGAGTGCCCGACGACCCAGCCGACGTCGGACGCGGTCCACCAGACGTCGCCGGCGTGGATGTCGTAGACGGCGTCCATCGAGTAGGCGAGGGCGACGGCGTGGCCGCCGGTGTCCCGCACGACGCCCTTCGGCTTCCCGGTCGTCCCGGACGTGTAGAGGATGTACAGCGGATCGGTGGCCGCGACCGGCACCGGGTCGGCCGGGTCGGCGCCCGCGGCCAGCTCGCGCCAGTCGAAGTGGCGGCCGGCCGTGGCCGGCGCCTGCTCGCGCTGCAGCATGACGACGTGGTCGGGCTGGTGCTCGGTCAGGCCCAGCGCGGCCTCGATGATCGGCTGGTACTCGACCACCCGCGTCGGCTCGATGCCGCAGGACGCGGCCAGGACGACCTTGGGTTTCGCGTCCTCGATCCGCGCGGCCAGCTCCTTCGGCGCGAACCCGCCGAAGACCACCGAGTGCACGGCGCCGATCCGCGCGCAGGCCAGCATCGCGATCGCGGCCTCCGGCACCATCGGCAGGTAGACGATGACCCGGTCACCCTTCGTGACCCCCAGCGAGCTCAGCGCGCCGGCGAACCGCGCGACGGTGTCCCGGAGCTCCTCGTAGGTGTACGTGCGTTGCCGTCCGGTCACGGGAGAGTCCCAGATCAGCGCGGCCTGGCCGCCGCGGCCGGCCTCGACGTGCCGGTCCAGCGCGTTGTACGAGGTGTTCAGCTCGGCGTCCGGGAACCAGCGGTAGAAGGGCGGGTTCGAGTCGTCCAGCGCCCGCTCCGGCGGCTTCGTCCAGCTGATCGACCGGGCCGCGGCCAGCCAGAACGCGTCCCGCTCGGCCAGGCTGCGGCGGTAGGCTTCGGAGTACGCGGCCATGCTCCGCTCCTTCGGGTCGGACGTTGCGCCGATCCCCATCATGGCGCGGGACCGGCGGGTGCGCCGGATTCCGCCGCGGAAAGACCCGGCAACCTCACGGAGCCCGGGAGCGTCCTAAGCTGGACCGCGGGAAAACGCCGCGTGACGGCCACGAAGTGAACACGGACAGTGAGGGGAGCCCGGCGGTGAACGGACTCGCGAGTGCGTTGCTCTCGCTAGCCCATTCCTTGTTCGGCCCGGGTTTCTGCCCCGGCGAATGGGTTTGGGCCACGAGTGCGGCCGGCGCGCTCGTCGCGCTGCTCCCGCCGATCGGCGCGGTCGCGGTGTCGATCATCCGGAAGGGCACGGGCAACCGGTACGACGCCACGACGCTGGGCGTCTTCGGGGTGATCGGCCTGCTCAGCACGCTGGTGCTGCCGTGGCTGCTGGCCATCGGCGTCTCGGGCGTCTTCCAAGCGGCGTACGGCGGGCGGAAGACCGGGCTGTCCGCGACCGAACTCAGCTCGCTGAACGGCGCCGGTGGCTGCTGGGTGGGCAACCAGCGGGAGTACCTGGGCGGCGGCCAGACCGTCTTCGACGTGCTGTCCTCGCAGAACGGCAAGGACATGCCGTTCTTCGTCTACCTGCTGGCGTTCGTCATCCTGGGCGTGGGCTCGCTGTTCTTCGTGATGCTGCAGGGCCGCACGGCTTTCCGCCGCGGCCCGAAGTGGCCGTCGCGGTTCTTCTGGATCCCGTTCGCCGCGATGCTCGTGTTCAGCGTCGGCATGGAGGCGAACACCGCGCTGCACTTCTGGCTCGGGTTCCTGCCGGCCACGGTGCTGGGCCTGATCCCGGTCGCGATGGTCGGCCCGCCGCCGTGGTCGGTGATCAACCGGTCCGACCGGCCGGACGAGCCGCCGCGCCGCCAGCAGGAGCCGCAGGGCCCGCCGCCGTCGCAGGTCCAGCCGCGCCCGACCCCGCCGCCTCCGCCGCCGCCCCCGGCCAACCGGCCGTACCCGAAGACGGCGCTGGCGTCGGCGCCCGAGCCCCCGATGGCCGGCGCGCTGGCCGCGGCACCGGGCCCGATCCCGCCGCCGCCCGGCTCGCGCAACGCCGGCGGCAGCCGTTACCGCCGCGTCAAGCAGCTCGGCGCGGGCGGGTTCGGCACGGTCTGGCAGGCCGTCGACACCCAGCTGAACCGCACGGTCGCGCTGAAGATCGCGCACGCGCCGGACCGCGACACGGCCGAGCGCATGCAGCGCGAGGCCCGCGCGCTGGCCGTGGTCAGCCACCCGAACTGCGTCAAGGTGTACGACCTGGCCGAGGAGCCGGACGGCCTCGCGCTGGTGATGGAGTACCTCGAAGGCCGCCCGCTGGCCGAGCTGGTCGACGGCCAGGGTCCGCTGGACGACGTCGCGGCGGGACGCCTGTGGGCGACGATGGCGGGCGCACTGGCGGCGGCCCACGAGAAGGGCGTCCTGCACCGCGACATCAAGCCGTCGAACATCGTGCTCGACCCGAGCGGCCTGGCCCACCTGATCGACTTCGGCATCGCCCGCAGCCAGGGCGACTCCAAGATGACGGCCACCGGGATGATGATCGGCACGCCCGACTTCGTCGCCCCGGAGCAGGCGATGGGCGCGACCGCGTCCCCGGCGTCGGACGCGTGGCAGCTGGCGGCGACGATCAGCTACGCACTGTCCGGTCAGCCCCCGCGCGGCACCCGCGAGACGCCGATGGCGGCGTTGATGGCGGCTGCCCGGGCCGAGCCGGTGTCCCGGCTGCCCCAGCGGAGCGCGCACGCCCGGCTGCTGGCGGCGTCCCTGGACCCGGAACCGCGTCGGCGCCCGACGCTGAACGCGGTGCGGCGTGAGGTCGAGGGCTGGCTTTCGCGGGCGGGCAAGTCGGCCGACGGCCCGGTGACGCGGGTGGTGCCCCGCCAGCCGCACCGCTAACCGGGCTTGGCCGCCGAGAAGGCCACGATCTCCTTCGGGCGGGTCTTGACCTCGACCTGCTCGAAGCCCGCTTTCGCCAGCCGCCCCGGCAGCGTCGAGGCGTCGAGCACGTTCATCGTGTCGCCGATGTGCAGCAGCCGGAACCGGAAGCTGAGCTGGCTGTCCGTGCCGCAGAACCGGCCGCCCGGGCGCAGCACGCGGGCGGCCTCGGCGAAGATCGCGTCCTGCAACGACACCGTCGGGACGTGGTGCAGCATCGTGAAGCAGACCACCGCCGAGAAGCGGCCGGCCTCGAACGGCATCTCCGCGCCGCTGCCTTCGTGGACGTCGGCCCGGGTGCCGAACTTCGCGCGCAGCAGGTCGGTCGAGGCGGGGTCGATCTCCAGGATCGTCAGCTTCGGCACGACGTCGAGCAGCACCTTCGTCGTCGCGCCGAAGCCCGGGCCGATCTCGAGGACGTCGTCGCCGAGCTCGTGCCGGGCCAGCCACGGCGTCAGGCGCTCCTCGACCGTGTCCGCCCACTTGGCCGAGCTGCAGATCTTGCGGTGGATGAGGTTCATCGGCATGGCACCGACGGTAAGGACACGCACGGGTGACCGGTAGCCGATACGCTGCCAACTGATGTCGCCAAACAGCCAAGCCATGCTGCTCGGCGCGTTCGACCTGCCCGCCGGCACCTGGTTCCCGTGGCACGAGCACCCGGCGCACCAGCTGGTCTGGTCGGCCCGCGGCGTCGTCGCGGTCAAGGCGGGCGACGCGGCGTGGGTGCTGCCGCCGACGCGCGCCCTCTGGATGCCCGCCGGTGTCCGGCACCGCACCGGCGCGCTCGGGCGGGCGGCACTGCGGGGGATCTACGCCGATCCGACGCTGTCGCCGGTGTCGTGGCTCCAGCCGCGGATGGTCGTCGTGCGGCCGCTGCTGCGGGAGCTGCTGGAGTACCTGACCGGCGACGGAGTTGCGCCCGCGGCCCGGCTGCGCGCCGAGGCGGTGGCCTTCGACCTGCTGGAACCCCTGGACGTGGTGCCGATCGTGGTGCCGTCGCCCGCCGACCCGCGAGCCCTCGACGTGGCGACGGCGGTGCTCGCGAACCCGGCGGACCCGCGCACCCTCGCCGAGTTCGGCCGGGACGTCGGCGCCGCCGAGCGCACGCTGGCACGGCTCTTCGCCCGCGAGTGCCGGATGCCGTTCGGGACCTGGCGCACGCAGGTGCGGCTGCGGGCGGCGCTGCCGCTGCTGGCCCAGGCGACACCGCTGGAGACGGTGGCCTACCGCGTGGGCTACAGCTCGGCGAGCGCCTTCGTCGCGGCCTTCCGGCGGGCCGTCGGGGTCACGCCCGGGGCCTACTTCGCGGGCTGAGCTACCGCCAGGACGGCAGCCAGCGCTCGGCTTCCCACTGGCCGTTGGTGATCGCGATGCCGTTCAGGATCGGCCACAGCCAGGCGAAGTTCGCCACCACCAGCCCGACGTACAGCGACACGACGAGCAGGCCCGTGCCGCGTCTCTCGAACCCGCGGCGGGCGCTGCCGAGGATCTGGCCGAGGCACAACGTCAGCCCCAGTGCCAGGAACGCCGCCAGCGGGGTCGCGTAGAAGAAGTACATCTGGCGGTCGATGTTGGTGAACCAGAAGACGTACCCGCCCAGGTAGCCGACCAGCACGGCCGCGTAGCGCCAGTCCGCGCGGAAGATCGAGCGCCACGCCGCCCAGCCGAGCATCGGGATCGCCAGCCACCACATCGCCGGGGTGCCGATCAGCATCGTCGCGCTGATGCAGCGGGCCTCGCCGCAGCCGGTGACTTCGCCGTTGTAGCTGTAGAGCATCGGGCGCAGCCCCATCGGCCACGTCCACGGCTTCGACTCCCACGGGTGCGGGCTGTCCTTCGGCGTCACCAGCGTTTCGTGGAAGTGCAGGACGTTCGCCGTGTAGTCGCCGAGCGAGCGCAGCGCCGGCGGCAGCCACGACCAGAAGCCCGGCGCGATGTCCTTGATCTCGGTGTAGTGCCGGTCGGTGGCGGTTTCGCTGGCGAACCAGGCCCAATACGCGGCGAAGTACATCAGGAACGGGATGAGCAGGATGGCCCACAGCGCGGGCAGCACGTCCCGGCGGATCGTGCCCAGCCAGGGCCGTTCGACGCCGGCCGCGCGCCGCGCCGCGACGTCGAAGAACACGCACAGCAGCCCGAACGCGACGATGTAGTAGAGCGCCGACCACTTGACGCCGAAGGTGAGCCCGATCATCAGCCCGGTCGCGAACCGCCACCAGCGGAAGCCCAGCTTGGGGCCCCAGACCGACTCGTTGACCCAGCCCTCGCGGACCGCCGTCGCGAGGCGTTCGCGCACCTGGTCGCGGTCGACGAGCAGGCAGGCGAACGCGGCGAGCACGAACAGCGCGATGAAGATGTCGAGCATGCCCATGCGCGACTGCAGGTGCAGAACGCCGTCGCTGATCACCAGGATGCCGGCGATGCCGCCGAGCAGCGTCGAGCGGGTCAGGCGGCGGGCGATGCGGATGGTCAGCAGCACCATCAGCGTGCCGGCCAGCGCGGGCATGATGCGCCAGCCCCAGCCGTTGTAGCCGAACAGCCATTCGCCGATCGCGATCAGCTGCTTCGCCAGCGGGGGGTGGACGACCAGTTCGTAGCCGTAGTTGTCCTCGTAGCCGCCGTTGCGCAGCACCTGCCACGCCTGCGGCACGTAGTGCTTCTCGTCGAAGACGGGGCTGCCCTTGTCCGTCGGCTCGCCGAGGTTCTGCAGGCGGACGATGCCGCCGATCAGCGTCAGCACGAGGGTGACGACCCAGCCTCGCAGCCGGTCCGCCGGCATGCCACGGCCGAGCAGGGTCAGCTCGCGGTCGGTGGGCGGCCGGAGCGCCTCGACCGGGTCCGGCCGGACGCTTTCGTCGTCGGGACGGGTCAGCACGGCGGTCACGGGGGCGATCCTACGGGCGAGGCAGGGCGTGCGTCGTCCGGATCCGCTGATCAGCCTAGGCTGGCCGGGTGACTCCGGGCCGCCTCATCCTCGCCGCCACCCCGCTCGGCGACGTCCGCGACGCCTCGCCGCGCCTGGCTACGGCCCTGGCCGACGCGGACGTGATCGCCGCGGAGGACACCCGCCGGTTCAGGACGCTGGCGACGGCGCTGGGCGTGACCCCGCGCGGCCGCGTGGTGAGCTTCTACGAAGACGTCGAAGCGGCGCGCCTGCCCAAGCTGCTCGAGGCGTTGCACGCGGGCGAGACGGTGGTCCTGGTGACCGACGCCGGCATGCCGAGCGTGTCGGACCCGGGGTTCCGCCTGGTGGCGGCGTGCGTCGCCGAGGACCTTCCGGTCACCTGCCTGCCGGGCCCGTCGGCGGTGACGACGGCGCTCGCGCTGTCCGGTTTGCCGTGTGACCGGTTCTGTTTCGAGGGCTTCGCACCGCGCAAGCCCGGCGAACGGACCCGCTGGCTGACGGCGTTGCGCGACGAGCCCCGGACGGCGGTGTTCTTCGAGTCCCCGCACCGGCTGGCGTCGTTGCTGGCGGACGCGGTGTCGGTTTTGGGCGGTTCGCGGCAGGCCGCGGTGTGCCGTGAGCTGACGAAGACGTACGAAGAGGTGAAGCGCGGGACGCTTGCGGAGCTGGCCGCGTGGGCCGAGGACGGCGTGCGCGGGGAGATCACCGTGGTGCTGTCCGGGGCGTCGCCGCGGGCGGTCTCGGTGGCGGACCTGGTGGCCGAGGTGTCGGAGCGAGTGGCGGCCGGGGAACGGCTGAAGTCCGCGGCGGCCGAGGTCGCCGAGGCGGCGGGGGTGTCCAAAAAGGAGCTTTACGACGCCGTGCTGGCATCCCGGGTCAAGTGAGCAACGCCGTCACCGCGGCGTGGGCCTTCGCCGCGTCCGGCGCGTCTCCGGTGATCACGTCCGTGTACACGAACGACTCGCCGATCCGCACCAGCAGGTAGGCCAGGTCCGGTACCGGCAGCGGTGGCGCCAACCGGCCCGCCTCGACCTCGCCCGCCAGCAGGGTCTCGAGCTTCTCCGTCGTCCGCCGTTGGCAAACGCTTGCGCGGGTCGTCAGCAGCCGCAACGCGCGCTCCGGCTCGCGGCGCAGGAAGTCGCGGAACGGCGGTGAGTCGTTCGCGAACCGGGCGTACCCGCTGACGAAGTCCGCGATCCCCGCGGCTCCGCGCCCGACGCACGAAGGCCACAGCCGGGCGATCGTGACCTCCGAAAGCGACCACAGGATCTCGCCCAGCAAAAGATCGCGCGAGCCCACCCGCCGGTGCAGCGTCGCCCGGCTGATCGACAGCTCCTGGGCCAGTTCCCCCATGTCGACCCGGCGGCCGGCGAGGAACCACTCACGGGCGAGCTCGAACTCCTGAGACATATGTCAGAATGTCTCACAACCACGACGGAGAGGGAACGCGACATGCGCGCAGTGCAGGTGACCGAGTTCGGCGGACCCGAGGTGCTCACGCCGGTCGAGCTGCCCGACCCGGTGGCCGGACCCGGCGAGGTCCTCATCGACGTCGACCGCATCGGCGTCAACTACGCCGACACCCACCAGGCCGAGAACTCCTACCTCGCGCCCTCCCAGCTGCCGCTCGTCCCCGGTGGCGAGGTCGTGGGGACCCACGACGGCAAGCGCGTCGTCGCGCTCCTGAACGGCGGCGGCGGGTACGCCGAGAAGGCCGTCGCGCCGTCGGCCACGACGTTCCCGGTGCCCGACGGCATCGACGACCTCACCGCGTTGTCCATGCTGGTCCAGGGCGCGACCGCCTGGGTGCTGCTCCGCAAGAACGCCCACCTGGCCGAAGGCGAGTCCGTCGTCGTGCACGCGGCCGCGGGCGGCGTCGGGACCATCGCCGTGCAGCTCGCGAAGGCCTGGGGCGCCGGCCGCGTCGTCGCGACCGCGAGCACCGAGGAGAAGCGCGCGCTCGCCCTCGAGCTCGGTGCGGACGTCGCCATCGACTCCCGCGCCGAGGACATGACCGAGGCCCTGCTGGACGCCAACGGCCGCCGCGTCGACATCGTGCTCGACATGGTCGGCGGGCCGACGACCGACCAGAGCATCGCCGCCCTCGCCCCCTTCGGGCGGCTGGCGTTCTACGGCATGGCGGGCCGCGAGAACCCGAAGCCGGTCGAGCTGCGCAACATCCTGGGGCACAGCACGACGATCAGCGGCATGTGGCTGCCGCACGTGTTCCGCCTGCCGGGCAACGTCTTCGGGACGGCCCTGCAGGAACTGTTCGACCTGGTCCTGGCGGGCCGCCTCAAGGCCGTCCCGGGCGGCGAGTACGCCCTGTCGGACGCGCGGGGCGCCCACGAGGCCCTGCGGTCCCGCAAGACGGTGGGCAAGCTACTGCTCGACCCCGGCAAGTAGGCGTTCCAGGGGTGCCGCCTTGTGGAGGCACTCCTGCCACTCCGCCTCCGGGTCCGAATCCGCCGTGATGCCGCCGCCCACTCCCAGGGAGATCGTGCCGGAAGCGATCTCGAACGTCCTGATCGCGACGTTCAGTTCCAGCCCCGCCACCGGCGACACCAGCCCGATCGCGCCCGTGTAGACCCCGCGTCCGCACGGCTCCAGCGAGGCGATCAGGTCCAGGGCGCGGATCTTCGGCGCGCCCGTCACCGACCCCGGCGGGAAGGTCGCCCCCAGGAGCTCCTCGTCCGGCACGGCGGGGCGCAGCACCCCGGTCACCGTCGAGTCCAGGTGCCAGACCCCCGGTGCCGGGCGGACCTTCAGCAACGACGGCACCGTCACCGACCCGACCTCGCACACCCGGCCGAGGTCGTTGCGCACCAGGTCGGTGATCATCACGTTCTCCGCGACGTCCTTGGTGGACCGACGCAGCAGCAGGGCGTTCCCGTCGTCCTCGGGCCCGCGGCGGGGGAGCGTCCCCTTGATCGGCGTCGAGCGCACCGAACGCCCGTGGCGGGCGAGGAACAGCTCCGGCGAGAACGAAACCACCGATCCCCACGACCCCGACAGGAAGGCCGCGCGGCGGGGCGCCAGCGAAGACACCCCCGCGGCGAACAGCGCCGCCGAAGATCCCGAGAACGGGCCCGTGAACCGCGCGCAGATGTTGGCCTGGAACAGCTCCCCGGCCTCGATCGCGTGCACGCACGCCTTCACCGCGTCCCGGTGCTCCGACGGCAGCGGACGCCGCAGCGGCCCGGCGGTCCACGACGGAACGGGCGCGGGAGAAGCCAGCAACGACTCCATTGTGGACACCGAGGGACCGCCGCCGTCCAGGGACTCCAGGTAGCACGTGCCCGAGGCGGACCACCGCAGCACGTGGTCCGCCCAGCCCCAGGCCGAGGCGGGCAGCGCACCGGTCCGGCCCGAAGGATCCGCCAGGTCGTAGGCCAGGTACCCGAACCAGCCGCCGCCGATCACGCCGGGTGCGGCGGCGGTCTCCGGCGCCGAGGGCGGCAGCGCGGACGGGGAAACCGCAAGCGACGGCGCGATCACGGCACGGGAGGAAAACCACTCACCGGACAGCATCGCGGGCGGCGGCAGCCCCCGTGAAGCGGCGTGGCGGGCGAGCACCGCGAAGGCGCGCGACGGCGTCACGTCCGTCCGGAGTGGCCTGCTCGTCACGCGCATGGCGACATACCACCACACGTCAGAGCAGCAAGTCGCCCAATGTGAACGGGTACACGACGGCGTTCTGCTCCACCGGCCCGGCGATGCCGGGCACGGCAGGCGTGAGTGCGTGCTGGTGCACCCCGAGGCGCGAGTGGAACCAGCCCGGCCGCCCGGGGATGCCGTTGTGCCGGACCAGCCAGAGCACGACCTCGCTGTCGGCCCAGCGGTCCGGGTGCAGCCGGTGCGCCCAGCAGTCGTGGTCGGCGTAGACCAGCACCCGCTCGATCCGCGCCGCGTGCCGGACGTGCTTGATCCACGCCTTGACGAACCGGTCGTCGACGCTCGGCGCCGCCACCTCCAGCGCCGGTGCGAGCGAGCCGGGGGCGAACGCGCCGAGCCTGCTCGCCGTGCGCACGAAGAAGTCCGCCTGGTCGTGGACCGCGCCGGGCCGCGCGTAGTGCCGCCCGCCGGCGTGCAGCCCGGCCTCCTGCGCACCGGCCAGGTTGCGCTCCGCGGCGGAGTTGCTCCAGTTGACGTTCTCGCTGATCGTCACCGACACGAACCGGGTCTGCGCGCCGCGCACGGCCTGCCAGTCGGCCACTTGCTCGCGGTGCGACAGCGAAATGCCGAGCTCACTCTCCGGCTCTGTCACGGTCCGCCCCCGGCACGTCGGTGGAGAGCACACCATACGTCGCCGGAGACGGACCCGCAGTGACACACGCCTGGTTGATCAGGCGTTTTCCTTTTGGAACGTCCGGGTGCCCCACCACAGGGACAACACCGCCATCACCAGCACCACGACACTGCCCGTGAACAGCGCGTCCATCGTGAAGTCGCCGCCGAAGCTGTTCCGCTCGACGTCGACGACGTGCCGGAAGGGGTTGATCCGCGAAACCGTGTAGAGCCAATCCGGCGCTCGCCCGGCGGTGATCGGCAGCAGGATCCCGGAAAGCAGCAGCAGCGGGATGAGCACCGCGTTGAGCAGCGCGGGGAACGTCTCCTCGCTCTTCAGCGTCAACGCCAGCGCGTAGGAGCACGAGGCCAGCGACACCGCCAGCAAGAACACGATCGCCAGGCACAGCAGCACGCCGCCCACCGGGGCGTCGAGCGGGAAGACCAGCGCGGCCAGCACGATGATCAGCACGGCCTGCACCACCGCCTGCAGTGCGTTGGCCAGTACCTTGCCCAGCAGCAGCGCGACCCGGCTGACCGGCGTCACCCGGAACCGCTCGACGACGCCGGAGCGGTATTCGGCCAGCAGCCCGAAGCCGACGAACGAGCTGCCGAACAGGGCCAGCTGGGCGATCAGCGCCGGGGTGAGCAGCATCCAGCCCGCGGTTTCGGTCAGGCCCTGGTCCTGCACGGTCCGGACCATCAGCGGCCCGAACAGGAACAGGTACAGCAGCGGCTGCATGATCCCGATCATCACCCAGGTCGGGTTGCGCAACGCCGCCAGCATGTCGCGGCGGAAGATCAGCCAGGTGTCACGCAGCACGGCCGGCCTCCTCCGCTTCCCGCAGCGAACGTCCGGTGAGTGTCAGGAAAACGTCGTCGAGCGTCGGCCGGTGGACCTGGACCGACAGCATCGCGATGCCCTTGGCGTCGAGGGCGCGCAGCAGTTCCGGGAGTGCGACGTCGCCGCGTGGCACCCGGAACCGGACCTCCCCGCCGTCGACGGACAGTTCCTGCGCGCCCGCGAGCCGCCCGGCGATCTCGGCGGCGTCCGTGGCCTGCTCGGGATCGACACCCACCTCGACGCGGTCGCCGTTGACCCGCGCCTTCAGCGCGTCCGGCGTCCCTTCGGCGACGATCCGGCCGTCGTCGATCACGATCAGCCGGTCCGACAGGGCGTCCGCCTCGTCGAGGTAGTGGGTGGTCAGGAAGACCGTGACACCCTGCTCGGCGCGCAGCCGACGGATGTGGTCCCACAGGTTGGCGCGGCTCTGCGGGTCGAGACCGGTCGACGGCTCGTCGAGGAACACCAGGCCCGGCGAGTGGATCAGCCCGAGCGCGATGTCGAGCCGCCGCCGCTGCCCGCCGGACAGCGTCTTGGTCAGCCGCTGGTCCAGCCCGTTCAGGTCGAGCTGCTCGGCGAGCTCGGCGCCGCGCGCGATCGCGTCGGCCTTGCTCATCCGGTAGAGCCGCCCCTGCAGCTCCAGCTCGTCGGCGACCTTGCTTTCGGGGGCGCTGCCGCCGCCCTGGGCGACGTAGCCGATCCGCTTCCGCACGCCCAGCGGGTCTTCGAGCAGGTCGCAGCCGCCGACGGTCGCGGTGCCCGCGGTCGGTTCCAGCAGGGTGGTCAGCATGCGCAGCGTCGTCGTCTTCCCGGCGCCGTTGGGCCCGAGGAAGCCGACCAGCTCGCCCGCTTCGACGTCGAGGTCGACGCCCTTCACCGCGTGGACTTCGCCCCCAGTGCGGCCCTTGCGGCGGAACCGCCGCTCGAGACCGCGTGCCGTGATCATGAGATCCCCTCTCGAAGATAGTCAAACTTGACTAGTTGAGGCGCACACTGTGCCTCAGAAGGGTGCGCTAGTCAAACTTGATTACCGGGTGCCTCCGCCCGGTGAACCTTTCTGCCCGGAACGCCGACTGTGTTGGTGAGGCGCACGACGTGAGGCAGGGAGATGCGGTGAGCGAGGAACGGCACAGCGGGCTGCTGGTGGTGCGCTGCCGGCTCGGGGAGCGGGCGGCGTTCCGCGAGCTGGTGGAGCTCTGGCACGACCCGCTGTGGCGCTATGTGCGGGGCATGGTGGGCTCCTCGCACGTTGCGGACGACCTCGCCCAGGAGGCGTGGGTCTCCGTGGTGCGCGGGCTGCCGCGGCTGCACGAGCCGGAACGGTTCGCCCCGTGGCTGTTCACCATCGCCCGCCGCACCGTGACCGATCACCTGCGCCGGATCTACGGGGCGCCGCAGACCGCCGAGGTCGAGACGGACGACGTCACCGCCGACGACGGCTTCGGTGATGTCCTGACCGCGCTGGAGATCGAAGCCGGCCTGAGCGCGCTGCCGCCGCTGGAACGCGAGGTGCTGATCCTGTTCCACCTGGAGGATCTGCCGCTGGCCGGCTGTGCGGAGGTGCTCGGCGTACCGCCGGGCACGGTCAAGAGCAGGTTGCACCGCGCGCGTCGCATGTTGCGGGACGTCCTGATCGAGAAGGGGTACGAGGCATGAGTGAGCACGACGACGCGGCACGCCGGGCGGTGCCGGAGGAACTGGAGCGTGCGCTGGCGGCGGAGGTCTCGCTGCGTTCCCGGATGCGGCACGTGGCCGTGGGGCTCGCGGGCGGGTGCGGTGCGGCGTTGATCACCGTGCTGTGGGTCACCGAGCCGCATCCGCTTCCCGCCCGCACCCAGGCCGCCTTCGCCGCGCTGATCGCGGTCGGCCTGGCCTGGGCCGCCTTCGCCGGGTGGGTGCTGAGCCGCCGCCGGCCGCTGTTCGCCCGGGACCGGGTGCTGGGCGCCCGGCTCGCGCTCGCGGTGAGCGTGGGCACCTGCGCGGCCGGCACGGCCTTGGCCGCGACCCGCGGCACGACGGCCGAAATCCTGGCCACCGCCCTGACCGGCGGCGTCTTGATCGCGGCCGCGGGACTGCTGCTGGCACGGGCACACGCTCGACGCCGGGAACTGCTGCGCCTGCGGGACACCCTTCGCGACAGCGCCGCCTGACTCGGCCGGTTCGCGCGTTCGCTACCGAGCCGGCGGCTCTCCGAAGGCGCGGCCCGGGTCGTCGGCCATCACGTATTCGCCGGCCTCGAGCCGGGCGATCAAGTTCCGGAGCCAGTCCAGGCTCGCCGCCGAGATCTGGGCCCACAGCCCGAACAACTCGGTGATGTGCGCGGGCTGCCCCCACTCGGAGCCCTCGTCGATGAGCAGCCCCGCCCGCCGCACCTCGGCTTCGAGGTGGACGAGCCGCTGGGTGAGCATGCCGATCACCCGCTTGCGGGGCAGCGCGGTCATCAGCGAGATCGCGGCGGACAGCTCCGGGTGGCCGACCCCGGGATCGGACAGGGCCGTGCCCAGCAGCAGGTGGAACTCCCGGTCGCCCTCCTGGGTGACCCGGTAGGCGATCCGGTCGGGGCCGCCCTCGCCCGGCTCGACGTCGACCTGCTCCAGCAGGTCTTCGGCGGTCATCTTCTTCAGCGCGTGGTAGATCGAGCCGGGCTGGACGTTGGCCCACTTGTCCGCCGACCAGGTCAGCAGCTCGCGCCGCACCTGGTAGCCGTGCGCGCGGCCGTACATGCGCACCACCCCGAGCACGAGCAGACGTGTCGCCGACAACCGGGCCTCCCTCTCGACAAAGCGCGTGACGCCCTCCGTAGGCTAATAAGGTATGAGCACCCCTGTGTTGACCGCGGTGGCCTGGCCCTACGCCAACGGCCCCCGCCACATCGGCCACGTGTCCGGATTCGGCGTCCCGTCCGACGTCTTCTCCCGCTACCAGCGAATGGCCGGCAACCGGGTGCTCATGGTCTCCGGCACCGACGAACACGGCACCCCGATCACCGTCCAGGCCGACAAGGAAGACTCGACCCCGCAGCTGACGGCGGACAAGTACACCCGCCAGATCGGCACCGACCTGCAGGGCCTCGGCCTCTCCTACGACCTGTTCACCCGGACCACGACCGGCAACCACGCCGAGGTGACGCAGCAGATCTTCCTGGCGCTGCACCGCAACGGCTACGTCGTGCCGAAGACCACGCGCGGGGCGATCAGCCCGTCCACCGGCCGCACGCTGCCCGACCGCTACGTCGAGGGCACCTGCCCGATCTGCGGGTACGACGGCGCGCGCGGCGACCAGTGCGACAACTGCGGCAACCAGCTCGACGCCGCGGAGCTGATCAACCCGAAGTCGCGGATCAACGGCGAGACGCCGAAGTTCGTCGAGACCGAGCACTACTTCCTCGACCTGCCGGCGTTCACCAAGACCCTCGGCGACTGGCTGGGCACCAAGACCGACTGGCGCCCGAACGTCCTCAACTTCACCAAGAACCTGATCGACGACATGCGGCCGCGGCCGATCACCCGCGACCTCGACTGGGGCGTCAAGATCCCCCTCGACGGCTGGCGCGACCAGCCGCTGAAGCGGTTCTACGTCTGGTTCGACGCGGTGATCGGGTACTTCTCGGCCAGCGTCGAGTGGGCGCGGCGCTCCGGCAACCCGGACGCGTGGCAGGAGTGGTGGAACAACGCCGACGCCCGCTCGTACTACTTCATGGGCAAGGACAACATCACCTTCCACGCCCAGATCTGGCCCGCCCTGCTGTTCGGGCACAACGGCGAGGGTGACAAGGGTGGCGAGCCCGGCAAGTACGGGAAGCTGCACCTGCCGGACGAGATCGTCTCCAGCGAGTTCCTCACCATGAGCGGCTCGAAGTTCTCGACCTCGCGCGGGCGCGTGATCTACGTCGAGGACTTCCTGCGCGACTTCGGCCCGGACACGCTGCGGTACTTCATCTCGGTCGCCGGCCCGGAGACCCAGGACACCGACTTCACCTGGGACGAGTTCGTCCGCCGGACCAACTTCGAGCTGGCCAACGAGTGGGGCAACCTGGTCAACCGGTCCATCTCGATGGCGCACAAGAACGTCGGCGCCATCCCGCGCCCGGAGGCTCCGACGGCAGCCGACGAAGAGCTGAAGGCGTTGTCGCGCAAGGCGTTCGACACCGCGGGCGCGCACCTGGCCCGGTCCCGGTTCAAGCTGGCGGCGGCCGAGGCGATGAAGGTCGTCACCGCGGCGAACAAGTACATCTCCGACCAGGAGCCGTGGAAGCTCAAGGACGACCCGACGCGGCGCGACACCGTGCTGCACACCGCGCTGCAGGTCGTCTCCGACGCCAACACGCTGCTGACGCCGTTCCTGCCGCACTCGGCGCAGAAGGTGCACGAGGCCCTCGGCGGCACCGGCGTCTGGGCCGCCCAGCCGGAGCTCAAGGAGGTCGACGACCTCGACATCGACGGCCGGGTCAACCCGATCCTCACCGGCGACTACGCGGCCGAGCAGGCCAGGTGGGAGTCGAAGCCGATCGAGGTCGGGACGCCGCTGCAGAAGCCGTCGCCGCTGTTCACCAAGCTCGACCCGGCGCTCGGCGAGACCGGTCCGGAGTGGGCGCCGATCATCAAGGAGTAAGAAGTACGCATGGGTGAAGAGAAGCGCGAACTGCCGCCGGTCCCGGACCGGCTCCCGGTGTCGGTGGTGGACGCGCACACCCATCTCGACGCGTGCGGCGCGGTCACCGCGGCCGATGTCACGGCCATCGTCGACCGCGCCGAGCGCGCCGGCGTCGCCCGCGTCGTCACGGTCGCGGACGACCTCGCCTCGGCCCGCTGGGCCGTCGAGGCGGCCGGCTGGGACAAGCGCGTCTTCGCCGCGGTCGCGATCCACCCGACCCGGACCAAGGAGTTCGGCGAGGCCGAGCGGGCCGAGGTCGAGCGACTGGCGGCCGCCGATCGCGTGGTCGCCGTCGGAGAGACCGGCCTCGACTACTACTGGGACTACTCGCCGCACGACGCCCAGCAGGAGGCGTTCCGCTGGCACATCGACCTCGCGAAGCGGCTCGGCAAGCCGCTGATGATCCACGACCGCGAGGCCCACGACGACGTGTTGCGCATCCTGGCCGAAGAGGGTGCGCCGAATGCCGTAATTTTCCATTGTTTTTCCGGGGACGCGGAAATGGCCCGCAAGTGCGTCGACGCGGGGTATGTCCTTTCCTTCGCGGGCACGGTGACGTTCAAGAACGCGAAGGGCCTCCACGAGGCGGCGCGGCTCTGCCCGCCCGGGCAGTACCTCGTCGAGACCGACGCGCCCTTCCTGACCCCCCACCCGTTCCGTGGGCGGCCGAACGAGCCGTTCGGCGCTGCCTACACCGTCCGTCACCTCGCGGCGCTCAGGGGCGAAGCTGTCCACGAAGTCGCCGAATCGGTCCGGACCACCGCCGAGCGGGTCTACCGACTCCCCAGTGTCACAACGGGTTGAACGCATTGCGACATAAGGGGTCTGGGGTACGCCACCTGATGGAGTGACCCAGATCACGACACTCCGGGGGGTGTTTGCGCAACCCGCCGCGACCCGTTACTGTCCCGTGATCGTGCCGGTCGGTACTGCACTCAGCAGTTGCCGGCTGTTACGCCCACAGTCACGTCAGTGCACGTCGGGGAAGCGGAACCGGAGCAGGTACGAGCCGGAACCGTGACGATGGCGCCGGCTGAGGGCCCAGACGTAAAGGTGCCGCCCCGAACGGCACCTTGGGAAAGGGAACGACCCGGTGACAGGTAGCAGACAGGCTGGAGCGCGCTCCGCGGCCGTACTCGATCGCAATTTCGAGGACACTGCGTACGGCCAGCTCGACTTCTCCGACGACCCGAACATCACGCAGCAGGACATCCTCGCCGTGCTCGGCCCCGATGCCGACGCGATGATGGCCGAGATCGACGTCGACGTCGACGAACTGATCCGCCTCATCAACGCCGAGACGACCTACCTGCCGCCGATCGTCATCCCGGACGGCCTCGAGGAGGACCGCACCGCTTCCCCCGAAGCGCGTCGTGCGGCTCTGGACGAGGGCCTCCGCCAGACCACCAAGGTCTGGAAGCGCCGGTTCCTCAAGGGTGCCGTCCTCAGCGTCATGATCAGCGTCGCCGGCGGCGGCGCGGCCGCGCTGGCGATGAACAAGAGCATCACCGTCGACGTCGACGGCCACCAGCAGACCGTGCACTCCTTCGGCGGCACCGTCGGCGAGGTGCTCGAGGACGCGGGCCTGTCGGTCGGCGAGCACGACTCGCTGTCCCCCTCCCCGCAGGCGGAGGTCGGCGACGGCGGTGTCATCAAGCTCGAGCGCGGCCGCCAGCTGAAGATGATCGTCGACGGCGCCGAGCGCACCTCCTGGGTCCGCGCGACCCACCTCGGCGACGCGCTGAGCCAGCTCGGCATGGCCGAGATGGACAAGCCCGGCACGTGGATGTCGATGCCGAAGAGCGGCGAGCTGCCGCTCCAGGGCGCGACCGTCGAGATCAAGACGCTCAAGAACATCACCCTGTACGACGGCGGGAACGCGCCGAAGCAGGTGAAGACGACCGCGGTCACGACGAAGGAGTTCCTGGGCGAGTACAAGCTCACCCTGGGCCCGGAGGACAAGGCCGAGGGTGGCCTGGACGTCAAGCTGACCGACGGTGCCGAGGTGCACGTCAGCCGCACCGGCGTCTCGACGGTCGTCCAGAAGGAGTCCATCGACCCGCCCGAGCAGCGTGTCGACGACGCGAACCTGGCCAAGGGCAAGACGCAGGTCGAGGACCCCGGCACGCCGGGCGAGAAGGAAGTGACCTACAAGGTCACGCAGAAGAACGGCAAAGAGGTCGGCCGGGAGAGCATCTCCGAGAAGGTCCTCACCCAGCCGAAGCCGAAGATCATCCACGTCGGCACCAAGCAGGCCCCGAACCCGGACATCGGCGACGGCTCCGCCTGGGACCGCATCGCCAAGTGCGAGTCGGGCGGCAACTGGTCCATCAACACGGGCAACGGCTACTACGGCGGCCTCCAGTTCGACAAGCGCACGTGGGACGCCTACGGCGGCGACGAGTACGCCGCGCTGCCGAACCAGGCCTCGCGTGAGCAGCAGATCGCGATCGCGGAGAAGGTCAAGGCCGGACGAGGCGGCTCCTACAGCGCCTGGCCGGTCTGCGGCGCCAAGGCCTGACAGTTCCTTCCGAACGGCCCCCGTCCCTCCCGGACGGGGGCCGTTTCGCGTGCGCCAACAGGCATCACCCGTGTCCCGGCGGGCATCACACGTGCGCCAAGAGGCATCACGCGTGATTCCCGGGGCATCACGCCGATGCCCGCCCAATCACGCGAGATGCCCCTCCAGACACGCGAGATGCCCGCCTGATCACGCGAGTTCCGCCTCCAATCACGCGAGATGCGCCTCCGATCACGCGAGTTCCGCCGCTGATCACGCGAGTTACGCGTTCAAGTAGGCTCGTCCGGTGGTTGAACTGCTGGGACCTGCCGAGATCCGCGGGCTGGCGGCCGAACTCGACGTGCGGCCGACGAAGAAGCTCGGGCAGAACTTCGTGCACGATCCCAACACCGTCCGGCGGATCGTCGAGCTGGCGAACGTCACCCCCGACGACGTCGTCCTCGAGGTCGGGCCCGGGCTCGGGTCGCTGACCCTCGGGCTGCTCGCCACCGGTGCCCCCGTCGTCGCCGTCGAGATCGATCCCAAGCTCGCCGAACGGCTGCCGAAGACCGTCGCCGAGCGCGGCCCCGAAGCCGCGGGGAACCTCACCGTCGTCGGGGCCGACGCCATGCGCGTCAGCCGCGCGGAACTGGGCGAGCCGACCGCGCTGGTCGCCAACCTGCCCTACAACGTCGCCGTGCCCGTCGTGCTGCACCTGCTCGCCGAAGTGCCTTCGCTCAAGAAGGGCCTCGTCATGGTGCAGACCGAGGTCGCCGACCGGATGGCGGCCGGCCCCGGCAGCCGGATCTACGGCGTGCCGAGCGTCAAGCTCGCCTGGTACGGCACCGCACGCAAGGTCGCCGCCGTGCCACGCTCGGTGTTCTGGCCCGTGCCGAACGTCGATTCCGCGCTCGTCGCCTTCGAGCGCGGCGACGCGACGGCGTCCGACGACCGGGACCTCCTCTTCGGCCTGGTGGACGCCGCCTTCTCGCAACGCAGGAAGACGCTCCGCGCCGCTCTTGCGGGCTGGGCGGGCTCGGCCGAGCGGGCCGGCGAACTGCTGACCGCCGCCGGGATCGACCCCAGGACCCGTGGTGAACAGCTGGACGTGCACGACTTCGCCCGGATCGCCGCGGCCCGTTAGCCACTCCACAGTGGAGGCGTGAAAATACGCCCTCCCCGCCCCTGATCCCGCGATTCGGACACCGCCACTCGTGTGATCTGGGCCAACAGGCTTGCGTTCGCTCCTCGGGATCGGTTTTACTCAGTACGTCCATCCCGAGCGACTGAGAGACCTGGCTCGCCGAAGTCGCAGCAACCACCCTCCACAGGGCAGGTGCTACCGCCAGGACCGATGGAGGCCGTTTTCGATGAAGAGGGTAGCCCGCCCCCTGCTCCTGACCAGGCGTCGCGTTGTCGACGAAGGCCGCCGCTCCGTGACCGCATGTCGACGCTCCAACTGAGCTTGTCGTAGCCGGTCCACCTCTTCTTCATGCACCGTCCGAACAGGACGGAACTCGCTTGCGGCCGGGTGCCGCGCGCTGCGCGCACCCCGTTTTCTGGAGCCTTCGTGATCACCGTCGAAAACCTGTCCAAAACCTTTGCCGCCAACGGAAATTCGGTCACCGCCCTGCACGACGTGAGCGTCGAGGTCCAGGCCGGCTCCCTGTTCGGCGTGGTCGGTCCCGCCGGGTCGGGCAAGTCCGTCCTCGCCCGGTGCATCGCGCTGCAGGAGCGCCCCGACCGCGGCGTCGTCCGCCTCGACGGCCTCAACACCGGCACCCTCGACGGCCGCCGGCTCCGCGAAATCCGCCGTCAGCTCGGGGTCGTGTCCACGAAACCGGAGCTGATCGCCGAGCGCACCATCGCCGGCAACATCGCCTCCCCGCTCGAGCAGCTCGGCGTCGACGGCCCGCAGCGCCGCAGCCGGGTCGGCTCGCTGCTCGACCTCGTCGGCCTGACCCAGCGCGCCGCGCAGCGCCCCGGCGAGCTGTCCGCCGGTCAGCTCCGCCGCGTCGCGGTCGCGAAGGCGCTGGCGGCGGCTCCCGCCGTGCTGCTCGCCGACGACCCGACGGCCGGCGTCGACCCGGAGGAGGCCGGCGCGGTGCTCGCCGTCCTCGACCGGGCCCGTTCGGAGCTGGGCACCACCGTCGTCGTCACGACGCCGGACGCGGGCGTGGTCCGCCGGGTCTGCGACGACGTCGCGGTGCTGGAGGACGGCACGGTCGTCGAGCGCGGCTCGGTGCTCGACCTGATCTCGAACCCGGCCAGCCGCACCGCGCAGGCGCTGCTGCCGGCCATCGAGACCACCCGCGCGCAGACGGCCCGCTACGACCGCTCGGCCGACGTCGTGCTGGTCGGCTTCGCGTCGGTGGGTGCGCTGCTGCCCGAGGCCGCCGGCCGCTTCGACGTCGAGTTCGCCACCATCGGCGGCGGCCTGACCCGCATCGGCGACACGCCGGTCGGCCGGTTCCGCCTGGGTGTCCGTGGCGAGCGTGCCGACGCGGCGCTGGCGTGGGTCGCCGAGCGCGGCGGGCACGTGACGCACACCGCTCGCGGCCCGCAGGGTGTCGCGGCTGCTTGATCTTCACCCGCGAACGCCCCGATGCGCAGGTCGCATCGGGGCGTTTCCGCGGGCACGTAGGCTGGTCGGGTGCTCGCCGTAGTTCCGCCCCCAGTCACCGTCCGGGTCCCGGCCAAGGTCAACCTGCACCTGTCGGTCGACGACCTGCGCGAAGACGGTTACCACGAGCTGGTGACCGTGTTCCAGGCGCTGTCGCTGACCGACGAAGTGACCGTCGCGGTCACCGAAGATCCCGGCATCGAGGTCTACGGCGAAGGGGAGGGCTCGGTCCCGACCGGCCCGGAGAACCTGGCCTGGCGAGCCGTCGAAGCGCTGGCCGCGCACGTCGGGCGCACCGGCGAGCCGAAGGTACGGGTGGTGCTGCGCAAGGGCATCCCGGTCGCCGGCGGCATGGCCGGCGGCAGCGCCGACGCGGCGGCGACGCTGGTCGGGCTGGCGAGCCTCTGGAGCCTCGACGTCACCCGCGACGAGCTGGCCGAAATCGCCGCCGGACTGGGCAGCGACGTCCCGTTCGCGCTCTACGGCGGCACCGCGCTGGGCACCGGGCGCGGTGAGCAGCTGGTCCCGGTGCTGTCGCGGCACACGTTCCACTGGGTGCTGGCCTTCGACGCCGAGGGGCTCTCGACGCCGAAGGTGTTCGGCGAACTGGACCGCCTGCGCGCGGCGGGCAACCCGCCCCGGATCGGCTCGCACACACCGGTCGTCGAGGCGCTGGCTTCCGGCGACCCGCGCCAGCTCGCGCTGCTGCTGGGCAACGACCTCCAGGCGGCCGCCGTCTCGCTGCGGCCCGGCCTGCGCCGCACGCTCCGGGCGGGCGTGAACGCGGGCGCGCTCGCCGGCACGGTGTCCGGTTCCGGCCCGACGTGCGCGTTCCTCTGCGAAGACGCGCAGTCGGCGGTGGAGGTCGCGGCCGAGCTGTCGGGTGCCGGCGTCTGCCGGACGGTCCGCGTGGCCCACGGCCCGGTCCCCGGTGCCCGGGTGGTCGGCGGCGACGACGCACCGCGCCCGGCGCCGCCGCGGGTGCACGCGTGAAACACGCCGAGTTCGCGTTCCCCGGCCCGCTGCGCGACAAGCTCGTCGCGGCGATCCTGCGCGGGGAGAAGACGTCGACCACCGGCCTGGTCGCCGAATACGAGAAGTACGGCGAAGAGCTGCCCGTCGTCGGCGAACGCGAGCTGATGATCGACTCGGCCGGCGAAGGGGTCGCGGTCCTCGAGACCACCGAGGTGCGGGTCATCCCGCTGTCCGAAGTGGACCTGCGGCACGCGCTCGACGAGGGCGAAGGATTCACCAGCGTCGCCGAATGGCGCGCCGACCACACGGACTACTGGCAGAGCGCCGAAATGCGCGCGGCCATGGAAGATCCGGAGTTCACCGTGGACGACACGACGCTGGTCGTGGCGACGCGGTTCGTCATCGTGACAGTGTCTCCCGAAGAAAGGATCGGCTGAGCGGATGGCCAACCTGGTCAACCTGGAGGCGGTGAGCAAGTCCTACGGGGTGAAGCCGCTGCTGGACGGCGTCTCGCTGGGCGTCGCGGCCGGGCAGCGCATCGGTGTCGTCGGTCTCAACGGCGGCGGCAAGACCACCCTGCTGGAAGTCCTTTCCGGACTCGCCGAGCCGGATTCCGGGCGGGTGAGCCACGTCGGCGGCCTGCGGATGGCGGTCGTCACCCAGCGGACCGAGCTCCCCGAAGGCAGCACGGTCGGCGACGTCGTGCTCGAACGCTACGGCGCCGAGCACGAATGGGCCGCCGACGCGCGCGTCCGATCCATTGTGGACGGACTCGGCATCACCGCGATCGGGCTGGACAAGCCGACGGCGAACCTGTCCGGTGGCGAGCGGCGCCGGGTCTCCCTGGCCGCCGCGCTGACCGGCGAGCTCGACCTGGTCGTGCTCGACGAGCCGACCAACCACCTGGACGTCGAAGGTGTCCGCTGGCTCGCCGACCATCTCCTGTCCCGCCGGATCGCGGTCGTGGTCGTCACGCACGACCGGTGGTTCCTCGACACGGTCGCGACGCTGACGTGGGAGGTCGCGAACGGCCGCGTCGAGCAGTACGAAGGTGGTTACGCCGACTGGATCTTCGCGCGTGCCGAGCGCGCCCGGCTGGCCGCGACGGCCGAGGAGAAGCGGCAGAACCTGGCCCGCAAGGAACTGGCGTGGCTGCGCCGCGGCCCGCAGGCCCGCTCGTCGAAGCCGCGCTACCGCATCGAAGCGGCCGAAGCGCTGATCGCCGACGTCCCGCCGCCGCGCGACTCCGTCGAACTGCAGGCGTTCGCGAAGCGCCGGCTCGGGAAGACCGTGCTGGAACTGGAAGACACGACGTACGCGGTGGGCGAGCGGACGCTGCTCGACCACGTCACCTGGCGGATCGGGCCGGGCGACCGGATCGGCCTGGTCGGCGTCAACGGCTCGGGCAAGACGTCGCTGCTGAAGCTGCTCGGCGGCGACGTCGAGGGCTCGACCGGCCGCCGGATCGAGGGCAAGACGGTCGCGCTCGCGCACCTGCGCCAGGAGCTCGACGACCTGCCCGGCGACCTGCGCGTGCTGCAGGCGATCGAGCAGGTGGCCGGGCGCGTGGTGTTCGGCAAGCAGGAGATGACGGCGTCGCAGCTGGGTGAGAAGCTCGGCTTCCCGGCGGCCCGCCAGTGGACCCCGGTCGAGGACCTCTCGGGCGGCGAGCGGCGCCGGCTGCAGCTGTGCCGGCTGCTGATGGCCGAGCCGAACGTGCTGCTGCTCGACGAGCCGACGAACGACCTGGACATCGACACCCTGCAGCAGCTGGAGGACCTCCTCGACGGCTGGCCGGGCACGATGGTCGTGGTGTCGCACGACCGCTACCTGGTGGAACGCGTCTGCGACACGATCGTCGCGCTGTTCGGCGACGGCCGGATCACCCACCTCCCGGGCGGCATCGAGGAGTACCTGAACCGCCGCGCTCTCGCCAAGGAACCTGCGGCCGCGACAGCCCCGACGGCGGCCAAGGTCGAGGCGAAGAAGTCGGCGGCGGACCTGCGCGCGGCGCAGAAGGAGCTCGGCCGGCTGGAGCGCAAGCTCGACCAGCTCCACGCCAAGGAGGAGAAGCTGCACGCGTCGTTGCTGGAAGCGGCGACGGACCCGGCGAAGCTGATGGAGCTGAACGCGGCGCTGAAGGGCGTCCAGGGCGAGATCGAGGACGTCGAAGCGCGCTGGCTGGAGACGTCCGAGCTGCTGGAGTGACCCGGCTTGGCGCTTGCGCGGCGGACGTTGACGCCGAGACAGTAATGTTCCCGCTATGAGCAGGTTCGTGGACACGCTCGTCGCCACCGCGACGACGCGGGGGCAGCAGCGCGGCATGGTCACCGGGGAACCGAAGGAGCCGGTCCGGCGGACCTGGGCCGAGGTGCACGAAGAAGCCCGGCGGATCGCCGGCGGGCTCGTCTCGGCAGGGTTCCGGCCGGGAACGGCGGTCGGTGTGCTGGCCGCCGCGCCGGTGCTGATCGCGCCGACCGTGCAGGCCGTGTGGCTGGCCGGCGGCAGCGTCACCATGCTGCACCAGCCGACCCCGCGCACCGACCTCGCCGAGTGGGCCGAGGACACCGTGCGCGTGCTCGGGATGATCGGCTCGGACCTGGTGCTGCTGGGCGAACCGTTCGACCAGCTCGCGCCGGTCCTCGAGCAGAAGGGCATCGGGTTCAAGCTCATCACCGAGCTCGCCGAGGCCGAGCCGCTCGCGGAAGTCGTCAGCACCGACGAGGGCGACACCGCGCTGCTGCAGCTCACGAGCGGCTCGACCGCCGACCCCAAGGCCGTGCGGATCACCTACGGGAACCTGTACTCCAACGTCAAGGCCATGGTCGAGCGCGCGGAGTTCGACTTCGACGTCGACGTGATGGTGTCCTGGCTGCCGACGTTCCACGACATGGGGATGGTCGGCTTCCTGACCGTGCCGATGACCTTCGGCGTCGAGCTGGTCAAGATCACGCCGGTCGAGTTCCTCTCCGGGCCGTTGATCTGGCCGGAGCTGATCACGAAGTACAACGGCACCACGACGGCGGCCCCGAACTTCGCGTACGCGATCGTCGGACGCCGGATGGCCCGCGTCGACGACGACACCGCGTACGACCTCTCGAAGCTGCGCATCGCGCTGAACGGCGCCGAGCCCGTCGACGAGGCCGCCGTCCAGACCTTTGTGGACGCCGGCGCGCGGTTCAAGATGCCGGCGGAGTGCGTCTTCCCGGCCTACGGCATGGCCGAAGCGACGCTCGCGGTGTCGTTCGCGCCGCTGTTCACCGGACTCACCCTCGACGTCGTCGAGGCCGACGCGCTGGAGGCGGAAAACCGCGCGGTGCGGGTCCCCGAAGGCGACCCGCGGCGCGGCACCGAAAGCGTCCGGTCGTTCGCGGTGCTCGGCCGTCCCCTCGACGGGCTGGAAGCGGAGATCGTCGACGAGGCGGGTGCGCGGCTGGGCGAGCGTCAGGTCGGCGAAATCCGGCTGCGCGGCGAGGCCGTGACGCCCGGATACCTGACCATGGACGGCCCGCTCGCGACACAGGACGAGGCCGGGTGGCTGAACACCGGCGACCTCGGGTACCTGGTGGACGGCCAGATCGTCATCTGCGGCCGCCGCAAGGACGTCATCATCATGGGCGGCCGCAACCTGTACCCGACGGACATCGAGCGCGCGGCGACCTCGGTCGAGGGCGTGCGGGCCGGGAACGCGGTGGCGGTCCGGCTGGACGCGGGCAGCCGCCGCGAGCGGTTCGCGGTCGTCGTGGAGTCGAAGCTGGCGGGGGACGCCGAGGCGGAGAAGAACCTGATGAAGCAGGTTTCGGCCCGGGTGCGCGACGCGGTGGACATGCGGCCGTACGCGGTGGTGGTGCTGCCGGCGGGCAGCCTGCCGAAGACGCCGTCGGGCAAGGTCAAGCGCGCGGCGACGGCCCAGCAGTTCGCGGACCGGATCAACAAGAACGCCGACGCCTGACGCGACTGACTCGTTCGGGACCTCCAGGTCCCGAACGAGTCATCCGCGGCGTCAGCGCTGCTGGACGCGGACTGCCCGGAGCGTCGGCGGGGTGGCGCGCTCGGTGGTGGCTTCGGTCGCGGTGCGGGCGCCGGGGAGGTCCGGGGCTTGCCCGCTGCGGGCGGCGAGCTGGTCTTCCACCGCGTCGAGGAAGTCGTCGACTTCGCGTTCGTCGTAGCCGCGCTTGCCGATCAGCGGCTTCGCGAACATCACGTGGTGCACTTCGGCGGCGGTCAGGTCGTCCTCGTCGGCGAACGTCTTGGCGATCCGCCGGACGAACGCGTCGACCTCGTGCTTCGCGTAACCACGGCGGCCGATCGGGGCGTTACCGAAGGTGACCTCGGCGAGGTCTTCGGCGGTGAACGACATGGAACTCTCCGATTCCGGGGTTGGGCGGGTGCGGAACTCCCGTACACCGTCCTAACCCGTGAACAGGCTCCCCGAAAGGGGCTGCTCCCAACCTCACCCCGACGGGCAGCCTCGCGCCCGCCTTCGGGTGAGTTCGCGCTACCCAGCGCTGTGTGGCCGGCCTCACACGAGGGTCAGCTGCGGCCGAACCACTTCCGGGTGCCCTGCGGCCGCTGCTGCGGCTCCTCGGCGACGGCAGGCTTCGGGGTGCGCAGCGCCACCAGCGCCGCCTCGGCATCGTCGAGGAACAGGTCGACCTGGGCCTGGTCGTAGCTGCGCATGCCGACCGGCATGATCGTGAACTCGACGTAGTGGATGTCGTCCGCCGTCAGGATGTTCCGCCCGTCGAGCGCCTCGGCGATGAGGTCGAGGAACGCGTCGACTTCGTCCTCGTTGTAGCCGCGACGGCCGAACCGGGGCTTGCCGAAAGCGATCGACCGGACTTCGTCGGGGGTCATGGCTTCACCTCGCCACCCATGTCAGCCCGCGTGGAAGGAGTTCTGCGCGGCCGCGAGGCCGGTGCCGATCAGCGCCTCGGTCGCGTCCGCGCACCGGTCCACCTCCAGCGGGAGCTCTTTGCGCTCAGGAGTCGAAAAGTCCTTCAGCACGAAGTCCGCCGGGTCCTGGCGGCCGGGCGGGCGGCCGATGCCGAACCGCACCCGGTAGTAGTCGCGGGTGCCCAGCGACTTCGTGATCGAGCGGAGCCCGTTGTGCCCGTTGTCGCCGCCACCCAGCTTCAGCTTCAGCGCGCCGAAGTCGACATCGAGCTCATCGTGCACCACGACGATGCCGGACGGCTCCACCTTGTAGAACCGCGCCGCACCGACCACCGGCCCGCCGGAGAGGTTCATGTAGGAGCGCGGCTTCACCAGCACCACGCGGCGGCCGGCGAGCCGGCCCTCGAGCACCTCGCCGCCGGTCTTGTGCGTCTTGAACTTGCCGCCGATGCGGGCGGCGAGCTCGTCCAGCACCATGAACCCGACATTGTGCCGATTTCCGGCGTACTGGGGCCCGGGATTGCCAAGGCCGGCGAGCAGGATCAGCTCGCCGGCCCCAGGCAGGTCTTCGGTCATGCAGTGATGTTATTCGGAGGCTTCGGCCGACTCGTCGCCAGCTTCGGCCTCGTCGCCGGACTCTTCACGCTGCGGCTCGTTGACGGCCACGACGAGCGACTCCGGGTCGGTGACCAGGGTCGCGCCCTGCGGCAGCTGGACCTGGCCGGCCAGCACCTGGGAGCCGATCTCGAGGCCCTCGATCGAGACCTCGACCTGCTCCGGGATGTGCAGCGCCTCGACCTCGACCTGCAGGGTGTCGACGTCCTGGTTGACCAGGCCGCCGGGGCCGGGGTTGCCGGTGACGACGACGGGGACGTCGACGACGATCTTCTCGCCGCGCTTCACGACGAGCAGGTCGACGTGCTCGATGTAGTTCTTCAGCGGGTGGACCACGATGGTCTTGGTCAGGGCCAGCTCGACCGAGCCCTCCAGGTCCAGGGTGATGACGGCGTTCGAGCCGTTCTCACGCACGACGCGGGCGAACTCGATCGCCGGCAGCGCGAAGTGCCGCGGGTCCGACCCGTGGCCGTAGAGGACGGCGGGGATCTTGCCGGCGCGACGCGTGCGGCGCGCGGCGCCCTTGCCGAACTCGGTGCGCGGCTCGACGGACAGACGTACCTCGGACACGGTGTTGCACTCCTTCAAATCAAAGACAGCATGCTGCGGCGGGGGAAGCCGATGTGTGTTCTGTTCAAGGAAGTTTCGGCGGCGAGTTTCCGGGCGTGCACGACGACGGGGGCTACTCGAGCCGCCGCGTCGATCACGCCGGGCACCCCAGAAGGGCCCCGCCTCGCCGAGACAACCTCAAGAGTGTAAACCAACCTCATCACGGTGGGTTGCGGCGGGTGCCCGGCCCAGGCTAGAACCCTCCTGGAACCCCGGTACGTGACGACACAAATCCGGTGGCGGGAAGACGCCGGCCGAGGTGTGCTCGGTAGCGGGAGAGCAGGGGGCGGGAATGCGGGCTCGACGGAGCAGGGTGGCGGCGGTGCTGCTGCTGGGCGGGCTGCTGAGCGGCTGCCAGGTGGCGGTCGCCGGCACGGCCGGCGTCTCCGCGGCCGACCAGGCGACGGCGGACCGGCGCGCCGAGCAGCGGGGCGCGGTCGACGCGGCGCTCACCGCGCTGGGCCAGGCGCCCGCGATCGCGCTGAAGTCCACGGTCAAGGGGGCCGACCAGCAGTTCCGGATCACCCGCGGGGGCTACGCCACCGGCGCGCTGCCGCTGGAAGGCCGGGTCGTCCAGGTGACGGCCGCCGCGAGCCAGTTCTACCTGCAGGCGGACGCCGACTACTGGAAGGCGCACGCCATCGACGAGGGCACGCAGTTCGGCACGAGCTGGGTGCGCTCGCTCGGCTCCGAACTGCCCTTCGACCCGGCGGCCCGGTTCGAGCCGCCGGCACTCGCCGAAGGGCTGCGCAAGGCGCTGGCCGGGCTCGACCGGATGGGCGAGCCGGTGAAGGCGAAGCTCCCGGACGGCACCGAGGTCTACCAGCTCGGCACCGCGCCGAGCGTCCTGCGCGTCACGACGGCCAAGCCGAACCGCGTCGTGAGCTTCGCCCCGGCGCTGCTCGACCCGCAGGCCGGGCCGAAGTACGGTGCCGAGTTCGGCGTCGCCGCGCTCACCGGGGACGCGGTCAAGACGTTCCACACCGACCTCGACAACGCCGTCGGCGGGCTGGGCCAGCCGTTCGAGGGGCTGGTGCAGGCCAGTGCCGTCGTCACGAACCAGGTCCTCGACTGCAAGGACTTCGTCGGCTCCTGCACGACGACGGTCGACGTCTCCAACAGCGTGGTCGGCACGCCGGCGTCGGGGGAGAAGAGCGTCGTGCACATCTCCCTCTCGGTCGACGTCAGCGCCGAGTCGCTCGGCGCGCAGACGTGCACGGCGGCCGGGGACGCGGAGCCGTACAAGACGATCCAGCTGTCCTGCGCGGTGAAGTTCAAGCTGCCCAACCGGACGGCGAGCTACCAGGTGCTGTCCAAGCCGAACGCGACCGCGGAGGTCCGCGCGGGCCTCGACGTCAACGCCGTGAAGCAGAAGGTGGCCGCGGAGTTCGCGGGCCTCGGCGGCTGACCAGGACACCTACCCCCAGGTGTGTTGCTTCCGTTGAAGTAGGTGATCTTCCGTTCCTAGCATCGGCCTTGCAGGCCGACAACGAACGAGGAGATTCCATGGCCAAGCTGGTGGTTTTCGGGGCGACGGGCTACGCCGGGGGCAGGATCAGCGCCGAGGCGCTGCGTCGCGGGCACGAGGTCGTCGGGGTCGCGCGCAACGCGGGCTCGGTTCCCGAAGGAGTCGATGCGCACGAGGGCTCGCTGCACGACGAGGAGTTCGTCACGCAGGTCGTGAAGGGCGCGGACGTCGTCGTGATCGCCACCCCGGCCCGCGAGATCGACGGCAAGAAGCTGATCGACGCCGTGCCGGCCCTGGCGCGCATCGCGAGCGAGCACGGCGCCCGGCTGTCGTTCGTCGGCGGCGCGGCGAGCCTGCACGTGGCCGAGGGCGGCCCGCGGCTGTTCGACACTCGTGAGTTCCCGGCCGAGTACAAGGACGAGGCCGGCAGCCACGCCGAGGTCCTCGGCCTGCTGCGCGAACAGCCGGAGAGCCTCGACTGGTTCTACGTCAGCCCCGCCGCCGAGTTCGGCGCCTGGGTCCCCGGCGAGCGCAAGGGCGAGTTCCGCCTCGGCGGCGACGTCCTGGTGACCGACGAGAACGGCCGCTCCCACATCGGCGGCGACGACTTCGCGATCGCCTACGTCGACGAGATCGAGCAGGCGAAGCACCGCCGCGCGCGGTTCACCGTCGCTTACTGAAGCAGGTAGCGGAAAGCCCGCCCTCCGCGACCGGGAGGGCGGGCTTTCCGCTGTGAAACCTCAGGCGTTGCCGTCGAACAGCGACGTCACCGAGCCGTCCTCGAAGACCTGCTGGATCGCCTCGGCCAGCATCGGGGCGATCGACAGGACCGTCAGCCCCGGGAACCGCTTCTCCTCCGGGATCGGCAGCGAGTTCGTCACGATGACCTCGCGCGCCTTGCACGACGAGAGCCGCTGGGTGGCCGGGTCGGACAGGATGCCGTGGGTCGTCGCGATGACGACGTCGGCCGCGCCCTCTTCGATCAGGGCCTCGGTGGCCTTCACGATCGTGCCGCCGGTGTCGATCATGTCGTCGATCAGCACGCAGAGCTTGCCCTCGACCTTGCCGACCACGCGGTTGGCCACGGCCTGGTTCGGCTTGTCCGGGTCGCGCGTCTTGTGGATGAACGCGATCGGGCGGTCGCCCAGGGTCTGCGCCCACTTCTCGGCCAGCCGCACGCGGCCCGAGTCCGGCGAGACGACCGTGATGTCGGCGTCGCCGTAGGTCTTCTTGATGTGTTCGGCCAGCACGGTCTGCGCCATCAGGTGGTCGACCGGGCCGTCGAAGAAGCCCTGGATCTGCGCCGTGTGCAGGTCGACCGTCATGATCCGGTCGGCGCCCGCGGTCTTGAACAGGTCCGCGATCAGCCGCGCCGAGATCGGCTCGCGGCCCTTGTGCTTCTTGTCCTGGCGCGCGTACGGGTAGAACGGCATCACCACGGTGATCCGCTTCGCGCTCGCCCGCTTGAGCGCGTCCACCATGATCAGCTGCTCCATCACGAACTCGTTGATGGGCGTGGTGTGCGCCTGGATGACGAAGGCGTCGGTCCCGCGGACGGACTCCTCGAACCGGACGAACAGCTCCCCGTTGGCGAACGTGTGCGCCGTTTGCGGGGTGATCGTGACGTTGAGGTGCTGGGCCACCTCTTCGGCGAGCTCCTGGTGCGCGCGTCCGGAGAAGAGCATCAGGTTCTTCTTCGGCGTCCCTTGCTTCGGACTCATGCTGGCGACTCCCCGTCGGTTCCTGCTGCTGAATCGGCGTCGAGGGCGGCCTGGGCCGCCTCCGCCGCGGGCGTACCCGGCCGGCGCCGGATCGCCCAGCCTTCGATGTTGCGCTGGGGCGGCGCCGACACCGCGAGTGTGCCCGGCGGGACGTCTTCGCGGATCACGGCACCCGCACCACTGTAAGCGCCGTCACCGATGTGCACCGGGGCGACGAAGGTGTTGTCCGCGCCCAACCGGACATACGACCCGATAACGGTCCGGTGCTTGTTCACCCCGTCGTAGTTCACGAACACGCTGGAACAACCGATGTTGCTGTGCTCACCGATCGTGGCGTCACCCACGTAGGTCAGGTGGGGCACCTTCGTGCCCGCGCCGATGTCGGCGGACTTCGTCTCGACGAACGCGCCCAGCTTCGCCTTGACGCCCAGCTTCGTGCCCGGCCGCAGGTAGGTGAACGGGCCGACGTTGACGCCGTCGCCGAGCTCCGAGTCCGAGCCGTGCACGCGGACCACCGAGGCGCCCGCGCCGATGGTGACGTTCGTCAGCGTGCTGTCCGGGCCGACCCTGCTGCCCTCTCCGACCGACGTCGTGCCCTTCAGCTGCACGCCGGGCTCGATGACGACGTCACGGGACAGGGTCACGCCGGCGTCGATCCAGGTCGTGGCCGGGGCGACGATCGTGACGCCCTCGCGCTGCCAGCGCCGCACGATCCGGCGGTTGAGCTCGGCGCCGAGCACCGACAGCTGCACGCGGTCGTTGACGCCCTCGGTCAGCCACGGGTCGTCGACGATCAGCGCGCCGACGTGCAACCCGTCGCTGTGCGCGATGCCGAGCACGTCGGTGAGGTACAGCTCGCCCTGGGCGTTGTCGGTCGAGAGGCGCGAGAGGCCGTCGCGCAGCACCGCGGCGTCGAAGGCGTAGACGCCCGAATTGATCTCGTCGATCTCGGCCTGCTCCGGGGTGGCGTCCTTGTGCTCGACGATCCCGGTGACCTTGCCCGCGCTGTCGCGCACGATCCGGCCGTAACCGGTCGGGTCGGAGACCTCCGAGGTGAGTACGGTGACCGCGTTCTTCGCCTCGGTGTGCTCGTCGAGCAGGGCGCCGAGGGTCGCGGTGTCGAGCAGGGGGACGTCGCCGTAGCTGACGAGCACGGTGCCGGTGAGGTCGGCGGGCAGGGTCGCGAGCGCGCAGGACACGGCGTGGCCGGTGCCCTTCTGCTGGTCCTGCACCGCGGTGCCGACCGGGCGGCCGAGGGTGCTCCCGAGCTGCGCGAGGTGCTCGCCGACCAGCTCGCGGCCGTGGCCGACGACCACGACGAGGTGTTCGGGGTTCAGGCCGGCGGCGGCCCGGACGGCGTGCTCGACGAGGGGCCGCCCGGCGATCGGGTGCAGCACCTTCGGGGTCGCGGATCGCATGCGGGTGCCCTCACCCGCGGCGAGGATCAACGTGCTCAGCGGGCCGGTCAACGGCGCTCCCAACGGTTACCAAATGATGGCTTCTGTCGGGCACCGATCCTAACTGTGCTGGTTGTCGGCAATCCGACCGGCAGTCACGGCGGGAAGAGTGCCGGTGAGCGGCCCGCTCCGGACCGTGTCCGCCTGCTTCCGGCCGGAGTGCTAACTGCGGTCGTCGGCGTCCCACGCGGGATCGGTGGGAGGCGCTTCGCCGGCCCATGCGGCAGCGGGGTCGGCGGCCATCGAGTTGGCCGATGCGACCTGGTTGCCGCCGCCGCGTTTTGCCTGGTACATGGCCGCGTCCGCGCGGGCGAGGACCTGTTCGCCGCGCTCCTGCGGCCGCAACGACACGAGCCCGATCGACAGCGTCACGCCGTGCGAAAGGTGGTGCGGCAGGTTCGAGACCGACTTCACCGCCCGCCCGAGCGCCATCTTCGCCGCGGACGCCGGGGTGCCCGGGAGCAGGACGATGAACTCGTCGCCGCCGTAGCGGGCCACCAGGTCGTCGCCGCGCAAGGCGTCACGAAGGGTGCTCGCGACGACACGCAGCACGTTGTCGCCTTCGGCGTGCGACTGCTTGTCGTTGACGCCCTTGAAGCCGTCGAGGTCCACCAGGGCGACCGCCAGCGGCTGCGCGTCGGCCGACGACGCGAGCTGGCGCAGCTTCTCGTCCAGCGCGCGCCGGTTCGGCAGGCCGGTGAGCGGGTCCTGCAGGGCCTGCTGGGTGATCGCGCCGTGCTCGGCGGACAGCCGTTCGTGCTCGCGGCGGGCGTTCAGCGTGGCGATCTGCGACTCGCGCAGGCTCCACATCTCCGACTCCAGGCGCCGCGCGTAGTCGATCAGCGACTCGCCGGCGCCGGAGTCCGGGCTCGTGTCGAGCCGGGCCAGCTCGCGGGCGATGTTCAGCCGCATCGACGGCTGCGAGGTGTCGTCCGAGATGGACTGGCGGGTCTCCCGCAGGATCGAGAGGGCCTCCTCGCGGCGGCCCTCCTTGTCCAGGCAGCGCGCCAGCGCGATCGCGACGATCTCGCGGTCGTGCCCGAACGCGCGCTCGGTGTAGAGGTTCTCCAGCCGCTCGATGTGCTCGGCGCCCGGCTGGTTCAGCGCCGGCGCCGCGGCCAGCACGCCGACCTGGTCGATCGCGGCGACGTTCGCCCTGCGCGGGAACAGCGACTCGGCGAACGGGCCTTCGGCGGCTGCCCCCATCGAGGCCGCGGTGCGGAACTTCTCGGCGCTCTCGTCGTACTCGTCGATGCGCTCCAGCCGCAGGCCCCAGCCGAGCAGCATCTTGATGCGGTTGATCAGCTGCAGGGCGATGTCGTGCGGGCTCGCGCTCTCGCGGATCGCCGCGGCGGCCCGGCCGATCGCCTCCTCGGCCGCTTCGTAGACGCCGAGCTGGTTGAGCACCAGCCAGCAGTCGATCAGCGTCGAGGACAGCAGCCGGTTCCAGTTGCGCAGCCCGACCTGCCGGTCCGGGATGGTCGAGTCGTCGAGGATGGCCAGCGCCCGGGCGATCTCGGTGAGCGCGGCGTCCTCCTGCGCGGCGATCACGAGCCGTCGCCCGCGCAGCGCGTGCGCGTCGGCCCGCAGCAGGGCGATGCCGTGCCGCCGGGTGTGGGCGAGCATCTCGTCGAGACGGGGTTCGGCCTCGGCGGCCAGGCCTTTCGTGGCCAGCCGGGCGAGGGCGGACGAACGCAGCAGCTGGGCCACGAGCAGGGGCTCGCCGCGCCGCTGGGTCTCGTCGAGCAGCTCGTCCATCATCGCGACGATCTCGAGCTGCTGGGTGTACTCGTGCCGCTGGACCGCGGCGCCCAGCTCCCGCGCGCGTCCGACCAGCCAGGCGTCGGACATCTCGGCCAGCGCGGGCCGCCTGGACATCACCGGGTCGGTCGCCTCGTCGGTCAGCGCCAACCTCCCGGTCTCGTGGGTTTCCGGTTCCTTCTGCTGCTCCGCCGCCAGGATTCGAACCTGAACTGTCAGAACCAAAATCTGAAGTGCTGCCGATTACACTACGGCGGATCGAACCTGGTCAGGATAGCGACGATCGGGTGTCGTCCGCGCGGGGGATGCGTTAGGCGGCGGTCTGCCGGGTACCCGCCTTCCGGAGTGCCGTGTGACTTCGGGCTCTCCCCAGCGGCGCGAACCTCCTGTACCGTAACTTACGGCATCGTAGGTTAGGGCATCCTTAGGTAGAAGGCGTGCCCGTGTAGGAAGAAGTGAAGCGTATGACGGCCACGCTCGACCGATCTCAGCCCACCGGGGAGCCGCCGGCCCCCAAGGGGCCCAAACCTGTCATCGACGGCAAGCGCGGTATCGGCGTGCAGCTGTCGGTCTACTTCGGCGTGATCGCACCGCTGGTGGCTCTGCTGGTCGCGGTGCCGTTCGCGTGGGGCTGGGGACTGAGCTGGGTCGACGTCGGCATCTTCGTGGTGTTCTACGCGATCAGCGGGCTCGGCATCACCGTGTCCTACCACCGCTACTTCACGCACGGGTCGTTCAAGGCCAAGCAGTGGCTGCGGGTGTTCATGGCCATCGCGGGCAGCATCGCCCTGCAGGGCCCGGTGATCACCTGGGTCGCCGACCACCGCCGCCACCACGCGTTCTCCGACCGCGACGGCGACCCGCACTCGCCGTGGGCGTTCGGCACCTCGCCGTGGGCCATCGCCAAGGGCTTCTGGCACGCGCACATGGGCTGGCTGTTCGAGCGCGACCAGACCAACGCCGAGCGCTTCGCGCCGGACCTGGTGAAGGACCCGGCGATCAAGAAGGTCGACGAGCTGTTCTGGCTGTGGGCACTGGTCAGCCTGACGCTGCCGGCCATCCTGGGCGGCTTGATCTCGTGGTCGCTGTGGGGCGCGGTGACGGCGTTCTTCTGGGCCGGCCTGGTCCGCATCTGCGTGCTGCACCACGTGACCTGGTCGGTCAACTCGATCTGCCACATGATCGGCGAGCGCCCGTTCGCCGCCCGCGACAAGTCGGCGAACTTCTGGCCGCTGGCCATCTTCAGCTTCGGCGAGTCGTGGCACAACCTGCACCACGCCGACCCGACGTCCGCGCGCCACGGTGTCAAGCGCGGCCAGATCGACATCTCCGCCCGGCTGATCTGGATCTTCGAGAAGTTCGGCTGGGTGCACGACGTCCGCTGGCCGACGCCGCAGCGATTGGCCCGAATCGCCACCGAAAAGAGCTAGTCAACTAGGCTGCTCCGATGGCGGGGAGACGACGTTCGAAGCGTGAGCAACAGGTCACCGGGGCCCGTCCGGCCGCCCCGGTGACCCGAGTGCGGATGACCGGGACCGAGCGGCGTCAGCAGCTGCTGAACGTGGCTCGGGCCCTGTTCGCCGAAAAGGGGTTCGACGGCACGTCGATCGAGGAGATCGCCCACCGCGCCAACGTGTCGAAACCCGTGGTGTACGAGCACTTCGGCGGCAAAGAAGGCATCTACGCGGTGGTCGTCGACCGCGAAACGCAGCTGCTGCTCGACCGGATGGTCTCGACCCTCCACGGCGGCCACCCGCGCGCGATGCTGGAGCAGGCGGCGACGGCGCTGCTGTCCTACGTCGAGGACTCCCACGACGGGTTCCGCATCCTGGTCCGCGATTCTCCGGTGGCGAGCTCCACGGGGACGTTTTCCACGGTGCTGAACGACATCGCGAGCCAGGTCGAGCACATCCTGGCCCAGCAGTTCGGCTCCCTCGGCTACGACGAGAAGCTGGCCGCGCTGTACGCGCAGGCGCTGGTGGGCATGGTCGCGCTGACCGGCCAGTGGTGGCTGGACGCGCGCAAGCCCAAGCGCGACGAGGTGGCGGCGCACCTGGTCAACCTGGCCTGGAACGGGTTGTCGCACCTGGAGCACAAGCCGAAGCTGCGGCTGGGGTAGCACGATGGCCGTGACCGTCGAAGAGCTGAAGCTCATGCAGGGCTTGGCGCAGCGGATCACCGGTACCCACCCGGAGCTGGTCAACAGCGACGCGTCGTTCGGCGAGCTGGCCTGGAACTGGGGCCGGACCCGCGGCGAAGGCGAACGCCGGCTGTGGTTCTCGAACGGTGAGCTCGTCGCGTGGGGCTGGGCCGAGCTGCCGCGCCGGGTCCGGCGGAACGACGGTTCGGTCAAGGACATCACCGGCGCGTACCTGGCCTACCAGGTGGATCCCGGGTACGCGGAGCTGGTCGACGACGTGATCGCCTGGTACGAGGCCGCGGCGCCCGGCCTCGAGCGCACAGTCCTGCCGCCGGCGGCCGACTCGCACGCCTTGCGACGCTGGGCGGCGCACGGCTACGGACCCGACGCACCCGATGCCTGGTCGCAGCTCAACGAGCGCGACCTCACCGAGGTGGAGGAGCCGTCGCTGCCGTCGGGGTTTTCGTTCCGCACCGCCTCGGAGGTCTCGCCGGAAGCCGTGGTGCAGGCGCATCTGGACGCGTGGGCACCGACGTCGTACCGGCTTTCGTCGTACCTCGGTGTCCGGCAGGCGCCGGGCTACCGCGGCGACCTGCACGTGCTGGTGGAGGCACCGGACGGGGCGATGGCGTGCTCGGCGGTCATGTGGCTCGACGAGGTGAACGAGACGGTCGAGTTCGAGCCGGTCGGAACGCACCCGGGCTACCGGCGCCGGGGCCTGGCGCGCGCGATGTTGCTGCACGGGATGCACCTGGCCGCCGCGGCGGGCGCCCGGCACGCGACGGTCGCCTGCATGGGCGAGCCGGCACCGGCGCGGGAGTTGTACTACGGCATCGGGTTCCGGGCGTTTTCGCGGGACGCGCCGCTCATCAAGCCCGGGTGAGCTGCCCGGTCTCGCGGAGGTGGTCGAAGACGAGCTGCGCCACCAGGGAAACCCGCGGCCGGTCCGCATAGCCGAGCCACGCGATCTCCTCGATCTCCGCACAGGCCTGCGGTGTCCCGCGGTACTCCGCCGAGTAGGCCGTCGTGCGGACGAGCGTGCCCTCCGCGTGGCCGTGCGCCTGACCTTCGAACGTGCCCGCCGGGGTGATCGACTCCGCCACGATCTCGACGCCGAGTTCCTCGCGGATCTCCCGGACCAGCGTCTCGGCGTCGCTCTCGCCCGGCTCGCGTTTGCCGCCCGGCAGGTAGAACTTGTCCTTGCCGCGCGAACGCGCCGCCAGGATCCGGCCGTCCACGACGTGGATCCAGGCGATCTTGTCGATCACGTCAGCGCCGCCAGTGCTTCGTCGGTCGTGAGCACCGTGCCCAGCCGCGGGAAGATCTTCGTGATCGCGTTTTCGTGCGAGATGTCGGAAAGCGCTGTCATCGCGTCGGACACCGCGACCGTGTCGTAGCCGTGGTCCGAGGCCGCGCGCAGGGTCGACTCGACGCCGAACTCCGTGGCGATGCCGCCGAAGACCACCGTGCGCACGCCCGCGCCGCGCAGGAACTCGTCGAGGTCCGTGCCGGCGAAGCCGCCGATGGTGTACTTCGTCACGACCTTGTCGTCGCCGGGCTCGAAGACCAGCTCGTTGCCGGGCGGGTTGTCCGGCCGCGACACCTTGACGATCACCACCGGCGCTCCGGCCTTGTGGAAGGCCTCCCGCAGCCGCAACGCGTTCGCGACGACTTCTTCGCCACGGTACGGCGTCGTGGGCAACGCCACGATCCGCTCCTGGAGGTCGATCAGCAGCAGCGCGGACGTGGCCGGGTCGATCTTGCTCATGCCCCGATCCTAGGCACTAGGGTCGGGTTCATGGCCGACAAACGGAAAATCGTGGTGACGGGTGGCGGCACGGGCATCGGGTACGCCGTGGCGGCGGCCTTCGCCCAGGCCGGCGAGCGCGTCACGATCACCGGGCGCCGGGAGAAGGTGCTCACCGAAGCCGCGACGCTGACCGGCGCGCGGCCCGTCGTGTTCGACGCCGCCGATCCGGTGGCCGTCGAAGCCGCGCTGGAAGAGCTGCCGGACCGCGTCGACGTCCTCGTCAACAACGCGGGCGGCAACACGGACTTCCTCGGCGACGACGAGAAGGGGCTGGCCGGCTTCGCGGCCGCGTTCGAGCGGAACCTGCGGTCCAATGTGGTCAGTGCGGCGCTGGTGACGCACGCGCTGCGCGACCGGCTCGCCGAGGGCGCGCGGATCATCACCGTCGGGTCGATCGCCGCGCACACCGGCGCCGGGTCCTACGGGGCCGCGAAGGCCGCGGTCGAAGCGTGGAACGTGAGCGTGGCCGGTGAGTTCGGGCCGCGCGGGATCACCGCGAACGTCGTCGCACCGGGACTGATCGGGGAGACCGGGTTCTTCCGCGGGAAGCTCAGCGACCAGCGTCGTGAACGGCTGGTCGGCAACACGATGAACAAGCGCCCGGGAACGCCGGACGACGTCGCCGCCGTGGTGACGTTCTTGGCGAGCCCCGCCGCCGGTCACGTCACCGGGCAGGTGGTGCACGTCAACGGCGGGGCCTACCTGGGCAAGTAGGTCCGGCGCATCGGCCGTCCGGCCGAGGCGCGCGCCAACCGGGGCCTGGTTGTCCACCGAAGGGCCGGAACTGACCGGCTCTTCGACCGATCCCCGCGGTCCACCTCCGCAATAGCTTCGGATTCCTCAGGTTTCCGGCGGAGGTGGATCGTGCTCGAGCAGCTCGACAACGTCAAGGTGCGCGTGGCGATCGCCGCGGTCCTGGTGATCGGGGGCGTGCTCACCGCCGTGGCGCTCAACAGCGGTTCTGGAAGCGACAGCTGGCACTCCCGGTGCAGTTCGGCGCCGTCCGGTCCGGAGGGCAAGCAGGCGAGCATCGTCGCCGAAGCCCGGAAAGCGCTGCTGAGCACCGGGAACGATCCGCGCCTCGGGATCGAAATCGTCGACCTGGACGCCTGCGCGGTGGAAACGAGCTGGAAGGCCGACCAGCCCCAGCCCACCGCGTCCGTCGTGAAACTGCTCATCGCCCTCGACCTGATCGACCGCGCCGGTGTGCCCTCCGGCAGCGAAGCGACGGCCGTCCACGCCATGCTTTCGGCCAGTGACGACCGCGTCGCCAGCCGGCTGTGGCAGCAGAACGGCGGATCGGAGATCGTCCGGCGGCAGGTCCGGAAGCTGGGGCTGGCGCACACCGAGCCGCCCGCGGACGCCGGCAAGTGGGGCTCCACCCGGATGTCGCCCACCGACGTCATCACGGTCTACCGGTACCTCACCGCGAAGCTGTCCGAGGAAGGACGCGAGTTCGTCACCGAGGCGATGGAGAACGCGCCGCGCAACGCTGTCGACGGTTTCGACCAGCACTTCGGGATCCCGAGCGCGTTTCCGGGCGCGCACTGGGCGGTGAAGCAGGGCTGGGGCAGCTCGGAGGCGCGGCGGGTGCTCAACACGACCGGTCTGGTGCGGACGACGTCGCGCACCTACGCCGTCGCGGTGATGGCTTCCTGGAGCGACACCATCGACTGGCCCACCGCGACCACGGCACTGACGACGGCCATCGGCTCGCTGAAGGGTTCGCTCGACGCCGGCAAGGCCTGAGCCGATCGGTTTTGGATGCCGGTCCCCGGACCGCCAGGTCGGCGATGGCGTCCGGGGACCGGCGCGGTGCTGCCGCGGGAACGCTCTCTTCGGACCGCGTCCAACACGCGTCGGGGGCGGGCGAAAACTCCTGGTGCACACCATGTTCCGCGGTCCGCCACCCCGGCGGAAGTGTCCACGGCACTCAGCGGCCGTGCCTTTTTCATGATCCGGCTCGTGATCAGGCGGGCGTGACCTTCAGCAGCTTGTCGTCCGTCCCGTCCGACGTGGTCACGTACAGGGCGCCGTCCGGGCCGCTGCGGGCCGCGCGCAGGCGGCCGAACTGGTCGTCGAACTCCGGGGGCAGCGTGACGTCGAGGACCTTGCCCGCCGGGTCCAGGTGGTACAGCAGCAGTTTCTGGCCCTTGAGCGCGACGACGACGAGCGCGCCGTCGTTCGGGCCCCACTGCGAGCCGGTCAGGAAGGCGCTGCCGCAGATCGCCTCGGTGATCTTCCCGGACGTCCACAGTGGACTCACTGCGTCCGGGAAGCGCTTGAGGTCGGTCATCGGCACGCTCTCGTCGTAGCTCGTCTCGGTGCCGCCCTTCGACGGGTCCCAGCCGTAGTTGCCGCCCGGCTTCAGCAGGTTGACCTCGTCGTCGAACGTCGGCCCGTGCTCGGCGGTGATCACCTGGCCGCTGCCCGGCCGGATCGCCACGCCCTGGACGTTGCGGTGGCCGTAGGTGTAGATCAGCCGCTCCCGCGGGTCGCTCGAGGAGATGAACGGGTTGTCCGGCAACGGGCTCCCGGTCTTCGCGTCCAGCCGCAGCACCTTGCCGCCGAGGGAGTGGCGGTCCTGCGCGATCGACGCGCGCGCGGTGTCGCCGGTGCCGACGAGCAGCGCGCCGTCCGGGGCGAACGTCGGGCGGCAGCCGGAGTGCCGTCCGCTCGGGTTCACCGGCAACCCGGTGAGCAGGTCCTTCACCTTCGTCGCGCTCGCGCCGTCGCCGGCCAGCTTCCAGGTGACCAGCCGGATGTCGACGGCCTTGCCGCCTTCCTGGTGGTCCTGGCAGGTGATGAACTCGCGGCTGGTCGAGAAGTCCGGGCTGACGGCCATGCCGAGCAGCCCGCCTTCGCCCTTGACGAGGACGTCGGAGAAATCGGCGCGCACCTCGGCCGCCTGCCCGTTCCGGACCAGCGCGAGCTTGCCGGGCCGCTGCGGCACGAGGATGCCGCCGTCGGGCAGGAAGCCGATGTCCCAGCCGTGCTCCAGCCCCGCGGTCACCGTCTCGACCTTGAACTTCCCGCTCGCCGCGGCCGGGGTGGCCGCCGGCGGGACGCTCTGCACCGGCTCGCTCGCCGCCCCCGAACAGCCCAGGACCAGCAAGGACAGCACTCCGATGAGACCCAGCGCACACCGCATAAGGCCCATCCTGCCACCAACCGGTGAAATCACCGTTCGGCCGCCGCTGCTTCGTCCGGGGTGTTCAGGAGCCCGGCCGCACCAGCCCGGACTCGTAGGCGAAGACCACCGCGTGCACCCGGTCGCGCAGCCGCAGCTTGCCGAGGACCCGGCCGACGTGCGTCTTCACCGTCGTCTCGCCGATGTACAGCTTCGCGGCGATCTCGCCGTTCGACAGCCCGCGCGCGATGAGGCCGAGCACGTCCTTCTCGCGTTCGGTCAGCGCTGCGAGTTTCGCGACGTCCACGGGGTCGCGGTCGTCGGCGAGGTACCGGTCCAGCAGCCGCCGCGTGACCGACGGCGAGACCATCGAATCGCCCCGCAGCACGCCGCGGATCGCCACGAGCATCTCCTCCGAGGGCGCGTCCTTGACCAGGAACCCGCTGGCCCCACCACGCAACGCGGCGTACGCATACTCGTCGAGGTCGAAGGTCGTGATGATGAGGACCCGCACGTCCGGCAGCTCGGCGCAGATCCGCGCGGTCGCCGCGACGCCGTCGAGCACGGGCATCCGGACGTCCATCAGCACCAGATCGGGCCGCAGCGCCCTGGCCAGGGCGACGGCCTCCTCGCCGTTGGCGGCTTCGCCCACGACGACGAGGTCGTCCTGGCTCTCGACGATCATCTTCAGGCCGACGCGCACGAGCTGCTGGTCGTCGCAGAGCAGGATGCGGGTGGTCACGGTTGCACCACCAGAGTCGCGCACACGCGGTAACCGCCGTCCGGGAGCGGGCCGGTCGTCAGCTCGCCGCGGTACATCTCGACGCGCTGGCGCATTCCGGCCAGTCCGCGTCCGGACGACGGCAGCGCCGGCGCCGGTGGTGCGTGGCCGCCGGTGTTCGTCACCTCGATCCGCACCTCCGGCGGCTCGAAGGCGACGCCGACGCGGCCGGTCGCGTCGGCGGGAGCGTGCTTGATCATGTTGGTCAGTGCCTCCTGGACGATCCGGTACGCCTGCAGCGCGGCGCTCGTGGGCAGCGTGCCCGGGTCGCCGGTGACGTCGAGCGTGACGTCGCGGCCGGACTGCTCGACGAGCCCGCGCAGCTCGGCCAGCGTCGGCTGGGGACTGCGTGCCGCCTGGCCGGCGTGCAGGACTTCGAGGAGCCGGCGCAGCTCGGCCAGCGCGTCCCGGCCGGTGTGGACGATCGTGTCGAGCGTGCGGTCGACGGCCGCGGGATCGCGGTGCCGGGCGAGCTTCGCGCCCTCGGCGTTCAGCACGATCACGCTCATGCTGTGCGCCAGGACGTCGTGCAGCTCGCGCGCGATCCGGGTGCGCTCCTCCGCGACCGCCGCGCGGGTCTGGGCGTCGCCGCGTTTCTCCTCCTCGGCGGCGAGCTGTTCCTTGGTGCGGGAGAACTCCCCGAGTGCCCACGCGGCGATGTGCAGCGGCCAGATGCCGACGATCGTGGCGGTCGGGTTGTCGGCGTAGCTGCCGTAGTGGAAGCCCCACTGCCAGCCGAGCACGAAGATCGCCACGGCGATCACCGCGGCGAACCGCCGTCGGCCCAGCTTGACCAGGGTGAACAGCACGACTGCCATGGCCAGTTCGGTGCGGCCGCGGTCATACGCCCAGATGTCGTTGAAGTACACCACCGCCGCCCCGGCGATGATCAGCACCGCGACCGTGCGCGGGAACCTGCGGCGCACCAGCAGCGGGAGCAGGAACAGCATCGGGATCGCGCGGACGGCGTAGGGACCGGGGCCGACCCAGTTGGGCGCGAGGAAGACGAACACGCCGTACAGCGGCAGATCCACCGTCCACCGGTGCCGGCGCACCCACTTCACGAGTCGTTCCACGCCCCGAACGTAACGCGGGGGCGGCGCTCGTGGCGTCATCCCGCCGGCCGGTCCGGGTCCTCCCGCGGGAGGACAGGTCCGGTCGGGCCGGCCGATTCGCGGCCACTCCCGCCATTCCTAGCGTCGGGGCCATGTCGATCACCAGGGAATTCCTCCGCCACCCCGTGCTGACGGGCGCGATCGCGCCGAGCTCGCCGCGGCTGGCCGACGAGATGACGGCGGGCCTCGGCCTGGAACGCGCGTCCTGCGTCGCCGAGCTCGGCCCAGGCACCGGCGTGTTCACCGAAGCGGTCCTCTCGCTGCTTCGCCCCGAAGCGCGCTTCACTGCCGTAGAGATCAACCCGCGATTCGCAGCTGCCTTGCGCAGGCGCTTTCCGCAGGTCGACGTCGTCACCGGCTCGGCGGAGCACCTGGCCCTCGACGGCGTCGACGTCGTCGTCTCCGGTCTGCCGTGGACGGCCATGACCGCGGCCCGGCAGCAGCGCATCCTCGACGCCGTCACCGCCGTGCTGGCCCCGAACGGCCGGTTCACGACGTTCGCGTACGCCCACGCGGCCTGGACACCACCCGCACGCCGCTTCGCCGCGTCGCTGCGAAGCCGTTTCGCTGTCGTGGAGCGCACTTCGGTCGTCTGGGGCAACCTGCCGCCCGCGTTCGTCTACCGCGCGGCGCTGCCGGTGGCGGTCGGGAGGAGCCGGCGTGGACAGCCTGCTGCGGCCCCTGCTTGACGCACCCCCGGCGGTCGTCTACCTGGTCTGTGCCCGAGCGGGGCACGCTCCACCTCGGACTCGCTTGGGGCGTGGCCGTCACCGCGGCCTTCCTCGGCGACCAGCTCGCGTACCTCGAAGGGCGCCATTGGGGACCGGGGCCGGCCCACCGGGATCGGTGGAAGCGCGTGGAAACGGCGGTCGCGCGCTACGGCGTCCCGGCGGTGCTGTGGGCGAGCGCGGCGCTGCTGGTGGGTCACACGACGGCGCTGGTGGTGTGAAGGCGTTCCGCGGTCTCGGCGTCGGCCGGCAGGAACGTCTCCAGCTTCAGCTCGGAGACGGTCACGTCCGCCGCCGTCGCGAACGTCGTGATCGCCGTGATCAGGCGCAGCTCGCCGGCCGAGGTGGCCAGGCGGACCGGCACCGCGAACCCCAGGTGTTCCGGGCCCGGCGCGGACGCCGGCGGCAGGTACCCCTCGAGCTCGGCGAGCTGCCCGGCCAGCCGCTCGTCCGGGGTGCGGGCGAGGTCGTTGCGGAGGCGTTCGAGGATGTGCCGCGCCCAGTCGTCGAGGTTGGCCACGCGCGGCGCCATCCCGCGCGGGTGCAGCGCGAGCCGCAGCGTGTCCACCGGCTCCCGCAGGAGCTCCGGCGCGACCCCCTCGGTGAGCAGCCGGAACCCGTCGTTCGCCGCGACCAGCACGCCGTAGCGGTCGACGACGATCGCGGGGTAGGGCCGGTGGCCGTCGAGCAGCCGCCGCAGGCCGTCGAGCACCGGCCGGATCGCCGGGTCGTCGAGCCGCGTTTCGGGGTACGTCGGTGCGTAGCCGGCGGCGTGGAGGAGGCCGTTGCGTTCGCGCAGGGGCAGTTCGAGCGACTCGGCGACGCGCAGGACCATGCCGCGGCCGGGCACCGAACGCCCGCTCTCCATGAAGCTGACGTGCCGCTGCGTCGTGCCCGCGCGCAGCGCCAGGTCGAGCTGGCTGAGCCGCCGCCGGGTGCGCCAGTCCTTGAGCGCCGTTCCGAAGTCCACGGCTCCATCCTGCTCGGGGAGTCCATTCCCCGCGGGGAATTGAGGACATACCCCGCCGCGGCGAAGCTTCGACCATGACGAACTACGGACTGGTCATCCCGACCTACCAGGCCATCCTCGACACCGGGCGGACCGCGCCCGAGCTGGTCGGGACCGCCGTCGAAGCCGAACGTCTCGGGCTCGACTCGGTCTGGGTCGGTGACACCCTCGCGCGGGCTCCGCTGGACGCGCTCACGATCCTCTCCGCCTTCGCGGCCCGGACGTCCCGGGTGACACTGGGGACGGCCGCCCTGCTCCCGGCGCTGCGAAACCCGATCTTGACGGCGAACCAGCTGCTCAGCATCGACCTGCTCAGCGAAGGACGGCTCACCGTGGCCGTCGGCGCCGGGTTCGCCGGCCGCAGCGAGCCGGAGTTCGCGTTCGCGGGTGTGCCGTGGGAGCGCCGCCGGGCCCGGCTGGACGACATCGTGGCCCTCTGGCGCGCGGCGTGGAGCGGGGAGAAGTCCTTCCACGGCTCGGTGCTGCACCACGACGCACTGCCCGTCTTCCCCGCCCCCGCTCGCCCCGGCGGCCCGCCGGTGTGGCTCGCGGCGTACACGCCGGGCGCGCTCGAGCGGGCCGGCCGGCTGTACGACGGCTGGCTGCCCTACCCGCCGGACCCCGCGGACTACGGCTCGGGCCTGGCGTCGATCCGCGCCACGGCGTCCCGCCCGGTGACGCCGGCGTTGTTCGCGACGGTCCTCGTCGAGGACGACGCCGACCGCGGACAGGCGTTGCTGGAGGAGTACTGCCGGCGCAACTACGGGCGGCCGGCGAGCTTCGTCCAGGGCATCCAGATGCAGGTGAGCGGCAGTGCCGCGGAGGTGGCGGAGCAGCTGCGGAAGTACGACGGCGCGGAGCACTTCCTGCTGCGCATCGCGAGCACGGACCCGAAGGTGTTCGACGAGCAGCTGCCCCGCGTCGCGGAGGTGGTGGAACTGCTGCGCGACCAGCCGTGATCGGAAACCTGTCGGGGGTGGCACGTAGGCTGGGACCGTGACCGACGCTCCACTGTCCGGACTCCTCACCGCCATCCTTCCCGACCCGGCCCTGCGCGGCGTGGTCGAGCGCGCCGGCGCGCCGCTGCTCGAGCTGCAGGGCCCGATCGCCGCGCGGCAGCTCGTCGCGGCCGCCGTCGCCTCCGATGCGGGCGCCGGCCGGCCCGTGCTCGCCGTCACCGCCACCGGCCGGGAGGCCGACGAGCTCACCGCGGCCATGGAGGCGCTGCTCGGCCGTGGCAGAGTCGCCGACTTCCCGAGCTGGGAGACGCTCCCGCACGAACGCCTCTCCCCGCGCGCGGACACCGTCGGCCGCCGCCTCGAGGTGCTGCACCGGCTGAAGACGGGCGAAGACGACCTGCGCGTCGTCGTCGCCACCGTCCGCAGCCTGATCCAGCCCATGGCCCCCGGCCTCGGCTCGCTCGCCCCGATCGACCTCGTGGTCGGCGAGGAGACGCCGTTCGAGGAGCTCCTGGAACGGCTGGTCGAGCTGGCGTACACCCGCGTCGACATGGTCGAGAAGCGCGGCGAGTTCGCCGTCCGCGGCGGCATCCTCGACCTCTTCGGGCCCACCGCGCAGCACCCGGTCCGGGTGG
>Ga0207678_10000220_pt1 | contig 50961 bp, 52 predicted proteins | sample KBSC63metaG_FD_184319 | JGI IMG/M metagenome (GOLD analysis project Ga0207678, IMG submission 184319) | Corn rhizosphere microbial communities from Kellogg Biological Station, Michigan, USA - KBS C6-3 metaG (SPAdes) (version 2) | ecosystem: Host-associated > Plants > Roots > Rhizosphere > Soil ... | reverse complement strand
CGGCCTGGAGGGCGCGTGGGAGCAGGGCACCAACGCCCACCACGGGCTGCTGCTGGCCGGGCAGCACCTGCGGCGGCACCCGGACGCCCAGCCGGTGGTCCTGATGGTCACCGACGGCGAGCCGACGGCGCACCTCGAACCCGACGGCGAGGCGGTCTTCGACTACCCGCCCCAGCCCCGGACCCTCCTCAAGACACTGTCCGAAGTGGACAGGCTGGCCAAGCTGGGCGCGTCGATCTCGGTGTTCCGCCTCGGCGACGACCCCCGGCTGACGTCGTTCGTGGACCTGATCGCCCGCCGCTCGGGCGGCCGGGTGATCGCCCCGGACCTCGACGGCCTCGGGGCCGCGGTGGTGGGGGACTACCTGCGCACCCGCAGGTGATCCCGGGCGCGGGGGAAGTCGGCACCGGGTGAAGGCCGACTTCCAAGCCGGGCGGATGCAGTACTCGATCAGCCAGGTCGCGAAGGCGTCCGGCGTCTCGGCGCGGATGCTCCGCCACTACGACGCGATCGGCCTGCTCACGCCGGCGTCGGTGGCGGCGAACGGCTACCGCTGGTACGGGCGGCTCGAACTGCTGCGCCTGCAGCGCATCCTGCTGCTGCGGCGCCTCGGGCTCGGCCTGGCCGAGATCGGCGCCGTCCTGGGGGAGCAGGTCGACGAGGCGGCCGCGCTGCGCGGGCACCTGGCCCAGCTCGAGGAGGAGCGGCGCCGCCTCGACCGGGTCATCGCCACCGTCGAGGAGACGATCGGCGACCTCGGTCACGCCCGGATCGGCGACCCGGACCGGTTCTTCGCCGGGCTGCGCAAGGACGGCGCCGCCATGCGGCGGACCTACCGCGAGAAGTTCGGCGAAGGCGCCGCGGCGGCCTTCGACGTCGCCCAGTGCGCCCAGCAGGGGCTGACCGCCGCGGACTACGAGAACGCCGCCGCCCAGGGCACCGCGCTGTTCCGGCGGCTGGCCGCCGTCATGCGTTCCGGGGCCGCGCCGGAGGACCCCGCCGCGCTGGACGCCGTCGCCGGGCACTACGCGTCGGTGACCCACTTCTGGCAGCCGACCGCCTCCGCCTACGCCGCGCTGGGTGGGCTGTACCTCACCGATCCCCGGCAGCGGGCGCTGGCCGAGCGGGCCGATCCGGAGCTCCCGGCGTGGCTGGCGCGGGCCATCGAAGCGTACGCGCGGGTGAGGCTCGTCCCACCGCTCGGGAAGGCATGACGCACCTGCCCTTACAGTCGAGGTATGCAGACTTGGTCATCGGTCGACGTGCCCCGCATCCCCGGCACCCCCCGCCCGCTGCGGCTCCACGACACGGCCACCGGGCAGCTCCGCCCGACCGCGCCCGGAGCCACCGCCCGGATGTACGTCTGCGGCATCACGCCCTACGACGCGACGCATCTGGGGCACGCCGCGACGTACCTCGCCTTCGACCTGGTGAACCGCGTCTGGCGGGACAACGGGCACGACGTCCACTACGTGCAGAACGTCACCGACATCGACGAGCCGCTGCTGGAGCGGGCCGAGCGCGACCAGGACGACTGGGTCGTGCTGGGCATGCGCGAGACGGCGCTGTTCCGCGAGGACATGACCGCGCTGCGGGTCATCCCGCCGAAGCAGTTCGTCGGCGCCGTCGAGAGCATCCCGGAGATCGTCGAGGTCATCGCGAAACTGCTGGCCAACGGGGCCGCCTACCGTGCGGACGACCCGGAGTTCCCGGACGTCTACTTCGACCACACGGCGACCGGCAAGTTCGGCTACGAGTCGAACTACGACGCCGAGACCATGGCGAAGTACTTCGCCGAGCGCGGGGGCGACCCCGGCCGCGCCGGCAAGCGCCACCCGCTCGACGCGCTGCTGTGGCGCGTGGCCCGCGAGGGTGAACCGTCCTGGGAGTCCGAGCTCGGCCCCGGCCGCCCGGGCTGGCACATCGAATGCAGCGCGATCGCGGTCAACCGGCTGGGCCTGGGCTTCGACCTCCAGGGCGGTGGTTCGGACCTGATCTTCCCGCACCACGAGTACAGCGCCGCGCACGCCGAGGCCGTGGCCAAGGACGGCCCCTTCGCCCGCCACTACGTGCACGCCGGGATGATCGGCCTCGACGGCGAGAAGATGTCGAAGTCGCGCGGGAACCTCGTGTTCGTCTCGCGGCTGCGCGCCGACAAGATCGACCCCGGCGCGATCCGGCTCGCGCTGTTCGCCGGCCACTACCGCGAAGACCGCCCGTGGACGGCGCAGCTGCTGGCCGACGCCGAAGCCCGGCTCGCGCGCTGGCGCGAAGCCGTCTCCCTGGCCACGGGCCCGGCGGCGGAGGACACCGTCACGCGGCTGCGCGACCACCTCTCCGACGACCTCGACACGCCGAAGGCCCTCGCGGCGATCGACGCGTGGGCGAACGAGGCCCTGCGTCGCGACGGCACCGACCCGACGGCCCCCGGCCTGATCCGCGACGCCGTCGACGCCCTCCTCGGCATCGAGCTCTGACCACCACGAAGGGCCCGGCTCACCACCGGGCCCATCGCGGGTATAACGACCTATACCGCGGCCGGCCGTCCGGCGACCAGCTCCAGGTGGTCGCCGGACCAGTCCCGGCGCAGCCACCGGTCGTGGGACGCGATGACGACCGCGCCCGGCGCCGTCTCCAGGGCCGCGAACAGTTCTTCCGCCAGTGCCAGCGAAATGTGGTTCGTCGGCTCGTCCAGCAGGAGGACGTCCGGCGGGTCGGCGAGCAGGATCGCCAGCGCCAGCCGCCGCCGCTGGCCGACCGACAGCGCCCCGACCGGCTGCCGCAGATCCCGCGACGCCAGCAGCCCCAGCCGGCTCAGCGGGGGAGCGTCCTCGCCGAGCGCGTCCCGGTACACCCGGGCCGCGTTCCGTTCCGGTTCGGTGAACACGACGTCCTGCTCCAGCAAACCGACCCGCACGCCGTGTCCGAAGTGGACCGTCCCGGCCGCCGGGGCGAGCCGTCCGGCCAGCACCGACAGCAGCGTCGACTTCCCCGCGCCGTTCCCGCCGGTGACGAGCAGCCGGGCCGAGCCGCCGACGTCCAGCCGGGGCAGGCTCAGCCGGCCCGGGACCTCCAGTGACCGCACCGAGATCGCCGGGCCGTCGCCGGCCGCGCGGCCGGTGAGCTCCGCCTTGAACCGCAAGGGTGCCGGCGGTTTGCGCACCTGGTCGCGTTCCAGGTTCTCCAGGCGCTGCTCGGCGTCGCGCACCCGCCGCGAGATCGTCTTCTGGACGCGGGCGCCCTTGAAGTTGTGGATGAACTTGTCGTTGTCGCGCGGGGCGCGGCCGTAGGCGACGTTCCGCGCGGTGGCCGCGACGGTTTCCCGGAGCTCCTTCAGTTCCTCCTGCTCCTCGGCGTAGCGCTGCTCCCAGCGCGCCCGCTCGGCCTTCTTGTGGCCGAGGTAGTCGCGGTAGCTGCCGCCGTAGCGGACCGCGCCGCCGGCCTGCCGGTCGGCCGCCGCCGGGTCGAGGTCGACGATGTCGGTGCAGACGGCGTCGAGGAAGACCCGGTCGTGCGAGGACAACACCACGATCCCGGTCAGCTCGGTGAGGTGGCGTTCCAGGAACTCCATCGCCGCGTCGTCGAGGTGGTTGGTCGGCTCGTCGAGCAGCAGCGTCTCCGGCTGCCGGATCAGCAGCGCGGCCAGGCCGAGCCGGGACCGCTGGCCACCCGAGAGCGTGCCGAGCCGGCGGTCCGGTGCGACGCCGCCGAGGCCGAGCCCGTCGCAGACGAGCTTGGCTCGGCGGTCGGCGTCCCAGAGGTCGTGGGCCTGGGCCCACTCCAGGACCCGGCCGTACTCCTCGAGCACGGCCGCGTCGTCGGGCCGGTCGGTCATGGCCGCGGTCAGCTCGTCGAGCCGGGCCGCGGCGGCCCGGATCTCGGCGAGCGCGTCGTCCAGGACCTCGCTGAAGGTCGCCTCCATGGTGAAAGGCAGTTCCTGCAGCAGGAACCCGACGTCCGGGCCGCGGAGCACCTCGCCGGAGCGCGGCTCTTCGAGCCCGGCGAGCAGGCGCAGCAGGGTGGACTTGCCGGTGCCGTTCTCGCCGACCAGGCCGAGCCGCTGCCCGGCCGACGCGGTGAGGGAGACGCCGTCGAGGACGACGCGGGCGCCGTAGCCGAAGACGACGTCCTTGGCCTGCAACGGAAAAAGGGTGGACATGTGCGATCACCGAGCCCTGGGGGAAGAAATGCGGAATCCCGGCCGGGCGTCGTGGCACGCGGGAGCGTCGGCTCGACCGGGTGCCGCCTCAAGCGGGATGGGCGCGGTTCAGTTCCTCATAGTGGAGCCAGGTTAACGCAACAACCGTAGAGTTAGTCAACCGGTTATGACCTGGGTCACATCCGGGAGGCCGGCTGTCGACCGTTCGGCCGCCGCGGTGCCGTCGGTGAGGAACTCGAGCAGGGCGGTCAGCTGGCGGCGGTCGAAGCGGGCGAGGCGTTCGCCGACGAACCGCGCCATCGGGGCGTACAGCTCGGCGAGCTCGGCCATCCGGTCGGGCAGCGGCCGGACGACGAGCCGGCGGCGGTCCGCGGGATCGGGGGCGCGCTCGGCGAGCCGGTGGCGCTCCATCCGGTCGAGCAGCCGGGTGAACGCGCCCGTGCTCATCCCGAGCAGCCGGGCGAGCTCGGACGGCGAATCGCTGACGCCGCCGTGAAGCAGGTGCAGGCAGTGCAGCTCGGTCGGGGTGACGCCCATCCGCTCGGCGACCGCCGCGTGGAAGAGCGCGGTCGAGCCCACGAACCGGGGGAGGGCGAGGGCGGCGGAGGTGGCGAGTTCGCGCTGGTCGGGCAACGTCCATCCAAGGTCGGTGACGACGCAGTCACTGCTTCGTGCAGTCACTGCTTCGCGAACGATAGCGAAGCCGCTTGACAAACCCGCAGGCGGGACCAACTATGAAAGAAAACTTTCGAAACAGTTCTTTCAGATTGGACGACCGATGGCCGGGCTGCCGCCGCGCAAGCGGATCGAGGACGTCGAGCTGCTGCGCGCCCTGGCGCACCCGCTGCGGTCGGCGCTGCTGAACCACCTGACCGCCGTCGGTCCGCGCACCGCGAGCGAGTGCGCCGAGGCGGTCGGCTCGACGGCGTCCAACTGCAGCTGGCACCTGCGGCAGCTCGCGCAGTACGGCCTGGTCGAGCGGGCCGACGCCGAGGACGGCCGGGAACGGCCGTGGCGCGCCCGGCAGGTCGGCCTGGAGCTGGGGGAGCCGGCCGACGACCCGGCGCACCGGGCCGCGCAGCTGGGCGTGGTCGGTGCGCAGCTGACCCACGAGCAGGAGCTGACCCAGCGGTACCTGGATTCCGTCGACGACCTCGACCCGGCCTGGCGCGCGGCGACCGGGCTGTCCACCTACGCGCTGCGCGTCACGCCGGCGGAGCTGACCCGGCTGACCGAAGCGATCGACGCGCTGGTCCGGCCGTACGTCGGCGCGATCCGCACGGACGCCCCCGCCGGCGCGCGCCCGGTGCACGTCGGCCTGCGGGCGTTCCCGCGCATCGAACACTCGGGGAGGGCGGAGGAATGAAGCAGCTGCTCGGGGTTCCGGCGTTCGCCCGGTTGTGGGTGGCCGCGTTCTTCGGCGAGACCGCCGAGTGGATGCTGCAGGTCGCGTTGCCGATCCACGTCTTCCAGCGCACGGGCTCCGCCGCGACGACGGCGTTGAGCATCGTGCTCGGCCTGCTGCCCGCCGTGCTGCTCAGCCCGGTGGCCGGCGTCGTCGCCGACCGGTGGAACCGCCGCGCGGTGCTCTTCGGCGTCTGCGTCGGGCTCGCCGTCGTGGCCCTCCCGCTCCTGGCCGAGCCGGGCGTCACCGTGGTGTACGCGGTGATGGCCGCCCAGGCGGCGCTGGCGTCGGTGTTCGAACCCGCGCGCAACGCGCTCGTGCCGGAGCTGGTCGGCGTCGCGGAGGTGACCGCGGCCAACGGGCTGATGAGCGTGAACGGCAGCGTCGCCCGGCTCGCCGGTGGCTGGGCCGGGGGTGCCCTGCTGGGTTTCGGCGGCCTCGCCGACGTCATCACCGGCTACCTGGCCGTCCTCGTGGTGGCCGCGGCCCTGCTGGCCAAGCCGTTCCGCCGGGTCGCCGCGCCGGTACCGGTGGCGGTGCGGGAACCCGTGGTGCGCGCCTGGCTGGCCGGCCTGCGCGAGCTGACGCACAACCCGCGCCTGCGGCGCACCGGCGTCGCGCTGGTGTTCACCTCGCTGGCGCAGGGCATGTTCCTGGTGCTGTTCGTGGTCTACGTCCTGGACGTGCTCGGCGGCAGCGAAGCCGACGCGGGCCTGCTGCGCGGGGTGCAGGCGATCGGCGGGCTGGCCGCCGGGTTCGCGCTGGCCACCGTGGCACGGCGGGTCGCGCCGGCCGCCCTGCTCGGCTGGGGTGCTCTGGTGCTGGGCCTGCTGTCCGCGCTGATCTGGAACCTTTCGCTGGTCACGACGGCGCTGGGGCTGTACGTCGGGTTGTTCGTCGTGGCCGGGGCCCCGGGCGTGTTCGTCGGTGCCGGAGTGCTGTCGGAGATCCAGAGCGCGGTGGCGCCCGAGCGCACCGGACGGGTGCTGAGCACGACGTTCGCCGCCGTGGCCGCGTGCACGACCGCCGGCGCGCTGCTGGCGGGCACGCTCGTCGCGACGACCGGGCCCGCCGTGCTGCTGAACGTCCAAGCCGGCGGCTACGTCCTCGCCGGGCTGCTGGTGCTGCTCCCGCGCCGAGGGTGGACCCGGCAGTTCGTGTGGAGGTACCGGGCGGCGCCGTCGGTGAAGTCGTAGAGCGCGACCGTCTGGGTGTCTTCCAGGGGATCCGCCGACGGCATCAGGAAGTGCGTCCGGCTCACCGGAAGCAGTTCGTACCGCACGCGCGCGGGTTTCCCGAGGAACTCCGCGTGCATCGGGTCGAGGTCCAGCGTCAGGGAGAGGGCGCCGCCCTCGGCGGCGACCTCGTACCGGGTGCCGGGCCGTTCGTACACGCCCTCGTACCTCGGCAGGTCCAGCTTGAGCGTCGGATCCGGCTCCGGCAGCTGCGGGACGGTGCCCAGGATCTCGCCGAACACCCTGCGCGCGAAGCTTTCCCGCGGGCCGCCGTTCGTCAGCACGACGACGGCGGTGTCCGAGTCCGGCAGGATCCGCAGCCGGGCGTTCTGGCCGATCGTGCTGCCGTCGGTGGCGTAGACGGTCTCGCCGGGCCGGCCGCAGACGATCAGGCCGAGCGCCCACTCCGGTCCGAACATGTACGGGTCCGGGACCGGCACCCGCGACCGCATCATCTCCCGGACGCTCGCCGCCGACACGATCCGCCTTCCGTCCGGCGCGAGACCGGCGTTGAGCAGGACGTGCGCCATCGTGAGCACGTCGCGGACCGTCGACGTGATGCCGCCGCCGGGGCCGAACTCCCTGGGCAGGTAGTCGATCGGCGTGACGATCGGGCCCTCGGCCGGTGACCGGATCAGGTGCCCGGTCGCGGCCCGCGTCTCGTCCACCTGCTCGCGGCGGCTGTTGGTGCTCTTCAGGCCCAGGGGAGTGAAGAGCCGGTCCCGCACGATGTCGTCCCAGCGCTTGCCGTCGAGGACCTCCGTGATCCGCGCGAGGATCGCGTAACCGAGCGCCGCGCTGTAGCCGTGGGTGTGGCCCAGCGGGAAGACCTGGGGCGCGTCGGCGATGTTTTCCACCATGCGCTCGTGGATGTCGTCGTCTTCGCCGGGGTCGCCGAAGGCTTCTTCGATGCCGTTGGTGTGGTTGAGCAGGTGCCTCGCGGTGACCTTCGCGGTCGTCTCCGGATCAGCCACCCTGAACTCGGGCAGATAGGTCCGGATCGGCTCGTCCAGGTCGGCCCTGCCCTCGTCGACCAGCTGCAGGAAGGTCAGCGCGGTCCACGTCTTCGTCATGGAACCGCACTGGTAGACGGTGTCGGTCGTCGCCGGCTCGCCCGTTTCGACGTTCTTGACGCCGACGGCGAACTCGGTGATCTCGCCGCCCGAGAGCACCCCGATCGCGGCGCTCGGGATGCCGTACTCGGCCAGGAGCGCCGACACCCGATCCCGGAGCGTCACCGGGGGAGCCCGACCGCGTTCGCGGCATCCGCTTCGAAGTACTCCGTCGTGGCGTGGGGTCCGGCGTGGGCCTCGAAGAAGTCCCGGACGGCGTCCACGGAGTCGTGGGCGATGACGTTCACCGCCCGGGTGCCGTCCTGGCTCGCGACCGCCAGCTTCCACACGGCGCCCGCGGGCAGCCGGCCGTGGGCCTTCTTCAAGCCGTTCCAGAACTTGCTTTCGTCCGAGACGGCCGAGATGGCCAGCACGTGCGACTTCTCTTTCCTCATGAGGAAAAGCTACGTTGCGTTTTCAACTTGCTCAACGAGTTCGGGTGCATAATGCCTGGTGAACGAGGCAGAACGTTGCACCGGACTGACGACGAACGCAACGAGCCGTTGCACTGGAGTGTCAATGAACGCACGCAGGCTCAGCCTGGACGACCGCCGCCGCATCGCGGGCTGGCTCGCGGACGGGCTCGGGTACGCCGAGATCGGACGGCGGCTCGGCCGGCCGACGTCCACGATCAGCCGGGAGGTGGCCCGCAACAGCACGTCCGGCGAATACCGGCCCGGCCACGCGCAGGAAGCCGCCGTTCACCGCGCCCGCCGTCGCCGTCCGCCCCGGCCCGGCGGCGAACCGGCGGAGGCCGTGCGCGGCTTCGTGGCCGAATTCGCAGCCCTGCTCGCCGCCACCGGCATGCCGCGGATGACGGCGCGGGTGTTCACCTGCCTGCTCACCGCCGAGGCCGGCGGCCTGACCTCGGCCGACCTGGTACGGCTGCTGCGGGTCAGCGCGGCCTCGGTGTCCAAGTCCGTCGGCGCCCTCGAAGCGATGGAGCTGGTCGCCCGCCGGCCGGACCCCGGCGGCCGCCGCGAGCGCTACCGGATCGACGACGACGTCTGGCTCCGGGCGTGGCAGGCCGACACCGGCGCCCACCGCAGGCTGGCCGATGCCGCGCGGGAGGGCGGCGAGCTCTTCGGCCCCGGCACGACCGCCGGCGCCCGGCTCGCCCGGATGGGGCGGTTCTTCGGGCAGCTCAGCGAGCAGATGGGCGGCAGCGCCGTCGCGGAGCCCACCGGCGGTGACGCCCTCACCGTGGTCGCCGCCCTCGTCCACGCCGGACGGCCGTTGTCCGTGGCCGAGCTGGCCCCCGCGCTCGGCTGGCCCCGGGACCGGCTGGAGGCGGCCTTGGCCGCGCTCCGGCACCGCCCGGCCATTGCCGATCCTCTCGAGCTGCGCGGAACCGGGACGGTCGCCGTCACGGCGAGACCGGACCGCCTGAGCCCGGCCCAACGCGAAGCGATCCGCAGGTTTCGCGAAGCTTCCCCGGCCGCGGTGGTTACGGTGGAGGGGTGCCGCACCTCTTCGCCACCAGCGACCTCCACGTGACCCACGAGGGCAACGGCCCGATCCTCGACTCGGTCGTCCCGGAAACCCCCGAAGACTGGCTCCTCGTCGCCGGCGACGTCGCCGAGCTGGCCGAAGCCACCATCGGGACGCTGAAGACCCTGCGCAGCCGGTTCGCGAAGGTCGTCTGGGTGCCGGGCAACCACGAGCTGTGGACGACGAAGAACGACGACTGCCAGCTGCGCGGCCAGGCCCGCTACGAGTACCTCGTCGAGCAGTGCCGCGAGATCGGCGTGCTGACGCCGGAGGACGAGTTCCCGGTGTGGCGGCACGGCCCGCGGCCGCTGACGATCGCGCCGCTGTTCCTGCTCTACGACTACAGCTGGCGGACCCCGGAGGCGGAGGGCAAGTCCCTGGAGGAGGCCCTGCGCCAGGCCCGCGAGGCCGGCGTGGTCTGCACCGACGAGTACTTCCTGTACCCGGACCCCTACCCCAGCCGCCAGGCGTGGTGCGAGGACCGGCTGAAGATCAGCACCGAGCGCCTCGACGCGATCCCCGCGGACCACGGCACGATCCTGATGTCGCACTGGCCGCTGCACCGCCACCCGACGGCGCCGCTGTACTGGCCGGAGTTCGCGCTGTGGTGCGGCACGACGAAGACCGAGGACTGGCACCTCCGCTACCGCGCGGAGATCGCCGTCTACGGCCACCTGCACATCCCGCGCAGCACCGAGGCCGACGGGGTCAGGTTCGAGGAGGTTTCGCTGGGTTACCCGCGCGAGTGGCGCAAGCGGGCGCGGGGTGCGGTGCCGATGCGCCGCATCCTGTGGCCGTCCTGATTCCGCGCGCCTCGGCGCAGTGAATGACTCCTTCGGGGCGTCCGAGGGTGCTGTTGGCGAATTCCGGTGGCCTGCTGGCCGTCGAACGGGCCAACTCGCTGCCCGCAGCGGCCAACACACGCACCGGAACAGCCAACTCGCCGCTGAGGTGGGCGAGTTGGCCGCTCCGGTGGGCGAGTTGGCCGCTCCGGTGGATGAGTTGGCCGCTCGCATTCGCCAACAGCAGCGTCCGACGCCAGGAATGAGTTATTCACTGCACTCGGGGCCTGGCTGTCACGCCTCCCCGCGCCGCCGCTCCCGGAGTGCGCGGACCCGCCCGCGGCTGGCGCAGGCGGGGGAGGGGCACCAGCGCCGCCGCCCGCCCGGGTCGGCGAAGACGCCGCGGCAGTCCTGCTCCGGACAGGCCCGCAGGTCGGTGCGCAGCGGCCCGGTGAGCCAGTCCGCGGCCTGGTGGGCGAGCCGGCCGAGCGCGTCGGCGGCGGTCGCGGGGGCGCTGCGGTGCAGCCGGTCGAGCGCGGCGAGGTGGACCGGCTCGGTCTTGAGGAAGGCCGTCAGCGTGCTCACCTGATCGGCGTTCGGCGGGAGCCCGTCGACCGCACCCAGCGCGAGTTCGCGGAGGACCTCGCGAAGCCGGTGAGCCGCGCGCGCATCGGCGTACGTGGCCGGTGCCAGCGGCGTCAGCTCGGAAACGGCCAGCCACTCGCGCAGCCGGTCCACCGTCGGCAGGCGCTCGACCGGCTGCGCCCCGAAGTGGCGGCCGCGGGTGGCCAGGAGGTTCAGCCAGGGTGCGCCCATGTCGAGGCGGAAGTCTTCGGACACCTCGCCATCGTAACGGTTGAGGCGTTACACTCGCCATCGTGACTGGGGAACCCAAGGTCCGCACGGTGCTGGGCGACCTCGAGCCGGCCGAACTCGGCGTGACGAACGCGCACGACCACCTCTTCTTCGCCTCGAAGCTGCTGCCGGGCCAGGAACTCGACGATCCGACCGAGGCCGCCCACACGCTCCTCGACTTCAAGGCGCGGGGCGGCGCGGCGCTCGTCCAGTGGACGCCGTACGGCCTGAACCGGCGCACCCGCGAGCTAGCCTGGATGTCGGAGGAGGTCGGCGTGCACGTGGTCGCGGCCACCGGCCTGCACCGGGTGGAGCACTACGCCCCGGTGGTCCTCGGCCGCGTCATCGACGATCTGGTGCACGAGTTCGTCGCCGACCTGACCGAGGGGACCCAGCCCGCCGACCGGCTCGACGAACCGCGGACCGGCCCGCGCGCCGGGCTGGTCAAGGTGGCCGGCGCGTTCCACACGATCGACTCGCACGCCCGGCTGACGATGACCGCCGCCGCGGTCGCCCACGAGGAGACCGGTGCGCCGATCGCCGTGCACCTCGAACTCGGCACGGCGGGCCTCGAGGTGGTCGAACTGCTCTGCGGCAAGCTCGAGGTGCCGCCCGGAAAGGTGATCCTCGGGCACCTCAACCGGAACCCGGACCCGCAGCTGCAGCGGGAGATCGCCGCGACCGGCGTGTTCCTGGGCTTCGACGGCCCGTCGCGGGCCAATCACGCCACCGACCTGCGGCTCTTCGACGGCATCGAAGCGCTCGTCGAGGCCGGGCACGGCGGGCAGCTCCTGCTCGGCGGCGACACGACCACCGCGGCCGCCCGGAACCAGCCGGGCGCGTCCTACCTGCTCACGACGCTGGCGCCGCGGCTGACCACGCTGCTGGGCGGCGACGTCGTCACGGCCATGCTGGTGGCGAACCCCGCCCGGGCGTTCGCCACCAGCTGGCTGAAGTGACACTCGGCAGCGCGCCTCAGCGCAGGCCGAAGCCCTCCTGGCCGCCGCCGCGGCCGCGGCGGCGCAGGTAGCGCTCGAACTCGGCGGCGATCTTGTCGCCGCTGACGTCCTGCTCGGCGACCTCGCTCTGGGCGTCGCCGCGCTCCTCGAGGCTGCGGACGTACTCGCTGATCTCCTCGTCCTCGTCGGCCATCTCGCTGACCGTGCGCTGCCACTCCTCGGACTGCTCGGGCAGCGCGCCGAGCGGGATCTCGACGTCGAGGATGTCCTCCAGCTTGTGCAGCAGGGCCAGGGTCGCCTTGGGGGACGGCGGGTGCGACACGTAGTGCGGCACCGCCGCCCAGATCGAGACGGCCGGGATGCCCGCCTGCACGCAGTAGTCCTGCAGGATGCCCACGATGCCGGATGGGCCCTGGTAGTTGTTCAGGTCCAGGCCGTAGAGCGACGCGGTGTCCTTGTCGTAGGCCGTTCCGGTGACCGGGACGGGCCGGGTGTGCGCGGTGTCGGCGAGCAACGCCCCCAGCGTGACCACCGTCGCGACGTCGAGCTGCCGGATGTGCTCCAGCAGCTCCTCGCAGAAGGCCCGCCAGCGCATGTTGGGCTCGGGGCCCTGCACGAGGACCACGTCACGGTCGAAGCCGTCGGGGCGGCACACCGAGAGCCGTGTCGTCGGCCAGTCCACCCGTCGAGTGACGCCGTCCACCATCCGGACGGTCGGGCGGCTGACCTGGAAGTCGTAGTAGTCGTCGGGCTCCAGTTCCGCCAGCGGGGTGGCGTCCCAGTTCAGCTGCAGGTGCTCGACCGCCCGGCTGGCCGCGTCACCCGCGTCGTTCCATCCTTCGAAGGCGACCACCATCAGCGGCCGGGTGGGTTCGGGGCGGCCGCCGGGCGGCCGCGGGGTCTCGTCGACGGGCTCACTCACCGGACCAGCCTACGACCACCGGCCTTACCCTGTTCAGCATGTCCGACCGCCTGTCGTCACCATTCCTCGATGCCCTGCGCTCGCGCGTCCTGGTGGCCGACGGCGCGATGGGCACCGCCCTGCAGGCCCACGACCTCAGCCTGGACGACTTCGGCGGCCTGGAAGGGTGCAACGAGATCCTCAACGTCACCCGGCCGGACGTGGTCCGCTCGGTGCACCGCGGGTACCTGGAGGCGGGCGCGGACGCCGTCGAGACCAACACTTTCGGGGCCAATTTCGCCAACTTCGCCGAGTACGACATCACCGAGCGGATCTTCGAACTCGCCGAGGCCGGCGCGCGGCTGGCCCGCGAGACGGCCGACGAGTTCGCGACGCCGGACCGCCCGCGGTTCGTGCTCGGCTCGGTCGGGCCCGGCACCAAGCTCCCGACCCTCGGCCACGCGCCGTTCACCACACTGCGTGACGCCTACGCCGAAGAGGTCCGCGGCCTGCTCGCCGGCGGCGCGGACGCGGTGATCGTCGAGACCACCCAGGACATCCTCCAGACGAAGGCGTCGATCATCGGCGCGAAGCGGGCGATGGCCGCCGAAGGCCGGCACGTGCCGATCCTCGCTTCGATCACCGTCGAAACGACCGGCACCATGCTGCTCGGCACCGAGGTCGGTGCGGCGCTCGCCGCGCTGGAGCCGCTCGGCATCGACGTCATCGGGCTCAACTGCGCCACCGGCCCCGCCGAGATGAGCGAGCACCTGCGGCAGCTGGCCAAGCACGCCCGCGTGCCGCTGTCGGTGATGCCCAACGCCGGCCTCCCCGAGCTCGGCCCGGACGGCGCGGTCTACCCGCTCGGCCCGGAAGCGCTGGTCGAGGCGTTGACCGGGTTCGTGCGCGAGTTCGGCGCCGGGCTGGTCGGCGGCTGCTGCGGGACGACCGACGAGCACATCCGGCAGCTCGCCGCGGCCGTCGCCGGGACGAAGCCGGTGCCCCGGCGGCCGCGGCCCGAGCCCGGCGTGTCGTCGCTGTACCAGGCGGTGCCGTTCAAGCAGGACGCCAGCGTGCTGATGATCGGCGAGCGGACCAACGCCAACGGCTCGAAGGCCTTCCGCACCGCGATGCTCGAAGGCCGCTGGGACGACTGCGTCGAGATCGCCCGCGAACAGACCCGCGACGGCGCCCACCTCCTGGACCTGTGCGTCGACTACGTCGGCCGCGACGGCACCGCGGACATGGCCGAGCTGGCCGGGCGCCTGGCCACCGCGTCGACGTTGCCGATCATGCTCGACTCCACCGAGGTCCCCGTGCTTCGCGCGGGCCTCGAACGCCTCGGCGGCCGGTGCGCGGTCAACTCCGTCAACTACGAGGACGGCGACGGCCCGGAGTCCCGGTTCACCCAGGTCATGCAGCTGGTCAGCGAGTACGGTGCCGCCGTCGTCGCCCTGACCATCGACGAGGAAGGCCAAGCCCGCACCGCCGCGAAGAAGGCCGACATCGCGACCCGGCTCATCGAGGACATCACCGGCAACTGGGGCCTGCGCACCTCCGACGTCATCGTCGACGCACTCACCTTCACCATCGCCACCGGCCAGGAGGAGTCCCGCCGCGACGGCGTCGAAACGATCGAAGCCATCCGCGAGATCAAACGCCGCCACCCCGAGGTCCAGACCACCCTGGGGCTGTCTAACATCTCCTTCGGCCTCAACCCGGCCGCGCGGCAGGTGCTCAACTCGGTGTTCCTGCACGAGTGCGTCCAAGCCGGCCTCGACACCGCGATCGTGCACGCGTCCAAGATCCTCCCGATGGCGCGCATCCCGGACGACCAGCGCGCGGTCGCCCTCGACCTGATCCACGACCGCCGCCGCGAAGGCTACGACCCGCTGCAGGAGCTGATGGCCCTCTTCGAGGGCGTCAGCGCGGCCTCGTCCAGGGCGTCGCGCGCCGAAGAACTGGCCGCGCTGCCGCTGTTCGAACGCCTCGAGCGCCGGATCGTCGACGGCGAACGCAACGGCCTCGCCGAGGACCTCGACGTGGCCCTCGAGCAGCGGCCCGCGTTGCAGATCATCAACGACACCCTGCTCTCCGGCATGAAGACCGTCGGCGAGCTGTTCGGGTCCGGGCAGATGCAGCTGCCGTTCGTGCTCCAGTCCGCCGAGGTGATGAAGGCCGCCGTCGCCCACCTCGAACCGCACATGGAGACCGGCGACGACTCCGGCAAGGGCCGGATCGTGCTCGCCACCGTCCGCGGGGACGTCCACGACATCGGCAAGAACCTCGTCGACATCATCCTGTCCAACAACGGCTACGAAGTCGTCAACCTCGGCATCAAGCAACCCATCACGACCATCCTCGACGCCGCCTCCGAGCACGGCGCCGACGCGATCGGGATGTCCGGGCTGCTGGTCAAGTCCACGGTGATCATGAAGGAGAACCTCCAGGAGATGAACTCCCGGGGCGTCTCCGCGCGCTGGCCGGTGCTCCTCGGCGGCGCCGCGCTCACCCGGTCCTATGTGGAGAACGACCTCACCGAGCTGTACCTCGGCGACGTCCGCTACGCGCGGGACGCGTTCGAAGGCCTGCGGCTGATGGACGCGATCATGGCCGCCAAGCGCGGGGAATCGCCGCTGGTGGACGCCGACGCGGAGAAGAAGCGTCAGGAGCGCAAGGAACGCCGCGAACGCTCGCTGCGGATCGCCGAGGCGCGCAAAGCCCGCAAGGCCGACGAGGAAGCCCTCGAAGGGCCGCCGCCCGCCCGTTCGGACGTCGCCACCGACGTGCCGGTACCGAGCCCCCCGTTCTGGGGCTCGCGGGTGGTCAAGGGCGTCGCGCTCGCCGACTACGCCGCGATGCTCGACGAGCGCGCGACCTTCATGGGCCAGTGGGGGCTCAAGGGCGCCCGCGGCGGCGCCGGGCCGACGTACGAGGAACTCGTCGAGTCCGAAGGACGGCCGCGGCTGCGGTACTGGCTCGACCGGCTGACCGCCGACGGCGTCCTGGCCCACGCGGCCGTCGTCTACGGCTACTTCCCGTGCGTCGCCGAGGGCGACGACCTCGTCGTGCTCACCGAGCCGTCGTCCGACGCGCCCGAGCGGCTGCGCTTCACCTTCCCGCGCCAGCGCCGCGACCGGCGGCTCTGCCTGGCCGACTTCTACCGGCCGCGTGAGTCCGCCTCGGGCGGTGAGGCCGACGTCGTGCCGTTCACCGTCGTCACCATGGGGCAGCCGATCGCCGACTACGCGAACGAGCTCTTCGCGGCCAACGCCTACCGCGACTACCTCGAGGTGCACGGCCTCGGCGTCCAGCTCACCGAGGCGCTGGCGGAGTACTGGCACTGCCGCATCCGGCAGGAGCTGGTCTTCCCCGGCGGTGTGGCGGTCGCCTCAGAGGACCCCGACGACGTCGAGGACTTCTTCAAGCTCGGCTACCGTGGAGCCCGGTTCTCCCTGGGCTATGGCGCCTGTCCCGACCTCGAAGACCGGGCGAAGATCGTCGCCCTCCTCGAACCGGGCCGGATCGGCGTCAAGCTGTCCGAGGAGTACCAGCTGCACCCCGAGCAGTCGACCGACGCGATCGTCTGCCACCACCCGGAAGCGAAGTACTTCAACACCTGAGGGAGACTCCACTGTGGACGGTATCGACGCCGTGTTGTGGGACATGGACGGCACGCTGGTCGATTCCGAGAAACTGTGGGACGTCGCTCTCTACGAGACGGCGGAGTGGCTGGGCGGCAAGCTTTCCGAAGCGCAGCGGATGACGCTCGTCGGGTCCAACATGGACGACACCTCGTCGTACCTGCTCGAAGTGGTCGGTCTTCCGGTCACCCCGGAGGCGATCGCGTCGACCGGCGCGGAGATCCGCCGCCGCACGGCCGGTCTCTTCGACGACGAGCTGCCGTGGCGTCCCGGCGCCCGGGAGGCGCTGACGGCGGTGCGCGAGGCGGGCCTGCGGTCGGCGCTGGTCACCTCCACCGAACGCGACCTGACCGAGCTGGCGCTGAACACGATCGGCCGGGACTTCTTCGACGTCACCGTGTGCGGCGACGAAGTCGAAGGTCTGAACAAGCCGCACCCGCGCCCGTACCTCAAGGCGGCCGAGCTGCTGGGCGTTTCGCCCGAGCGCTGCGTGGCGGTGGAGGACTCGCCGCCGGGCACCGCCTCCGCGGTCGCGGCGGGCTGCACGGTGCTGGTGATCCCGAACGACGTCGAGGTCGAGCCGGGGGAGCGGCGCGTGTTCCGCGACTCCCTGGTGGGCATCGACGTGCCGGCGCTGGCGGCCCTGCTCGGCTGATCACCACCATGTCGCATTTCCGCTAGCCCCGGGCCGCCGACGTCCGCGATGCTGAAGCGGTGCATGAGGACTTCGAACGGTGCGTGCGGGCCGTGCAGGCGAAGGACGCCCGGTTCGACGGGTGGTTCTACACGGCGGTCCTGACGACGAAGATCTACTGCCGGCCCAGCTGCCCGGTGGTGCCGCCCAAGCCGCGGAACATGAGCTTCCACCCGAGTGCCGCGGCCGCCCAGCAGGCCGGCTTCCGGGCCTGCAAGCGCTGCCGCCCCGACGCCACCCCCGGCTCGCCGCTGTGGAACGAGCGCGCCGACCTGGTGGCGCGGGCGATGCGGCTGATCGCCGACGGCGTCGTCGACACCGAAGGCGTCCGCGGCCTCGCCGCCCGCCTCGGCTACAGCGTCCGGCAGGTCGAACGGCAGGTGTTCGCCGAGCTCGGCGCCGGCCCCCTCGCGCTGGCGAGGGCCCAGCGCGCGCAGACCGCGCGCACCCTGATCGAGACGACCACCCTGCCGATGACCGAGCTGGCGCTGGCCGCCGGGTTCGGCAGCATCCGGACGTTCAACGACACCGTCCGCGAGGTGTTCGCCCTCTCTCCGACGGAGCTGCGGCAGCGCGCGAAGGGCAGGCCCTCGGCGGCCGGGGCGCTCGTCCTGCGGCTGCCCTACCGGAAGCCGCTGTGCCCGGACAACCTCTTCGGGCACCTCGTGGCCACCGGCGTGCCGGGCGTCGAGGAGTGGCGGGACGGCGCCTACCGCCGGACGCTGCGGCTGCCGCACGGCCACGGCGTCGTCGCCCTGCGGCCCGAGGACGGGCACATCGCCTGCCGGCTCACCCTGGCCGACCTCCGGGACCTGCCCGCCGCCACCAGCCGCTGCCGCCGCCTGCTGGACCTCGACGCCGACCCCGTCGCCGTCGACGACCAGCTCGCCACCGACCCGCTCCTCGCCCCGCTCGTCGCCGCCGCGCCCGGCCGCCGGGTCCCGCGCACGGTCGACGGCGCCGAGTTCGCCGTGCGGGCCGTGCTCGGGCAGCAGGTCTCGACGGCGGCGGCGCGGACCCACGCGGCCCGGCTGGTCGTCGCCCACGGCGAACCGGTCGACGACCCCGAAGGCGGCCTCACCCACCTGTTCCCGTCGCCGTCGGCGCTGGCTTCGCTGGACCCCGAGACCCTGGCCATGCCGCGCAGCCGTCGTCGCACGCTGCTCGGGCTGGTTGCGGCGTTGACCGACGGGCTGGACCTCGGCGCGGGCAGCGACTGGGAGGCCACCCGGGCGGCACTGACCGCATTGCCCGGCTTCGGGCCGTGGACGGTCGAGAGCATCGCGATGCGGGCGCTGGGCGACCCGGACGCGTTCCTCCCGACCGACCTCGGCATCAAGTACGCGGCCGAAACCCTGGGCCTCGGCGGCCAGGCGGCCGTCGTCGCCCGTTCCGCGGCGTGGCGCCCCTGGCGCGCCTACGCCACCCAGCACCTCTGGGCCACCGGTGACCACGCGATCAACCGGATGCCCGCGGCTTGAACACGACAGGAGAAACGATGCGCACCCACGCCGTCGTCGACAGCCCCTGCGGCCCGTTGACGCTGGTCGCCGAGGGCGGCGCGCTCTGCGGCCTCTACATGGTCGACCAGCGCCACCGCCCGGACGAGCTGACCTTCGGCTCCCACGATCCCGGCGCGGCCGTCTTCGACCGCGCCGAAACCGAGCTGAAGGAGTACTTCGCCGGGCAGCGGCAGGAGTTCGAGGTGCCGCTGGCGTTCGTGGGCACGCCGTTCCAGCAGGCCGTCTGGGCCCAGCTGCGCAAGATCCCCTACGGCACCACCATCTCCTACGGCGAGCTCGCCGACCGGCTGGGCAACCCGGCCGCGTCCCGCGCGGTCGGGCTGGCCAACGGCAAGAACCCGATCGGCATCATCGTCCCGTGCCACCGGGTGGTCGGTTCGAACGGCTCGCTCACCGGCTACGGCGGCGGCCTCGAGCGCAAGCGGTACCTGCTCGACTTCGAGCAGGGCGCGCTGTTCTGAGGCTTGCTCGCGAAGGCGGTGGGGGTAGCCGGTGGCCGCCGCGCACCCGGGGCCCGGCACGAGGCGGCCGGATGCCGGCGCCCGGTGGCCCGTGCCCGGGTGCCGGAGCGCGGGCGGCCGCTGACCGGTGGCCGGTGGCCGGTGCTCGCGGGCCGGGGCGCGGGCGGCCCATCCGGCCGCCGGGCGGAGCGTTGCCGCCCCTCTCGCCCCGGGCGGATCCCAGCCTGTGGGAGGCGCGGTCCACATCCGTGTGAGATGGGCGGCATCCCCGGCGGGCCGGGGCGGCGCGGCGGGGTCCGGGGTGGAAGGATTCCGGACCGTGAAGACCTTCGATGAGCTGTTCGCGGAGCTTGCCGAGCGCGCGCGTACCCGTCCCGAGTCCTCCGGCACCGTTGCCGCCCTCGACGCCGGGGTGCACGCCCAGGGCAAGAAGGTGCTCGAGGAAGCCGGCGAGGTGTGGATCGCCGCCGAGCACGAGTCCGACGAGCGCCTCGCCGAGGAGATCTCCCAGCTGCTGTACCGGGTGCAGGTGCTGATGCTCGGCCGAGGCCTGTCGACCGAGGACGTCTACCGCTACCTGTGACGGGTGGTCCCCGAAGAACCCGAAGAACGAGGAGAAGAGCGAAATGCTGCGTGTTGCCGTGCCGAACAAGGGAGCCCTCGCCGCCGCGGCGACGGAGATGCTCGGCGAGGCGGGCTACCGGAAGCGGCATGAGCAGCGCGACCTGACCGTGCTCGACCACGTCAACGAGGTCGAGTTCTTCTTCCTGCGGCCCAAGGACATCGCGATCTACGTCGGTTCCGGCGAGCTCGACCTCGGCATCACCGGCCGGGACCTCGCGCTCGACTCCGGTGCCCCGGTCGAGGAGATCCAGGCGCTCGGCTTCGGCGGCTCGACGTTCCGCTACGCCGCCCCGGCGGGCCGGGACTGGAAGCCCGCGGACCTGCACGGCAAGCGGCTGGCGACGTCGTACCCGCGGCTGGTCCGCGACGACCTCGCCCGCCACGGGGTCGAGGCCGAGGTGATCCGCCTCGACGGCGCGGTGGAGATCTCGATCCAGCTGGGCGTGGCGGACGCGATCGCGGACGTCGTCGAGTCGGGCCGGTCGCTGCGGCAGAACAACCTGGTGGCGTTCGGCGACCCGATCTGCGTGTCGGAAGCGGTGCTGCTGCAGCGCCGGGGCACGCCGGAGAGCAAGGCGAAGAACCAGCTGGCCGCGCGCCTGCGCGGGGTCGTGTTCGCGCAGCAGTACATGATGCTCGACTACGACTGCCCGCGGACGCTGGTGGAGCGCGCGATCGCGATCACGCCGGGCCTGGAGTCGCCGACGGTCGCCCCGCTCGCCCACGAAGACTGGGTGGCCGTGCGCGCCATGGTGTCGCGCAAGAAGGTCAACCTCATCATGGACGAGCTGGCCGAGGTCGGCGCGAAGGCGATCCTGGCCTCGGACATCCGCTCCTGCCGCCTCTGAGCGGTTCCGTGCGGGCGGGAAACCGCTTCCTGCCCGCACGGACCCTCAGCGTGGCCGGTTCGGCTTCTTGGGCAGCAGGTCGTACAGGCCCTTGCGGGCGCCGTTGTCGTTGACGTTGCGCGCCACCGCGACTTCGGAGATGAAGTCCTCGAAGACGAACTCCTCGTCGGCCGGGACCACCGCCGGGGCCGCGTTCTGCTCCAGGTGGCCGTCCAGGGTTTCCGCGATCTCGCGGAAGGACAGCGCCTGCAGCGTCTCCGGCGCGTAGGTCGTCACCGGGACGCCGTGCGCCGCCGCCTCGTTCATCACCACGCCCAGCGGCAGGTGCGACAGCATCGGGATGCCGAAGTCGTACATCTCCTGCAGCGCCGCGGCCGCGTAGTGCGAGATCGGGCGCCGGTAGAGGCTCGGCACCAGGCCGAACCACGACAGCGGCTGCCGCCCGACGGTCTGCTCGACGTACCGGACCTGGTCGGCCAGCAGCCGCAGCGCGCGGATGCTCGTCTTGTCCGGCTGGACCGGCACCAGGATGCCGTGCGAGGCCGCCAGCGCGTTGTTCGTCAGCACGTCCAGCGCGGGCGGGCAGTCGATGACGCAGTGGTCGTAGTTGGCGAACTGGATGACCCGCGCGAGCTGCCAGCCGGGGACGCGGAACGAGTCGAGCCGCCGGATCAGGTCGAACATCCCCGGCGACGTCGGCACGACGTCGAGCGCGCCGCCCTTGCCGAGGTTGCTGCGCGGGTGCGGGACGACGATCTCCTCGATCGGGCCCTTCCACGTCTTGGCCAGCGCCTTCGCCAGACTCGGCTGGTCCGGGGGTACCTCGGACAGCCCGAGCATCTCGGTCGTCGCGTGGCCCTGCGGGTCGAGGTCGACCAGGAGCACCCGGCGGCCCCGCTCGGCCAGTGCGGCCGCGGTGCCGACGCTCAGTGAGGTCTTGCCGACCCCGCCTTTCTGGTTGACCACCGAGGTGATCTGCATGCCGGAGCGCTCCTCAAGTCGGTCGTTCCGCGAAGGTTATTGGATGCGGGCCCGTTGTGGGTGGCTATCCGCCCCCGGCCTGTCGCGGCCGGACCATCAGCGCCTGCGCGCCGGTGGCCACCGGGCCGTCGCCGTCGTGCAGGATGCTCGTCGCGGTGCCGATGCCGTGCTTGCCGACCAGCGTGACCGCGTCCAGGCCGATCCACTCGCCGCGGGGTACCCGCCGCAGGTGCACGGTGAGCTCGGAGTTGATGAACCACCACTTCCGCGGGTCGAGGTAGTTGGACACGCCGTTGCCGGAGTCGGCGACGGCGAACAGCCGCTGCAGGCCGCTCGGTTCCTCGCCGTCGACCAGCGGGACGCGCTGGCGGGCCCACACCGCCGCCGGGCCCGGCACGTCCATGCCGCCGCGCACCGCGCGCCACTCCATGGCGTCCAGGTAGCCGCCCTGCCAGCCTTCCGGCCACGGTGACTCGCCGACGCTGTCCGGGCCGGGCAGCAACGGGCCGGCGTCGGTGCCGGCCTCGGCGGTGTCCGAGGTCGCGATGCGCCACGCCGACGCCCGCGCCACGACCCGCTCGGCGCTCGCCAGCTCCGCCTGCAGCAGTTCGACCGACCGGCCGGGCCGCTCGGTCCGGGCCCGCACGGTGAGCTCGGCGACCGGGGCCGGGCCGAGGATTTCGACGGTGACGCGCGCGAGTTCCGCCGGGTGGGCGGATTCGACGGTTTCGAGAGCCCGGACGAGCAACGCCGACGGCGGGCCGAAGTGCTGGGCGTCCGGGGTCCACGGCCCGGCGGTGTGCGCGGTCGCGGAAAACCGGCCGTCGCCGAGGGGGACGTAGAAGGCGTCGGCCATCAGTCGGCCCGGTCCAGCGGGGTCTCGTCGCCCGCGTCGGGCTCCGGCCAGCCGGGGTAGGCGGGTGGGGTGCCGCCGTACTCGGGGCAGTGCGCCTGGTGGTCGCACCAGTTGCACAGCTTGCTCTTGTTCGCCCGGAAGTCGCCGGTCTTGCCCGCCTTGAGGATGGCCTGCCAGATCGCTTCCAGCGTGCGCTCGAAGCGCAGCAGCTCGGCTTCGTCGGGCGTGTAGGCGAGCGATTGGCCGTCGGTGAGGTACATGAGCTTCAGCTGGCGCGGCACGATCCCGCGCAGCCGCCACAGGACCACGGCGTAGAACTTCATCTGGAACATCGCCTTGGCCTCGCCGATTTCGCGCGGCGCGGCGCCGGTCTTGTAGTCGACGACCCGGATCTCGCCGGTCGGCGCGACGTCGAGCCGGTCGATGTAGCCGCGCAGCAGGACGCCGGAGCCGAGCTCGATCTCGACGTGCAGCTCGCAGGCCTCGGGTTCGAGCCGCCGCGGGTCTTCGAGCTCGAAGTAGGCGTCGATGAGCTTTTCGGCCGACTGCAGCCATTCCGCGTGTTCTTCGGGCTTTCCGCCGTCGAACAGCTCTGTCCACTCCGGACGGTCCGCGGACAGGTCCGTCCATGCCGGGCCGAGCAGCTCCCGCGCCTGGGCGGGGACGCGCTCGGCGGCCGGGAGCGCGAAGAGCCGCTCGAGGACGGAGTGGACGAGCGTGCCGCGCAGCTGGGCCTTGGTCGGGACCTCCGGCAGCCGGTCGACCGCGCGGAACCGGTAGAGCAACGGGCACTGCTTGAAGTCGCTGGCCCTCGACGGCGACAGCGCGGGCCGCCGCCGCACCTCGGTGGCGACGGCGGAGGCTGAGGGGTCCGTGGTGACGGTGTCGGCGTCGGGCATGGGCAGAGCGTAACGCCGGGGTCCGACAGTTCCGGCGACCGCAACGCCCGGCGGCGGCCCGCGACTTCGCCGGGTGGTGAAGTGGCGGTGGGAGTGCGTCGAGCGCACCGGACCCCGCTTCGGGCCGTCCGCCGCGACACCGGTGGGGGCCGGATCACCCCGTACCCACACCCGGGGCTCTAGGCTCTCCGCATGGCCGCGACCAGTGAGCAGGGCACCGGGGGCACCCGGCAGGCCGTCCGCTCGGACGGTGGCCTCGTGCTGTTCCGGGTCGCCGGGGTGCCGGTGCTGCTCGCGCCCTCCTGGTGGGTCGGGTCGCTGATCGTCGTCGTGCTGTACGCGCCGCTGGTCGGGCGGCTGCTGCCGGACGCCTCGACGACGACGTCGTGGCTGCTGGCCGGCGCCTTCGCGCTGCTGCTCGGGCTGTCGGTGCTCGCCCACGAGCTCGGGCACTGCCTGGTCGCGCTGCGGCTGGGGATCCCCGTGCGGCGGCTGCGCCTGTTCCTGCTCGGCGGGCTGTCCGAAGTCGCCCGCACCCCGAAGCGCCCCGGCGACGAGGGCCTGGTCGCCGCGGCCGGGCCCGCGGTGTCGCTGCTGCTCGGCGGGTTCTGCGGCCTGCTGATGTTCGCCGTCCCGCCGGACGGCGCGGTCTGGCTCCTGGTGGCCGAGTGCGCGGTGGCGAACCTCGCCGTCGGCGTGTTCAACCTGCTGCCCGGGCTGCCGCTGGACGGCGGCAGGCTGGTCCGCGCCGGCGTCTGGGCGGTCACCGGCATCCGCGCCAAGGGCACGCGTGCGGCGGTCGCCGGCGGCGCGGTCGTGGCCGCGGGGCTGCTCGTCTGGGCCCTCTGGGGCCTGGCGACCGGCAGTCCCGACCGCTGGCTGCGGCTGGGCGTCTGCGTCGTGACGGCGTGGTTCGTGATCCTGGGCGCCCGCTCCGAGCTGGCCGCGGAAGCGCGCCGCACCTGGCCGGAGGGCCTGGTCCTCGGCGAGCTCGTCCGGCCGGTGCTGCAGCTGCCCGCCGAAAGCCCGGTGTCGGACGCGCTGGCCGCGTCGGCCGGCCGCGGCGTGGTCCTGGTCCGCGCGGACGGCGTGGCGGCCGGGCTGCTGGACACCGGCGCGGCGGAACGGCTCGCGAGCTCGTCGCCGCACGCGCCGGCCGAGCTGGCGGCCGAGCCGATCCGGGCCGAGACCGTGCTGCTGGCGTCCGAGCCGGGGGAGGACGTCGTCGAACGCGTCCGCGAGACGGCGGCGTGGCAGTTCCTGGTGGTCGACGACGAGGGCCGTCCGGCGGGCGTGCTGCGCCGGGACGACCTGCGGGCCGCGCTGAACCGCCGTACCCGCTGAGCCCCGCGCCCGCGCGGCCTGCGAAGATCTGGCGTCGGCCAAACGGGTTATCTGTGTCGACTGGTAACGAACAACGCAGTACAGCAGGAGGAAGTGTTGTCGGTCAGCGGACCGTTTCGCGCGGGTGATCGGGTGCAGTTGACCGACTCGAAGGGGCGGCACTACACCCTGACGCTCGCCGACGGTGGTGAGTACCACACCCACCGCGGCGCACTGGCCCACGACGACCTGATCGGCCGCCCCGAAGGCTCGGTGGTCACGTCCGCGGGCGGGTCGACGTACCTCGCGCTGCGCCCGCTGCTGCCGGACTACGTGCTGTCGATGCCCCGCGGTGCGCAGGTGATCTACCCGAAGGACGCGGCGCAGATCGTCATGTGGGGCGACATCTTCCCCGGCGCGCGCGTGCTGGAGGCGGGGGCGGGCTCGGGTGCGTTGACGTGTTCGCTGCTGCGCGCGGTCGGCCCGGCCGGGCGCGTGCACTCCTACGAGATCCGCGACGACCACGCCGAACACGCCGAACGCAACGTGGTGAAGTTCTTCGGCGAGAAGCCGGCCAACTGGTCGCTCACGGTCGCGGACCTCGCCTCGCACGAGGGCGAAGTCGACCGCGTCGTGCTGGACATGCTGGCGCCGTGGGACCAGCTGCCGAACGTGGCCGCCCACCTGGTGCCGGGCGGGGTGCTGACGGTCTACGTGGCGACGGTCACGCAGCTTTCGCGCGTCACCGAGTCGCTGCGCGAGCAGCAGTGCTGGACCGAGCCGGAGTCGTGGGAAACGCTGATGCGGCCGTGGCACGTGGTGGGCCTGGCCGTCCGGCCCGACCACCGGATGGTGGCGCACACGGCGTTCCTGCTCACCGCGCGGCGGCTGGCGGACGGGACGGTGTCCCCGCGCGTGTCGCGGCGGCCCAGCAAGGGCAAGGGCTGAGGGAGTACTGCCGCGCCGGAAGGCCGGGTTCGCGGCGGCCGCGGTCGCCGTCCTGCTGGTCCTTTCGGTGGGCTTCGTGCCGTCGTGGCCGGTCGGCCACGCACCCGGGCTCGGCGCGGCCTCCTGGCGCCGCGCGCCGGCCCGGCGGCTTCACCTCACCCGGTTAGCCCGGTACGCACCAGCGGCCGTTCTCCTTGCGCAGCGGGAAGGGCGTGTCCTTGACCCCGCCCGCCGCTTCGACGTGCACCTTCACCGTCGCGGACTCGCCGCGCAGCTCCGGGGGTGCCGGCAGCCGCACCGTCACCGGGCCGGCCGCGTCCCACATCCGCTGCAGGCCCGCGAGCGCCTCGGCGGTCTGCGGACGGCAGGTGAGCTTCCCGAACGCCGCCGAGTCGTGCCGGGTGATCGCGTCGACGATCGCCCGGGCCAGCACCGCCACCGCGGCCGTGTCGGCTTCGTCGGGGGCGGCCGGCGTCGACGGGCGGGCCGGGGGCGCCGACGTGCCCGATCCGGCGGGCGGGTCGCCGTCCGGGGCCACGAGCAGCAGCCCCAGCACGACCCCGGTACCGGCCGCGCCGAGCAGGACCAGCCCGGCGACGAGCGGGCGGTTCACCGCCGCCGGGTGCTCACGAGCCGTCCGCCCGGACGTCGGACAGGCACCAGAGCCCGGCTTCCTTCTGCGCCGACATCGTGCCGACCTTGGTCTTGCTGCCGTCGGTCGCGGAGTAGCGGACGGTGGCCTTGTCGCCGGTCTCCTCGGACGTGCCGGTCAGCTTGACCGTGACCTTCGGGATCTGGTCCGTGGGGCGCTGGAAGACGCTGCGGCAGACGGTGTTGTCGAGGGCCTTCTCGTCGCTCGCGTTGTAGGCCGAGATGGTCGCGTCGAACAGCTCCTGGGAGCTGGGCTTGCCGCCGGGGGCCGGGCCGCCCGCGGGCTTGCTGCTCTTCGACGTCGGGCTGGTCGGCGTGGTGCTCTTGGGCTTCGGGGTGGACGCCTTCGGCACCGTCGTCGGCGCCGGTGCCGAGCTGGTGCCCGCAGGCGGTGCGGCGGCCTGCTGGTCGTCGCCGTTCATGAGCACCACCGCGGTCACGCCGCCGCCGACGAGCACCACCGCGGCCGCCGCGATGCCGACGATCAGGCCGGTCTTCTTCTTGGGCGGGGGCGCCTCGCCGAAGCTGCCGCCGCCGTACGGGTCGTAGCCGCCGAAGCCCTGCTGCGGCGGCTGACCCCACTGGTCCTGCCCGCCGTACTGCGGATGGCCCTGCTGGGGCTGAGGGCCCGTCTGCGGCTGGTAACCGCCCTGGCCGGACTGGTCGTACGGACCGGGCTGCCCGTACTGCTGGGTGCCACCTTCGTAGCCGCCCTGCTGCCCGTACTGCTGGGTGCCGTCGTACCCGCCGTACTGCTGGGTCCCGTCGTAGGGGCCGGGCCTGCCGAACTGCTGCGTGCCGCCGTAGCCGGGCTGGGGCTGGGGACCGCTCTGGGGGTAGCCGCCCTGCTGGGGCCGGCCGTACGGGCCGGGCTGCTGCCCGTAGCCGCCCGGTGGCTGCGGCGGGTAGGTCATGACTGGTGCCCCCTAGCGTTCCACTTCGAGTAGCGCCCGGCCGTCGGGGCCGGTACAGCGTCGCCCGATGCTAGCCACCGGGCCGGGTCCCCGCGCGGTTAGGGCGGGACTGGCCGGAATTGCCCGGATCCCGCGCGGGGGTTGGTCCTCTCGCGGGCGGGGTACTCCCGACGTGCTTGCTTCACCCAGGTCCGTGCGGACCCGCGACACACCGGCGCCACGGCACCGAAATGGCCGCTTGCGCTGCGGGAATGTCCGTGCTGGGGGCGGCAGGCAAACCGCGACGCGCCGATCTTGTGATCCGGAAAGGCCTTTTCTTGTCGGTGATCGCCGGTACCGTGGAATGAAAAGCACTCCGAGGAGGTGCCCGATGCATCATGACCTTCCCGGAGGTCGGCGCGAGGAGGCCGACCCTTCAGCAACATCCGGAGCTGGGACGACGGCGGACGAGCAGGCTCGGCAGATCCGTTTTCTCGAGGAAGAAGTGGCGCTGCTGCGCCGCAAACTGACGGACTCGCCACGGCAGAACCGAGTGCTCGAACAGCGGCTCGCCGAGGCCTCGGAAAGGGTGAGCCAGCTCACCGAGCGCAACACCAAACTGGTCGAAACCCTGCGCGAAGCGCGAGGACAGCTCCTCGCTCTCCGCGAGGAGGTCGACCGGCTGGCCCAGCCACCGTCCGGGTACGGCGTCTTCGTCGAGGCGTACGAGGACAACACGGTGGACGTCTTCACGGCCGGCCGGAAGATGCGGGTGTCGGTTTCGCCCGCGGTCGAGCTTTCGTCGCTGCGTCGCGGCCAGGCGCTGCGGCTCAACGAGGCACTCACCGTGGTCGAGGCCGGTGGCTTCGAACGCACCGGTGAGGTCTGCGCGTTGCGCGAGGTGCTCGCCGCCGACGTCGAGGGCGGCAGCCTTCGCGCGCTGGTGGTCGGGCACGCGGACGAGGAGCGGGTGGTCCTGCTCTCCGATCTGCTGGCCGAGCAGCCGCTCAAGCCGGGCGACTCGCTGCTGGTCGACTCCAAGGCCGGCTACGCGTACGAGCGCGTGCCGAAGGCGGAGGTCGAAGACCTGGTGCTGGAGGAGGTGCCCGACGTCCGCTACGAGGACATCGGTGGCCTCACCCGGCAGATCGAGCAGATCAGGGACGCGGTCGAGCTGCCGTTCCTGCACGCCGACCTGTACCAGGAGTACCAGCTGCGGCCGCCCAAGGGTGTCCTGCTCTACGGCCCGCCGGGCTGCGGCAAGACGCTCATCGCCAAGGCGGTGGCGAACTCGCTGGCCAAGAAGGTGGCGGCGGCGCGGGGCGACAACGAGGACGGGAAGTCCTACTTCCTGAACATCAAGGGTCCCGAGCTGCTCAACAAGTTCGTCGGGGAGACCGAGCGGCACATCCGCCTGATCTTCCAGCGGGCGCGGGAGAAGGCCTCCGAAGGCACCCCGGTGATCGTGTTCTTCGACGAGATGGACTCGATCTTCCGGACCCGTGGGTCGGGCGTGTCGTCCGACGTCGAGACCACGATCGTGCCGCAGCTGCTGTCGGAGATCGACGGTGTCGAAGGCCTGGAGAACGTCATCGTCATCGGCGCCTCCAACCGCGAGGACATGATCGACCCGGCGATCCTGCGGCCGGGCCGGCTCGACGTCAAGATCAAGATCGAGCGTCCGGACGCCGAAGGCGCGAAGGACATCTTCTCCAAGTACCTGGCCGAAGGCCTGCCGATCCACGCCGACGACCTCGCCGAGTTCGGCGGGGACCCGAAGGCGACGTTCGACGCGATGATCCAGCACACCGTCGAGCGGATGTACGAGGAGAGCGACGAGAACCGGTTCCTCGAGGTGACCTACGCCAACGGGGACAAGGAAGTCCTGTACTTCCGCGACTTCAACTCGGGCGCGATGATCCAGAACATCGTGGACCGGGCGAAGAAGTCGGCGATCAAGTCGGTGCTGGAGACCAAGCAGCCCGGTCTCCGCGTGCAGCACCTGCTCGACGCGATCGTCGACGAGTTCGCGGAGAACGAGGACCTGCCCAACACCACCAACCCGGACGACTGGGCCCGGATCTCCGGCAAGAAGGGCGAGCGGATCGTCTACATCCGCACGCTCGTCACCGGCAAGAACCAGGACTCGGGGCGGGCGATCGACACCGCCACGAACACCGGTCAGTACCTGTAGTCCGAACGCGCGATGGGGCGGTCACTTCGGTGGCCGCCCCATCGGCGTCTCTAGCTGCGGACGAGTTCGGGCTCGCTCCTGCGCAGCCGCAACCTGCCGTGGGCGGCGAGGATCCCCGCCACCACGAGCAGCGCCCCGGCCGGCTGGTTACAGCTCACCGGTTCCCCCAGCACGAGCACCCCGAGCAACACTCCGACCACCGGCGTCAGGTACGTCACCGCGGAGGCGTTGGCCGCGCCCCAGGCGGCGATGATGCGGGTGTTCCAGGCGTACGCGATGCCCGTGCCGAAGACGCCGAGCGCGATCATGCTCGCCACCACCGGCAGGCTCGGCCGCACCGGCGTGGCCGCGATCGCCGGGGCCAGCAGGCCCAGGATCACCGTCGCCGACGCCGTCTGCCCGAACGCGACGACCACCGGATCCGTCCCACGAGGTGAGACGAACCGGCGCAGGTACACGAAACACGCGCCGTAGCACGTCGTCGCGCCGAGGCAGGCGAGCTGGGCCGTCAGCTGGTGCGAGACGTCGATGCCGTGCCACACCCCGACGATCGTGAGCACGCCGGCGAACCCGAGCAGCAGACCGAGCACGCGGGGCGGGGTGAACCGCTCCTCGGGCAGCGCCGCGGCCGCCAGCAGCATCGTGACCAGCGGCGTCGTCGCGTTGAAGATGCTCGCCAAACCGGACGAAATGTACTGCTCCGCCCACGAAAACAGCAGGAAGGGGACGACGCACAGCAACACCGACACGACCGCGAGGTGCCCCCACAGCACGGGATCGCGGGGAAGTGCCCGCCGGCGCACCGCCAGGATGACACCCAGCGCCAGCGCGCCCAGCGCCACCCGTCCCAGGGCGACCTGGGCGGGGGAGAGCCCGTCCAGACCGACCTTGATGAACAGGAAACTCGCACCCCACACGATCGCCAGCAGCGCGAACCGCACCGTGACCCCGAAATCCGTCCGTCGCATGGCCGCAGTCAAACGGCCGGACCGGCCGCGAAGCCAGTGGTTTTCCGACGCTGCGTTGTGTATAACGACCTATACCGCCCCTGTGGATGGTCCGAGACGGAAATTGGTTGGGCTCGGAAAGGCATCACACGTGATCAGAGGGGCATCACACGTGATCGAGGAGGCATCACGCTGATGCCCGCCTGATCACGTGTGATGCCCGTCCAATCACGCTTGATGCCCCTTCGGTCACGGGTGATGCCCCGCGGATCACGGAGGGAGGTGTGGCTCCCGTGTCGGAGCGACGGCGGGGCGGGCGCCCCCGACGAGCTCGACGACTACATCGAGGCCCACGTCCACGGCCCGCTGCGGCTGCCGGACGACGTCGCGGCGCTGGTGCTCGACCCGTCCTTCCGCGGCACCGACGTCGAAGCGGCGGCCGCGGAGTTCCGGTTCCCGACCTGCTGGCACCACGGATTCCGGCTCTCGGTGGCCGAACTCGCCGCGCACGCGGACTACTGATGACGGGTGGCTGGACGCCCGCGTCATCGGCGACGCCGTTCGCGCCGGACGGCACGACCCCCAGGTGCTCAAGCGCGTGTGGCACCGCACCGCGCGATTCGGGTCACGCGGGTAGCAGCGCTTCGGTCAGCCGGCGCCAGTGCGGCATGGCGGACGTCCCGGGCGCGACGCCGATGACCTGGACGCCCACGTGGTCCGCGCCGGCGTCGACGTGCCCTCGGAGCTTGCCGGTGACCGTCTCGAGGTCGCCCCAGAACACGAGGTCGTCGACGAGCCGGTCGCTGCCGCGGCCGCCGTCGATGTCCGCTTCGGTGTAGCCGAGCCGGAGGAACTTCGCGATGTTGTACTTCGTGGTGAGGTACGGGTGCAGGTGCTCGCGGGCGACCTCGCGGGCCTTGGCCGCGTCGGTTTCGAAGAGCACCGCGTGCTCGACGCCGAGGAGCGGCGCCGCCCCGAGGATCTCGCGCGCCTGGGCCGTGTGCTCCGGGGTCACGTGGTAGGTGTGCGCACCCGCCGAGCGGTCCCGGGCCAGCTCCAGCATCTTCGGGCCGTATGCCGCGAGGATCCGGCGCATCGGCGCGCGCGGGGCGGGGTTGGTCTTCGATTCGACGTCCAGGGCGTCGAGGTAGTCGTTCATCGCCTGAAGCGGCTTCGCGCCCGGCTTTCCGGCGCCGAAGCCGAGGCCCAGCAGGTGGCGGTTCGGGTAGGCGTCCGCCAGCAGCAGGGCCGCGCCGCGGGTCCACTGGGGCTCGCGGGACCAGATCTGCGCGATGCCGTTGACGACGGTCAGGCGTTCGGTGGCCGACAGCAGGAACCCGGCGTGCGTCAAGGCCTCGCGCCCCACGGTCTCCGGGATCCAGATCGCCGGCCAGCCGAGTTCTTCCAGCTCCTGCACCGAGTCCCGGATCAGGCCGGCCGGCTGGTCCTCGAAGTCGAACGTCCAGATGCCGTAGCGGCCGAGCCGCATGTTCTCGATCATACCCATGCATCGAAGTATCGCAGATTTCCGATATGAAGTGCCGTCAGGGTTGGCGGACAGGAAGAAGGGGAGGTCAGAGGGAGTGGCCGAGGACCGCGACGAACTCGGCGATCCGGGCTTCGTCGCGCTTGTAGTGCGTCCACTTGCCGACGCGCGTCGCCCGGACCAGCCCGGCTCGCTGCAGCGACGCCATGTAGGCCGACACGGTCGACTGCGCCAGCCCCAGCTTCTCCTGGATGTGACTCACGCACACGCCGACCTCGGCCGGGTCGGCGATCGCCCGCTCGACCGGGAAGTGCCGCTCCGGCTCCCGCAGCCACTGCAGCACCTGGAGCCGGACGGGGTTCGCGAGCGCCTTGAAGACGTCGAGCAGCAGCTCGACGTCGGCCTGGGATCCGGTGTGCGCAGTCATGGTGTCGCTCCCACTATATCGGCGTATAACGACCTATACTCACCGCCGTGACCGAAGAACCCCGGCCCCGCGCACCCATCACCGAAGCCGACGTCCTGGCCTGGCTGGAGACGACGGCGGCCGCCGTCGAAGCGGGGGAGGTGGGTGCCCAGGACCTCATCGACATGCTCGGCGAGCTGCGGCGCGCCTCCGCCGCCTGCGCCGACGCCTCGGACTGGCTGCTCCTCGCGGCCCGTGAAGGCGGTGCCAGCCTGCGTCAGATCGCCCCGGTCTTCGGCAAGGGCTACGTCCGGGCCCCGGCCGCGCGCCTCGAGAAGCTCCACCGCCAGGCCCAGACCGCGGGGCAGTGGCTGGCCATCCTCCGGCACAAGCAGACGGCATGAGCGTGGACCGCATCGCACTCGGCCTGGCCGCGCTGGGCCGTCCCGCGTACATCAACCTGGGCAGCGAAGGGGCGTTGCCGCCGGTGCGGGACGTCGCTTCGATGCGCGCGGCGACGTTCGCGGTGCTCGACGAGGCGTACGCCGCGGGGGTCCGGCACGTCGACGTCGCCCGCTCCTACGGGCGCTCGGAAGAGTTCCTGGCCGGTTGGCTCGCCGAGCGGGGACACGACGATGTCGAGATCTCCAGCAAGTGGGGCTACGCCTACGTCGGGGAGTGGCGGCTCGACGCCGAAGTGCACGAGGTGAAGGAGCACTCGGCGGCCCGGTTCGCCGCGCAGTGGCCGGAAACCCTGGCGCTGCTGGGGGATCGGGTCGGGCTCTACCAGGTGCATTCGCTCACTGTGGACAGTCCCTTGTTGACCGACGAGCCGTTGCTCGAAGCGCTGGCGGAGCTGTCCGCGAACGGGGTCGCGGTCGGGTTTTCGACGTCCGGGCCCGCCCAGGCGGCCGCGATCGAGCGGGCGTTCGCGCTGGAGGTGGCGGGACGGCCGGTGTTCTCGGCGGTGCAGTCGACGTGGAACCTGCTGGAGCCGTCGGCGGGGACGGCCCTGGCCGCGGCGCACGCGGCCGGGAAGCGCGTGCTGGTCAAGGAAACCCTGGCCAACGGCAGGCTGGTGGTCGAAGCGCCGGCCGCCGTGCGCGAGATCGCGGCCGCCCACGGAACCGGGCCGGACGCGGTCGCGGTGGCCGCGGTGCTGGCCAACGGCTGGGCGGACCGGGCGGTCATCGGCCCGGCGAGCCCTGCGCAGCTGGCGGCGAACCTGCGGGCCACCTCGCTTTCCTTGAGCGCGACGGAGGTCGCCGGCCTCGCCGGCGTGGCCGAGAAGCCGGAGGAGTACTGGCGGCACAGGTCCTCCTTGCGGTGGGACTGAGGCGCTGCACTACTCTGCGCAGGCACTAAAACCGGATGACAGGAGTCGAGGTGCGTCATCGGCAGGCGATCGCGTTGGCCGCGGTCGCGTTGGTCGGCCTCACGGGCTGCGACGGACCCGACCCGAACAACCTGGAGACGTACTACGACGATCCGGTGACCACGTCGGCGCCGGTGCCGGTGCCCGCGGAACCGCGGGTGAGCCAGGCCCAGGCGGCGCCGGAGAAACCGGCGGTCCCCGATCTCGGGCCGCTCGCGGGGCAGGCGCTGCTGACCGATGCCGATGTCGCGGAAGAAGGCGTGCAGCCGGGTTCCGGCGAGGCCGCGGGGTGTCTGGCGGACGGGCCGTCGGTGGGCAGCCGGACCGCGACCTGGCGCTATCCCGGCGGGTCGCTGCTGAGCCACCGCGTCCTCGCGTTCCCGGACCGGTCGGCCGCCCAGGCCGTCGCGGAGAACGAGTGCGCGGGCAAGACGGTGAGCGTCCCCGTCCAGCCCGGGGTCGAGCTGCAGCACGCCTGGTGCGACGGCAAGACCTGCACGGTGATGCTGGCCAAGGGTTCGCTGGTGTCCGAGCTGACGGTCTCGGCGAGCACCGAGGCCCGTGCGGTGGACGCGGCGAAGCGGCTGCTGCCCGCGATGACGGCGAAGCTGACCGCTCAGCCGTAGCGGTGGAACCATTCCCGGACGCCTTCGCGGCCGTCGGGGATGAAGGGCAGCTCCGGGGCCGGGTCGTCGATCCAGACCCGGAGTTCGTCCAGGGTGATCCAGCGGCCTTCGACGACCTCTTCGGCCTGGTGGCGGATCGGGCCGTCCCACCGGACCTCGAAGGCGAAGTTGTGGCAGCGGGTGCGGCCGTCGTCGTAGACCTTGGTGAACAGGGGCACCGGTTCCACTCCCTGGACGCCGAGTTCTTCGGCGAGTTCGCGGCGGGCGCACTCGGCCGGGGTCTCGCCCGCGGCCACCACCCCGCCGGCCCAGCAGTCCCAGGTGGAGGGGAACACGTCCTTACCGGGGGTGCGCAGGTGCACGTAAACCGCGTTTCCGTCACCCGAACGGACCAGGACGACGCCGGCGGCGTGCCACAGCGCGTCGGCGCGGACCCGGGCGCGCGTGGTCGTGCCGACCACCGCGCCGGCCTGGTCATAGAGGGCAACGAGTTCGTCACTGCCTGGCATGGGTGCATCGTTCCACTAGGACGACCCCGTAGGGTGGGGACATGCGGCGGATCATGGGAACCGAAGTCGAGTACGGCATCTCCGTGCCGGGCGACGCGACGGCGAACCCGGTACTCACCTCGACCCAGGTCGTGCTGGCCTACGCGGCGGCGGCGGACATCCCGCGTGCCCGGCGGGCGCGGTGGGACTACGAGGTGGAGAGCCCGCTGCGGGACGCGCGCGGGTTCGACCTGACCGGCCCGAGCGGCCCGGGGCACGACCCGGACGTCGAGGACCTCGGCGCGGCGAACGTCATCCTGACCAACGGGGCGCGGCTCTACGTCGACCACGCGCACCCGGAGTACTCGGCGCCCGAGGTGACGAACGCGCGTGACGCGGTCATCTGGGACAAGGCGGGCGAGCGGGTGATGGAGGAGGCGGCGATGAAGGCCGCTTCCGTGCCGGGCCAGCCGCAGCTGCAGCTGTACAAGAACAACGTCGACGGCAAGGGTGCGAGCTACGGCACGCACGAGAACTACCTGATGGCCCGGTCGACCCCGTTCACGGCGGTGATCGCTGGGCTGACGCCGTTCTTCGTCTCGCGGCAGGTCGTGACCGGCTCGGGCCGGGTCGGGATCGGCCAGCAGAGTGAAGAGGCCGGGTTCCAGCTCTCCCAGCGTGCGGACTACATCGAGGTCGAGGTCGGCCTGGAGACGACGCTCAAGCGCGGGATCATCAACACCCGCGACGAGCCGCACGCGGACGCGGACAAGTACCGGCGGCTGCACGTCATCATCGGTGACGCGAACATGTCGGAGTACTCGACGTACCTGAAGGTCGGGACGACGGCGCTGGTGCTGGACCTGATCGAGTCGGGCATCCGGTTCGACGACCTGAAGCTGGATGAACCGGTCAAGGCGGTGCACCAGATCAGCCACGACCCGACGCTGAAGAAGCAGGTCGCGCTGGCCAACGGGAAGAAGTACACCGGGCTGGACCTGCAGTTCGCCTACCACGAGATCGCTTCGCAGAACCTGGAGCGCACGGGCGCGGACCAGGCGTCGAAGGAGGTCCTGCGGGTCTGGGGCGAGGTGCTGGACGCCCTGGCGCGCGACCCGCAGGAGTGCGCGGACCGGCTGGACTGGCCGGCGAAGCTGCGGCTGCTGGAGGGCTACCGGCAGCGGGACAACCTGGCGTGGGGCGCGCCGCGGCTGCGGCTGGTGGACCTGCAGTATTCGGACGTGCGGCTGGCGAAGGGCCTGTACAACCGGCTCGTCACCCGCGGGTCGATGAAGCGCCTGGTCTCGGAGGAGGAGGTGCTGGCCGCGGTGACGACGCCGCCGTCGGACACCCGTGCCTACTTCCGCGGCCGGGCGCTGGAGAAGTACGCGACGTCGATCGCGGCGGCTTCGTGGGATTCGGTCATCTTCGACGTGGGCAAGGAGTCGTTGGTGCGGATCCCGACCCTGGAGCCGCTGCGGGGGACGAAGGCGCACGTCGGCAAGTTGCTGGACAACGCGGCGACGGCGGAGGAGCTCGTGGAGGCGCTCACCGGTTCGGACTAGGCGGGACGCACCAGCGATCGCGGCGTGACCCCGAATGTCGGGGCCGCTGGGTAGGCTAGGAAACATCAGCCACACCGGGAGGCGAGATGGCCCAGGAAAAGATCGAAAAGCACGGCGGTGGTGACTCCGACGAGGAGTTCGACGACACCGGCGCGGCGGGTCAGGAGCGGCGCGAGAAGCTCGGCGAGGACGTGGACACGATCCTCGACGAGATCGACGACGTGCTCGAGGAGAACGCCGAGGACTTCGTCCGGGCCTATGTGCAGAAGGGCGGCGAGTAGCCGCTCGGAGGGCGCCGCGCCCTTGCCGACCGTTCAGCCGGCGGCCGGGTTCCGCGTGACGGGTTTCCGCACGCGGGGCTCCGGCCCGCACAGATGGGATTTTTGAGCACGTATGGACAACACCAGGGGCATCTCGGGTCCCGCGCTGCCGGCCCCGTACTTCTCGTCGGCGACGTCGTCGTTTTCGGACTTCTTGCGGGTGCAGGCGCCGGAGCTGCTTCCGGAGCGGCGGGTGGCGGGCGGTGCGGCCGAGCTGGGCGTGCCGCACGGCACGACGATCGTGGCCTGCACCTTCGCCGGCGGTGTGCTGATCGCGGGTGACCGGCGGGCGACGTCGGGGAACCTGATCGCGAGCCGCGACATCGAGAAGGTGCACGTCACCGACGAGTATTCGGCGGTCGGCATCGCGGGCACGGCGGGGCTGGCCGTGGAGATGGTGCGGCTGTACGCGGTCGAACTGGCGCACTACGAGAAGATCGAGGGCGTTTCGCTGTCGCTGGACGGCAAGACGAACAAGCTGGCCGGCATGGTCAAGGCGAACCTCGAGATGGCGATGGCCGGGCTGGCGGCGATCCCGTTGTTCGTGGGCTACGACCTGGAGGCCGAGGACGCCAAGCACGCGGGCCGGATCGTCTCGTACGACGCCGCGGGCGGCCGCTACGAGGAGAACGGCGGCTACGCGGGCATCGGCTCGGGTTCGCTGTTCGCGAAATCGGCGTTGAAGAAGCTGCACGACCCGGACGCGGACGTCGAAGGTGCGGTCCGCGTCGCGGTGGAGGCTCTGTACGACGCGGCGGACGACGACACGGCATCGGGCGGCCCGGACCTGGTGCGGCGGATCTTCCCGAGCGTCGTGACGATCACGGCCGAGCACGGCGCCGTCCAGCTGCCGGAGTCCGAGACCGCGGCGGTGGCCGAAGCGGTGGTGGCCGGCCGGATCGAGCGCCAGCAGCGCCGGCTGCCCTGACGCGGGGCTTGAACCAGTGAACGTTGGAACACCGAAAGACCTGGAGCGCACACCGTGACGATGCCGTTGTATGCCTCTCCCGAGCAGCTGATGCGGGAGCGTTCCGAGCTGGCGCGCAAGGGCATCGCGCGCGGCCGGAGCGTGGTGGTGCTGAAGTACTCGGGCGGCGTGCTGTTCGTGGCGGAGAACCCGTCGGCGACGCTGCACAAGGTTTCCGAGATCTACGACCGGATCGGCTTCGCGGCGGTCGGCCGCTACAGCGAGTTCGAGAATTTGAGGGTGGCGGGCATCCGCCACGCGGACCTCAAGGGCTACCAGTACGACCGCCGCGACGTGAGCGCCCGCGCGCTGGCCAACGCCTACGCGGCGACGCTGGGCAGCATCTTCACCGAGCAGCTGAAGCCGTTCGAGGTCGAGATCTGCGTGGCGGAGGTAGGAGCAAGCTCGGCGGAAGACCAGCTGTACCGCCTGACCTACGACGGTTCGATCTTCGACGAGCCCCAGTACGTGGTGATGGGCGGCCAGACGGACAAGATCTCCACAAAGCTGAAGGAAACCTTCGAGGACGGCCTGGACCTCCAGGCGGCCCTGGGCGTGGCGGTGGCGGCCCTGCGGACGCCCACCCAGCCGGCCTCGGGTTCGTCGGCGGGCTCGTCCTCATCGTCGGCGAACGCATCGGCGAACGGCAACGGCGAGGCGGACCCGATCAAGCTGGAGGTGGCGGTCCTGGACCGCGACCGCCCCCGCCGCATGTTCCGCCGCCTGACGGGCGCAGCCCTCGACACGCTCCTGCCGGTCCCGGACCCCCAGGGCGAAGAGCCGGAGACCAAACCCGAAGGCGAGTGAAAGCTGAGCAAAAGCGGGGCGTGGCCAGGCGGGCCACGCCCGCTTTTGTTGTGCCGGCACGTGTGCACGCCACAGTCGCCCTCGGCGCCGGCTTACGCAGCGAGCGGCGGAGCGGGGGAGACACAGACGGGGAGATCCCGGCAGGGCTGACTCCGGCAGGTCAAACCCCACCCACTCAGGAAGCCGCAGCCGAAGTCCGAAACGTCTGATCGGCAAACGCCAGCAGATAAGGCAACGTAGCTCGAGCGGTATGCCAAGTGTGGTTGAACCCCCGCTCGGCATGAACCACAGCCTCCTGCCCCCGAGCATGAAGCACATCGGCAATCCGCCGAGCCGTCACCACATCCGTAGGCGCCCCGGTACCGACGGCCAGCATCACCGAGACCGGCGCAGAGAACTGCATCGTCGGCAGATACCGCCGAGGCGTGTTGGCAGCGATGGCGGCCCGATCGCCACCAAGAATCCCCACAGAGTCGTTGAGGTCGTCATAGGGCAGGGCGATCACCAGAGTGGCGAACTCGTCGACGTGATGCAGCCCGATGTTGAGCGCTCCGAACCCACCACCGGACATCCCGCCCAGCGCCCGATGGGTGCGATCGGCCAAGGTCCGGTATCGCTGGTCGATCCCCGGAACCACGGTCCCGGCCAGGTAACTCTCCAGCTGCGGCCCACCGGGCACGTTCAGGCACTCCCAGTCCGTACTGGGATTGCCGGCGGTCATGTCGACGCTCACGACGATCATCGGAGCGATGACATTGGCCTGCTGCAGCGCCTGCAGCGTGCCGGGAGCATCCCCGGAGGTGAGCCAGTCCCGGGGCCCGCCGAAGGGGTACCCGTGGATGAGGTAGACGACCGGGTACCGGCGGTTCCGGTCGGTGTCGTACCCGGGCGGGAGGATGACGTAGTTGCTGCCGGACGGAATGCCGTGGGCGGGATCCGGGAGGTTGACGACGTCGATCCGCTGCCCGGCGGCCGTAGCGCCCGCGCCTGGCCGCGGCGCGGACGACGACGAGGAGTCCGAAGACGAAGACGGCTCGGGGGCCTCGCTGCCGTCGTCGAGGAGGCGGCCGGCGAAGTTGACGACGCCGGGGCCGCGCTGGAGGAGCCGGGCCAGGTCGTCGGAGGTGCGGACGTAGCCGACGTAGCTGTTGACCGCGGTCACCGCCGCGACCAGCAGGAGCACGCCGAATGCCGTGAAGCCCCAGCGCCGGACGCGACGGCGGTACCAGAGCGCGACCACGACGGCGAGAACGGCGACGGCGGCCGAGGCGAAGCCGAGCCAGATCAGCGGCGATTCCAGGGGGCCCAGGTCGCGGGCGCGCGCGGTGACGTCACCCGGCAGCACCGGGTCGCTCGCGGCCCGGTGGATGACGCTCGCCAGGCCGTGCCCGTCCATCGAATCCCCGCTCGTCCCCTGGCCGCGGGCAGACGTGCCCGCGACTCGATCGCGAAGCTAGCGAGGAGTGGCTGTGGGTTCGTTGAGAGAAGGTAAAGCAACCTTTACAGCCGGTAGATCGTGAGGGCGCTGGGGCGGGACCGGAAGCGGAACCGGTTGCCGAGCGGGCCGACCTCGCCGTCGGTGGCGACGCGGCGGTTGCCGTCGAGCAGCTCGACGTCCAGCTCGGGCAGGTCGAGCTCCTGGTAGACGTGGCTGGCGGCGAGGCTGCGGGTGATCATCGCGATCAGGAACCGGGCGCGCGAGTACGGCAGGTCGGCCCGCAGGTAGCGGATGTCGAGCAAGCCGGTGTCCAGCGCGGGCCGGCGGCTCGGGGCGAACCCCTTCGGCGCGTACGTGCCGTTGCCGACGAACAGCAGCCAGACCTGCGTCCGCTTGCCGTTGAGCCGGACGGTCAGCGGCTTGGCGTTCCGCAGCGTCCTGGCCAGCGCGATCGCGGCCGACGGCCACTTCGGGTGCTTTTCCTGCAGCTTCTCGCGCAGCCGGACCATCTCCGGGTAGCCGCCCAGGCTGGCGGTGTTGACGAACCAGCGGTGCGCCTCGCCGCCGGCACCGTCGATCTCGACCTCGCCCAGGTCGATCCCCACGGCGTTGCCGACTTCGGTCGCCGCGTCGGCGTCGGGCATGGAGCGGACGCCGACGTCGCGGGCGAAGTGGTTGAGCGTGCCCGCCGGGATCAGGGCGAGCGGCAGGTCGTGTTCGGCGGCGATGGAGGCCACCGCGGCGACGGTGCCGTCCCCGCCCGCGACGCCCAGGGCGCGAACCGTGCCGCGGGCGTCGATCTCGGCTTCGAGCTGGGCGCGGAGATCCTGCTTCGGGTCCGGGTAGATCAGCGCTGCCTTGGGCCAGGCGAAGAGGACGTCGTCGGTCGGGTCGTGGGTCGCCACGCCGGAGCTGGGGTTGACGACGACGAGCATGTCCTCGCCGTCGACCATCTCGGGGGCGTCCGCGTCGTGGGCCGTGCGGCCCGGGACGTCGTCGTGCAGCGGCCACCAGTGCCGGGTGGCCAGGCCGACGCCGACCCCGATGCCCAGCCCGACGCCGACGTCGGAGGGCCAGTGCACGCCGGTGTGGACGCGGGAGTAGGCGACCGCCAGCGCCAGCGGGGCGACGGCGAGCCCGGCCCGCGGCGACTCCATCGCCACCGCCGTGGCGAAGGCCGCCGCGGAGGCGGAGTGCCCGGAGGGGAACGACGAGGACGTGGGCCGTTTCCGCAGGCGGCGGTGCATCGGCACCTCCTCCTCCGCCGGGCGGCGGCGGGGAAACAGCGGCTTGCCGAGCAGGTTCGCCGCGGCGCTGGCCCCGGCGATCGCGACCACCCCGCGCAGCGCGGCGCGGCGGGTCTCGCCCTTGCGGGTGGCCAGCAGCGCGGCGACCCCCCACCACAGCCGGGACTTGTTGGCCGACCTGGACAGCGTCATCAGCGCGTCGTCGGCCCTCGACGCCGGCAGGGACGCGCTGCGCCGCATCAGGGCGCGGTCGGTCCGGCCGACCCGCCGGAAGGCCCGGATGAGCTGGTGTGACAAGAGGTCCGCCTTCCGCGTGCCGTCAAGAGCCGTGCTCCAATCGTGCCGTATTCAGGGTGAATTCACCGTCTGTGGCGTACTGGGGGCGTGTCGACGCCCGAACGGCGCACCGTCGGAGGGGGTCCAGCGCCTACTCTGGTGGAATGCAGCGGCGGATCTTTGGCATCGAGACCGAGTTCGGGGTCACGTGCACCTTCCACGGACAGCGCAGGCTCTCGCCCGACGAGGTGGCGCGGTACCTGTTCAGGCGGGTCGTGTCGTGGGGACGCTCCTCCAACGTGTTCCTGTCGAACGGCTCGCGGCTCTACCTCGACGTCGGCTCGCACCCCGAGTACGCGACGGCCGAGTGTGACGACCTGGTCCAGCTCGTCACGCACGACAAGGCCGGTGAGCGGATCCTCGAGGACCTGCTGGTCGACGCGGAGCGGCGGCTCGCCGACGAAGGCATCGGCGGCGACATCTTCCTGTTCAAGAACAACACCGACTCGGCGGGCAACTCCTACGGCTGTCACGAGAACTACCTGGTGACGCGCGCGGGCGAGTTCTCCCGGATCGCGGACGTGCTGCTCCCGTTCCTGGTGACCCGCCAGCTCATCTGCGGCGCCGGCAAGGTGCTGCAGACCCCGCGGGGTGCGGTCTACTGCCTCTCCCAGCGTGCCGAGCACATCTGGGAGGGCGTCTCCAGCGCGACCACCCGCTCGCGGCCGATCATCAACACCCGCGACGAGCCGCACGCCGACGCCGAACGCTACCGGCGCCTGCACGTCATCGTGGGCGACTCGAACATGGCCGAGCCGACGACCATGCTCAAGGTCGGCTCGGCGAACCTGGTGCTGGAGATGATCGAGGCCGGCGTCCAGTTCCGCGACTTCACCCTCGACAACCCGATCCGGGCGATCCGCGAGATCAGCCACGACCTCACCGGCCGCCGCCAGGTGCGGCTGGCCGGCGGGCGCGAGGCCTCGGCGCTGGACATCCAGCGCGAGTACTACGCCCGCGCGGTCCAGCACATCAAGGACAACGGCACGACCGCGGCGAACGAGCGCGTCGTCGAGCTGTGGGGCCGGGCCCTGGACGCGGTCGAACAGCAGGACTTCGGCAAGATCGACACCGAGATCGACTGGGCGATCAAGCACCGGCTGGTCGAGCGCTACCGGCACAAGCACGACCTGGACCTGTCCAGCCCGCGCATCGCCCAGCTCGACCTGGCCTACCACGACATCCGCCGGGGCCGGGGGATCTTCGACCTGCTCCAGCGCAAGGGCCTGGTCCGCCGGGTCACCGACGACGGCGAGATCGAGGCCGCCAAGGACACCCCGCCCCAGACGACCCGGGCGAAGCTGCGCGGCGACTTCATCGCCGCCGCCCAGGCCGCCGGCCGGGACTTCACCGTCGACTGGGTGCACCTGAAGCTCAACGACCAGGCCCAGCGGACAGTCCTGTGCAAGGACCCGTTCCGCTCGGTCGACGAGCGGGTGGAACGCCTGATCAGCTCGCTCTAGCCCGGATCGCCGCGGGGGACGTCCACTCCGGACGTCCCCCGCGGCGTTCCCGACGAAAGTCGCGCGGCGGGTGCGGCAGGATCGCGGCATGCGTGTCGTGCTGCTCGTGCTCGCCCTGCTGGTTTCGATCGCGGCTCCGGCGTCGGCGGGGGAGCACCCGCCGAAGTGGGAGCTCAAGCCGACCGGGGTCACGGCCCAGTTCCGCGGCCTGTCCGCCGTCAGCGCCCGGGTGGCGTGGGTCAGCGGCACGCAGGGCACGGTCCTGCGCACCACCGACGGCGGGGCCACCTGGAAGTCCGTCGGGCCGCCCGGGACCGAGACGCTCCAGTTCCGCGACGTCGAGGCCTTCGACGCCGACCACGCGGTGATCCTCTCGATCGGGCCCGGCACCGACTCCCGCGTCTACCGGACCGACGACGGTGGCGCGCACTGGCGCCAGACCTTCCAGAACACCGACGCGGCGGCGTTCTACGACTGCCTCGCCTTCTTCGACCCGTGGCGCGGCCTGGCGATGAGCGACCCCGTCGACGGCCGGTTCCGCGTCCAGGCCACCTTCGACGGCGGCCGCAGCTGGCGCCCGGTGCCCGACAGCGGCTTCCCGCCGGCCCTGCCCGGCGAGGCCGGGTTCGCGGCCAGCGGTCAGTGCATCACCACGGCCGGGCCCTTCGACGCCTGGCTCGCGACGGGTGGCGGCGCAACCGCCCGGGTCCTGCACTCCCGCGACGGCGGACGGCACTGGACGGCGTCGGACACGCCGCTGCCCAGCAGCCCCTCGGCGGGCGTGTTCGCGCTCGCCTTCCGCTCGCCGTCGCAGGGGATCGCGATCGGCGGCGACTTCGCGAACCCGACGGCGCCCGGCCCGGCCGTCGCGCTCACCCGGGACCGCGGCCGCACCTGGACCACGCCCGGCCAGTACCCCGCCGGCTACCGCTCGGGCTTGGCCTGGCGCGGCGGGACGGTGCTGGCGGTCGGCCCGGGCGGCAGCGACGCCAGCCCGGACGGCGGACGGCACTGGACGTCGTTCGACACCGGCAGCTTCGACAGCGTCGACTGCGCCGGATCCGCCTGCTGGGCCAGCGGCGCGCAGGGCCGCGTCGCCCGGCTTCGCTAGAGCACCTGGCCGGTCGGGCGGACCAGGATCTCGTTGACGTCCACCGAGGGCGGCTGCTGCAGGGCGTAGAGCACCGCGCGGGCGACGTCGTCCGGCTGCAGGTTGGGCTTCTTGCGCTGTGCTTCGCTGAGGATGTCGGTGTCGGTCATGCCGGGGTTGATCAGCGTGACCCGCACGCCGGTGCCGACGGCCTCCTCGCGGATCGCGCCGGCCATCCCGGTGACGGCCCACTTGGTCACCGAGTACATGCTGGCGTTGCGGATGTACCGGCCGGCGACGGAGCCGGTGATCAGCAGGTGTCCGGTGGTTTTCTTCAGCTCGGGCAGGGCGGCGCGGGCGGTGTAGGCGGCGCCGAGGACGTTCGTGCGGACCATGGGCTCCCACGCGCGCGGGTCGGGATCGTCGTCGCCGAAGAACGAGGTCCCGACCCCGATCCCGGCGTTGGCGAAGGCGGCGTCGAGCCGCCCGAACTTTTCGACGGTCTCGGCGACGGCGGCGGAGATGCCCGGCCAGTCGCCGACGTCGGCCCCGAGCGCGAGCGCCCGGTCCGCACCGAGCTCGGCGGCGAGCGGGGCGACGGATTCGAGCTTGCGGGCGACGAGAGCGACCTTGAACCCGGCAGCCGCGGCGAGCCGTGCGGTCGCGGCGCCGAGGCCGCGGGAGGCGCCGGTGACGAGGAGAACGCGATCATCCATGCGTTCCAGGCTAGGGAGTCAGGACGAGCCTGCCGCGGAGGCCGCCCGCGGCCAGCCGTTCGTGCGCCGTGGCGGCTTCGGCCAGGGGCAGGACTCCGGCGACTCGCAGGGGGAGGGTGCCGTTCTCCGCCAGGCGGGCCAGCTCGGCCAGGCGGTCGCCGTCGGCGCGGATCCAGACGGTGCGGACGCGGATCCCGCGCAGGGGGATCGGGGCGGCGCCCGCGGCGAAGGCCACGAACTCGCCGCCGCCGCGGACCGCGTCGAGTGCGTCCAAGCCGAGGAGCGCGGTGTCGAGTACGGCGTCCACCCCGCCCGGGACCCCCGCGCGGACCCGGTCGCCCAGCGCCGGGCCGCGCGGAACGAACTCGTCCGCGCCGAACGCCCTGACCTGCGCTTCGTCGGCTTCGGAAGCCACGGCGACGACCCGGAGCTTCCGCGCGTGCGCCAGCGCCACGGCGTATCCGCCGACCGCCCCGGCCGCGCCGGTGACCAGCACTGTCCCGGTGGTCTCCACCAGATCCAGGGCTTGGGCGGCGGTCAAGGCGTTCAGCGGCAGGGTGGCCGCTTCGGCGGGGGAGACGCCGGCCGGAGCGGACGCGACCGCCGAAGCGTCCAGCACGATCCGGTCGGAGTAGGCGCCGAGCGGGGTGGCGATCCGGTCGCGCAGGCCGATCACGGCGTCGCCGGCCCGGAAGCCGGTGTCCCCGGCATCGTCGATCTCGCCGGCGACGTCCCAGCCCAGGCCGAGCACCTCCCGCGGCGGAATCACCCCGGCCGAACTCAGCACCCCGCTCCGGGTCGCGAGATCCACCGGATTCACCGCGGCCGCCGCCACCCTGATCCGCACCTGCCCCGGGCCCGGCTCCGGCACCGGCACCTCGACGAACTCCAGCACCTCCGGCCCGCCGAACCGGCGGATCACCATCGCACGCATCCGTACCTCCTTCCCCGCGAACGTACGGGGAGCTACTCTCCATCGGGAAGTACGCACTTGCAGGTTCCCTGCTCACCAGGAGGTTCGCCCGGTGCCCACGCGCACGGCGGAACAGCGGCGGCACGCCGAAAAGGCCGCCTACGACGCCTATCTCGCCGCCTGTCCCACGCGGAAGCTGCTGGACGAGATCGCCGGCAAGTGGGTCAGCCTGATCCTCGTCGCGCTCGGTGACGGGCCGCAGCGCTACAGCGACCTTTCGCGGCGCATCGCCGGGGTCAGCCAGAAGATGCTCACCCAGACCCTGCGGGTGCTCGAACGGGACGGTCTGGTCCGCCGCGAGGTCACCCCGGCGGTGCCCGTCCGCGTCGACTATTCCCTTACGCCGCTTGGGGAATCGCTGCGTGCGCTGATGGCCGGGTTCAAGGCGTGGGCGGAGGTCAACTTCGCGGCCGTCGACGCCGCCCGCGCCGATTACGACGCGCGCACCCCGGACCTCACGATCGGGCCGGGCGGCGCGGGCTAGGCTCTACCGGGTGTCCACCGCACGCGCCGAACGGCTGGTCAATCTGGTGCTGGCCCTGTTGTCCACCCGGCAGTACCTCACTGCCGAGAAGATCCGCGGCATCGTGCCCGGATACGGCGACGCGGCCAGCGACGACGCCTACTTCCGCATGTTCGAGCGGGACAAGACCGAACTGCGCGAGCTCGGCATCCCCCTCGAGACCGGCCGCAACGGCGCGTTCGACGCGATCGAGGGCTACCGCATCGCCCGCCGCGACTACGAACTCGGCGAGATCGACCTCGCCCCCGACGAAGCCGCCGCCGTCGCGCTGGCCTCCCGGCTGTGGGACTCCCCGGAGCTGACCGGCCAGGCCCAGGGCGCGCTCGTCAAGCTGCGCGCCGCCGGCCTGGAGGTCGACGACCAGGCGCCCACCGTGGTCGAGCCGCGCGTGCGGGCCGAGCCGGCGTTCGGGCCGCTGCTGGCCGCGGTCCAGAACGGCCAGGCCGTGCGCTTCGAGTACCGCCGCAGCGGATCCCCGGAGCGGATCATGCGCACCCTCGAACCGTGGGGTGTGGTGTCGTGGCGGGCGCGCTGGTACGTCGTCGGGCACGACCGCGACCGCGGCGCCACCCGCTGCTTCCGGCTCTCCCGCGTCACCGGGCAGGTCCGCCCGGTCGGCAAACCCGGCGAGGTGCAGCGCCCCGAGGGCGTCAACCTGCTCAAGCTGGTCACCTCGACGGTCGACAGCGAACCGGCGCCGGTCACCGTCGCGCGGGTCTGGGTCGCCGACGGCCGCGCGGCCGGGGTCCGCCGCCGCGGCACCGTGGTCGGCCGGACCACCGTCGACGGCGAAGAGGGCGACCTCGTCGAGATCGGCCTGCTCTACCCGGAGTCGGCCGCCGACTGGATCAGCGCGCAGGGCCCGGACGTCGTCGTGCTCGAACCCGACGTGCTGGCCAAGAGCGTCCAGGACCGCCTCGAAGCCGTCGTCGCCCGGCAGGTGAGTGCCCGGTGAGCGGATCCACCGACCGGATGTCGAGGCTGCTCGCGCTCGTGCCGTACCTGCTGGCGCGCCCGGGTGTCCGCATCGACGACGCGGCGCAGGACTTCGACGTCTCGCCGAAGCAGCTGCGCAAGGACCTCGAGCTGCTGTGGATGTGCGGGCTGCCGGGCTACGGCCCCGGCGAGCTGATCGACCTGTCCTTCGAAGGCGACACGATCGTCGTCACCCACGACGCCGGGATGAGCCGCCCGCTGCGCCTCACCGGGGGCGAGGCGACCGCGCTGCTGGTGGCGCTGCGGGCGCTGGCCGAGACGCCGGGCGTGGTCGACGGCGACGCCGTCCGCCGCTCCATCGCCAAGATCGAGGCCGCCGCCGGGCAGGCCCAGCCGGCCGGCGTGGTCGTCGGCGGGGGAGTGCGCGAGGGCAAGAAGACCGCGCGGACCCGCGAGGAGGTCGCCCAGGCGCTGCAGGCCGGGCGGGCGCTGCGGATCCGCTACTACACCGCCTCGAAGGACCAGATCACCGAGCGCACGGTCGACCCGATGCGGCTGCTGATCGTCCAGGCGGTCGGCTACCTCGAAGCCTGGTGCCGCCGCGCCGAAGGCGTCCGGCTCTTCCGGCTGGACCGGATCGACGAGCTGGCGGTCCTCGACGAGCCGTCGCGGCCGCCCGCGCACGCCCACCCCACCGACATCTCCGAGGGCGTCTTCCGCGAACGTCCCGACCAGCGGGAGGCCGTCCTGGTCCTCGACCCGGACGCACGCTGGGTAGCCGAGTACTACCCGTGCGAGGAGCTCGACGAGCTCGACGGTGGCCGCCTGCGGATCCGGATGCGCTACGCCGACCAGTCGTGGATGGTGCGCCTCGTGCTGGGTTTGGGCGGGGAAGCGCTGGTGGAGAGCCCGGCGGACCTCGCGTCCGACGTCGGTCGCCGCGCCGCCGACGCCGTGGCCCGAGCCCGTCACCTTCCGTCAACCTGCGACCACTAGGCTGACGACGTGCCGTACCTGCCCGCCGCTGTGCTCATCGTGCTCGGCCTCGCCGTTTTCGTGGTCCTGGTGGTGCGGACCGTCAAGGTCTTGCGTGCCTTCCGGCAAACCACAAGCATGGTGGTGACGAACACCCAGGACCGGGCGGGGCTCGTGCGCGCCCGGGCGGCGGGGCTGCGCGTTGCGTTCGCGCAGCGCCGCCACAAAGCGGAAAACCAGTAACATCCCTACCAGACGCAGATAGGAGGCCACCATGCTGAACGGATTGCAGCCGTGGCATTTGATCATCTTGGTGCTCGTCGTCGTGCTGCTGTTCGGGGCCAAGAGGCTTCCCGACGCGGCCCGGTCCATCGGCAAGTCCATGAAGATCTTCAAGGCCGAGACCAAGGACCTCACCGGCGACAAGGCCGCGGCGCACGAAGACGCCGAGCCCGCCGACACGAAGCAGATCCCGGCCAAGCCCGCCACGCCCGCTTCGACCGACCAGCAGGTCGCCGACCTGCAGCGGCAGCTCGACGAGCTGAAGAAGCAGCAGGCCGCCGAGCAGCCGCAGAAGAACGTCAGCTGAGCGGCTAGCCACACCTGGTCCCCCGTCCACGGAGCGCGCCGAATCCCGGCGCGCTCCGGCGGACTCCGACGAGAACGGAACAACCCGTGGCGGAATCCGCCTCCGGAAACGGTGACAGCCGCCGGTCGAAGCGGCGCAAGCGCAGCCGTCGGGTCAATCCCGACGGAACGATGACGCTCATCGAGCACATCTACGAGTTCCGCCGCCGCCTCGGCTTCGCGCTGCTCGCGGTGGTGATCGGCGGGATCTTCGGGTTCATCTGGTTCGGCACCCACCTGGGTCCGATCCCGTCGCTCGGCGATCTCGTCAAGGACCCGTACTGCGCGATCCCGCCGGAACGGCGGCTCGACAGCGCCGAAGGCTGCCGGCTGCTGCAGACCGTGCCGTTCGAGGCGTTCATGACGCAGCTGAAGGTCGGCATCGCGGCCGGGGCCGTGCTGCTCTCGCCGGCCTGGCTGTACCAGCTCTGGGCGTTCATCGCGCCCGGCCTGTACAGCAAGGAACGCAAGTACGCGCTGACCTTCGTCGCCTTCGCCTCGGTGCTGTTCGCCGGCGGCGCCGTGCTCGCCTACATCCTCTTCCCGCACGCCCTGCAGCTGCTCATGGGCTTCGGGCAGGACGCGTTCGTCACCGCGCTGACCGCGGACAAGTACATCTCGTTCCTGCTGTCGCTGCTGATCATCTTCGGCATCAGCTTCGAGCTCCCGCTGCTGGTGGTGATGCTCAACCGCGTCGGCGTGGTCAAGTACGTGCAGCTGAAGAAGTGGCGACGCGGCATCGTGTTCGCGCTGTTCGTCTTCGCGGCGTTCGCCACCCCCGGCTCGGACCCGTTCTCCATGCTCGGCCTCGCCGGCGCGCTCACCGTGCTCTTCGAGATCGCCGTGCAGATGGCCCGCTTCCACGACCGCAAGCTGGAGAAGGCCCGCGGCGACGAGGGCTGGGACCAGCTCGCCGACGACGAAGCCGCGCCGTTCGACTACACGCCGAGCAAGATCGACGACGAGCCGCCCGCCCCGACCGCGTCCGGCGGCCGCTCGAGCACCGACGACGTCACGTAGTGGGGATCCACGCCGCGCTCGCCGTGCACCCGGCCTCGGGGCACGGCGCCGCCGCCCGGATCGCCGACACCGTCGCCGAGCGGCTGCGCACCGCCGTGGACCGGCTCGACGTCCTGGTCGCCAACTCCGTCGAGGAGTCCCGCGCGCTGATGCGGTCGTCCCACGCGGCCGGGCTGGACGTCCTCATCGTGCTCGGCGGCGACGGCGCGGCCCACCAGGGCGTCCAGTTCTGCGCGAACAACGACGTCGCCCTCGGTCTGGTCCCGGCGGGCACCGGCAACGACTTCGCCCGCGCCCTCGGCGTCCCCGGCGAGCCGCTCCCGGCGGTCGAGGCGCTGGTCGCCGCCCTGCGTTCGGGCGCCCGCCGCCGGATCGACCTCGGCCGCGTGGGGAACACGTGGTTCGCGACCGTGCTGTGCGCGGGGTTCGACGCGAGCGTCAACGAACGCGCCAACCGGATGCGCTGGCCGTCCGGGCCGCGCCGCTACGACGTCGCGATCCTGGCCGAGCTCGCGGCGTTCCGCTCCCGCCCGGTCGTCGTCGACACCGGCACCGAACGCCTCGAACTCGACGCGACCCTCGTCGCGATCGGCAACACCCGCTTCTACGGTGGCGGCGTCCCGATCTGCCCGACGGCCGACCCCGAGGACGGCGTCTTCGACGTCACGATCATCGGCCACGCCACCCGCCGCGGCCTCCTCCGCATGCTCCCGGGCCTGCGCACCGGCAACCACGTGACGCACCCGGCGGTCCGCACCCTGCGCGCCCGCTCGGTCACCCTGGCCGGCAACACCTGGCCCGCCTACGCCGACGGGGAACCCCAAGGCACCGTGCCGGTGACGGCCAGCTGCGTCCCCGGCGCGCTCACGGTGCTGGCCTAACGGTCGTAACCGCCCGCCCGCGCCACCAGCTGCCGGAAGTGCGCCGGGGTCAGCAGCCGTCCCCCGTCGGCGAAGTACACACCACCGCAACGGTGGCAGAACCAGCCCTGCTCCCACACCTGCTGCGCCGCCGGAACCCCACGTCGCTCGCGCCGGTGGGCTCGCACCCGCCGGACGTACAGCCAGACCACCACGCTCGCGGCGACGTACACGCACAACGCGGGCAACGAGATCACCGCGATCCCCAGCGCCCCACCCGGCGGCGGATCGTCCAGCGACGACAGCGGCAACGCCAGGAAACAGCTCCCGAC
>Ga0207678_10000219_pt1 | contig 51091 bp, 49 predicted proteins | sample KBSC63metaG_FD_184319 | JGI IMG/M metagenome (GOLD analysis project Ga0207678, IMG submission 184319) | Corn rhizosphere microbial communities from Kellogg Biological Station, Michigan, USA - KBS C6-3 metaG (SPAdes) (version 2) | ecosystem: Host-associated > Plants > Roots > Rhizosphere > Soil ... | reverse complement strand
CCGAAGCCGAATGCGCCAAGCTATACGAAGGTCTTTGCCGACAGCTTGATCGCCGAGGCCCGCAAGGATGACCGTATCGTCGCCATCACCGCGGCGATGCCTTCGGGTACGGGGCTTGACTACTTTGGCCAGGCATTTCCCGACCGGACATTCGACGTCGGCATAGCCGAGCAGCACGCCGTGACTTTCGCGGCAGGTCTCGCGACCGAAGGGTTTAAGCCGTTCGCGGCGATCTACTCGACTTTCCTGCAACGTGCCTACGATCAGGTCGTGCATGATGTTGCCATCCAACGGCTGCCCGTCCGCTTTGCGATCGATCGGGCGGGGCTGGTCGGCGCCGATGGTCCAACGCACGCCGGCGCCTTCGATCTTGCATACCTCGGCTGCCTGCCGGGTTTCGTCATTATGGCGGCGGCCGATGAAGCCGAACTCGTCCACATGGTCGCGACGCAGGCCCAGATCGACGATCGGCCGAGCGCGCTGCGATATCCGCGCGGCGAAGGCGTCGGCGTGGAGATGCCCGAGTTTGGCGTGCCGCTCGAAATCGGCAAGGGTCGCATTGTCCGGCAGGGGTCGAAAGTCGCGCTGCTGTCGCTCGGAACGCGGCTCGCGGAATGCCTGAAAGCCGCCGATCAGCTCGCAACATTCGGGCTTTCGACGACGGTCGCCGATGCGCGGTTCGTAAAGCCGCTCGACGCCCAACTGATCCGCGACCTCGCCACCAATCATGAAGTGTTGATCACCGTCGAGGAGGGGGCGATCGGCGGCTTCGGAAGCCACGTTCTGCAGTTCCTGGCCGAGCAGGGCTTGCTCAGTCGCGGCCTGCACGTCCGCGCGAAGGTTCTGCCTGACGTCTTTATCGACCACGGCAAGCCCGAAGCGATGTATGAGGCGGCTGGCCTCAATGCCTCGGGCATCGTCGCAACGGTATTCAGCGCGCTTGGCCGCGCCGACGTCATCGGCGAGCGCGCCTGAGTAAAGTCACCCGCCTAGCGTGATCGAGTTCTTTTTCGTGGGAGAGTCAAAAATGCATCCACTCGTGAGCCTCGTCGCGCGCATTCTGCTGTCGGCGATCTTCATATTTTCAGGATATGGCAAGATCATTGGCTACGCGGGTACCGAAGCCTACATGCAGCAAAACGGCGTGCCCGGCATGCTGCTGCCGGCCGTGATCGCGGTCGAACTTCTCGGAGGCCTTGCAATTCTCTTCGGGCTTTGGTCGCGTTACGCCGGGCTTGCTCTCGCGCTTTTCACATTGGTCGCGGCAGCGCTCTTTCACAACAATTTTGCCGACCAGATGCAGATGACGAATTTCATGAAGAACGTCGCAATGGCCGGCGGCTTGCTTTTGTTGTTCGCGAATGGCTCGGGCCGTTACGCGATCAAGCCCGATTAGGCGTCAAATCATTGCGTAGTCATGGTGCGGCTTGATCAAACGCTTGTGGCGCGCGGCCTCGTGCCGTCGCGCGCTCGCGCCCAGGATTTGATCCGGCGCGGGTTCGTGCGCGTCGCGGGGGTTGTTTGCGACAAGCCGGCTTTCGACGTTAAGGGCGCTCCAAATATCGAATTGGCGGCCGACGCGCCGGGCTTCGTTTCGCGAGGCGCCGAGAAACTCATCGCCGCGCTCGATCATTTTGCCTTCGATCCTGCGGGTACGGTGGCGCTGGACATCGGAGCATCAACTGGCGGATTTACCGAAATTCTCCTCGAACGGGGTGCGCACAGGGTCTACGCCGTCGATGTCGGTAGTGCACAACTGCATTCGAAGCTGAAGGGCGATCCGCGTGTCGTGGCGCTTGAAAATTGCGACGCACGCGCTCTGTCGCGCGAGCTGGTTCCGGAACCGGTTGGCGCCACCGTTGTCGATGTCAGTTTCATTTCCGCAACCAAAGTTCTCGGATCGGTGCTATCGCTGTCGGCCGGCGACGCGTGGCTTGTCGTGCTCGTGAAACCGCAGTTCGAGGTCGGGCGCGAGAACGTCGGCAGCGGCGGTATTGTCCGCGACGAAGCCGCGCGCCAACGCGCCGTTAAAGATGTTGTCGCGTGGCTGAGCGCGCAATCCGGCTGGAAAATTGCCGGCGAAATGACATCGCCAATCCTCGGCGGCTCCGGCAACGCCGAATACCTGATCGGAGCACGGCGGTATGAATGAACTGCGCGAACTGCGCATTACGCGCGTCGGCGCCCAAGGCGATGGTGTCGCTGACGATGGCGGTGCGGCGATCTTCGTGCCATTCACCTTGACGGGCGAGCGGGTCGCCGTTGATGTTTCTGGTGAACGAGCGCGGCTGCTCGAAGTGCTGGAGCCCAGCGGAGAACGCGTCAAACCGGTCTGCCGGCACTTTGGAGTGTGTGGCGGCTGCTCGGTCCAACATATGGCGCCCGACTCCTATCGGGCCTGGAAACGTGAGGCCGTCGTTGCAGCCTTTCGCACCCGCGGCCTCGATGTCGAGGTTGCGCCGTTGATCGCGCCGGGCGGCAAACGCCGTCGCGCAGTTTTTACAGTTGAGCGAATGGAAAGCGGACTCGTCGTCGGCTTTCACGAGGCCGCGTCGCACGCTCTTGTTTCAATCGAAGAATGTCCGGTGCTGGACCCGAACATCGTCGCTGCGCTACCCGCGCTCACCGAGCTTCTCGCCCCGCTGATTTCAAAACGCGGCGAAGCGCGACTGACGGTATTACTGACGAACGCCGGTCTCGACGTGCGGATCGACGGGACCGCGCGCCAGCTGACGTCTGACGTTCGCACCCGCCTTGCTTCCGGAGCAAATGCGCTGCGGCTCGCGCGTCTTACGATCGGCGACGATGTCGTGTGTCAGACGCTAACTCCACTTTTGACGTTCGGCACGGTCGACGTGGCACCGCACTCCGGCGCCTTTGTTCAAGCCGTCGCCGAGGCCGAACGGGAGATCGCCGGCCTTATCATTACGGCAATCGGCAAGGCCAAATCCGTCGCTGATCTCTTCTGCGGTATGGGAGCTTTCACATTTCCACTCGCCGCGAAAGCCCGTGTGTCGGCGTTCGATGGTGACCGCGAAGCGATTGCCACGCTCGAGGCGGCCGCGAGAAAGGCGACAGGTCTGAAGCCGATTACGGCACGCGTGCGCGATCTTTTCCGTGAACCGCTATCGCCGCTCGAACTCAATGAACATGACGCGGTCGTGTTCGATCCTCCGCGCGTCGGCGCCGAAGCACAGGCCAAAAAGCTTGCGCGATCGAAGGTAAAGACGATCGTCGCGGTCTCGTGCAATCCGGCGACGCTAACGCGTGATGCGCGGTATCTGATTGATGGCGGCTACAAGTTGGAATCGGTAACGCCGGTCGATCAGTTCGTCTACTCGGCGCACGTCGAAGTCGTCGCCGTTTTTCGGCGCTAAGCTTCATTCACCCAAGACGCTCTTCCTTTACGTCATGGCCGGGCTCGACCCGGCCATGGAGTGCAGTTTAGTCCCCACACTGGCCGCGATGGCGCAGAAAATGATCGGCAAGTACGATCGCCATCATCGCTTCGCCGACGGGAACCGCGCGGATGCCGACGCAGGGATCGTGCCGGCCTTTCGTACTGATTTCGGTTTCCTTGCCGTGCGCGTCGATCGTTCGCCTCGGCGTCAGGATCGACGACGTAGGCTTCACGGCGAAGCGGCAGACGATCGGCTGCCCCGTCGAAATACCGCCGAGGATTCCGCCGGCGTTGTTTGAAAGAAAGTGCGCCTTGCCGTCGGTACCGATGCGAATTTCGTCGGCGTTTTCTTCGCCCGTCAATGCCGCGGCCGCCATTCCCGCGCCGATCTCGACGCCCTTGACGGCGTTGATCGACATCATGGCGCTGGCGAGATCCTGATCGAGCTTGGCATAGAGCGGCGCTCCCCAGCCGGCCGGGACGCCTTCGGCAACGACTTCTATCACGGCACCGATCGACGACCCGGCCTTACGCACCTTGTCGAGGTAACCGGCCCAGAATTCGGCGGCTTGCTTATCCGGCGAGAAGAACGGGTTGTTGGCGACCTCGTCCCAATTCCAGTTCGCTCGATCGATGTGATGCGGGCCGATCTGGACGAGCGCGCCGCGAATCGTAACCCCAGGAATGACCTTGCGCGCCACGGCGCCTGCCGCGACCCGTGATGCGGTTTCGCGCGCCGAGGATCGCCCGCCACCGCGATAATCGCGGATGCCGTACTTGGCGTCGTAGGTGAAATCGGCGTGCCCAGGCCGATACTTGTCTTTGATGTCGCCGTAGTCCTTCGAACGCTGGTCGGTGTTCTGAATTTCGAGTGCGATCGGCGTGCCGGTCGTCACGCGCTTGCCCGAAGCGTCGGCAAAGACGCCGGAGAGGATCGTCACCGCGTCGGCTTCCTGGCGCTGGGTCGTGAAGCGGGATTGGCCCGGCTTCCGCTTGTCGAGGTAGCCTTGGATGTCCGCCTCATCGAGGGCGATGCCGGGCGGGCAACCGTCGACGATGGCGCCGATCGCTGGGCCGTGGCTTTCGCCCCAGGTTGTCACGCGGAAAAGATGGCCGAAGGTGTTGTGGGACATCGCCTGGCTGATCGTTTGAGAGGGCTGCCCGTCGAAATCGTATGGGTGGTGGTGCAACGAATGTGTTGCCGGGCTGCGTCACCATCCTTCTTAGGTGCGGCGGTAAAAGGCGGCAAGCCCGCTCGGCGGGCAAAGCGCGTGACAAGTCGCGGCGACGCAGATTTACTCGGCTGCAGTTTGCGTACGTCGATGGTTCCGTCAGACTTGCGGACAGATACGACGACAGCATCGTAACCGTATCCGTATTTGACCGGCAACTCGGCCGAGCACGCGATTGCTGCCTGAACGCAGCCCGCGTCGCATCGAAGGATCGCATGTACCGGACAAGGTCGGAATCGGTCCTCTTCCGCAAGGATTGAGGAGTGCTGTTTTCAAGGGCTGTGCAAAGGCTGACGGCAGAAAAGCCGTCGACCAGCCAAAAGACTGTTCCGCCGGGATTTGAGCGTCCGCGGTCGAATGGTCTTTCATTATGCACCCAATGGGTGACGAAGAGCCGGGGAGCCGCTTCCCCGGCTCTTTTGATTCTTTGGATTTCTGTCAACGGCTAAGGTTAAAACCGGGCCAGTCGATCAGAGCCACGACATCGTCGCGTCGCGAAGCTTCAAGACCTTGTCCTGGGGCACGTCCAGGAAGGGCACCAGTGCATCCTCGATGCCCAAAATCGCCCCGCGCGCCACCCGGCTGACGCCACCGTGGGTGACGGCTACGGTATCCCTCTCGAGCGTGGTGAGCCACGCCGAAACGCGCTGTTGTAAATCGCGATAGCTCTCGCCATGCGATGGGCGCCACCCGAAAGGATCGGACGCTTTTTGCGCAAGGCCCGCAGGGTCTGTCTGGGGCAGCTCGGCCGCGAGCCGGCCCTCCCAATGGCCATAGCTCAGCTCAACAATTTGCGGATCGGTGCGGAAGTGTTCTGCATCGAGTCCGAGCGCGGTGCGGATCAGCCGCATCGTCTCGACGGCGCGCCCAAGCGGGCTCGACACGAAATCGAAATCGGCGAGAGCCGGCATCAGAGGCTTCAACACGTCGCCGTGGCGCTGCGCCTGGGCACGGCCTGTTGCGTTGAGAGGAACATCGCGCTGGCCCTGGTAGCGGGCGTCCCGGTTCCAGTCTGTTTCCCCATGACGGATAAGATACAGCGTGATCCCGGGCTTCAAAAGCGTCGGGCGCACAGGCTCGCTTTTCAACTGTCGTCGCTTTTCACAACCGAAATGTCGGGAGCATCTTCGTTCTTCATACCTTGGACGTGATAGCCGCTATCAACGTGATGGATCTCGCCGGTCACGCCGCGAGAAAGTTCGGACAGCAGATAAAGGCCCGCCCCGCCGACATCATCGATCGTCACGTTGCGGCGCAGCGCAGAGTTGTACTCGTTCCAGCGCAGGATGTAGCGGAAGTCAGCGATGCCTGCCGCTGCGAGCGTCTTGATCGGGCCGGCCGAAATCGCGTTGACGCGAATGCCGTTTTTGCCGAGGTCGGCAGCGAGATAACGGACGCTCGCTTCCAATGCCGCCTTGGCGATGCCCATGACGTTGTAATGTGGCATGACCTTTTCGGCGCCGTAGTAGGTGAGGGTCAGAAGTGCGCCACCATCGGTCATCAGCTTTTCGGCGCGTTTGGCGAGCGCCGTAAACGAATAGCAGGAGATGAGCATGCTCTGCGTGAAGTTCTTTTCCGTCGTATCGACGTAACGGCCGTCGAGCTCGTTCTTGTCGGAAAATGCGATTGCGTGGACGACGAAGTCGAGGCGCCCCCATGTCTTGGCGAGTGTGTCGAACACGGCATCCATCGACGCCGCATCGGTCACATCGCAGGGGAGAACGACCGTTGTGCCGAGTTCGGCGGCCAACGGCTCGACCCGCTTTTTCAGGGCGTCGCCCTGATAGGTAAGCGCAATCTCCGCGCCCTGTGCCGCGCACGCCTTGGCGATACCCCAGGCAATCGATCGATTGTTGGCGACTCCCATAATCAGCCCGCGTTTGCCGGCCATCAATGAACCGGTGATAACGGACGAGTTCGCCTCAGACCCGGGCATGGGCTCGAATTCCTTGCTTATTCCGATTTGTGATTTTTGATTAGTAAGTTGCCGCATCCTACACAAATGGGTTTGGCGGTCCAGATAGCCTCAGGATTCGGATGCGCGGCCCATTGCCCGGTGCTGATGCTTAAGGCCATCCGGGCAGAATACGATTCAGTAAGGTGAAGATCAGGGTAGCCAGCATCCCTACTGGGCCGGAACCTGCATTTCGGCGGCGGTCTCCAATTTCGGCCGTTCCGAGCCTGCGATCCGGCCGTCATCGATCGTGATGATGCGGTCGGCAAATTGCAACGTACGGTGATCATGGGTAACGGCGAGGACCGCGCGCCTGGTGTCCTGCGCAACCTTGGCCAAGAGTTCCATCACGGCCATGCCGTTTTTGGCATCGAGCGCCGCCGTCGGCTCGTCTGCCAGAATGACGGACGGCGAGCCTGCAAGAGCCCGCGCAATGGAGACGCGTTGCTTTTCGCCGCCCGACATCTTCGACGGCATGGCGTTGATGCGATGGCCGAGTCCCACTGCTTCGAGCGCGTCGGCGGCGTTATCGTAGGCGTCGGGTCCGCTCAAGTCTCTGAGGTCCAACGCCAGCATGACGTTCTCTACCGCCGTCAATGTCGGCACGAGGTTGTAGGACTGGAACACGAAGCCGACGTGTTGGCGCCGCAGGTTGGCCAATTGCTCCTTGCTCATGTTTTGCGTCCGAAACCCCGCGAGCGACAGCTTGCCTTCCGTCGGTGTCAGGATGCAACCGAGAATTGAGAGTAGCGTCGTCTTGCCGGAGCCCGACGGGCCCATCAGCAGGGTCAGCTCGCCGGTATGCAGTTGCAGGTCAATACCCTTCAGCACCTTGACCTCGTTCGGTGCCGTGCCGAGCACCTTCACGATGCCTTCGGCTTCTAGGATGACTTTGCTGTTCGTTGGCTCGGACATTGTGGTCTCCAGAATTCCGCTAGCGACTGAACACGACGGCCGGATCAATCCGAACCACTTTGATGATGGCGCTGATCGCCGCGAATATGCACATTCCGATGGTGACCGCGAATAACCCGCCTGCGAGCTGCGGCGTCATCAATATCGTAAGCTTGGTATCCTGCGCGGCTTGGATTGCGAGCATCGATAAGGCCATGCCGAGCACGTAGCCGATGAGACCGGAAAGGACGGCCTGCATCAGAATGACTTTAACGATGTAGCCAGCGCCCGCCCCCAGGGCACGAAGGGTCGCGAACTCATTGATGTGATCCTTCGTGCTCGAATAGAGGGTCTGCGCGACAATCACGATGCCGACAATGAGGCCAAGAAGCGCGCCCGCAATGAGCGCCGCACCGGCGCCCGTCTGGAACAGCCAATAGTGTTGGCTGCGCTTGCGGAATTCGTCTTGCGTCAGGATGTCGGTATCCGGCAGGCGCCGCTCGAGTTCGGCTCGCACCGTCTCGAGATCGGCGTTCGGCATAAGCGTCACGCGCTGATAGGAAGCCTGGTTTTGCTCGGCGCCCGACAGCCTGCGCGCCTCCTCGATCGACGTGAACACGAAGGGAAGCGTCGTGAACGAGCGAATGCGTTTGGTAATCGCAGCGAGCCTGACCGAGACGCCGTTCATCTCGCCTTGATCGCCAATGTGCGACACGCCCAAATCCGCAAAATAGCTCTGGTCAATGGCGACGCTGTCGGGCGCCTCGAGCGCTTGGCGGCTGCCCTCGACGATGTTCCATGGAAGCGCCTTCGGGCTATCGCCCGCGGTGCCGATTAGGAGGACCGTGTTGGTTCCGCCCTCGGGCTTGCGCCAGCGTGCGAAGGAAACGACCATGTCCTCGGAGTCCTGCACGCCCGGAGCCGAAAGGGCCATGTACCGCTCACGGCCCGACAGGAACGACGGATCGTCGTAGCTCTTGGTTCCGAGCGGCACGATCCAGAGGTCGGCGGGCGCCGCATCGATGATGGCAGCGATTTTCTTTTCCGAGCCGAGATAGATTCCTGATTGAACCGCGACGAGGACAACCGAGAACACGATGCCGACGATCGTGACGAAGAAGCTCAGACGGTCATGGAAAAGGTTGCGGTAGGCGAGTTTCGCTACCATCGGGATGTTGCGCCTCGGCGACCTCGGCCGCTTCGTGTGCGCGATTTGAGATTTGACCCCGACCGGAGCTTTGACTGCGAGTTCCATGACCTTTCCCCCTCCTCGAGGCGTTGGCCGGCTTCACGGACGATAACTGTTCGGCGAAACGTTTCCCAGGGCAGACGCTGCAGTCTGCCTTGGGGTTAACCTGTTGACCTTACTGGCAGGGCACGTCGACCAGGCCGGCGATGGCAGCCGAGAACCGGCGGCATACGCGCTTGGCGGCAGGTACCGAGATCGTCTTCTGTTCGGCCTTTCCGCTCGTCTCGGTCTTCTCGACCGTGGCGACCTTCTCGACCTTGGGTGCTTCGACCTTCGCCATCGCCGGCGTTGTCGTGGTGGCGGCTTTGTCAGTTTCCTTGTCGAGCACTGCAGTGGTCGTCGTGCTTGTGCTCGCTGTCGACTGCGTTCCGCTGACATCCGCAGCCGGCGTTTTCGCGATCTCGGTCGTCGTCTCGTCGTTCGTAATCAGTTTGTCCTCGAGCTTTGCTGTCTGCACTTCGGGCTTGCTGACCTTGTAAGCGACGGCAGCCTTCGGAGCGCGCTTGATCTTGCGAACTGGAGCAGCGGCGGCCTCGTACTGGCGGCGAGCTGCGTAGCGCGGCTTATGGCAATTGCGGCCGCTGCCGTAGCCTTCGCCTGAATAACTCTGGTTCGAGTGGGCAATGAACGAGCCGAGCGGGAAGCCAAATCCGACCCGGACGCCCCCGGCATTCGCGGCGCTCGTCAGCGTGGTGCCGGCCAGCAGTGCAGCGGCGAGTGCGAGAGTGGTTTTGGTCATTGGAGCCTCCTCGGGCTTTCTGTTGCGGTCTTGTTTCAATCTCGGCGCCGGTTCTCTCCGGCTATGACTGGACAATGCCGCAACCGTCGTTGGCCCGCTGTTCCGGCCGGAACACACGATTCATTTCAGCGGCGTTTAATTTTAATTATGTTTATCAGCATGTTATGGCGTGCATCACGCTGCTGAATTCCGGAACGGAAGGCGATCTGCAGCAGCATCGCTGGCAATATTTGCAATGAAATTTTCGACGAACGCATCGATCGCCTCGACGACGAGGTGGCGCTGCCGATCGACGGTCACGATGTGGTAGCAGTCATCGAGCACGGTCAGTTGGACAGGGCCTCTCAGGTTGTCGCGCAGATACGTCGCGTTGTTCATGGCCGCGTAGTCGTCGTCGATTGGATGCACGATCAGCGTCGGCTGCCGCACGTAGGGCACCAGCTTTTGCATCGCCTTCACCAAATGGCGGTGCTCGAAAGCGGCACCACCCGGCGTTACGGGATGTCCGGCCTGCGAGGCGCCCCTGGACATTCGAGCCCTCTGGATGAATTCGCGAATTCGTTCGTCCTTGATGCCGTGCGGATCACGATGCGGAAACCTGAACAGGTTCGCGACCCACTTGGTGCGGATGAGTTTGAAGAGCCGCGCGTACCAAGGGATCATCCAACCGTTGAGCCAAAGCGTCGGCGCAAGCAACGCGGTGGCGTTTACCTTGGCCGGGTTCCTGGCGGCGAGCATCACGGCCAGCACTGCCCCTGCCGAAAGCCCGCCGGCAATGACGACGTCACAATCCTTCTTGATGTCATCGAGAGCCAGGCTGGCACTGTGGTACCAGTCGGTCCATGTGGAGGCCCGAAGCGCGTCTTCGCTGCCGCAGTGTCCGGCCAACATCGGGCAATGAACGGTATAGCCCTTGCTTGCGAGCCCGGTCGCAACGAAGCGCATTTCGACTGGCGTTCCACATAGCCGGTGCAGTAGCAGAATGCCGACCTTGCCGCGCCTGATCTTGAAGCCCACATCCCTCGTCATGTCATTCTTCCAAACAAAGAAATTTGTCGCCCGATCAGAGGCTTAAAAGGTGCTTCTGAGCTGGGATGCTGCTGCGATCTAGGCAGCGATTTTGAGGGGAAGCGGCTCGGCGGCCGGCGAGGCGGTGGCTGCATCGAGAGCCGTCAACAGCCTCTGTGCGTTGAAGCCGAAGCGCGTATTGAGTGGCTGGCGCGAAGCTTCGCGGATCGCTGCCGCGATCAGCCTGAAGCCGCGTTCGAGGAGCAGACCCTTGAGGCGGCGTGACGCGAAGACGTCGAGCAGCGCCCGAAAACGTAGAGCCACTGCGAGCCGGGCTTCGTCGGAACCTTCGAAGCCCGTCCAAATCTCGTTCTCGAGATCGCGGATCTCCCGCTCGGTGAGGCCCTTCAGGAGGGCAAGACCCTGACCTTTTCCGATCAGCAGCCGCATCGGTATATCGAGTTCGGCGGCGTCGACCCTCGGCACATCGGCCAGGTTCAATATTACGGTCATGGCATCGCTCCGAAATTCAGATCAAAGACCGATGCCGCCGAACGCCGCCCATGGCGATCCGGCTAGAACGATGATGTCGCGAGCCTTGAGGCCGCCGAGTTCGAAATGAACTTCGTGGCCCTCGAGATCTTCGCGGCGATTGCGGATTGCCGTTTGCTCGAAACGGTAGGCGCGGCCGTCCTCGGCGTAGATCACGCCGACTCCGAGATCGCGGCGGAATTTTTTGATTTCTCCGTACATGGGTCTCTCCTGAAGCAGCGGGTTGAGGACGTTTCCGTGTTCGATCGCTGCATCATGCTCGGAGGTGCGCGGAGCCGCTGTTCCGATGGGCACAGGAGATTGTGTGAGGAATGGAAAGTGCGCTGCGATGCCGGTTGAGGTTCGCGCAACGCCTCTGAAACGGCAGCGGGGAGGAGCGTGGAACGGAGCCGCATGTCCGCATCCGCGCATCCTCCCCGCACCAGGACCGGTGGCGGCTCGGCTAAGGAGGAAGCTCGCCGCCACTGGCCCATTGGGGCTCCGCTGGAAATTGCGCCTCCCGCATCAGCCGAGGGCACGCTCCGAGCAGAGTATTGCTGTCCGCGTTACTTGAAAAAGGCGTCGGCCCTCATTCCAGGCAGCAACGGCGGATTGCCTTCGAGATCGACCGTCACCTCGAGAACCTCGACGTCGGTCGGACGGCGTGCGCCGCGCAGAGCGAAGTGCGGCGATGACAATGTCGGCGCGAGTTCCGCTACGGTACCGGTGAACTCCTGGCCCGGATAAGCATTGCTCTTGACGACCACTTTGCCGCCGACCTTGATTTTCGAAACGTCGATCTCGTCGACTTCGGCTTTGAGACGCACGACCGACATATCGCCGAGAACGACAAGGGCTTGCTCGGGCGAAGGGGCGATCATCTCGCCGGCCTTCGCAGGAAGCTGCAGCACGGTGCCGTCGACGGGAGCGCGAATGCGGGTTTTTTCGAGCAGCGCTTCGGCGACCGATATGTCCGAGCGAGCCGCCTGAAGCGCCGATTCCAACCGATTTGGCGCCGGGACGTTACGCTTGGCCGAGGCAGTCGCATAACGGCCGCGCTCTTTCTTAAGATCTTCCTGGGCTTTTGTGACGTTACGGCGGGCGTCTGCAACGCGTTCGGCGCTGCCGGTACCCTGGCGTTTCGCTTGTAGTTCGTACTCGAGCACGAAGCGGGAATTCGTCACCGCGCGCTCGGCCGAAAACACGTTGTCCTCCGCATCACGAAGATCGTCGCGTCCTTTGTCGAGAGACTGCGCGTCGCGCTCTCGCTTGCGCGAAGCGGCTTCGGCTTCAGCCGCTTGCAAACGGGCGCGCGCCTCTTCGTCATCGAGCCGGATCAGAAGTTCGCCTTCTTCGACCTTGTCGTTCAGTTTTACGGTGACTTCGGCAATGCGCCCGAGAAGTTGTGCGCCGACGCGAACGAGGCCGGACTTCGGCTCGACGCGACCGGGCGCGGCGGCGATCCAGTCGATTCTTGGCGCTGCCGTCTCGACTTTCAAAGTTTCTTCGTCAGTGGACTTTGCGCCCACGAGATCGCTGCGCGAAATAGCGATTGCGCCGAACGCCGCCGCCCCAACGACCAGCGCGAGGAGGAGAAGTTTCGTCAAAAATCCCCTCTTAGGACGGCGGTAGCCTTCATCAGTGCTCATGTCATAATCCTCCTTAAGAATTCAATCGCGAGCCGGCGCCTTTGCGCCTTCCCACAACACGAGCGACGCTAGCGATCCTAATCCTCATTGACTGTTTCCGGTGGAACAGCTCATCGGGCCGCTGAAAAAAAAGTCCGTACGCGGAGACGGCATCGGGCAAAAAAGAAAAAAGGCCTCGGGAATTTCCCGAAGCCTCAGATTTCTCGATATTCGATGAAGGGCTGAACGGCGTTTTGCAAATTCCTATTGGCACATCTCGCGGAGTGTCCAACCGACGATCTTGCAGCTCTCGCGGCCGCTGCTATTGACCGTGCACCTGCGGTCCGGCAGGCGCTGATAATCACAGAAATAATTGCCGGAATGGCCGGAATAACCGTGCATCGGCTTGGCGAATTTATAGTCTTGAACGAAGACTTCTTTGCCCCCACGAGCTTCGGCAGGCGAGCCGTTGAAAAGCGCCGCACCGGCAATCGTCGAGAAAGCAATGGCGATTGCCAACGTGTTGCTGAGAGTTGTCATTTATGGGTCCTCCTTAGGTGGGCCGGCGGCCCGGGTTTATTTCGATGGAGGCAGATTTAGCGACAGCCGTGCTTGGCCGCTGTTCCCGTTGGAACAGGGGTGTCGGTGCGGAAGAAATTGAGGTGCTTCACGGACGTCATTTCAATATATGCCGCAGCGTGAGAACCTCACATCAGTCGCCGGCCGCGGTACTTAAAAGTGGCGCGCTCAATATCGATATAGACTGTGCGAAATGCGGTGGGGTGGAAATGACAAAACTCTGGGCGACGGTGGCAGGTCTTATCGCGATGTGGACGGGAGCGCCTAGTGTTGGGCCATCAAAAGTCGTGACGGGTACGGCTTACGATTTCGCGTTCTCAGGGATAGACGGTAAGCCGCTGCAGCTGGCCGACTGGCGGGGCAAGGTTCTGCTCGTCGTTAACACGGCATCGTTCTGCGGCTACACCAAGCAGTACGCCGGACTGCAAGAACTGTGGACGCGCTACGAGAAGGCCGGGCTCGTTGTGATCGGCGTGCCATCAAACGATTTTGGTGGCCAGGAACCGAAATCCGAAGGCGAAATAAAATCATTCTGTCAGGGTGCATTCGGCGTCACCTTTCCTCTGACGTCGAAACAGGTGGTGATTGGACTCGAGGCGCACCCCTTCTACAAATGGGCCGCCGATGCGATAGGCCCCAAGGGCCTGCCGAACTGGAATTTCCATAAGTATTTGATTGGACGCGATGGGCGATTGCTGCGGTCGCTTTCGACGCGATTAGCGCCAGCGTCGGAGGAAGTTACCAGCTGGATCGAAAAGGCGCTCGCCGAACACGCCTCGCAAGGTGCGGCTCTTCAAAATTGAACCGCAATCGCTGTCGAGCGTTTGCTTTGGGTGCGAGCACGATTCTCCGCTCAACGGTGCCAAAGCTCTCCGCTTTGACTGTCGCCTGAATTCGGCTCCGCAGACCGTGGTTTCAATTGCGTCAGCCGCGCAATTGGCCGGCGGCAGAGCAACACATGACAGGCACATCAAACATGTTTCGAAATTTCGCACCGAACCGCCGTCAGGTCTTGCGGGGTACCGGTGGGGTCGTTCTGTCTTCATGTCTTTTTGAAGCAGCCGGCGAAGCTCATGCGTTCGCGGGCGTCAGCAACGACGAACTTGGGCCGCAGGTCCCGTTTTCGTTCGATGGCGTCACAAGGCAGGCCGAGGAACTTGCCAAGAAACCGTACGAGGAGCCGACCGTGCCGTCGCCCGGCGTCTTGGCTGAGATCACCTATGACGAATATCAGCGCATCCGCTATCTCGCCGATAAAAGCCTTCGCCTTGACCGTGACGGGCACTACCCGGTGCAACTCTTCCACCTGGGCAAATACGCAACCCATCCCGTTCGCATTCATGTCGTCGAGGGCACGGCCGCCCGCGAAGTGATCTACAGTCCGAAGCTATTTGACATCCCCGAGGACAGTCCGGCGCGCAAACTTTCTGCCGGAACGGGCTTCGCCGGCTTTCGCGTCATGGCGGACGACCTCAAGACGGATTGGTTCGCCGCAATGGGCGCTTCCTACTTCCGCACGTCCGGACCGTTCAATCAGTATGGCCTCTCGGCGCGCGGCATCGCAATCGATACGGCGATGCCGAAGCCCGAAGAGTTTCCCCGGTTCACTCACTACTGGCTCGAAGGTCCGCACGAGGCCCAAGGGCCTCTGACGATCTACGGACTGCTTGAGGGACCAAGTGTTACCGGCGCATATCGGATGCGTACCGAGCGGTCGACCAACGCCAAGGGCATCGCTCGCATCGTCATGGACATCGAGGCGCGGCTCTTTGCGCGCCAAGATATTGATCGCATCGGTATCGCGCCATTCTCCAGCATGTTCTGGTACGGAGAGGCGAACCGAAAGCAGGCGACGGACTGGCATCCGGAAATTCACGACAGCGACGGTCTTGCCATTCTCACGGGTACGGGCGAGCGGATTTGGCGACCGCTCAACAATCCACCGCGCGTTATGACCAGCGTTTTCGTGGACCGCGACGTCAAGGGTTTCGGACTGCTACAGCGCGATCGCGAATTCGGCCACTACTTGGATGACGGCATCTTCTACGAACGACGCCCGTCGGTGTGGGTCGAGCCGCTCGATCCGTGGGGTGAAGGCGCGGTGCAGCTGGTAGAAATTCAGACGACCGATGAGACCTTTGACAACATCGTCGCTTACTGGGCGCCGAAAGACGACTTCAAATCCGGGCAGCGGCGGACCTGGCGATATCGGCTTTCATGGCTGGACGAAATTCCGTTCCCGGAGGGGATCGCACGCTCGATAGGAACATGGACGGGTCTCGGCGGCCGCCCCGGACAAGAACGCCCGGCGGACGTTCGCAAGTTCGTCATCGATTTTGAGGGGAAGGCTTTCGAGGGCCTCGGCCGCAACGACGGTGTCGAACTCATCGTCGACGCGTCTCACGGGATCGCGTCGGGCGTCTACAACCATCCGGTTGTCGATCAGAAACAACGCTGGCGGGCCATTTTCGACATCAAAGCCATTGGCGCCGGCCCGGTCGATCTCAGGGTGTTCCTTCGCAAGGACAAGCAGGCGCTGACGGAAACTTGGATTTACCAGTATTTCCCCAACGAGACGTGACAACAGGGCCTGGGCACCTAGTGCGCCGCGCCCGTCTCAACCGGCAAACCGTTGTCCTGGCCCCACTCGGCCCAACTGCCATCGTAGACGGCAGCGTTCGTCTGGCCCAGCACTGCAAGCGCCAATGCGAGCATTGAGGCGGTGACGCCCGAGCCGCACGTCGTCACGACCGACTTCGACACGTCGATGCCGACGCTCTTGAACAACGCGCTGAGTTCAGCCGGCGATTTGAACGTGCCGTCGGGATTCAACAGCTGCTGCGACGGGACGTTCTTGGCACCCGGAATATGACCCGAGCGCAGGCCCGGCCGAGGTTCGGCCTCGCGCCCCTCGAAACGGCCGGCGGGACGCGCATCGACGATTTGCGTGCCGGACTTCTTCAGAAGCGCCTTCATTTCTTCGAGGTCGCGAATGATTTCGGTGTTCTGCAACGGCGTGTAATGCCGTTCCGAGCGCTGGGCGGGACGGCCGTCTTCCAGCGGCCGGCCCTCGGCCTTCCATTTCCTTAGACCGCCATTCAATACGGCCACGTCCTGGTGCCCCATGGCGCGGAACGTCCACCACACGCGCGCTGCTGAAAAGATGCCATTGGTGTCGTAGACGACGATTCGCGCACCGTCGCCAATGCCCATTTTCTTCATGCGCGACGCGAACTTAACCGTCGACGGCAGCATATGGGGAAGCGACGATTTCTCGTCCGAAAGATCGTCGATATCGAAGAACAGGGCGCCTGGAATGTGCTCGGCGAGATATTCCTTCTTTGCGTCGCGGCCTGCTGTCGGAAGATGCCAGCTGCCGTCGAGCACGATAAGGTCGGGAGAGGATAGATGGCTCGCGAGCCAGTCCGTTTCGACGATCCAGTTCTTAGCGGTCTTTGGCAAGAGGTTCCCCACGCTCGAAGTCATTGCGGAAATTACGGCTGACAGCACATAGGCAAAACTCCCCTGCGTCGCAAGTTGGCGAAAGTGCCTTCTGACAGCGCCGATGTCGTTCTGCTGGCTGGTCCTTGAACAAAGTTTATCGTGCTCGTTCCATACGATCTGCAAGCTCCCGCGATGTCGGTTCCGCCGCGCCGATGAGGCCGCTCAGATCCACCACCGCAGCACATCTTTCGTTATTCATACATAATCGCATCCGTTGACGAGTTTCGCTTGTCGCGAGAAACTGTACCATTAGTGTATTTCACGTCGTCTCCGTTTCGCCGGGGGCGGGCCTAAAAGTGATTTTATCATGTTTTTCAAAGCCATTGCTTTGCTGATCGCCGCCATCGTCGGCTACTACTTATTCGACACCGGCTCTGAACAAGGCGCCATTTTCCTTGCGCTGCCGGTTTCGGCAATCGCGGTCGTACTGCTGCTTGGGTGGTCAAGCTGACGGTTCCGCCCGCTTTGGCCGTTTGGGCGGCCTAGGGCCGTTCCCGCGCTTGCGATTTGCGCATTGTTTTCGGAACCGCTCCCGCGTATGAAAGCGGCTCCCCAGCCTTGTGTGCCGGACGCCTCCTGATAATAGCAGGACGACTAGCGCCATTCGGTGCAGGAGTGAACGATTGCGCCGGATTTTGCCGGCCGATCGTGTTGAAGGTTAAGCGGCGGAAGGCAAAGACGGACTTCGGACGCGGGCGTGGCGGAACTGGTAGACGCACTTGGTTTAGGTCCAAGCGGCGAAAGTCGTGGGGGTTCAAATCCCTCCGCCCGCACCAGTGCGCCTTTGGGGGCCGCCGGGATAGAAGATTTGTAGACAGACAGACGACTTCCCAGACTATTGGTCGATCGATGAGACCAACGGGTCTCCAATCAGGAAACGGACGATGCAGGTTACGGAAACGGCACGAGACGGATTGAAGCGCACCCTGCAAGTGGTCGTCGCGCAGGCTGAGTTGAGCGAGCGCTTCACAGAGCGTCTCGATGAACTCAAGGACCGGGTACAAATCAAAGGCTTCCGTCGCGGCAAGGTCCCGCTGACGCATCTGAAAAAGCTCTACGGCAAATCGTTGATGCAGGAAGTGATGGAGCAGACGCTCAACGATACGAGCGCCAAGGTCATCAAGGATCGCAACGAACGTCCCGCGCAGCAGCCGAAAGTCGAGCTCGTCGAGGCTAACGAGGAAACATTCGAACGCATCGTCAATGGCGAGGCGGACCTCGCCTATAACATGTCGTTTGAGGTTTTGCCGCCGATTCCCGTCGCCGACCTCAAGACATTGAAGCTCGAGCGGCTCGTCGCCGACGTCGATGATGCGGCGATCGACAAGGCGCTGTCGGATCTTGCGGAGCGGAACACGTCATTTGAACCCGAGGACGGCCGCGCCGCAGGCGAAGGCGATCTCGTGACCATGAACTTTGTCGGCCGCGTCGATGGAGAAACGTTCGAGGGCGGCTCGGGAGAGGGCGCCAGTCTCGTCATCGGCAAAAAGCAGTTCATACCGGGCTTCGAAGAAGGCGTAACGGGCCTGAAGGCAGGAGACAAAAAGGTCGTTACGGCGACCTTCCCGGACGACTATCCGATGAAGCAGCTGGCCGGCAAGACGGCCGATTTCGACGTCGAGGTAACGGCCGTCGCCAAACCGAAAAAGCCCGAAATCGACGAAGATTTTGCCAAGGGCCTCGGCGCGGAAACCCTCGAAAAGCTTCGCGGCTTCGTTTCCGAGCAGATCAAGCGCGAGTACGACCAGGCGTCGCGCGCCAAGCTGAAGCGCGAGATTCTGGACGCGCTCGACGCCGAACACAAATTTGAGTTGCCGGCATCCCTTGTCGATTTCGAATTCAACAATATATGGACGCAACTCGAGAACAATCTCAAAGCCACGAACAAAAGCTTCGCCGACGAAGGCAAAACCGAGGATGAAGCGCGTGCCGAATATCGCGGCATCGCCGAGCGGCGGGTCCGGCTCGGGCTCGTGATCGGCGAGATCGGTGAGAAGAACAAGTTGCAGGTTTCACAGGAAGAAATGCGCCGCGCCCTCGTCGAGCAGGCCCGCCGCTATCCCGGCCACGAGAAGCAGGTTTACGAGTACTACGAAAAGACGCCGGGAGCGCTCACCGAGCTTCGCGCCCCGATTTTCGAAGACAAGGTCATCGATCACGTGATTGCGCAGGCAACCCCAACGGAAAAGAAAGTATCACGAGACGAACTCTTGAAAGCAGTGGAAGAAGCGACCGAGAGCTGAGCCGGCCGGGTTCTCAAGGCCATCCCGGCGGCGCAATCTCTGCGAGCTAGAATATGCGACTCTGACCGCCGGCCGAGACGGCCGTGCGGCTGAAACGAGGAAAGACGAAGCAATGCGCGATCCTGTCAACACCGTGACGAACACGTTCTGGCCTATGGTGGTCGAACAGACGACGCGCGGCGAGCGCGGATACGACCTGCCGTCGCGCCTGCTGAAAGAGCGCATCATCTTCGTGACCGGTCCGGTCGAGGACCACATGGCGGCATCGATCTGCATGCAGCTTCTTTTTCTCGAGTCCGAGAACCCGAAGAAAGAAATTTCGATGTACATCAATACGCCGGGCGGTGTCGTCACGGCGGGCATGGCGATCTACGACACCATGCAGTTCGTGAAGCCTGCGGTTGCGACGTTGTGCATCGGTCAGGCGGCGTCGATGGGGTCGTTGCTTCTTTGCGCTGGTGAGAAGGGCATGCGCTACGCGCTGCCGAACGCCCGCGTCATGGTGCATCAGCCCTCGGGCGGTTTCTCCGGTCAGGCTTCCGATATCGAGCGCCACGCCGAGGACATCATCAAGATGAAGCGGCGGCTCAACGAAGCGTATGTCAAGCACACCGGCCAGACCTACGAGATGATCGAGAAGACGCTCGATCGCGACTACTTCCTCACGGCGGAGCAGGCGTGTGACTTCGGACTCATCGATAAGGTTCTGCAAAGCCGGGATGAAACCGAAGCGGGCGTGTTCGATATCAAGGCGGCGACTTGATAGGTGCAGCAGCAACGCAATTGTCGCACCGCGGCAGATTGCAACGCTGCGCCGCCGTCGATCAATAACGAGAACAAATGCCCAACACCCGCCGCCGCCGTTTGGTGAATTTTAAGCTTGAATTGCGGTGTTGCCTGCACGTCCGCCTGACTGTGGCAATACCGCCGCTTGCGAGGTGCGGCCGGGTGCGTTCCATTAATCCAATGTTGATCTGCTGAACGGTAGCGTGCTGATGTTCGTTCGGAGTTTTCTAGTCGCCGAACGTTGGCAGTGAACAGCGGGCCAAAGCAAGAACATCGAAGAAGCGATGGATCTTGCATTGAAGGTGAGAAGAAATGGCTCAAGAGAAGAACACTCTCTACTGCTCCTTTTGCGGCAAGAGCCAGCATGAGGTCCGCAAACTGATTGCCGGTCCGACCGTATTCATCTGCGATGAATGCGTCGAGCTCTGCATGGACATCATCCGCGAGGAGAACAAGAACACCCTCGTCAAATCGCGCGATGGCGTTCCGACACCACAGGAGATTTGTGGTGTTCTCGACAGCTACGTCATTGGCCAGTATCACGCCAAGCGCGTTCTGTCGGTTGCCGTTCACAATCACTACAAGCGGCTCAATCACGCCTCGAAGAACAACGACGTCGAACTGGCGAAGTCGAACATTCTGCTCGTCGGTCCGACCGGCTCGGGTAAAACGCTGCTGGCGCAAACGCTGGCGCGAATCCTCGACGTGCCGTTCACGATGGCTGATGCAACCACGCTGACCGAAGCCGGCTACGTCGGTGAAGATGTCGAGAACATCATTCTGAAACTTTTGCAGTCGGCCGATTACAACGTCGAGCGGGCTCAGCGCGGCATCGTCTATATCGACGAAGTCGACAAGATCAGCCGCAAATCAGACAATCCATCGATCACGCGAGATGTATCGGGCGAGGGTGTGCAGCAGGCGCTCTTGAAGATCATGGAAGGCACCGTCGCGTCCGTTCCGCCGCAAGGCGGTCGCAAGCACCCGCAGCAGGAATTCCTGCAGGTCGATACGACGAACATCCTGTTCATCTGCGGCGGCGCGTTTGCGGGTCTCGAAAAGATCATTTCACGGCGCGGCAAGGGTTCCTCGATCGGATTTTCCGCCAAGGTCACCGGGCCCGATGAGCGGCGCACAGGCGAAATCCTGCGCCACGTCGAGCCGGAGGATTTGTTGAAGTTCGGCCTCATCCCCGAATTCATCGGCCGCTTGCCGGTAATCGCGACGCTCGAAGATCTCGACGAAGGTGCGCTTGTTCAAATCCTGACCGAGCCGAAGAATGCCATCGTCAAACAGTACCAGCGCCTCTTCGAAATGGAGGACGTGAAGCTGGCCATCACGCTCGACGCGTTGAAGGCTATCTCGCGTAAGGCAATCGAGCGCAAGACCGGCGCCCGTGGTCTCAGATCCATCATGGAGGGCATCCTGCTCGACACGATGTATGATCTGCCGACCCTCAAGGGCGTAGAAGAAGTTGTGATCGGTCCCGAGGTCGTCGAAGGCTCGGCGAAGCCCCTCAGGATTTATTCCGATCGAGCTGAAGAAAAGGGCTCGGCGGGCTGATGCGGGAAGCGACTGCCGGCCCTTCCGGAGGGGCCGGTCCCGACACTTGCGAAGCGGGGCGATGGTCCCCATTTGTTCGAAGGGTGGCGTTAAGCGGCCGACCGGGGATTTATTCACAGTTCCGGAATTTGGCTCTTGAGTTCCCCCACGCTCGCGCTCACGAGCACGCCAACGTCGCCACAAAAGGGGCGGGAAGCGTGGCTCCTAAAGTGGAACGATGCGTGCAATGCGTTGGTAGGCTTTGAAAAGAGTTTCAGCGCTCGGCGATAGGTATTGAAATGAGCGAAGAGAAAAAGACCAAAGAAAAGGCCAGCGGCAAGGAGCTGTTCCCAGTCCTTCCGCTTCGGGACATCGTGGTCTTCCCTTACATGGTCGTGCCCCTGTTCGTGGGCCGCGAGAAATCGATCGCGGCACTCGAAGAGGTCATGCGCGCCGATAAGCAGATCCTGCTCGCGGCCCAGAAGAACGCCGGCGACGACGATCCGGCTCCGGATGCGATCTATGAGATCGGAACGCTCGCGTCCGTATTGCAGCTTCTGAAGCTGCCGGACGGAACCGTGAAGGTCCTGGTTGAAGGCAACGCGCGCGCCAGGATCACGCGCTACACCAGCAACACCAGCTATTTCGAAGCTGAGGTCGAACGTGTCGCCGAAGTGCCCGGCGCCAAGGACGAACTCGAAGCCCTCGCGCGTTCGGTCGTGACGCAATTTGAAAGCTACGTGAAGCTCAACAAGAAGGTCTCCCCCGAGGTCTTGAGCAACGTCGGCCAGATCGAGGACTACGCCAAACTCGCCGACACGATCGCGTCGCACCTCGCCGTGAAGATTTCCGACAAGCAGGACGTGCTGGAAACCGCCAGCATTTCCGAGCGGCTCGAGCGCGTCTATACGCTGATGGAAAGCGAAATCTCGGTCCTTCAGGTCGAGCGAAAGATCCGTTCGCGCGTCAAGCGCCAGATGGAGAAGACGCAGCGCGAGTACTATCTGAATGAGCAGATGAAGGCCATTCAGAAGGAACTTGGCGACTCCGACGAGCGCGACGACATCTCCGAGTTCGAGGAGAAAATCGAGAATACGAAGCTGTCGAAAGAGGCCAAGGACAAGGCGCTGGCGGAGCTGAAGAAGCTCAAGCAGATGTCGCCGATGTCGGCCGAAGCGACGGTCGTGCGCAACTATCTCGATTGGCTGCTCTCGATCCCATGGGGCATCAAGGGCAAGATCAAGAAGGACATCGCGGAAGCGCAAGCGATCCTCGATCAGGAGCACTATGGCCTCGACAAGGTCAAGGAGCGCATCCTCGAGTACCTCGCCGTACAGGCGCGTACGAATAAGCTGAAAGGGCCCATTCTGTGCCTCGTCGGTCCTCCCGGCGTCGGCAAGACTTCGCTTGGCAAATCGATTGCCAATGCGACGGGTCGCGAATTTGTGCGCATGTCGCTGGGCGGCGTCAGGGACGAAGCGGAAATCCGCGGTCATCGCCGTACCTACATTGGCTCGATGCCCGGCAAGGTCATCCAGTCGATGAAAAAGGCAAAGCGGACGAACCCGCTTTTCCTCTTGGACGAGATCGACAAGATGGGTCAGGACTTCCGCGGCGATCCGGCGGCGGCGCTGCTCGAAGTGCTGGACCCTGAGCAGAATGCGACGTTCAACGATCACTATCTTGAGGTCGATTACGACCTCTCGAACGTGATGTTCGTGACGACGGCGAATACGCTCAACATTCCGCCCGCCTTGATGGACCGCATGGAGATCATTCGCCTTGCGGGCTACACCGAGGATGAAAAGCTCGAAATCGCCAAACGCCACTTGATGCCGGAGCAGTATTCTGCGCACGGCCTCGATGCCGGCGAGTGGACGGTTGAAGACGGCGCACTGAAGGAAGTCATTCGCCGCTACACGCGAGAAGCGGGCGTCCGTTCGCTCGAGCGTGAAATCGCGAAGCTGGCGCGTAAGGCCGTGAAGGAGATTCTGACGTCGTCGAAGACGTCGATCGTCATCACCGCCGAGAACGTCCACGACTTCCTCGGAGTGCCGAAGTACCGCTATGGCGAAGCCGAGCTTGAAGATCAGGTCGGCATCGTGACTGGGCTTGCGTGGACCGAGGTAGGTGGCGAACTGTTGACGGTTGAAGGCGTCATGATGCCGGGCAAGGGCAGGATGACCGTCACCGGCAACCTGCGCGACGTGATGAAGGAGTCGATCCAGGCTGCAAACGCCTACGTGCGTTCGCACTCGATTGACTTCGGCATCCACCCTAGCCTGTTCGAGAAGCGCGACATCCACGTACACGTACCTGAAGGCGCCACGCCGAAGGATGGACCTTCTGCCGGCGTTGCGATGACGACGGCCATCATCTCGGTCCTGACCGGCATCCCGGTCCGCAAGGACGTGGCGATGACGGGCGAGATCACGCTGCGCGGTCGCGTGTTGCCGATCGGTGGCCTCAAGGAAAAGCTCCTTGCGGCGCTGCGCGGTGGCATCAAGACGGTCATCATCCCAGAGGAGAACGCCAAGGACTTGGCGGAAATTCCGACGGAAGTGCAGACGAAGATGGACATCATTCCGGTGGCGCGTGTCGAAGACGTGCTGAAGATCGCGTTGATCCGCATGCCGGAAGCCATCACGTATGATGAAGCTGCCGAAGCCGAAGCTCTCGAAGCTAAAGAAAGAGAGAAGAGCGGATCGCGCATTACGGCGCATTAACATAACGCCGATCTGAAATCGGTCACCGATTGGTGAACGGAAATTGCCCCTGCGCATGCTCTGCGCAGGGGTTTTTTGTTGTGGCGATTGCGAGCATTTTGACGCGCATTTATGCGGAAATACGGGCGATTTGCGCTTGACGGACGATGCGTTTGAGCGCTTTTAGCCGGTCATGCGCGGCCGGTGTTTCCCCCGATGTGGCCGCCTCGGGCTTCGCGCCCTGAGCTGAAGCCCACTCTCCCAAATTAGAGGACCGATTCACATGAGCAAAAAAGATTTGATTGATGCCGTCGCCAGGGAGTGCGAACTCACGAAGGAAAAGGCGAGCGTTGCCGTCGACGCTGTGCTTGCGCATATTCGCGCAGCAATGAAGGACGGCCACGAAGTACGCATTCCGGATTTTGGAACATTCAAGGTCGCCGACCGCAAGGCGCGCGAGGGGCGTAACCCGGCAACCGGCATGACGATCCAGATCCCGGCGTCGCGCGTGCCGAAGTTCACCCCTGCGAAGGGCCTGAAGGACGCGCTGAACTGATTGTTCCGCTTTGACGTCTAGCCGGACGCGCGCAGCGACAAGCCGCGCGCGTCTTTGTTTTGACAGTCAGCGATTGAGCGATTAGCAGAAAGTTGCTTCGGGCGGTTAGCTCAGCGGTAGAGCGCCTCGTTTACACCGAGGATGTCGGGGGTTCGATCCCCTCACCGCCCACCATCTCTGATTGGCGCTGGCGACTCCCCTGCGGGGAGCCGGCCGCCAGTGCCGAAGAATCGCGGTGGCCGCTCCGCTCGGCGCGGATATCCGCATCGCGTACGGTACCTAGCCGTCTCACCGACCGTCATCGCTCCACACATCATTCCGAGGGAAATAAAGATCATGGCCGTCTCGATGTATGCCATCGCCGTACCGACGTTTCAGAAGCAACTCACCTCGCTCGACGCGATTCTCGACAAGGCGACGGAATACGCCGCCGCGAAAAAGATCGATATCTCGGTGCTGCTCGCGGCCCGGCTTTACCCGGATATGTTCAATCTCACCCGTCAGGTGCAGTTGGCGACGGACTTTGCTAAGGCCGCTCCGGCGCGACTTGCCGGAACTCCGGTTCCGAGCTTCCCGGACACCGAGACGACAATGCCCGAGATCAAACAGCGTATCGCCAAGACACTCGCACTTCTTGCGGATGTGAAGCCGGAACAGCTGAATGGATCGGAGACGAAACAGCTGACGGTAAATGTCGGAGGCAAGGAGGTGACGCTTACCGGGCAGGACTATCTGCTGCACGTGTCGTTCCCGAATTTTTATTTCCATTGCGCAACCGCTTACGACATCCTGCGGCACAACGGCCTTGAGATTGGCAAGCGCGACTTCGTTCGCGGGTAAAGCAGATAGGCTGGGCGTTCGCGCCTCAGCGGCCGATCTGCAGCTTGACGGACGGGCGGGCATCACGTATTCCGACGCCTGTGACAACGGGCGCTCCAAGTGGCGCCCGTCGCTTTCTGGATTGCGGGAGTAGCTCAGTTGGTTAGAGCGCCGCCCTGTCACGGCGGAGGCCGCGGGTTCAAGTCCCGTCTCTCGCGCCATTTTCCTCAGAAAAAGTCAATCTGGCAGGAATTTGCTGCGTTCCCTCGCTTCCGGAAAGACGGCCGGCAGGGCTAGGGAAGCAAACGCGCGAACCGCGAAACCCTCACAAGGGTCCGCGACGCCACGCCGGCGGAGAAACAAGGAAAACGGTATACCGCTGCGCTGCGGCCGGCTCTCAGGCGGTCGTCGCAATGGAGCGTATGCTTGGGAAAGCCGAGGGCGAATTCATCCAGCTGGTGATGCTCGCGAAATCCAATTCCGTGCTCGCAAGGCGGCGCACGATCGTCTCGGCCACGATATAGCTCGGAAGCCAGCCCGGCATCGCGAACATCCGTTATCGCGTGGTCGTCTGCTTTCAATTGTTGAGAATATTCCGGCCACCTTTGGTGCCCGGCCCCACTGGTGAACGAGGTGATCGCCGGTGCGCTGACCTTGTGCGGCGATCGTTGGGCGCCGGTGTCGATGATTCGTTGGGGCATTGTTTCCCAACGGCGGAGGACAGTTCGTTTCCGCTACATGATGCTTGTCGGTCGGCCTCCTAGAGGCCGACCGTACGAGCCATCAGATATCGAGCGTGTTGTCACGCTCCCACTGCGTCAGATGCGAACAATACGCGTTCCACTCGGTCCTCTTCATCTTCAGATAGGCGTTGGAAAATTCTTCGCCGAGCATCTCCTTCAGCTCTGCATCGTTGTCGAAGTTCCGAAGGGCATCGAGCAGATTGAGCGGTAGTTTCGGCGCATCCGTCACCGTATGACCGTGCTGGTACATATCGATATCGAGCCGCTTGCCGGGGTCGGCCTTTTTATGGATGCCGCTGAGGCCAGCAGCAATGATCACGGCTTGCAGAAGGTATGGATTCGCCGCGCCGTCAGGCAGCCGAAGTTCAAAGCGACCCTTGCCCGGCACGCGTACCATGTGTGTGCGATTGTTGCCCGTCCAGGTGACGGAGTTTGGCGCCCACGTCGCGCCCGAGATTGTGCGCGGCGCATTGATCCGCTTGTAGGAGTTGACGGTGGGGTTGGTGATGGCCGAGAGCGACTCAGCGTGCCTCATGATGCCGCCGAGGAAATGGTAGCCCTGCTGCGACAGGCCCATCTCATCGCTGGGATCGTAGAACATATTTGTCTTGCCGGTCTTGTCCCAGACCGAGATGTGCGCGTGGCAACCGTTGCCGGTTAGCCCCATGAACGGCTTGGGCATAAACGTCGCGCGCAAGCCGTGCTTCTCAGCAATTGCCTTCGCCATGAATTTGAAAAACGCATGACGATCTGCGGTGATGAGGCTGTCGTCGAAGTTCCAGTTCATCTCCCACTGGCCGTTGGCGTCCTCGTGGTCGTTCTGGTAGGGGCCCCATCCGAGCTCCAGCATGCAGTCGCAAATCTCGGAGATGACGTCGAAGCGGCGCATCAGTGCCTGCTGATCGTAGCAGGACTTCGTTGCGGTATCCGCGTCGTCCGAGATCATGGTTCCGCATGGTTTCGTCAGGAAGAATTCGCACTCCACGCCGGTCTTGATATAGAGACCTTCTTTGGCCGCATCGGCCATGAGCTTCTTGAGTACGACGCGCGGCGCCTGGTCGACGTACTTATCTTCCATCATGCAGTCGGCCGCGACCCAGGCGACTTCTTTTCTCCACGGAAGCTGGATGAAGGACGAAGGATCCGGCATGCCGAATAGATCCGGATGGGCTGGCGTCAGGTCGAGCCACGTCGCAAAACCTGCGAAACCAGCGCCATCCTTCTGCATATCGGCGATGGCCACAGCCGGAACGAGCTTTGCACGCTGACTGCCGAAGAGGTCCGTGTAGGAAATCATAAAATACTTGATGCCGCGCTCTTTCGCCAGCGTAGCGAGATCCTGAGACATGGGCGTCTCCCCGGGGGTTTTGAGATTTTTCGCTTTTTCGGCTTCCTTAAAGATCGTTGCGAGGTCCTGAGTCATGAGCATTTCCCTAGTTTTTTTGGAGAATTCTTGACTTCTTATTCAAAAAAAATCGGCGATTAAAAACCGCCGTTTCCTGGAATCCATGTTGTTCCTGCCAACGGCACCCGTGCCATTGCCGCCGCTTCAAGTGTCAGGGCGACAAGATCTTCCGGCTCGAGATTGTGGACACTGTTATGTCCACACGCTCTTGCGATCGTCTGAACCTCGAGGTTCATGACCTTCAGGTAGTTTGCAAGGCGCCGACCGCCCTTGACCGCATCGAAGCGTGACATCAGTTCGGGATCCTGCGTCGTGATGCCTGCCGGATCTTTGCCCTCATGCCAGTCGTCGTAAGCGCCGGCCGTGGTGCCAAGTGCCTGGTACTCTTCCTCGTTGGCGGGATCGTTGTCGCCAAGTGCAACCAGAGCCGCGATGCCGATTGAAACTGCATCGGCGCCGAGTGCCAGTGCTTTTGCAACGTCTGCACCATTGCGGATGCCGCCCGATACAATGAGCTGCACCTTGCGATGCATGCCGAGATCCTGCAGCGCCTGCACAGCAGGTCTGATGCACGCCAGCGTCGGCAGACCGACGTTCTCGATGAACACTTCCTGCGTTGCGGCGGTGCCGCCCTGCATGCCATCGAGCACGACAACGTCCGCGCCAGCCTTAACCGCCAGTGCAGTGTCATAGTACGGGCGCGTGCCGCCGATTTTCAGGTAGATGGGCTTTTCCCAGTCGGTGATCTCGCGAAGCTCCTGGATCTTGATCTCGAGATCGTCAGGCCCCGTCCAGTCCGGATGCCGGCAAGCGGACCGCTGGTCGATGCCCTTGGGAAGATTACGCATCGCGGCGACGCGATCGGATATCTTCTGACCCAACAGCATACCGCCGCCGCCGGGCTTGGCGCCCTGACCGACAACGACTTCAATGGCGTCGGCTTTGCGCAGATCGTCGGGATTCATCCCGTAACGCGACGGCAGATATTGGTAGACGAGTGTCTTCGATTGCCCGCGCTCTTCAGGCGTCATGCCGCCGTCGCCGGTCGTCGTCGACGTTCCGGCGATCGAAGCGCCGCGGCCAAGTGCTTCCTTGGCATGGGCCGACAGAGCGCCGAAACTCATGCCCGCGATGGTGATCGGAATTTTGAGTTCGATGGGCTTCTTGGCGAACCGCGTTCCCAAGACGACATTGCTGGTGCACTTCTCGCGATACCCTTCCAGCGGATACCGCGATATCGACGCGCCAAGGAAAAGCAAATCGTCGAAGTGGGGCACCCGGCGCTTGGCGCCGGCGCCGCGGATGTCGTAGATGCCTGTCTGCGCGGCGCGCCGGATCTCCGACAGCGTGTAATCGTCAAACGTCGCAGACTTACGAGGCGTCGTCGGGGGGTTATGATATGACATCAGTAAGCATCCGCGTTGTCGATGTTGAAGTTGTAGAGTTTGCGCGCTGAGCCGTAGCGCTTGAACTCGCTGGATTTGACGTCGGTAATTCCGGCCTGCTTCAGCAGCTTCTTGATGGCGTCATGATGCTCGGGGCGCATTTCCTTCTCGATGCAATCGGCGCCGAGGCTTTTCACCTTTCCGCGCACGAACAACTTGGCTTCGTAGATGGAATCGCCGAGCGCATCGCCCGCGTCGCCGAGAACCACAAGGTGGCCGCTCTGCGCCATGAACGCCGACAAGTGGCCGATGTTGCCCTTGACGACGATGTCGATGCCCTTCATCGAAACACCGCAGCGCGACGCGGCGTTGCCTTCGATCAAAAGCATTCCGCCATGTCCCGTCGCGCCGGCGTATTGGCTGGCGTCTCCGGTTATCCGAACATTGCCCGACATCATATTTTCGGCGACGCCAGGTCCGGCCGATCCGTGCACGGTTATCGAGGCCTGCTTATTCATTCCTCCGCAGTAGTAGCCGACGCTACCCCGGATATTGATGTTGATCGGCGCGTCGACACCGGCAGCGACGGCGTGGAAGCCCATCGAATTGACGATCTCCCAGTCCGGCTCGTTCGTGCCCGCCGACTGGCGGTGTAGGTCTTGATTCAAATCGCGAAGGGGCGTCTTCGCTAGATCAATCTTGCGCATGGAGCGGTTTCCTAGATTTGTTTCAGCGTTCCCAGAAGTAGACGGTTGAAGGCTCCGGTTCCCAAACCTTGGCCTTGTCGATGTCAGGCAAATTCACCAGCGCGCGAAATTCCGAGCCGAATGCCACGTACTGATCGGTTTCCGCCATGACTGCCGGCTTGCAGGCGATCGGATCGCGCAGAACGCCGAAGCCGTTCTTTGTACCAACGACGAATGTGAAGAAGCCGTCGAGATCGTCGAGGCTTTTGGTCAGAGCTTCGCCGAGGTTCATTCCCTGCTTCATGCGCGATGTGAGATAGGCTGCGGCAACCTCGGTGTCGTTTTGGGTCTCGAAGGTCATCCCTTCGCGACGAAGTTCACGGCGCAAATTGTTGTGGTTGGAAAGCGAGCCGTTGTGCACGAGGCACTGGTCGTATCCGGTCGAGAACGGATGCGAGCCGAGCGTCGTCACCGCCGACTCCGTCGCCATACGCGTATGGCCGATGGCGTGCGTACCCTTCATACCCGAAAGATCGAAGCGCTTCGCCACATCGGTCGGAAGACCGACTTCCTTGTAGATCTCGATCGAAGCACCGGTAGCCATCACGCTCACCGAGGGGCGCAGCGCCCGGATTGCAGCCACGGCCTCGTGAGCTTTCTGCTCGGGAACCGTCAGCACGGCGTGCGTCGACTTCACCGACAAGCTGACGTTGCCGCCGATCGCTTTGGAGATCGAAGCTTCGATGTCCTTGAAGTCTGCGTCGGGATTGGGCGACTGCAATGTGATTTTCACTTTGCCGTCGGTGGGGGTTCCATAGACCGCGAACCCAGCCGAGTCCGGCCCCCGATCACACATCGTCGTCAGCATTTGATTGGTGAGAGCGCCGAGCCGCGGTTCTAACGCTTTGTCTTTTAAGAAAAGACCGACAATTCCACACATTTTGGCCTGCCCATCTGTTGCTTCCAGTTGCAGACAAACTATCGCAGGCGAAATTCACTGTCAATCATTGAGAAACAAATTTTCTTCCTGCTCAACAAAATTTTGCGCCGCAATAAGCCGTCTCCGATACGATTGCGAACGTGACGGAATGAAGACAATCGGTTCTTGCTCACGCGAGCAAGATTGCTGGGATGGCCGTCGGTGCGCGCCTAAATTCCGGACGAAGAGCGTAACCGGTCGATCGCAGAACACTGCGTAAATCAGAATTGGCACCGACTGGCGCGTCGTCGCAAAGCGCCCGGCGTTCAGCGGAACGGCGGGCGCTGTTGAAATCGACGTCCTCGTATCCGCAATCCGCTACCTTCTTTGATAAACAATAATAGAGAGGTACGTCGCCGGAAGTTTGGTTAGCGTTTCAGGGCCGTGAAATTCGGCAGAGTCGAACAGCATGCAGTCACCCGGCTCCATGCGATAACTGTTCTCTCCGTGAAGATAGTTGACTTCGCCGGTAAGCATATAAATGAGTTCGAGACCTTCATGCCGAAACTGCGTGTAGGGCACGGCATCCTTGCTCAGGGTGATCAGGTAAGGCTCGAAGGCGATCGTTCCGCTGACAGACTGACCCAACTGTTGGTACTCATGCCCAACCTTCGTGCCTCTCCGTTTGATGATGGGCCCCTTGCCCTTCTTTACAAACGAGCATCCCCGACGGCCTTCGAAAGACGCGAGAAGCATTGTCAGCGGCAAATTCAGAGCTGCAGCCAGTTGATGCAAAACGGAAAGCGACGCCGAAATTTGCCCGTTCTCAATTTTTGACACCATCGCGGTTGAAATTTCGGCGGCTGCGCCGAGCTCGGAAACCGTCAGTCCGGCAGCCTTTCTGAAATCGCGCACCTGGGCGCCAATGGCATCCTCGAGGGTGCGCGCACCGGCCTCCGGAGCCCCCGATCCGGTTGCCAGAGATTTTTGCGACGGTTGAGTTTGAGGTTTAGCCTTCTGAACCATTCGTCGCCCATCCCGATTTTTGATTGCAACCAACGCCTTGCCCCACGCTAACGGCACCTCCCGCTTACCGCATTCGCTCAACAGCCTGAACGCAAAACTTTCAAGGCTGGGGGGCGGGGCACGAGACGTCCTTGGGTAAAAAATATTTCTTGACAATGGCAGTCATCAACAGCCGGTTTGCCAACGGGCCGGCACTCCAAGTCGCCGGCGGCAAGCGGCTGCGCAAGTGACTATAACACATTGTTTATCGAGCTAAAGGTGCTTGATCAAATCGCCTTTCTTCCACTCGCTTCTCATTCGATGGAGGATCGTCGGACACGTCAAAAACCCGGCTACTCAGCCGCAACATTTTTTCTTTAGAAGCAAATTTGTTGACTCTGACAAAATGTCGCGTATTTTCTGCGACGGTCGCGAACCTCAGTCAAGTCACTGAGCGAAGGGCTCGTATCCAATCTGATGGTGTCTGACCGCAGATGGAACAATGACCCGCCAGAAGGTCATTTCGGAACGGGGTAAAAAAACGAGGAGACGGAGGATGGCAATGCAGCAACGTCAGATTGATCCAAGAATAGCAGGCTTGTTTTCGGGCGACAGATTTTGGTCGTTGGCCGCACTCGGGCTGCTGTGGCTCCTATACGCATTCGTGTTTTATGAAGTCTATCCGTACACGTCGACCCCCGAGGTCACTTGGGCGCTGGCGATTGGCGGCGGACTGGTTCTTCTCTTCAATACGGCCTCCATTTTCGCCATGGTCGCGCATTTGAGTGAGGACCGGCATGAGATCTACGGCCTCGATTTGCACTATCTCGATCTTGCACAGAAGCAATCCAGCAAATAGCGGAGCGTCCCATGGCAGATTCACACTATGAGCCGCCGACGCAATCCGCGATCGGCCAATTCTTCGATAGTCTCTTCCTTTTGGCTTTGGTTCTAATTGCCCTCTTTGCGCCGCTCTACTTGGGTTTGGCCGGCGGCGGTAAGACGGAACTCGCCGTTGCAGACAAGACGACCTGGATAGGCCTGGGTCAGAATGCTGTGCAACAGGGTCAGTGGGAAAAGCTCGGGTTCACTCCCGAGACCGCCGCAAGCATGATCACATCGCGGTTTGATTACAGCTTCAGCGTCATTGAACTCGTCATCACAGCGCTCGTCGTTGTCGGCTACTTCGTACTCCTCTTTCGATTTTCGAAAACTGAGTACGCCGACGTCATATCTGAACGCTTCGGCAAGAAGTGAGGCACGGGAATGAACAATTTTCAAATGCTCGAATACGCCGCGTGGGGCATATCTGTGCTTCTCGGCCTCTACATGCTGATCGATTTGATCAAGACAAATCGTGCTTATTCGGAAGACGTTCTCACGTCTTCGAAAGAAGGTGAGATCGAGGAGGCGCTCGTCATCGATCCAGACCACCAGGGGGGACATCGATGAGCCAGACAACAGTCGTACACGGCGAGAAGATCTCGCTACTCCGCGTCCTTGGTCCCGCTCACATCTGGGCCCTCGGTGTCGGTATCGTTCTCGTCGGCGAATACATGGGTTGGAATTTCGCGGTCGGAAAGGGCGGTGCAATAGCGGCCCTTATTGCCTGCTGGTTCGCAGGTCTTCTCTACACGTGCGTCGCCATGATCGATTCCGAGGTCACGTCGACGGTCGCCGCGGCAGGCGGCCAATATGCCCAGGCCAAACACATCGTTGGCCCGGTCATGGCCTTCAATGTCGGTCTGTATCTTGTGTTTGCCTACACCATGCTCGAAGCGGCCAACGCCATCACGCTTGGCTACCTTGTGCAAACAGTGGGCAGCATGGCGGGCTTTGAGAATGTCCATGACAAGCCATTCATCGTGCTCACGATCATGTTCTTGGCATGGCTTAACTACCGGGGCGTCTACGCGACGTTGACGTTCAACCTCGTCCTCACGGCAATTGCATTTGTCGCCATCATAATTTTGTTCGCATGGGTGAGGCCATGGTCGACGGAAATGCTCAAGCACAGCGACCTTCTAAACGGACTGCCGTATGGCTTCATCGGCGTCATAGCCTCGCTGCACTTCGGTCTTTGGTACTACCTCGGCATAGAGGGTACGTGCCAAGCGGCCGAAGAAGTGCGGTCTCCCGCTAGGTCTCTGCCGCTCGGCACGATGTCAGGCATCATCACGCTGCTTCTGGCGGCCACAATGACTTGGTACGTTTGCACCGGGTTGATGCCGTGGGAATATCTCGGGCAGGCGATTACGCCATTGTTTGATGCCGCTCGACTGACTGACTCGAAGCTGTTGATGGTCCTCCTGTTTGTCGGCACCATGTTCTCAACGATGGCGTCGGCCAACGGCTGCATCAACGATGCCTCCCGGGCATGGTTCTCGATGGGGCGCGACCGGTATCTCCCGACTTGGTTCGGTGCTGTTCATCCAAAAAACAGAACGCCGTTCCGGTCGATCGTGTTCCTTGTTCCTGTGGCGCTGATATTCGCGTACTTCGCACCACTCGATCAGGTCATCACGTTCTCGATCCTGTCGGGCCTGCTCGGCTACACGTACATGTCCTTCAATGTGATCATGTTCCGTAAGAAGTGGCCGCTTGATAGGATCAAACGCGGGTATATTCATCCGTTCCACCCGCTGCCGGCTCTCGTGCTGCTCCTTCTCTGCTCGGTCACGTACTTTGCCGTGTTCCTGGGCTACGGAACGCAGCTCGTCGCGATGATGTTGTTCTTTGCGGTCGCCTCAATATGGTTCCACTTCCATCGCTACCGCTTCGTTCGCCGTGGCGATCAGTTCTCGATGCAGTGGCCTCGCCCTGTGGGCTACTGAGTTCAAAATTCGAAGCGGCGGGACTCGCGTCCCGCCGCTTCGTTTTGTTACATTCTGTTTTTCGAAGCTAGCAGACTGAGACTCTGGCCAATCAACAATGAGCGGATAATTCCTTGCTATCGATCGCCTCGATTTTTGTAGGGGTGCTGGGCTTAGCCCTCATCGCGTTCATGGGGATGCGGGACCATGCCAAACTTCGAGAAAAGCGACGCGATCTCCTCGATCAAAGCGCCGGGTTGCTCGAACGGAGCAGCATCAATCATTGCGGCGATGGATTTCCCAACCTCGAGGGCCGTCACCTGGGCCGCTACGTTCGTGCCGAACTCATTCCGGACACGATGACGATCAAGCGGTTGCCGCAACTCTGGCTCTCCTTAAGCCGGATCGAGCCCCGGCCTGACAATTCCGAATTTGCCGTCCTTGTGCGGCCATCAGGAACGGAATTCTATTCACTGACGACGGGCTACGAACATCGGTTGGAGCCACCGGCGGGACTACCTGCTGAAATCCTGGTACGGGGTAACAGCCCGTCTGCACAGCGACATCTCGATCGCGTCGGCCCGATCATCGGAAAAATTCTTGCCGATCCCAAAGTAAAAGAAGTCGGTGTCACGAAAAAAGGCCTGCGCCTCGTTTGGCAAGCCAGCGAAGGTCGCCGCGGCGAGCACTTGATTTTGCGCCAGTGCGTATTCGACGATGCGCGCGTGACTCGTTCGGACTTTGCGAGACTTCTCGCCTATCTCGATGAGTTGAGCCTCGCCCTCACCGGCTCGGCTGAGGCTCCTGCCGCATGAGCAACTCCAATGACCGGCCGCCGATCAATCCGTACGTCGTTCTCGTGTTGGCAATTTTGCTTCCGGGCGCTGGCCATGTTGCGGTAGGGCAGCCGCAGAGAGGCTTGGGCTTCGCATTCTTCACCCTGCTTCTTGCTCTTGTGACCTGGTATACGACCACGCCCGAGCGCTCGTTCATCGGGCGCGCTGCCGGCGGCCTGTTCGTCTGGGCATTGTCGATCCCCGATGCCTACAAGCTCGCCAGAATCCAGTACACCGCCTGGATGAGGCGCCATCCGTCCAATCGATGATGGACGCGTTCCCGAACGCGGACGGCTGCCGCGTCATTCGCCGATCGTCAATCCGCTGATACCCGTCCCGGCCATCACCTTCCTCACGGCATCTGCGAGATCGCGCGGGATGTTTCCAAGCTCCCTGTAGCGCGCCACCATCGTCAGTTTGCGATTGATCTGGGGACCCGGCAGCCGCGCAATTTGAAGGCCTTTGCTTGAAACCTGGGATTCGGCAAAGCAAACAGGTGTCGTAATCGCAAAACCAAGCCCGGCCGCGACCATCGCCGCGACTGCGTAAGGACTATCAAACTCGAACGAATTCGGAATATCGACGCCGAGCCGCCGTAAATGGCGTTCGATTTCCAGTCCTGTCTGCGACCGGCCGCTGAAGCGAATGAGCGGAACGGCATTGGCCAGTTTTTTGAGCTCCGAAACGCTGCGAACGGCGCCGTTCCGGCTGCTCATGAGCAGCACGTAGGGCTCCCTGAAGAGTTCCCATCTTTCAAGTCCCGGCAATTCTTCCAAATCGTCGACGCCGAGAAACAGATCGAGCCGGCGCGTTAGAAGCTCGCTCGCATGCGTGGCGGTCAGGCCGGAGAGGATCGAAACCTCATCGGCGCGCGAGGCAAGATACTGGGAGAGCGGCACGGTGAGGGCGCGGCTGAGAGAATCCACCAGTCCCACTCGGATCAACGCAACCTTGCCGTGCTTGGTCTCACGCAAGAGTGGCGCGATTTGTCGAGCATCGGCAATGAGCGCGCTGGCACGCTGACGCATCAATCCCCCCGCGAGCGTCAGAGCCAGGGGGCGGACGGTCCGATCAAAAAGGCTGGTGCCGGTTTTCCGCTCTAGCTCGGCGATGGCAAGCGAGACCGCTGGTTGGGTCAGCCCCAGCTCGCGCGCCGCCGCCGCCATGGCTCCGGCCTCGCAAACCGCCAGGAAGATTTCTAGCGATCGCAGATCAAACGGCAGATTGTGGGATTTGTCGCTCATCGCCATAGTATAAGTAAGACTTATATATACTACAATCCGCCGGTCTCTAAATTCTAGGTCACAAGCTGCCGCCAAGGAGCGAATTGGATGCCGACCAATCGTTACTCTATCTTTTCAGTGCTCCGCGAGACCCTGCGCGGCCACACCGGCTGGGGTCCGGCTTGGCGGGATGCCCAACCGAAATCGGACTACGACATCGTAATCATCGGCGGCGGCGGACACGGCCTAGCGACTGCTTATTACCTTGCCAAGAATTTTGGACTGTCGCGAATTGCGGTCGTCGAGAAGGGCTGGATCGGTGGCGGCAACGTTGGCCGCAACACGACGATCGTCCGGTCGAACTACATGCTGCCCGGCAATATCCCATTCTACGAGCAGGCCTTGAAGCTCTGGGAAGGCCTCGAGCAAGACATCAATTACAACGCCATGGTCAGCCAGCGTGGCGTGCTCAATCTTTACCACTCCGACGGCCAGCGCGATGTTTTCGCCCGGCGAGGCAACGCGATGCGCATACACGGCGTTGACGCCGAACTTCTCGACGAACAAGCCGTCCGCAAGATGGTGCCGTTTCTGAACTTCGACAATGCACGCTTCCCGGTTCGCGGCGGACTGCTGCAAAGGCGGGGCGGTACGGTTCGTCATGATGCCGTGGCGTGGGGCTACGCGCGCGCTGCCGACCAGCACGGCGTCGATATCATTCAGAACTGCGAAGTGAAGGGTTTCAGGCGAGAAGGCGGCCGCGTAACCGGTATCGAGACATCCCGAGGGTTTATCGGCGCCAAGAAGATCGGAATGGCGGTCGCCGGAAACTCTTCGCGCGTCGCCGCCATGGCCGGCCTGAGATTGCCGATCGAAAGTCATGTCTTGCAGGCTTTCGTCACGGAATCGATCAAGCCCTTCATCGACGGCGTCGTGACCTTCGGCGCCGGGCATTTCTACATCAGCCAGTCCGACAAGGGCGGTTTGGTGTTTGGCGGCGATCTCGACGGCTACAACAGCTACGCGCAACGCGGCAACCTTCCGGTCGTCGAGGACGTCTGCGAAGGCGGCATGGCGCTGATGCCCCGAATTGGCCGCGTGCGTCTTCTGCGCGGATGGGGCGGCCTGATGGATATGTCGATGGACGGCAGTCCGATCATCGACCGCACGCCGATCGACGGTCTCTATTTCAATGGCGGCTGGTGCTACGGCGGCTTCAAAGCCACCCCGGCCTCCGGGTTGTGCTTTGCGCATCTGATCGCGCGTGATGAACCTCATCCCGTCGCCGTCCCATATCGCCTCGACAGGTTCGCAACCGGACACGCCATCGACGAAAAGGGCGTGGGACCGCATCCCAACCTCCACTGAACAGACTTCGACGAAAGGGCTTCGGACGATGCGAATCAACTGTCCGTGCTGCGGCGAACGCGGCCTCGATGAATTCGTTTATCACGGTGATGCCTCGGTCACGCGGCCGGACGCTCTTGCTCCCGACGCGATGAACGACTTTGTCAAATATGTTTACGAGCGGACAAACACACCGGGCCTGCACCGTGAGCTTTGGTTTCACGCGGCAGGGTGCCACGCCTGGCTCGTCGTCACTCGGGGCATCGCAACCCACGCGATCACATCGGTTGAACTCGCACGCGAGGTTGCCCGCAAACGCGATCTCGTAACAGAGGAGAACGCATGATGGCGTCGCAACAATATCGTTTGCCGTCGGGTGGTCTCGTCGACAGAAGCCGCACGATCTGGTTCGAGTTTGACGGCCAGAATTTTACCGGCCACCCCGGCGATACACTTGCCTCGGCGTTGCTCGCCAACGGCATCAGGCTGACCGGCCGCTCGTTCAAGTACCATCGGCCGCGCGGAATTTTGAGCGCAGGCTCGGAAGAGCCGAACGCATTGGTTGAGTTGCGCACTGGCGCGCGCCGGGAAGCCAACACCAAGTCGACGATGGTCGAGCTCTACGATGGCCTCGAAGCCTCGAGCCAGAACCGTTGGCCGTCGTTGAATTTCGACGTGATGGCGATCAACTCGCTGCTCTCACCCGTCTTTGTCGCGGGCTTCTACTACAAGACGTTTATGTGGCCGGCGGCTTTCTGGGAGAAACTTTACGAGCCCGCCATCCGACGGGCCGCGGGTCTCGGCCGCGCATCCGATGCGGCCGATCCCGACACCTACGAGAAGGCGAATGCATTCTGTGACGTGTTGGTCATCGGCGGTGGCCCTGCCGGACTGGCGGCGGCCTTAAGCGCAGCCAAGTCTGGCGCCCGCGTGATTTTGGCCGACGAGAATTTCGCACTCGGCGGCCGCGCCATCGACGACAACGCCCCGATCAACGACAAGGCACCGGCCGAATGGGTGGCTGCTGTCGAAGCCGAACTCGCCGCAATGAAAGACGTGCGCATCCTGCGCCGTACGACCGTGTTCGGTACCTACGACGGCGGCACCTATGGCGCCGTCGAGCGCGTTAGCGATCATCTTGCAACAGCGCCGTCAGGCCAGCCGCGCCAACGGCTCTGGCGCATCGTCGCCAAGCACGCGGTACTCGCTTCTGGCGCTACGGAGCGGCCGATTGTTTTCGGCGGCAATGATCGTCCGGGCGTCATGCTGGCGGGTGCGGTTCGTACCTACCTCAATCGGTATGGCGTCCTACCGGGGCAGAAAGCCGTGGTCTTCGCCAACAATGACTACGCGGCGACGACGGTCACGGAACTCGATCGCGCCGGCGTTGAAGTCGTTGCGCTGGTCGATTCTCGCCCGCAACCGTCCGAGCTGATCAGCGGAATTGCGAGCGCCGCCGAAACGCGGTTGATTTCGGGCGGCGTCGTTACGGACGCCATCGGCAAAAAACATGTAACCGGCGCCGTCATTCGTACGCGCAGCGGCGAAGAGGTGAAATTGGACTGCGATCTGATCGCGGTTTCTGGAGGCTGGAACCCAAATATCCAGCTGACGACGCATCTGGGCGGCAAGCCCGTTTGGAATGACGAACTTTCGACTTTCACGCCGGGCGTGCTCCCGGCAGGTATGTCCGTAGCTGGATCTGCCGGGGGCACATTCGGGCTGAGAAGCGCTCTTGAGTTAGGCTCGGCAGCCGGCTCCACCGCGGCCACGGCGGCTGGATTCAAGGCCGCTGCAACTTCTGTTCCGCGCGCCAAGGACGAAGGCGTCAGCATTTCGCCGCTCTGGCGCGTGCCCGCGACGCGCGGCAAGGCTTTCGTCGATCAGCAGAACGACGTCACGGCGTCCGACATCGAACTGTCGGAGCGTGAGGGCTTCCGCTCCGTCGAACACTTGAAGCGTTACACGACCCTTGGCATGGCGACCGACCAGGGCAAGACCGCCAACGTCAACGCTCTCGCGATCATGGCTGAGCTGACAAAGAAGTCGATTCCGGAAACCGGAATGACGATGGCCAGGCCGCCCTATACACCGGTTGCGCTTGGCGCCTTCGCGGGACATCACCGGGGCAAGGAATTCAAGGCGACGCGTCTGCCGCCGTCTTATGCCTGGACGAAAGAGCAGGGCGGAAACGTCGTCGAAACGGGCTTGTGGCTTCGCCCAAGCTATTTCCCGCGGCCTAGTGATGCCGATTGGCTCGCATCGGTGACGCGCGAGGTCAACACTGTGCGAAGCGCAGTCGGCATTTGCGACGTCTCGACGCTCGGAAAGATCGATGTGCAAGGGGCCGATGCCGGAGCGTTCCTTGATAAGGTCTACATGAACGGCATGAAGACGCTGGCGGTCGGCAAGGCCCGTTACGGCGGCATGCTGCGCGAGGACGGCATCTTCATGGACGACGGCACCGTCGCCCGATTTGATGAGAACCATTACTTCGTCACCACCACGACGGCGAACGCGGTGAAGGTGTTCCAGCACATGCAGTATTGCCACCAGTGGCTGTGGCCGGAACTCGACGTGCACATGATTTCGGCGACCGAGCAGTGGGCGCAATATGCCGTCGCGGGTCCGAAATCGCGCGATCTGCTGCGCAAGATCGTTGATCCCGAGTTCGATATTTCCGACGCCGGCTTCCCCTACATGAAGGTTGGGAAGATCACGGTTTGCGGCGGCGTCAAGGCGCGTCTCTATCGGATCTCTTTCTCCGGCGAGCGCGCTTACGAGATCGGCGTTCCCGCGCGATACGGTGACTCGATGATCCGCCGGCTTATGGAAGCGGGTCAGGAATTCGGCGCATGTGCTTATGGAAGCGAAGCGCTGGGCATCATGCGCATCGAAAAGGGCCACGTCAGCGGCCCTGAGCTGAACGGCACGACGACACCGAGAGATCTGGGACTCGGCGGCATGGTCTCCACGAAGAAGGACTTCATTGGTCGCGTACTGGGAACTCGCCCAGGACTTCTCGACCCCAATCGACCATCGCTTACCGGCTTCCGCCCTGTCGATCGATCGGAACGTCTCAGATCAGGCGCTCATTTCGTCGCGCGCGACGTCGAAGTAAAGCCGAGCACCGACGACGGGCATATGACGTCCGTCGCTTACTCCCCAACGTTGGGGCACTGGGTCGGCCTTGGCTTGCTGAAGCGTGCACCGGAGCGCCTGGGCGAAATTCTTCGCGCTTATGATCCCTTGCGTGGCGAGGACACGCTTGTCGAAGTCATCTCTCCTTGCTTCGTTGATCCAGAAGGAACGAAAGTCCGTGGTTAGCCAAACACTGGCGGCACGCTCCGCCTTCACAAACTGGAAGCCGGTAAAGACGTCCGAGCTGGCCATTGATGTGCGCGAGACTCTGACGTTGGCGAGCTTCGCAGCCTTCAAAGGCAAGAAGGATCAACTGAAAGCGGCGATCCGCGAGCGGTATGGCGTCGATCTTCCCGACACCCCTCAGCGCGTTGAAGGCAAGGACATTGCGTTCGTTTGGGCCGGCCCGGATCAGTGGATGGCGATCGCCGAGCGCGGACAGAGCCGCGATATCGAAGTCGAGCTCAAGCCGTTGCTCGATGGTTTGAGTTCGGTCGTCGACCAATCTGATGCGCGCGCCGTCGTTAGAATATCCGGTCCGCGTTCCAGGGATGTGCTGGCCAAGGGCGTGCCGATAGATTTGCATCCGCGCGCTTTCAAAGGCAACGGGGTTGCGATCACGCATGCCAATCACGTCGGCATCATCCTTTGGCAGATCGACGATGCCCCGACCTATGAGATCGCAATGTTTCGCGGCTTTGCCGACAGCTTCGCGCACTGGCTGCTTGAGTCGGCGGAAGAGTTCACACATCAACGGTGACCGCTTCTCTGGGTCGCGAAGCCTGTCCAACCCAGATCAAGAAAACTTCGAAAGAAATCTCGTCATGACAACGCAACCCGTCACCAAGCTTCCCCCTACCGATGAGCAGCCGATAACAACCGACCTCGAAGGATGGAAAGTCGTTTCCGGCAAGCCGACAATGAAGACGTGGATATTGAACACCTCATCGGACGGCCGAATGATATCTGGCGTCTGGGAAGCAACCCCTGGCACCTACCACGCCACATACGACAAGTATGAATTTGTCCACCTCATTGCCGGCAAGATTACGATTACACCCGATGGTGGCCAGCCCGTTCACGTGGCAGCCGGCGATGCATTCGCAGTGGAAGCCGGCTTCAAAGGTCAGTGGGTCATTGAAGAAAAAGTCCGGAAACACTTTGCAATACGCGTGGCCTGAGATTTCTCAGGTCCCGGCCTCGACGTCCCGCATCCTCAACCGATAACGCGGGATTCCTTCACATAACCAGCATTGGAACAGCTAGCGATGACGGCAGAAAATCAGTTGCAACGACCAGGTCGAATTGGCATTCGCGTCGGAGAGGCTCTTGTCGCCGGCGGACCGCCGGGAACCGCCGCAGAACCCGAAGTCGCAATTGGCGAGATGGACGGGCCGTTCGGTACGGCGTTCGCGAACTTGCTCGGTGATCAGACGGTAGGTCACAGCCGCGTATTGGCGCTGCTCAATACCGACGTCATGGTCCGGCCGCCGACACTCTGCGTCAGCAAAGTGACGGTCACGGACGAAAGATACACCAACATTCTGATGGGTACCGTGCAGTATGCTACGGCCATGGGCGTGCTGGATGCCGTGCGATCCGGAGACATTCCCAGGGACAAGGCCGACGAATTGGGAATCATCGTTTCGGTCTGGCTTAACCCTTCCGTGGCAACCATCAAGGATCTCGATCACAAGATCCTGTTCGACATTCATCGCAAGGCGACGACGCTGGCCATTCATAAAGCGATGGCCTTCCAGCCGTCGATCGATTGGCTGCTGGAAAACCAGGATAAGGTCATCCACAAATACTTCGAGAAGGGTCTCAAGGGAGAAATTTGAGACGCGCGCAATCGCTCGGCGTTTGTCGGGTGATTGGGTCAACGCGTCGATGAACGAAAGAACTTCGCATGTAATCTCCGGCTCAACGATTGGGCCGGAGATGATTTTAAGCCGCGAAATGCCTGGGTTTTCCGGCAGCTAGGGGCGGTTTTGCAAGCCTGCTGCTACGGCGCGAAAATGCGTCATTAATTTCTTGCCGACATCCTTGTCCAAGCCGACGCGGTCAATGGCGATGGACATGCAATTCAACCAATCGTCGTGGGCCTTCCGGTCGATCTCTATATGCACGTGCATTTCCCGTACGTTCGTGTGGCCGTGTTTTTCGGCATACAATTTCGGACCACCGAGAAAGTCGGACAAGAAAGCGAATTGCTCGATCCTCGAATGGGCAACACCCATTCCTCTGAGATGCAGCATTTTGAGATCCGTGCCCTCGGGCTCGAACTCGATGACGTCATAAAAAGTCTCGACTAGGTTTCGAAGACCAGTTTCACCTCCAACAAGTGCATAGAGCGACGTATTCCCAGACATTTCTCATTTTCCTCCTGGCGCATGATTGGGCTTGCGGCGGTCGCGGCTGACAAGGTCAGTGCGAAACGCGCACGCCCGGGGCACGTGATCGCGGCTGGAGATGACCACGATCGGCACGCTTCGGCCCGGATGGGTCGAGCCTTCCGTCTCGCAATCGACGCGAACACTTCCCAAATGCGACGGTAGTGCCGTGTTGCTCCATTCGCCCGCGATAAAACTGTCGAAGTCGTGGCCGTTCTCGATGCCGCCCGCCATAGCAACGAGTTCGTCTACCGTCCGCCCCGCGGCGGCTTTGTAGACGCCGGGCGAGATGACGCGGCCGGCGATCGAATACAACATCGGAGCGCCGTCGACGTCGCCATCCTGGCCGCAAAAACTGTCGATCCCCATGGACAGAATTTCAGGGATCCAACGCAACAATTCGGGCCGAACGAGAAGGACCGAGGCAGGCGTTAGCGACGCCGCTTCACATCTTTGCGTTTCGCCCGCCCTTCTTTGTAGCGAGCTGCGGCACAAACTTTGGAGGAGGTGAACGTCATCGCTGTGGGTGTCCGGTGAAAATTCCGAAAAGGTGAAGCTGACATGGCGATCGAAACCGTAGGCGCTGAGTACCGTCAATTCTCGTTCGAGGCTGCACCGCAATGACGAGTACCGGTTGTTGCAATGAACAAGGATCTCCGGCGCACCAATGATCAAAGCCGTTATCAGCAGGCCCTCGAGCACCGAATGTGTATGGCGCTCGATAAGGTAAGTTTGGCTCATGACGCCCGGCGGCGCGTCGTCAACGAGCAGCAGAAGCTTGGCGACATCCCCCGTGTCGCGGAGCTCCCGCATCCGAATACCGATCGAAAGCTTCTCGCCTTCAAACGAGGCCAACGGCAATGCAGACAGCGCAGAAACGATGCTCTCGATGGAACGTCGCTTGGCGAGGCAACTCTTGAGAACGCCGTATCCGCCCGCATTCGTGTACGAGGAAAAGGTTTCTTGGCTCGAATCGGCGGCCTGTCCATCGCTATCGGCGTTCACCGTTCCGCCGTCGATGGCACCCGATATGACATCGTCGCCGATCGCCGCGACAGGCGCCATCCAGCAGCGGGCCATGCACGTTTCGCGAATGACGCGATGTCCCGATCTTGCTGAAGTGATCTCATCACAAAATGCTTCGGCGCCGGCGAGAGCGCAGGGAAGCCCGACACACACCCTGATCGGAGCAGGATTTCGTTTGTCGGCGACGTTGTCCCGATCACCCATTGAGCCGCTTTTTACAGCCGCGCAGGGTTCTTCATCGTCGGCATCGATCAATGCGGATATTTCATAGCCCGGTATGTAACCGCGCCAGCTCTGAATACTGCGCAACCATTCCGGTAGATTGTGGCACGACCTAAAGTTCAAACGCTGAGAAGCAGAAGGCACACCTTCATCATTCATCACTAGCGAAAGGTCGGGTATGCTCACCACGTCTGCTCCACTTCCATTCCTTCCTCTCGTGAATACCTTTCATCGCCGTTCGACAATTGCGAGCAAGGTCACTCAAGAGAAAAGAGGCTGGGAGCATTGCCCCCAGCCAGTTCACACACGCGGAAGATCACGTGCGCTCGGAAAGTGGATGCGTCTTTAGTCGCATCGGATCGTAAAACGGCATCTGGACTACAGTCGCTTTGAGGTCGCCGCCGTCATGAATGATGAGTTCGGTGCCGAGACGCGTCAAATCCGGATGAACCTGCGCCATCGCCAACGACTTCATCAGATGCCGGCTGAAGGTCGTGCTGGTAACGACCCCTACTTCTTTGCCGCCCGAAGTTATCTTCGACAGCGGAGTGACGGCGTCCGGATGGGCGACCTCGAGGCCGACAATGACCGACCGCTCTTTGCCCTTCTTATTGATTAACGCCTGCTTGCCGATGAAATCCGGTTTGGAAAGATCGACCGTCCAGTCGGCACGAACTTCCCAGGGCGTCGTATCTCCGTGCGTCATGTCAAACGGGAAGAACAGGAGGCCGCCTTCGACACGGACGATGTCGAGGCAGGACCACGATACGGGCATCACGCCCTTGTCCTTTCCGGCGGCAAGAATGGAATCCCAGATGTGGTGCGCATCCGTGGCCGAGCAAAACACTTCGTAGCCACGCTCAGCCGAGTATCCACCGCGGGCGATCGATACCGGCTTTCCAAAAAGAGTTGTCTTTTCATGATGGAAATAGCCAAGAGAAGCCAGGTTCATAGGCGTGTGAGGCGCCAGCGTCTCCAGTGCCAAAGGTCCCTGGAGTGAAAGAATGTGAACGTTGTTATCGCGCTCGATCTCGACCTTGAAGCGCGATTTCGCGGCGTTGGCGGCTTCTTCGAAAATGCCGCCGCCATGCGACACGCGGTATTGGTTCGGACCGTCGACGTAGACCAGCACATCATCGATCAGCGCGCCGTCGGCGTTGACGATATTGCTGATGTGAGAGTCGCCTGGCTTGGCCTTGGAAACATCGGTCGTGAGAAGATGATTCAGGAAAGCCTGGGCATCAGGCCCGCTGATCTTCACGATTTTCAGTCCCGATACGTCGATCAGGCCGGCACGATATCGAACCGCTGCCGTTTCCTCATAAGGGCACGTCGAATAGTTCTGAGGCACGGGCATGTCATTCCATGAGGATGACAGATCCGATCCCAATTTCCGATGGCGATCATTTAGCACCGATTGGCGTGAGGTAGACATGAGCGTTTCCTTTTTCTCGTTTGCGACGCGCTCTATCGAAAGGCGAGCGCGCCGTTGTGTTATTATTTGTGCAGGAAGCCCGAAGGTGTGGGCTTGCCGTCATCGTATTTCTCGAGCCATTGCAGGGTCACGTCTCGGTACCGGGTGATCCCTTTGTAGTCGATGAGCTCTGGCGGGATCGACTTGAGCACTCGCGGAAGACGGCGAGCCCAGTCCGGCTGCGTAACGAGTTCACGCATTTTTATAAGATAGGCGCGGATCGAAAAAAGCACCGCGTTGGATCGCGGAAGCCGCCACAACGCCTGCAGCTCGACACGCAAATGCACTTTATCGCCGACGTTTTCCTCGGTGACGGAGGAACGGTCGATACCCCATTTGTCGTAATTTTCGGGGCTCGTATCCAGCCGCGGATTGATCGTCATCGTCCAGTTCAGGCGGCGCACCGGTTTTCCTTGCTGAAGATTGAGCAGATACTTCAGCGCGCGCTCGAAAACGCCGGCCTGATGCGCCAGCGGCACGGGGCCATGCCATTCCATGAAATTCATGCCGACATCGAAATCGAGCGACCAATCCGCCTGCGAAGTCGCGATACCGGCATCCATCCAGAGATTGTTCTCTCTCTGATCCAGAATGGTGAAGTCGCCTTGGCACTGCCGCGTGATGTATTCCATAGGCTCGTACGGCAACGTCGACACCTCGCCGAACGTGAAGCTCTGTTCGATACCGAGAGGACGATTGATCCAATGCCACTGATTGCCATCCTGCTGCAGCGTGAAATGCTGAGGATAGTCTCGCGCCAGCGACGTCATGATCAGTTCGAGGACGTCCCACTGCGCCGTCATCATATGAGGCAGCGCTTGAACGCGACGCGGATCTGCCTTTAGGACCAGAGCCCGATCGCGCATGTCCGAGACATAGTGCTCATCTATGTCGAACGGAAATTCGTAGACCGAGCCTTTCTGTCCCGCCGTATGCGGTTCGATATTGACCGAATACATGTACTTGTCTTCCCAGAACGGGAAGGGAAACCGCTCCACTGCCGAAGGGCTGTTGGCGTACGTAAAGTCGTCGCGAAATGTTTCGTCTTTGAAGAATGTATTCATGAAGGCACTCCTTCCGTTCAATTGAGATTGAGGATCAAAGATCCAAGGTGAGGCATCCGCCATCCATGCGCGATACGCATGTTGCGATCCTGTCTCCCTCCTTCTTCTCTTCATCCGTGAGATAGTGATCGTTGTGATGCACGGCGCCGCCCTCGGTGTTCGTGATGCGCGTAATGCACTGTCCACAGGCGCCCCCGCGACAGAGGTAGGGCGCATCGACACCAGCCTGCTCGAGAGCTTCGAGAATGCTCTGATGTTCGCCGACGTGTATCTCTTTCCCGGATGTTGCGAGCTTGACGACAAACGGGTTTCCCGGCGTCGGCACGCTGAAGTGCTCGGAATGGACGTTTTCATCCGGCCAGCCTTCCAGCTTCGCCGTCTCCAATGCCCAATCGATCATTCGTTGCGGACCACACACGTAGACGTGCGTTCCGAGCCTTTGATTTTGTAGAATTGCGTTGAGCGCGATCCGCTCGCCCCGATCCGACCGGTAGAGACGGACCCCAGGCAATCCTTCTGCTTCCAGTGCTTTGAAATATGCCCCGTCTTCAGGCGACCTCACCGCATAGTGCAATTCAAAGTGCGACTTGTCGTTCCTGAATTGCGCCAGCATGGCCATGAATGGCGTGATGCCGATGCCGCCCGCTATCAAGATGTGTTTGCGCGCGGTGTGGGCGATCGGAAAAAGATTAAGCGGATCGCTTATCTCCAGCACCTCTCCCACTTCGACATTTTCATGCATATGGACGGAACCGCCGCGCGATTCCGCAACCCGAAGCACGCTTATAGAGTAGCGCCTGGGGTCCAAAGGCGAACTCATAAGCGAATAAGGGTTGCGGTAAACAGCGTCGCCTTTGCGCATCGTAACGATCACATGAGCTCCGGCCGAGAAGCAGGGCAAAGCCGCGTCGTCGATTGGCGCAAAATGAAATCGTTTGATCTGACTGGCGACGCGCTCGATGCTTTCAACACGCACGAGGCGCTGATTCCTCATGGTCATTGGAATTCTGCCTTCGTTTCTGGAATTTCTCCTGGAGCTTCTGCGTCGATGCGAACCCCCTGGAATGCTGCATACCGGCGCGAATAATGGTCCCGGACGATAAGAGTTAACCCGCAGTGGGCGCATTTCACCGGATTGGTCGTGACGTCTTCGGTCAGTCCCTTGCAGTGGACGCATTGCACGCGCCGCTTCAACGATCCTCTGTGTTCGGTGAAGACCGAATTGTGCGCGATCCCATGCTCGAGCGCCGTTCGAATGACGGAGCCGATCAGCGGTTCGCTGCCGGTCGCATAAAGTCTCGTGCTCATCAGCGCCGTGTTCAGCGCGGCGTTGAGGCGCGAAGTGGCGGTCTCGACCGTCGGAAACGACCAGATGTTGGCAAATCCCAACGGATTGAGAACGTCCTGCGGGTCTTTGCCGTTGCCGCCCGTCCTGCAGAGCAAAATGGTGGTTCGCGCCGGAAAGCCCTCGTCGGCGAGCTTCATCATATCGAGGACGGCTTCACAGCCGGCGGCGTCGGTCACGACGATATTCTGTTTTGCAAACAGGTCCGGTCGCAGTCCTCGATAGACCGGTCTGCTTTTGATTCCCGCTACAAGCATAGCTCAGTGCTTCTCCGCTCTTGGCAATGTGAAAGGCCGCCCTTCCGCATTGCGGTCATGGAGGCAAATTCACTTAAAGTTGGGTCAGGGCGAATAGGGAGGCTTCTTCCGCCCTGACCGTTTCACCGCAACAATCCGCTCAGAATGGCCTTACTGAGAACGAAGGACTGCTGCGATGAGCGCGTCACGTCACAGCTTCGGCTTCATGCCGGAAGCGTGAAAAACCAGTTCGCAACGAGAACCACGACAATACCGGCAGCAAGCGTGAGATAGGGAAGGATGCCGGCCTTGCGCTGTTGCAGATCGTTAGCCGTCAGGTTCAAATCCTCAAGCATGTGGGCGGGAAACTTGCCCTTGTCCTGGACGTAGTGCCGGAACAGAAACACCGGGATGATGAGGGACGCAGCGATCGCGCCGGCCCACAACGCCATCGGGTTCCAGACCTTGGCTCCAGCACCCATGAAGGCGGCGTTGACGAACGCAAACATGGTGCCCAAGACCAACAGAATGGTAGGCGCTCGCCACGGTCTCTGGATGTGCCCATTGTCGATACGATGGATCCAGCCGGAGTTCAGGTTGAGGAAGTTGAAGATGATGTAGCAGCAGTTGGAAACCGCCAGAATGAAGAAGAAGCTGGTAGCGTCCGCGGCTGCGATCGCGAGAAGACCCAGGTTGAATACCAGGTCCGTCCACATTGCTCTCGTCGGAGCGCCGTGCTCGTTCGCATGATCAAGATACCGAGGCAGCCAGCCGTCGACGGAACCCTGATAAAGCGTGCGAGACGATCCTGCCATCGCCGTCATGATCGACAGCATCAATGCCAGGATCATCAACATCACCATGATGTTGACCACAAAGCCCGAACCGCCGACCATCGTAGCCATCGCATTTGCGACGCCGGAGCCATCGACGATAGGCGTTGCCAGCATGCCGTTGAGGCCGAGGACGCCTTGGAACGTGAATGGCACCAAGGTGTAAAGCAACACGCACAAAAGGCCCGAGAAGAAGATGGCTTTGAACGTGTCGGTCTTCGGATTCTTGAACTCGCTTGTGTAGCAAATGGCGGTTTCGAAAGCGTAGGTCGACCACGCCGCGATAAACATTCCGCCGAGAACCAGCGTCCAGCCGCCGACGTTCCACTCTCCCATCTCAGGAGCGTATGCGGCCTTCAGCGGAACCAACGGCGAATAGTTATCCCAATTGATCTGTCCAGTGAGGATGGGAACCACACCGACGATCAACATCGGTATGATGACCAGCAGTCCGATATATTTCTGTACGCTGGCCGTGCCGAGGATGCCGCGATGCTGGATGGCGAACGTGAGCAGCATGAGCACCGCGCCGATAAAGAACACCCAATTCAGAGAGAAGGTGACCGGGCCGAGCGAATGCGTGAATAGAGTCCAATTGCGGAACGCCGGAGTCAGAGCTGCAACTCCGTCCTGAGCCAACAACGCGCTGACGCCTTCCGTTGCCGTATGGCCGGCGTTCGCCGCAAGCCATTCAGCAATGCGCGGACTATCGAGCGGGATCGCACTCGCATGAGCTTGCACCCACGCCAATACATCCGGAGAGTCGGCCGCAGGAATCGGGCCGAGTGCATTTAAGATGTAAGCAGCGGCAATCGAACACCCGAGAGACAAGACCGGGGACCAGGCCAGCCAGTTGCACCACACCGATAGTGGCGCAATCAATTTGGAGTAACGCACCCAAGCAGCCGCGCCATAGATTGAAGCGCCGCCCGATTTATTTGGAAAGAGGCCTGCTATCTCGGCATAGGTGAAAGATTGGATGAAGCCCATGACCATGGACACCGCCCAAACAAGAAAGGCTACCTTTCCCGTCGTACCGGCAATGCCGCCGATTGAAAACAAAACGAGGGCCGGCACACCGCTGGCCACCCAAAAAGCACCCTTCCAGTCAATTGATCGCACTAATTCGCCGGACGATGATCGTCCCGACAATATTTGTGTTTCGACCGCCATTTCGTTCCTCCGCGGATTTTATTTTTCTTATTCCCCAACCGTTCGCCTAAATTCAAAAAGCTTTTGAAGTGAGCGCGCGGGATACAAAGGTCTGCGATTTGCTTATCGACCAAAATCAACCAAACTGCACAATATCAAACCATATGCAGCTTGTGCGGACAGTATTCCGACATTACGATTTCAACGCAAGCGAAAAAATCATTCTCTGCAGGAAAATCTTTATCTCGACCTTGTCCGATTGCAGCGCACAAACGCTCGCTAAATCGGCGCAAAACGGCTTGCGACAATTGAATCCATGAGTAATTTTGGACGGCGCAAATTTTTGGTGGATTTTGGTTGATTATTGTCGCTGATCGCGCTAGCTTGTTTTTATTGCAATGCAAACTTGCGGCGGCCGGATCTTGCGATGAGGCCGTCAAGTTTCCCGAGAAAGTTTCGCACCGTTATGCGGGC
>Ga0207678_10000218_pt1 | contig 51096 bp, 44 predicted proteins | sample KBSC63metaG_FD_184319 | JGI IMG/M metagenome (GOLD analysis project Ga0207678, IMG submission 184319) | Corn rhizosphere microbial communities from Kellogg Biological Station, Michigan, USA - KBS C6-3 metaG (SPAdes) (version 2) | ecosystem: Host-associated > Plants > Roots > Rhizosphere > Soil ... | reverse complement strand
GACCTCAAAAAGGCGCAGGCGATCCTGGACGAGGATCATTTCGCGCTGGAGAAGGTCAAGGACCGGATCATCGAATATCTCGCCGTGCAGGCGCGCACGAACAAACTGAAAGGCCCGATCCTCTGCCTCGTTGGCCCTCCGGGTGTCGGTAAGACCTCGCTCGGCCGCAGCATCGCCAAGGCCACTGGCCGGGAATTCGTGCGCCAGTCGCTGGGCGGCGTGCGTGACGAGGCGGAAATCCGAGGTCACCGCCGCACCTATATCGGCTCGCTGCCGGGCAAGATCGTAACCAACCTCAAGAAGGCCGGGACGATGAACCCGCTCTTCCTGCTGGACGAGATCGACAAGCTGGGACAGGATTTCCGCGGCGATCCGGCTTCTGCTCTGCTGGAGGTGCTCGACCCCGAGCAGAACAGCAAGTTCCAGGATCATTATCTGGAAATCGACGTCGATCTTTCGGACGTGATGTTCGTGACGACGGCCAACTCGTTGAATTTGCCGCAACCTTTGCTCGATCGCATGGAGATCATCCGCCTCGAAGGCTATACCGAGGATGAGAAGGTAGAGATCGCGCAGCGGCACCTGCTGCCCAAGCAGATCGACGCCCACGGCCTCAAGGAAGGCGAACTGGACGTCAGTGAAGAGGCGGTGCGCGACCTCATCCGCTATTACACGCGCGAAGCCGGCGTCCGCACCCTGGAACGGGAAGTGGCGCGTCTCGCCCGCAAGGCACTGCGCAAGATCCTTGAAGGCGTCTATGACAAGGTGACGATCACGCCGGAGAATCTCGCTGATTATGCCGGCGTGCGGAAGTTCCGCCACGGCGTGGGCGAGGAAGAGCATCAGATCGGCGCCGTGACCGGCCTCGCCTGGACGGAGGTGGGCGGCGAACTGCTGACCATCGAAGCCGTGACCGTGCCGGGCAAGGGCGCGATCAAGACCACAGGCAAGCTGGGCGAGGTCATGAACGAGTCGGTTCAGGCCGCCTTCTCCTATGTGAAGGCGCGTTCGCCCGGTTATGGGATCAAGCCCAGCATCTTCACGCGCAAGGACATCCACATCCACCTTCCCGAAGGGGCGGTGCCCAAGGATGGCCCATCGGCCGGCATCGGCATGGTGACGACCATCGTGTCGACGCTGACGGGCATTCCGGTGCACAAGGATGTGGCGATGACCGGCGAAGTGACCCTGCGTGGCCGGGTACTGCCCATTGGCGGCCTCAAGGAAAAGCTCCTGGCGGCGTTGCGCGGCGGCATCAAGACGGTGCTCATCCCGGCGGAGAACGAGAAGGATCTTGCGGAGATTCCCGCCAATATCAAGGAAGGGCTGGAGATCGTCCCCGTATCCCATGTGGACGAGGTGCTGGCCCGCGCCCTGATGAGCAAGCCGGAGGCGATCGCCTGGACCGAGGAGGATGATCTCGCCGCCCAGCCGAGTCCGGCGCAGGGGCGGGATGGGGAAGCCTCCATTCGGCATTGATATGGATCAGGAAAGCGGCCTGGGCGGGCTGATCGGCGGGGATTTACCATAAAATCTCGCCAGACTGGCTGCTGACGCCGCTTTCCCTTTGACAAGGCCCGAAAGCTGGGCCTTATTGCGCCGCCTACGCCGCGATTCCTAAACTATCCAAACAGCTAGAAGGGGGTTCCCAAGGCATGAACAAGCAGGATCTTATCAGCGCAGTCGCTGAAAGCAGCGGCCTTTCAAAAAGCGACGCAAGCAAGGCTGTCGAGGGCGTTTTCGACGCCATCACCGGAGCCCTGAAGAAGGGGGACGAAGTCCGCCTTGTCGGTTTCGGCACTTTCTCCGTTTCTCAGCGCAAGGCCTCGACCGGCCGTAACCCGCGCACGGGCGAGACGATGACGATCAAGGCTTCGGCCCAGCCGAAGTTCAAGGCCGGCAAGGGCCTGAAGGATTCGGTAAACTAAAGGGCTCAAGGGGCGCTTCCTCGTGGGCGTCCCATTTTGATTCCAAGCCGGCATCGCGGTTGGCGGAAGTTTCTGTTGGAGAGATTGCCGGATTGAACGCAGCAGGGGCGACGGTTCCCATGCGCGCTGATTTTCCGGGGCATGAAAAGGGGTGGAGAGCGTCAGGCTCTTCGCCCCTTTTTCTTTTTATTTCGGCGTCGCTGATTTTTCGCCATGAGGTCGCTTGACGGCGCGGGATGGGCCGCATATGTGGCCTTCTCTCAAGGGGCACAGCCCCTGTGGCGATCGTAGCTCAGTTGGTTAGAGCGCCGGTTTGTGGTACCGGAGGTCGCGGGTTCGGATCCCGTCGATCGCCCCATTTTCCTCTTGGAAGCCCTATTGGGCAGGCACGGCTTCTCCCATTTGCGCCGGGCTGGTCGAAGAGCTGTCCGTCTCCCGCCTCTCCATCATTCAGGGCTTCGCACGGGCGTTGCAGCCCTCTATAGCCCGCTCATGGACGAAGCGCGCGACAAGGGCCTGACCCTCAATCCGAAATATGACAGGGACGGCCTGATCACTGCCGTCGTGACCGATGTGGAAAGTGGCGAGCTGCTGATGGTCGCGCATATGAATGCCGAAGCGCTGCAACTCACCCGCGATACCGGCCTCGCGCATTTCTGGTCGCGCAGCCGCCAGGCGCTGTGGAAAAAGGGCGAGACGTCTGGCCATATGCTCCAGGTGCGCGATCTCCGCATCGATTGCGATCAGGACGCCGTCTGGATAAAGGCCGCGCCTGCCGGTCCCACCTGCCACACCGGCGCGCGGTCCTGTTTCTTCCGCCGCATCGGTCCGGAAGGCCTGGCACCTGTCGATGCGCCGAACTAGTCTTGCCCTGTTGCTCCTGCTCGCGGCGTGCCAGCGTCAGGCGGGTTCCGCGCCAGGGCCGCGGGATACCGGAATTCAGACCAGTTCGGGCCTGGAGCGCGCCGCCATCGAAACCGGCGTAATCGCAGACGCCGCCAAAGTGCCGCCCGTCGGCCTCTACCAGCGAAAACATGAAGCTGGACGCGATGCGCTCTGCGTAATCCCGGCAAAGAATGGCGATTATCGCTTCGGCCTGGAAGCGACCTTCGGGGAGGACCAGAGTTGCGCGGGCGAAGGCACGGCGCGAAGGGCAGGCGACAAGCTGATACTCAGCTTTTCCCGCAGCGATCATTGCATCGTGGTCGCCCAATATGACGGCGATCAGCTGTCATTGCCCGGCGTGGTCGACATGAAATGCACGGAACTCTGCAGGGGACGCGGCTCGCTGGAAGGCGTCAGCTTCCCCCGCGTGGCGAGCGATGCCGCCTCGGCCCTCAACGCGCGTGACAGCCGTGGCGGGCAGCTATGCGAAGCTGATTAAAGCGTCCCCGGGAAAGTAGAAGCCGGCTCGGCTCACTCGCAGGCCACGGCCACCAAGGACAAAGACCTCCGGCGCAGGTCAAGCGCCAGAAGGAAGATCGCAAGGCCACCCAGGGAGAGGCCCGCACCGATCCACCCGGTCGAGGTCAGGCCATAGCCTGCCGATATCGCCAGCCCGCCCAGCCATGGTCCCAGCGCATTGGCGATGTTGAAGGCGCTGTGATGCGCTGCCGCCGCCAGCGTCTGCGCATCGTCCGCCACATCCATCAGCCGCGTCTGCAGCACGCTGCCCAATCCCCCGCCGCAGCCGATCATGAAGATCACCAGCGTCAGGCTCCAGATATTTCCAGCCATCAGCGGGAAAAGGGCAAGGGACGCCGCACTCCACAGCAGCACGATGATCCCGGTTCTGCCCTGCGCCCGGTCCGCTGCCCACGCCGCCCCCAGATTGCCGATCGTCATGCCGATGCCAAAGACCGCCAGCACGATCGGCACGAACCGCTCCGACACATGGGTCACCGAAATCATGGTGGAGGCCAAATAGGTATAGACAGCGAACAGCCCGCCAAAGCCGATGGCGCCGGTCAGCAGCGTCAGCAGCACCTGGGGCTTCCTGAGGGCGCCCAACTCCCGCATCGGACTGGCTTGCGGATCGCCCGCGTCGCGCGGCGCATATAATGCGACCAGCGACATGGTGATCATTGCCAGCACCGCCACGATGCCGAAACCCCAACGCCATCCAAGCGCCTGTCCCATCCAGTTTGCAACCGGCACGCCGATCACGGTCGCGACGGTCAGCCCGGTCATCACGCGCGCCACCGCCAATGCACGCCGGTCGCTCGGCACCAGCGACGCCGCCACCAGCGCCGCCACGCCGAAATATGCGCCATGGGGCAGGCCGCTCAGGAAGCGGAACAGCAGCATGGTGGCATAATCAGGCGACAGGGCGCTCAATCCATTGCCGATGGCGAACAGCGCCATCAGCCCGATCAGCAGTGTTCGCCGTGGCAGCCTTGCGCCCAGCACTGCGATCACCGGCGCGCCGACCACCACGCCCAGCGCGTAGGCGCTGATCGCATGACCGGCCATCGGTTCGCTGATGCGCAGATCGCTCGCAAAGAAGGGCAGCAGGCTCATCGCTGCAAATTCGGTCGTGCCAATGGCGAAGGCACCCATGGAGAGCGCAAGAATGACGAGCGCGGGGTGAACGGAGCCGGAAGAAGGGGGACGGCTGGCCTGCGCCATTGGCTGCTCCATGTTGCGATGCGATGGGAATGAGGCCCGCACATGATAACGTTATCTGCGAAAATCAAGCCGCATGGAGCGTGACTTTATTGCAGGTGCAATGATGGCCCGCGCAACTCAGGCGGCGGGTTTGGCATGGCTGGTATCCAGCATCCTGCCATTGGTGATGACGACCAGGTCGCCCAGCTTCGTCACGCCGAACAGCCTTTTCGCAAAGGGCTTGGGTACGCCGATGCAGCCATGGGTGGCATAGCCCCAACGAACGTCGCTGCCATGGATCGCGACGCCGTCGCTGGTCAACCGCAGCGTGTAGGGCATGGGCGCATTGTTGTAGGTTCGCGAATAATGATCGGCGTCCTTTTCGATGACAGGAAACGCGCCCAGCGGACTGGGCTTGTCATCCGCGCCATAAAGGATGACCGCCGATCCGATCTCATAGCCTGCGCGGAAGACCGACAAGGTCTGCGCCTTGAGATCGACGGTGATGATGATCCGTCCCGTCGCGGGCGCGCCGCTTTCGTTCCAGACATAATCGCCGTGGCGGAAGGGGCCGTCTATGGCCAGCACCCGGTTGACCATGAGCGCCTGGGGATCGACGGCTACGGGCTGGGCACGGGTGCGTTCGGCCGCCTTGGTCGCCTTGACTGGCTTTGGCTCTTTTGTGGGAGCGCTTTCAGTTTCAGGCGGAGGCAGGTCGCGCCCGCGGCCGAGGGAAAGCCCCAGCACCAGCATTACCGCCGCTGCGCCGCCCCCGATCGCCAGCTTGACTCCAGTCGAAACCTGTCCCGCCATGAACCTGCCACTACCCGATCATCGTCATCCCGCCCGGAAGGGCGCATTCTCCCGACCGTTTCCGGCAGGGATCGACGGGAACCGGCTCCACCCTTGGGGCGGTACCGGTCCATTGCCGGCCAAGCCATGGCAGACAAAGGTTAAGGCTTCAGCCTTCCCGCTCAACCTCCGCCGCCGCGATGGCGGTCAGGTTCAATATACCGCGCGCCGTCACGCCGGGGGTCAATACATGGATAGGCTGCTTCAGCCCCACCAGCATCGGCCCTACCGTGGGCGAACTGGACGAAGCCGACAGCGCCGTCAATGTGATGTTCGCCGCGTCGAGATTGGGCATGACCAGCAGGTTGGCGGGCCCCTCGAACCGCGAATCCGGGATCAGCCGCTCGCGCAGTCCCTGGCTGAGCGCTGCATCGGCATGCATCTCTCCGTCGACCATCAGGTCGGGCGCGGCCTTCTTCACCAGCTTGATCGCTTCGCGCATCTTGCGCGCACTGGGCGAATGGGATGCGCCGAAATTGGAGTGGGACAGCAGAGCCACCCGCGGCGTCAGGCCGAAATGCCTGAGTTCCGTCGCGCCGAGCAGCGCCATTTCCGCGATCTGCTCGGGCGTTGGATCGGGCACCATATGGGTGTCGGTGATGAACAGCGCGCCCGCGTCCAGGATCAGCCCCGACAGCGCATAGACCCGGCTGTTGCCGGGCGTGCGATCGATGATGCGCAGCACATGCTCGACCTCGCCCCAATATTCGCTGTTGCCGCCCACCAGAGCGGCATCCACCCGCCCGGTGCGCAGCAGCATGGCCGCCGTCACGCTGGGCCGGCGATAGACATGGCGCACCACCTCTGCTGACGAAACACCGCGACGCGCCGCGACGGCGCGATAGGCCTCCACCAGTTCGCCCATCAGCAGATGGTCGGTTTCGGGATCGACCACCTCGACATCCCGGTCCAGTTCGAAGCTCAGTCCAAGGTTCGGCAGTTTCTGGTTCAATATCCGCCTGCGCGCGACGATGACCGGGCGTACGATGCCTTCTTCCAGTGCATCCTGAATGGCGCGCAGCACGCGCTCATCCTCGCCCTCGCCATAGGCGATGCGCCGCTGCGTTCCCCGCGCCGCCTCGAACACCGGCAGCATCAGCTGGGCCGAGCGCGTATTCTGCTGCATGAGCTGGCGCTTATAGGCTTCCAGGTCGAGCTGCTTCTTGGCGACGCCGCTGTCCATCGCTGCCTTGGCGACGGCGCAGGCGATCTCCGCGATCAGGCGCGGGTCGAAGGGGGTGGGGATGATGTAATCAGGACCGAAGACCAGCTTGCGTCCGCCATAGGCCTGGGCGACGCTGTCATGGGCGGGCATCCGGGCGAGGTTGGCGATGGCGTCGGCGGCGGCGACCTTCATCGCCTCGTTGATCTCTGTCGCCCGCGCATCCAGCGCGCCCCGGAAGATGTAGGGGAAGCAGAGGACGTTGTTGACCTGGTTGGGATAATCCGACCGTCCCGTGGCGATGATGGCGTCAGGCCGTGCCTCCCGCGCCACTTCCGGGCGGATTTCCGGCTCCGGATTGGCGAGCGCGAAGATCAGCGGATTAGGCGCCATCAACGGCAACCATTCGGGCTTCAGCACGCCCGGCGCCGACAGGCCCAGGAACAGGTTCGCGCCAGGCAGGACGTCGGGCAACGTCCGCGCATTAGTGGTGCGGGCATAGCGGGCCATGTTCGGCAACATGCCCTCGCGCCCCGAATGGATCACGCCGTCCTTGTCGGTCAGCGTCACATTCTCGATTGGCAGGCCCATGGACACCAGGAGGTCGACGCAGGCCAGCGCCGCCGCGCCCGCGCCGGACGTCACCAGCTTGGCATCGGCCAGCGTCTTGCCCTGCAATACCAGCGCGTTGCGGACGGCCGCCGCAACCACGATGGCCGTGCCATGCTGGTCATCGTGGAAGACCGGGATCTTCATCCGCTTCTTCAGTTCCGCCTCGATGGCGAAACATTCGGGCGCCTTGATATCCTCCAGGTTGATGCCGCCGAAGGTCGGCTCCAGCAGGGCGACGGCCTCGACGAACTTCTCCGGGTCCGTGGTGTCGACCTCTATGTCGAACACGTCGATATCGGCGAATTTCTTGAAGAGGACCGCCTTGCCCTCCATCACCGGCTTGGATGCCAGTGCGCCGATGGAACCCAGGCCGAGCACCGCGGTGCCGTTGGAGATCACCGCGACCAGATTGCCCCGCGCGGTGTAGTCCATCGCCTTGTCGGGATCTTCGGCAATGTCGACGCAGGGCGCGGCGACGCCGGGCGAATAGGCCAGCGCCAGGTCGCGCTGGTTGACCATGCGCTTGGTCGGTTCGATCCTCAGCTTTCCGGGTTGAGGATAGCGGTGATAGTCTAAGGCGGCGCGCCGGGTGTTTTCGTCCATGAAAGGCCCCTTAAAGCCGGTTTTCAGCCGGAGCAATGCCCGACCGTTCCCATGGCGGGCTGGGAGCATAGAGCCCGACCAGGAAATCTACGAAGGCCGCGATGGCGAGCGGCGGATTATTCTGCGGCAGATGAACGGCATAAAGGCCGACGTCCACAGACCCCTCATGATCCGGCATGATCTGTCGAATATCCCCATGCTCCAGCGCGTCGCTGACGTCCCAGAGCGAACGCAGCGCGATGCCCACGCCCGAAAGCGCCAGTTCCCGCACCATTTCGCTGCTGTTGGTGCGCACATGGCTGGTCCCTTCGATCGAGACCGGCCCCCTCGGCCCCAGCAGCCGCCAGGGCAATTGCCCTTCCGCCGCCAAGAGGCGATGCCGGCGCAGGTCGGCCGCAGTCTCGGGCACGCCGAAACGGTCCAGATAGCGCGGCGCCGCGCACAGCACGCGCCTGTTGGTCGCCAGTCGCCGGGCGGCAAGGCCGGACCCCGGATCCGCCGTGATGCGGATGGCCACGTCGGCGCGCGTCGCCACCAGGTCGGCATAATCGTCCGACAGATCGATCTGCATGCGCACCTTGGGATGGGCTTCCAGAAACCGGCCTAGATAGGGCGCGACATGCATTCGTCCGAAGGATGTGGGCGCCGACACGCGCAATGTCCCAGCCGCCTCCGCCGAAGCGCCGGATACGCGTCGTTCCGCCTCGTCAAGCGCGGCCATGATCGCCCGCAGATCCTCGTGCAGCCGCTCGCCCGCCGGGGTCAGCGCCAGCCGCCGCGTCGTTCGATGGATCAGCCGCGTCCCCAGCCTGTCCTCCAGCCGGACCAGCCGCTTCGACACCATGGCGGGCGAGATATTCAGCCTTCTTCCCGCCGATGCCATGCCGCCTTCCTCGACGATGGTCGCGAAAAGGTCGTAATCGGGGTCCATCATTTGTTTCACCAGAGGAAAATCTGAATTCGAATAATATCGTCTACCGAACATAATGCGACGCGTCTATGTTCCCGCGTCAAAAGGAGATCATTCCATGACCAGCATGACCGATCGCGCAGGCCTCCAGGTCGCGCAAGCACTTGCCAGCTTCATCGAGGAACGCGCGCTCCCCAACACCGGGATCGACGCCGACGCCTTCTGGCGTGGCGTTGCCGCGATCTTCGCGCAATTCGCTCCGGAAAATGCCGCCCTGCTGGCCAAGCGCGACTCGATCCAGGCCCAGATCGATGCATGGCATCAGGAAAGGGCGGGCCAGCCCATCGATGCCGCCGCCTATCAGGGCTTCCTGCGCGAGATCGGCTATCTCGTCCCCGAACCCGCGCCGTTCCAGATCGGCAGCGAGAATGTCGATGATGAGGTTGCCCGCCTGGCCGGGCCTCAGCTCGTCGTCCCGATCCTCAATGCCCGTTTCCTGCTGAATGCCGCCAATGCGCGCTGGGGCAGCCTCTATGACGCGCTCTACGGCACGGACGCCATTCCCGGCGCAGCCGCGGGCAAGGGCTATGACGCCGCGCGCGGCGCGCAGGTCATCGCCTGGGCGAAGGCCTTCCTCGACGAAGCCGTCCCGCTCGCCTCCGGCTCCTGGGCGGACCTTGCCAGCGAAGACATCAATCTGGCCGACCCCGGCCAATATCTCGGCCGCAGTGAGAAGGGCCGTCTCTTCCGCCATAATGGCCTGCACATCGAAGTCGTCTTCGACCGCGCGCACCCCATCGGCCAGACCGATCCTGCGGGCATAGCGGACGTTATCCTGGAGTCCGCGCTCACGACCATCTGCGATCTCGAAGACTCGGTCGCTGCCGTCGATGCGGAGGACAAGGTCGCCGCCTATTCCAACTGGCTTGGCCTGATGCAGGGCGACCTTGTCGAGACGTTCGAGAAGAACGGCGCGCAGATGACCCGCGCCCTCAACCCGGACCGCAGCTACACCGCGCCCGACGGCAGCACCTTCACCCTGCCGGGCCGCAGCCTGCTCTTCGTGCGTAATGTCGGCCATCTGATGACGACGCCCGCCGTCCTGCTGCCCAATGGCCAGGAAGCGCCTGAAGGCATTCTCGACGGCATCGTCACCACGCTGATCGCCATGCACGACCTCAGCAAGGAGGGCGGCAACAGCCGCACGGGCAGCGTCTATATCGTCAAGCCCAAGATGCACGGTCCGGAGGAGGTCGGCTTCACCAACCGCCTGTTCGATGCGATCGAAGACCTTCTGGGTCTCGGCCGCCACACGCTGAAGGTCGGCGTCATGGACGAGGAACGCCGCACCTCCGCCAATCTGGCCGCTTGCATAGAGGCGGTGAAGGACCGCATCGTCTTCATCAATACCGGCTTCCTCGACCGTACCGGCGACGAGATGCATACGTCGATGCGCGCCGGTCCCATGATCCGCAAGGGCGAGATGAAGACCAGCGACTGGATCACGGCCTATGAGGATCGCAATGTCCAGATCGGCCTCGCCTGCGGTCTTTCGGGCCGCGCCCAGATCGGCAAGGGCATGTGGGCCGCGCCGGACCGCATGGCCGACATGCTGGAGCAGAAGGTCGGCCATCCCAAGAGCGGCGCCAACACCGCCTGGGTGCCGTCGCCCACGGCGGCGACGCTGCACGCGACCCATTATCACCGGATCGACGTCTACGCCCGCCAGGCGGAACGTGCGGCCGAACCCGTCGCCGCCCTCGACAAGCTGCTGACCATCCCGGTCGCGCAGCCGGGCCGCAACTGGTCGGAGGAGGAGGTTGTCCAGGAACTGGACAATAACGCCCAGGGCATTCTCGGCTATGTCGTCCGCTGGGTCGATCAGGGGGTCGGCTGCTCGAAGGTTCCCGACATCCACGACATCGGCCTGATGGAAGACCGCGCGACGCTGCGCATCTCGTCGCAACATATGGCGAACTGGCTGCTCCATGGCGTCTGCACGGCCGAACAGGTCGATGCCGCATTCACCCGCATGGCTGCCAAGGTCGATGCCCAGAATGCGGGCGACCCGCTTTACAGCCCGATGAGCGGCAATCCGGAAAGCCTCGCCTGGCAAGCCGCCCGCGCACTGGTCTTCGAGGGCGTCGCCCAGCCCAACGGCTATACCGAGCCGCTGCTCCACAAATACCGCGCCCTGGTCAAGGCGCAGTAATCCTGCAATCGTCTGATGGGGGAATGTGCGACGTCCGCTCATTCCCCCATCAGTTTTCGACTGCCTGCCTCCCAAGCCTCGCGCTGGGAGCATGTCTCGTGCTGAGGGGCGGGACGTTCGGCGCTGCCGCCCATCCCAATCCCCGCCCCATCAAGCGATATTCCCATAAACGACGAAAAGCCCCGCTTGTGCGTTGGAGCGCTTCCCACTAAATCGCCCGAATGACTTCGACCAACGACATTCGCCGCTCCTTCCTCGACTATTTCGGGGCCAACGGCCACACCATCGTTCCGTCCGCGCCTCTGGTGCCGCACAACGACCCGACGCTGATGTTCGTCAATGCAGGCATGGTGCCGTTCAAGAATGTCTTCACAGGCCTGGAATCGCGGCCTTATTCGACCGCAACGTCCAGTCAGAAGTCGGTCCGCGCCGGCGGCAAGCATAATGACCTCGACAATGTCGGCTACACCGCGCGCCACCACACCTTCTTCGAAATGCTGGGGAATTTCAGCTTCGGCGATTATTTCAAGGAACAGGCGATCACCCATGCCTGGACCCTGCTGACGAAGGAATGGGGCCTGTCGCCGGAAAGGCTGACGGCGACCGTCTATCATACCGACGACGAGGCCTTTGACCTCTGGAAGAAGATCGCCGGCCTGCCGGAGGAGCGGATCATCCGCATCCCCACCAAGGATAATTTCTGGGCAATGGGCGACAGCGGCCCCTGCGGTCCCTGCTCGGAGATCTTCTACGACCATGGCGATCATATCTGGGGCGGCCCGCCCGGATCGCCCGAAGAAGATGGCGACCGCTTCGTCGAGATCTGGAACCTCGTCTTCATGCAATATGAGCAGGAAGCGAACGAGATCGTCAGCGAACTGCCCAAGCCCAGCATCGACACCGGCATGGGTCTGGAACGTATCGCGGCGGTGCTGCAGGGCGTCCATGACAATTATGACACCGACACGTTCCGGGCACTGATCGAGGAATCGGGCGCGCTGACGAAGACCGCCACCGATGGTGCGTTCAAGGCCAGCCATCGCGTCATCGCTGATCACCTTCGTTCGACCAGCTTCCTGATCGCGGATGGGGTTCTGCCCGCCAATGAGGGCCGCGGCTACGTCCTGCGCCGCATCATGCGTCGCGCCATGCGCCACGCCCACATCATCGGCGCGAAGGAGCCGTTGATGCACCGGCTCGTCGGCAGCCTCGTCTCCGAAATGGGCGGCGCCTATCAGGAACTGGTCCGCGCGCAGCCACTGATCGAGGAAACGCTGCTGCGTGAGGAGACCCGATTCCGCCAGACCCTGGAAAAGGGCCTGAAACTGCTCGACGAAGCAACCGGCGATCTGGCCGAAGGCGACACCTTGCCGGGCGAAACCGCGTTCAAGCTCTATGACACCTATGGCTTCCCCTATGACCTCACGGAGGACGCGCTGCGCTCGCGCGGCCTGACCGTCGACCGCGCCGGCTTCGACGCCGCCATGGCCGAGCAGAAGGCCGCTGCGCGCGCGGCGTGGAAGGGCTCGGGCGAAAAGGCGTCGGACGAAATCTGGTTCGACATCGCCGAAAAGGCGGGCAATACCGAGTTCATCGGCTACAGTTCGACCGAGGGCGAGGGCGAGGTGCTTGCCATCGTCAAGGACGGTGTGAACTTCGACAGCGCGACCGCGGGTGAGACGGTGACGATCATCACCAACCAGACGCCATTTTACGGCGAAAGCGGCGGCCAGATGGGCGATGCGGGCACGATCAGTTCGCAATCCGGACTCGTCGCGGATGTCGAGGACACCGCCAAGCCGCTTGGCCGGCTCCATGCCCACCGTGCGAAGATCGGCGCGGGCAGCGTCAAGCTGGGCGATACGGTGCATCTCAGCGTTGACGTCAGCCGTCGCGACCGGATTCGCGCCAATCACAGCGCCACCCACCTGCTGCATGCGGCATTGCGCAACCAGCTTGGCGCGCATGTCACGCAAAAGGGTAGCCTGGTTGCGCCGGATCGCCTCCGCTTCGACTTCTCGCACCCCGAGGCTTTGACCCATGGCCAGATCGCGACGATCGAATCCCAGGTGAATGAGCAAATCCGCCACAATGAAGCGGTGACCACACGTCTGATGACCCCGGACGATGCCATTGCGGCCGGCGCGATGGCGCTGTTCGGGGAAAAATATGGGGACGAAGTCCGCGTGCTTTCCATGGGCAGGGGGGACGCGAACAGCTATTCGGTCGAACTTTGCGGCGGCACGCACGTCCGCGCGACGGGCGACATCGCGATCTTCAAGATCATCTCGGAATCGGCCGTGTCCAGCGGTGTTCGCCGTATCGAGGCTCTGACGGGGGAGGCTGCGCGCCTCTGGCTGTCCGACCGCGAGGATCGCTTGCGCCAGTCCGCCGCCACGCTCAGAACCACGCCCGAGGAAGTCCCCGCCCGCATCACTGCGCTGGTCGAACAGAGCCGCAGGCTCGAACGCGAACTGGCCGAAGCGAAGAAGGCGCTGGCGCTCGGCGGGGCAGGAGCTGGCGGGGCGGGTGCCCAGGCGGCTGGTCCTGAAAAGGTCGGCGCGATCAATTTCATCGGTCAGGTGATCGAAGGGCTGGACCCCAAGGAATTGCGCGGATTGGTGGATCAGAACAAGGCGGCGCTGGGCAGCGGAGTTTCCGCGGTGCTGGCAGTGGTCGATGGGCGCGCCAGCATCGCCGTGGGCGTCACGGACGATCTCACGGCCACGATAAGCGCCGTGGACCTGGTTCGCGCCGGTGTTGAAGCGCTTGGCGGAAAGGGCGGCGGCGGTCGTCCCGACATGGCCCAGGGCGGCGGGCCGGACGGGGACAAGGCGCAGACGGCGATAGAATCCGTCAAGGCGGCGCTGGCCAGCGTGCCGGCGTAACCAACCGACAGGTCCGGTCCTCACAAGCGAAAGGCGGACAATTCCTGGCGAACCGTGCTCCTTCGCAGAAAGCAGTGCGGTTTTGTCCTTTATGGAAGATGGCGACGCGCATTTTCTTTTCATGCGCCATGGCAGCATGCCGAAAAATGGCATGCTCTTGCTCGTCATTGTGTAATCTGTTCCGCCGAGCCCCGTAGCAAATGGACGCCGCTTTCCTCATGGACCTACCCGCGATCCTGGCCGACATCGTTGCCCATATGGCGGAGCAGGAAGACCACGGCGTCGTTGCCAGCTATATCCCGGAGCTTGCCAAAATCGATCCCGGCCAGTTCGGCATAGCGGTTGCGACGGCGGACGGCCGACTGATCGAAGGTGGCGATTCCGAAACCGCCTTTTCGATCCAGTCCATCTCAAAAGTGTTCGCCTTGACCCTGGCGCTTGGCAAAATAGGCGATCAGCTCTGGCAGCGGGTCGGACGGGAACCGTCCGGCAATGCCTTCAATTCGATCGTTCAACTGGAGCAGGAACAAGGCATTCCCCGAAACCCCTTCATCAACGCTGGCGCTGTGGTCGTCGCGGACGTCAATCTGGGCGGCCATCAACCTCGCGTGGCCATTGGCGAAATGCTGCGCTTCGTTCGCTTTCTGGCAAATGACGACAGCATCGCGATCAATGAGACCGTTGCCGCGTCGGAGACAGCGACGGGTTTTCGCAACATGGCGCTGGCGAATTACATGCGCGCCTTCGGCAATATCCGTCATCCGGTCGATCTGGTACTCGGCACCTATTTTCATCAATGCGCGATCGAGATGAGCTGTCGCCAGCTTGCGCTCGCCGGTCGTTACCTGATGCTTGATGGTCGGCACCCCGAAGGCGGCCGGGTTGTCTCGTCGAACAGGGCAAAACGGATCAACGCCCTGATGTTGACCTGCGGCCATTATGATGCTTCGGGCGATTTCGCTTTCCGCGTCGGCATTCCGGGCAAGTCGGGCGTGGGCGGCGGCATATTGGCGATCGTGCCCGGTCGCGCCTCCATAGCAGTGTGGTCACCCGGCCTGAACGACAATGGGAACAGCAAGCTTGGCACGCTGGCGCTCGAAGAACTGGCCAGGCAAACAGGCTGGTCCGTCTTCAGTCCACCCCTGGCGCCGGATTAGGGCACTTCATCTGCCCTCAGCCTGCGCAGCTTGGGCGCGGTTTCGAGCTGGGCCGCATCCTTGATACCCATGCGCAGATCCTCCCTGGTCTGGTGGATCGATGCGATGACTGGCCCCATTGCGACGCCCAGGTCAACCAGCGCGGTTTCCGCTAGCTGAAGAGAGCTTTCGAGCGTTTCCGGAACGGCATCGCTCGCCCCGGCGCGATAAAGCTGCGCTGCATGATCGGTATCCCGCGCCCGCGCGATGATCGGCAGGTCGGGCACCCATCCCCTGACGCGCTTTGTAACGCGCACGGAAAGGACAGGGTCGTCCATCGTCAGGATCAGCGCCCGCGCATGGCCGAGACGAAGCTTGTCGAGCATTTCGGCGCGCGATACGTCGCCGAACAATATGGGATATCCGCCGCGACGCGCCTCCGCGACGACATCCGGGTCGGATTCCACGACAATGAAGCGCTGCTTGTGCAGGTTGAGGAGGTCGCAGACCATGCGTCCCACGCGTCCAAAGCCGATCACGACCGCCGCCGCCTGGATATGGTCTTCGGTGAATTCCGGCGTTTCTTCGCCCAGCGCCATCTCCAACCGTCGGGCAACATCGTGCCCGAGCCGCGCAAGCAGCGGCGTTATGGTCAGCCCGATCGCGGTCACGATCTGCCAGAAGGCGGCGGTAGACGGGAGGATCAACTGCGCCGCGGCGGCGGCGGACAGCACGATCAATGTGGTTTCCGACGGGCTGGACATCAGCACGCCGACTTCCAGCGCGACGCCTTTTCTTGCGCCGGAGAGGTAGAGCAGGGCAGCAGTTACGATCGTTTTGGCGAGGACGACGCCGATCACCGCCAGAATGAGCGTAGGCCAGTTAGCGAGGATGACGCGTACGTCCAGGCCCATGCCGACGGTAATCAGGAATACGCCGAGCGCCAGTCCCTTGAACGGCGCCGTCATGACCTCGACTTCGCCGTGATAATCGGTTTCCGCGATGAGCAGCCCGGCAAGCAGCGCGCCGACGATCGGGGAGAGGCCAGCGATGGACGTGGCCATGCTGGAGACGATGACGACCAGCAGGCTGGCGGCCAGGAATACTTCCGGGCTTTTCGTACGGGCGGCCTGGCTGAAGATGTGCGGAAGGCAGAGCCGTCCCAGAACCAGCATGACGGCGATGGTGATACCGCTTTTGAGCAGCGTGTCCGCCAGTTCGGTCCACGGGCCATCCGGACTGGCAGCTACGGAGGGAGCCAGGGCGCCCAACATGAAGATGATGGGGACGAGGGCCAGATCCTCGAAGAGGAGCATGGAAAAAGCCGCGCGTCCAACCGCGCTTTGGGTGCCGACCATCGGCAGAACGACGGCCGTGGATGACAGCGCGAGCGCAAGGCCAAGGCCAAAGGCGCCTGCTGGCGCCTGCCCAAGGAGATAAAGGCCAAGTGCGATCAGCGTGCCGCCGCCGATCAATTCCGCCGCGCCCACGCCGAACACTTGCGTGCGCATGGTCCAAAGGCGACGGAAACTGAGTTCCAGCCCAATGGAAAAAAGCAGCAGGATGACGCCCAGTTCGGCAAAGGGCTCAATCGCTGCCCTGTTCGAAATCGTGACATGGTAAAGCCAGGGATATTGGCCGACCAATGCACCCAGCCCAGACGGTCCGACCGCGAGCCCGACAAGGATGAAGCCTATGACGGGACTGATCCGAAGCCGAGCAAAGCCGGGGATCACGACCCCCGCAGCGCCCAGGATGACAAGGGAATCGCTGAAACTCTGAGGATTGATCGCGCCGGCCATGGCGGATCATCGCGACAAATGCCGTGGATATCCAGCGCTAAGCACCGCAAGCCGGAAAAATGCCGAATGATGACAGGCGCGACATGGTCTGCCTGACGCAGGAAGTATCGATGGATTTACTGACCGGGAAGGCTATCGATCCAGCGCTCGAGTGGAACTGCTGACCACGAAATATCATGACGGCCGGGACATGATGTCACCGTCGAAGCCGGCGGGATAGGCCTCGACGCGCCCATTGTGGCGGAGGCCGTGGATGCCTGGATTGCCGCTACTCTTGGCCAGAACGGTTCGTGAGCGCACGCAGTCTTGTCGGAATGCTGTCGGAACGTGACGCAAAAAGGTGAACGCCAGCCTTCGAAAAAGCCAGCAAAATCAGTGCTGGTGCGGACGGCGGGACTTGAACCCGCATTCCCAGGGGGAGGCGGATTTTAAGTCCGCTGCGTCTACCGATTTCGCCACGTCCGCTTGAGGCCGCCACCCCTGAAGGCTAACGGCGCGCAGGTCAAGGACATGGTTTGGTCAGAGAGCAGCTTTGCCGTTCAGGCGCTCCCGCATCTCTTTTCCAGGTTTGAAATAGGGAACGCGTTTGGCATCTACCGGCACCTGTTCGCCGGTCCGCGGATTGCGGCCGGTCCGTGCGTCACGCGCTCTGGTCGTGAAGGCGCCGAAACCACGAAGTTCCACTCGCCCGCCGCTGGACAGGCGATCGACTATTTCCTTGAAGAAAAGATCGACGATCCTTTCCACTTCCTGGAGGTTGAGGTTTGGATTTTCCTCAGCCAATTTCTGAATGAGTTCCGAGCGTATCATTGGTCCTCCAGACTCCCCCTTCTGGTTCCCGGTTTATTTATAATGAATCCGCGACCTTCTGACAATCGGCCAATATCGGTATGTCAATCTCATTTTGGGAAAATAAAAAGCCCGCCGGAGTTAAGTTCCGGCGGGCCATATTACTTAAGTTACATATCGAATGTGCGCTTAGCCTTCGCTCTTGGCCTTCAGCGCTTCGCCCAGAATGTCGCCCAGCGACGCGCCGCTGTCGGACGAGCCGTACTGCGCCACGGCCTGCTTCTCTTCTGCGATCTGAAGGGCCTTGACGGAGAAGGTCGGCTTCTTCGCACGGTCGAAACCAGTGACCATCGCATCGAACTTCTGGCCGATCTGGAAGCGTTCCGAACGCTGCTCGTCGCGATCGCGACCCAGGTCGCTGCGCTTGATGAAGCCGGTCGCGCCGTCCTCGCCCGCCTGGACTTCCAGGCCGCCGTCGCGGACTTCCAGAACCGTGACAGTGATCGTCTGGTTCTTGTTGAGACCAGCGGCAGCGGCGGTCGTGCCACCAGCAGCCGGGCCGCCACGCTCAAGCTGCTTCATGCCAAGGCTGATGCGCTCCTTCTCGACGTCGATGTCGAGAACGACGGCCTGAACCGTCTCGCCCTTGCGGTGCAGAGCCAGGGCGTCTTCGCCCGAAATGCCCCAGGCGATGTCCGACATGTGGACCATGCCGTCCACGTCGCCGTCCAGCCCGATGAACAGACCGAATTCGGTCGCGTTCTTGACTTCGCCCTCGACGGTCGAACCGATCGGGTGACGTTCGGCAAAGCTGTCCCAGGGGTTGTTCTGGGCCTGCTTGAGGCCGAGCGAGATACGGCGCTTTTCGGGATCGACTTCGAGGACCAGAACTTCGACTTCCTGGCTGGTCGAAACGATCTTGCCGGGGTGGACGTTCTTCTTGGTCCAGGACATTTCCGAAACGTGGACCAGACCTTCGATGCCGGCTTCCAGTTCGACGAACGCACCATATTCGGTGATGTTCGTGACCCGGCCCGACAGCTTGGCGCCCACCGGATATTTGGCGGCAGCACCTTCCCAAGGATCGCTTTCCAGCTGCTTCATGCCAAGGCTGATGCGCTGGGTGTCGCGGTTGATGCGGATGATCTGCACGCGGACGGTATCGCCGATGTTGATCATCTCGTTCGGGTGGTTGATGCGCTTGTACGACAGGTCGGTGACGTGCAGCAGGCCGTCGATGCCGCCCAGGTCAACGAACGCACCATAATCGGTGATGTTCTTGACGACGCCCTCGATGATCTGACCTTCGGCCAGCGTCTGGATGAGGCCGCTGCGCTGTTCGGCGCGGGTTTCTTCCAGAATGGCGCGGCGCGACACGACGATATTGCCGCGGCGACGGTCCATCTTCAGGATCTGGAAGGGCTGCGGAATATCCATCAGCGGGGTGACGTCGCGCACGGGGCGGATATCGACCTGCGAACCGGGAAGGAACGCCACGGCGCCGTCGAGGTCGACGGTGAAACCGCCCTTGACGCGGCCAAAGATGACGCCTTCGACCCGAGCATTTTCGGTGAACTCGGCTTCGAGCTTGTCCCAGGCGGCTTCGCGGCGTGCGCGGTCGCGCGACAGCATGGCTTCGCCATGGGCATTTTCGACGCGGTCGACATAGACTTCGACCTCGTCGCCGACCTTCAGGTCAGCCTTCTGGCCTGGCGCGGCGAATTCGCGCAGCGGCACGCGGCCTTCCGACTTCAGGCCGACGTCGATCAGAGCCATGTCGTTTTCGATGCCGGTAACGGTGCCCTTGACGACGCGACCTTCGAAGCCGCCGTCCTCGCCACCGAGAGAATCATTGAGAAGCGCGGCGAAATCGTCGCGCGAGGGGAATGCCGTAGAGGCCATGGTAGTTTCCTTCATTCTTCATTGCTGGCCTACCGGTTGTATCCGGTGGTCTTTCAGGCCAAATCGTCCGCGGGGCCGAATACCCGCGCGAACATCCGTAAGACCTGACGAGTCGACGCCTGGTGGATAAGCGAAAAGGGCGCCTGGGAACTCCCGGCACCCGGCATCGCGTCAGGCCTGTCGCCGACGTTCCAACTGGGCGTCCACCAGTGCAATGGCCTGCCGGACGGCGGCGTCTATAGTCAAATTGCTGGTGTCGAGCAAGTCCGCTCCATCGGCCATACGGAGCGGCGCATGGTCGCGGCTCATGTCGCGGGTGTCGCGCGCCTGGATGTCCGCGATCAGGCTGTCCATGTCGGGATGGCCGCCATGGTCGAGCGCGTCCTGATAGCGCCGCTGGGCGCGAACATGGACGCTGGCGGTGACGAAGATCTTGGCTTCGGCATCGGGCGCGATGATGGTGGCGATATCCCGGCCATCCAGGATCGCGCCGCCGGGTTGGGTCGCGAATTCGCGCTGTCGATTGACGAGGGCCTGACGCACGCTCTGATGGATCGAGACGCGGGAGGCGAGCGAACCGACGGCCTCGCTGCGCAGAGCAGGATCGTTCAGCATGGCGTCGTCGAAATCGCAGGCGGCGAGAGCGTCCGCTTCGTGATCGGGATCACCGCTCCGCTTCAAGACGGCGAGCCCGACAGCGCGATAGAGCAGGCCGGTGTCAAGGACGGGCAGGCCATAATGACGGCCGAGCGCCTTGGCGATGGTGCCCTTGCCGGAAGCGGCTGGACCGTCGACGGCGATGATCATGATGCTTTGCCTTTCCGCCATGCCTTGGCAAGGCCGATGAGCGCGATGATGGACCACACGATCTCCAGCGCCAAGGACGCGATGTTGAAATGGATGGTCAGCGAATAGATCAGCAGCAGGGCGCCCACCAGGTTCAGCAGGTTGAACAGGATGAAGTTCAGCGTCTTCGCCATGTTGCTGTAGGCATAGGCAAAGACCATCATGCCACTGCCGATCAACCCGATGATGCTGGCGAGATCGAAGGTCATGTCAGCGCGCCGAGCGATTGCAGCAGGGTGGTGAAACCCGGGAAGCTGGTCGCGACGGGGCGCATGTCGTCTATGGTTACACCATTGCTGGAGACAAGGCCCGCAATCGCGAAGCTCATGGCGATGCGGTGGTCCAGCTTCGTGGCGATCGGACCGCCGCCGGGCAGGAGCGTGCCGTTGCTGCCCTCTATGACGATGCCGTCCTCCAGTTCCTCGACCTGCACGCCGATGGCACGCAGCCCCGCCGCCATGGTCGCGATACGGTCAGATTCCTTGACGCGCAGTTCCTCCAGTCCGCGGAATATGCTGCGTCCTTCGGCCAGGGCGGCGGCGATGAAGGCGACGGGATATTCATCGATCATCGACGGCGCCCGCGCCGGATCCGGCTCCACCCCCTTGAGTGCCGAGGCGGTGATCACGAGGTCGCCCACCGACTCCCCGCCGACCTGGCGCGGATTTTCGACAATGATGTCGCCGCCCATTTCCCGCAGCAGATCGACAAGGCCTGCGCGGGTTGCGTTGAGGCCGACATTGGCGATCGTGACCTTCGATCCCGGCACAAGAAGCGCGGCGACCATCGGGAAGGCGGCCGAGGAAGGATCGCCGGGAACGGTGATCGATTGCGGAAGAAGTTCCGCTTCGCCCCTGAGCGTGATGATGCGCGTGCCGTCTGCTTCCACCTCGACCTCAAGGTCTGCGCCGAAGCCCTTGAGCATTTTCTCGCTATGATCGCGGGTAGGGACCGGCTCGATGATGCGGGTGATGCCGGGCGTGTTGAGCCCGGCAAGCAGGATGGCCGACTTCACCTGCGCCGACGCGACGGGGAGGCGGTAGTCGAGCGGTACGGCCGGGCAGGCGCCGCGCATCGTGAGCGGCAGGCGGTCGCCGGGGCTGCTTGTGAAACTCGCGCCCATGCGGGACAGCGGATCGATGACGCGTGCCATGGGGCGCTTGCTGAGCGAGGCGTCGCCCACGAAGGTCGCGGTGATGGCGTGGCTGGCGACAAGACCCATCAACAGGCGGGTGGAGGTGCCGCTATTGCCCATGTCGAGCGGACCGTCCGGTTGAAGCAGGCCGCCGACGCCGACGCCGTGGATATGCCAGATGCCGTCCGCATCCTTGCTGATGTCCGCACCCATGGCCCGCATGGCGGCCGCGGTGGCCAGCACATCCTCTCCCTCCAGCAGTCCTTCGACCCGGCTTTCGCCCACGGCCAGCGCCGAAAGCATCAGCGATCGGTGCGAAATGCTCTTGTCGCCCGGCACGTTGATCGAACCGGAAAGGGCGGGGGCGGCGGTGAAGGTCATCGGGGTCGGCTGGTCGGAAAAAGCGGTCACGGGTCAATCCGTCTGCAAAACTTGAAAAAATGCGCCCGGCTTTTGACAGCGCGGCCTCGCTATGGCAAGGCGCCGTCTCTTCGCGGGCGACCCTGTCGTGCCGCGTAATTTCTGTTTTGAGCACTCGCAAGAGAAGGATAAGGCCGGACATGGTCAAGGCTGAATGGGGCACGAAGCGTACCTGCCCGAAATGCGCCACGCGCTTCTACGACCTGGGCAAGGATGACCCGGTCACCTGCATCAACTGCGGCACCGCCTGGGAACCGGAACCCGTGCTGAAGTCGAAGCAGCCGCTGCCCTATGAGGAAGCGCCCAAGAAGGTCATCGAAACCGCCGACGGTGAAATGGAGACGGCCGACGACGATCTGGACCTGGATCTGGACGTGGATGATGACGGCGATTCGCCGGACAATGACGTCGATCTGGGCGGCGACGACGACCTGGGCGTCGATGCCGGCGGGGACGATGGCGACGACGACAATTAATTGAATTTTGTGCTTGCCAAGGAGTTCGCTGCCACCTAATGGCAGCGGCCTCCGAGGCGCCGGACCCAAACGGCGCCGACACTGGAAACGGGGCCTTAGCTCAGCTGGGAGAGCGCCTGCATGGCATGCAGGAGGTCAGCGGTTCGATCCCGCTAGGCTCCACCAGTTTTTCGGGAAATGAAATGTCCCTGGGACATTTTTCCGAAAAACTCCCGAGCGCAAGCAAGGGGTGTGTCGAGGTTGCAAATGACCTCGATCAATGCTCCTGGTGATTTGGGCACGGGACGTCCAGACATAAGGCCGACGGCTTTGACGCCGGACATGGTCTGATCCATTGGGATGCGGTATGATGCCGCAAACGATGGGGCCTTAGCTCAGCTGGGAGAGCGCCTGCATGGCATGCAGGAGGTCAGCGGTTCGATCCCGCTAGGCTCCACCAAATTTCCCTATCATCCGAAATGCCTTGCCATCGGCAGGCCGCTTGATCCTGTCGGGTGGGAGGCTGCTGATTGCGGCCGATTTCCGTGATTTTCCGCCGAAGTTCACAGTGTATGCGCGCGCGTGCCTGGGCGCGCGTATCCGCGGGGGTCTGATATGCCGGACATTTCAAAGACGGCGTCTGGTAGGTCGGTCGGGACGGAATAGGACAGGCGAAAATATCCCCTGTTGGACAAATAGGACGCTTTTTGAGGATGCTGTTGCTGCTGGGTTACGGTTGAGCCTTATTTGGTCGTCTGCATCGCAGATGCTGCCGCCTGTCGCGATGTGCAGTGCAATGCTTAGCGGAGCCGGCTGACTCGCGATCATCGTCAGCTAGCCATTTGGATTAGCTGCTGAATTTTTCGAGCTAATGCTAAATGCGAAGAAGCGTAAATAAAACAAGGCAGTAGTGTCGCGGCAAGTTCAGTTCGTGAAGGGGGAAGAACGTGCCGAAACTACTCGCTACGATTTTATGGTCGACTTCGATTGGAGTAATCCCGGCGCAGGCACAGCCCCCGATGACAAGCTCCGCGGGTGTCGCCAGCGTCCAATATGTGCCGGTCGGCACCAAGCTTGCGGTTCGCATTTTGGCCGACCTGACCACCAAGAAGAAGCAATCCTATTCCGGTCAAAGATTTCCGATTGAAACAGTCGCTCCTGTAATGATTGGTCCGCTGGTGGTCATTCCCGCTGGAACGCGCGGCGAAGGAGAGATCATTGAAGCTCGCAACAAAGGCATGTGGGGCAAGTCGGGCTTCGTCGAAGTTCGCGCCGTCCACCTTAATATGAGCGGACGCCGCGTCCGTTTGACGGGCGGAATCAACGACAAGGGAGTAACGGGTACGGCGGTAGTCGTAGGCGCTGTCATGACTTCCTGGCCATTGGGTTTCATCATGACCGGCACAAGCGCCCGCATCCCTCGCGGAACTGCGTTCACCGCCATTCTGGATGAGGATCTTCCGTTCATCATGGGCGCGCCGGCCGGCGACATGTTGGCGCAATCGGCATTGGCAACGACGCAACAACCCATGTCCGACGGGGGCGAGACGGAGTTCCGCAACGGGGTGCCACAATGAAGATGCGTTTCGCCTTGAGCGCATGGCTTGGCGCGAGTTGCATGGTCTCGGCAGTAGATGCACAGATCCTCGCTTCGCCCTTGCCAGGCGTGTCGCAGAACAGAGCCGATGCTCCCCGCTGGATCGATGGCACCATTGTGCAACTTTCGGTGGTGGATGCCGTAGGCAGCAGAGGGGCGAAGCCGGGGGACAGGTTCAGGCTTCGAGTGGAAGCACCTGTCTGCGTTGACGGGAGGTTGGCAATCCCCGTCGGGGCAACGGCCTGGGGAGAGGTGCTATCCTCCTTTCGCAGTAGCGCCGGCGGAACACGAGGACGGTTAAGCTGGCATCTGCGCGAAGTTGAAACCGCCTGGGGGCCAGTTTCGTTGCGCGGAGATCAGGAAGCCGTCGGAGCCTCTGGCGCGGACTCGGTTGCTGTTGCCGTATATCTTATCGGAATATACGGATTTCTTTTGAAAGGCAAAAATGCAGGGTTACGGACCGGTGATCTTATGTCCGGCTATATTGTCGGGGGGGTGCGAGAGCCGGAGCATTTGATGCCCATTGTTTTGAACCATTCCGGAAACGCATGTTGAAAATCAAGCCGGCTGGACGAAGCTGTCCATCACCCGCTTGCGTCCGGCCGTCTCGAAGTCGATCTCCAGCTTGTTGCCTTCGATCTGCGCCACGGTGCCATAGCCGAATTTCTGGTGGAAGACGCGCAGGCCGATGCTCATGTCCTCGCGACCCTTGTTGCCGAGCGAGACGGCTGATGTGCGCGCTTCCACGATCCGGATGGGTTCGGTGGTGAATTGCCCGCCCTGCTGGGCGCGCTGCCAGCCCGGACCGCGGCCGGATCCCCGTTGGACATTGGCGAAGGGATCTGCACGTTCGGACCAGTTGGCGCGCCAGAGCGAGGCGCCGCCAGCCATGCTGCTCTCCTCATCCACATGTTCGGGAGGCAGTTCCCCGACGAAGCGCGAAGGGATGGAGCTGGTCCACTGGCCATAGATGCGGCGGTTGGCGGCGTGGAGGATGATGCAGGATTTCCGCGCCCGCGTGATAGCGACATAGGCGAGGCGACGCTCCTCCTCCAGACTGTTGAGGCCGCCTTCGTCCAGCGCGCGCTGGGAGGGGAAAATTCCCTCCTCCCACCCTGCCAGGAAGACCGTATCGAACTCCAGCCCCTTGGCGGCGTGGATGGTCATGATCGTGACCTTGCGCTCGTCCTGCTGCGCCTCATTGTCCATGACGAGGCTGACATGCTCAAGGAAGGCGCCCAGCGTCTCATATTCCTCCATGGCGCGGGTCAGTTCGCTCAGATTTTCCAGTCGTCCCGCGCTTTCGGCGGTGCGTTCGGCCTGGAGCATGGCGGTGTAGCCGCTTTCGTCCAGTATCTGCCGCGCCAGCTCGGCATGGGGCAGTTGCGCCGCGCGGTCGCGCCAGCGGGCGAGATCGCCGATGAAGGCGCCCAGGCTGCGCCGGGCCTGCGGCGTCATCTCGTCCGTGTCGAGTATCCGCGCAGCGGCGAGGGCGAGCGGTATGCCCTCTGCGCGGGCAAGCCGATGCAGCTTTTCCACCGCCTTGTCGCCCAGGCCGCGTTTGGGAACGTTGACGATCCGTTCGAAGGCCAGATCATCGGCAGGCTGGTTGACCAGGCGAAGATAGGCAAGCGCGTCGCGAATCTCGGCACGTTCATAGAAGCGGAAGCCGCCGACGATGCGATAGGGCAGGCCGATCTGTATGAAGCGGTCTTCGAACTCGCGAGTCTGGTGCTGGGCGCGGACGAGGATGGCGACCTCGTCCAGCGACCCGCCTCCGCGCTCTATCGATTCGATTTCTTCGCCTACGCGCCGCGCTTCCTCCGGTCCGTCCCATACGCCGATGACCCGGACCTTTTCGCCCACGTCGATGTCCGTCCAGAGCGTCTTTCCCAGGCGATTGCCATTTTCCGCGATGACCCCTGAGGCAGCGCCCAATATATGGGGTGTCGATCGGTAATTCTGTTCCAGCCTGACGATCTTCGCGCCCGGAAAATCCCTTTCGAACCGAAGGATATTGGCGACTTCCGCGCCGCGCCATGAATAGATGGACTGGTCGTCATCGCCCACGCAGCAGATATTCTTGCGCGTCTGCGCCAGCAGGCGGAGCCAGAGATATTGGCTGGAGTTGGTGTCCTGATATTCGTCCACCATGATGTAGCGGAAACGCTGCTGATAGCTTTCCAGAACGTCGCGGTGGCGTTTCAGAATCGTGAGAACATGCAGCAGCAAGTCACCGAAATCGCAGGCATTCACATCGCGCAGGCGCGCCTGGTAGGCGGCGTAGAGCTTCTGCCCCTTTCCGTTGGCATAGCCCTCGCTCTCGCCGGCGCCGATTTCCTCCGGGGTCAGGCCCTTGTTCTTCCACTGGTCGATAAGGCCGGCGAGCTGGCGGGCGGGCCAGCGCTTCTCATCGATACCCTCGGCCTGGATGAGTTGCTTCATCAGGCGAAGCTGATCGTCCGTGTCGAGGATGGTGAAATTGGATTGCAGGCCGACCAGTTCGGCATGGCGGCGCAGCATCTTTGCGGCGATCGCGTGGAACGTGCCGAGCCACGGCATGCCCTCCACCGCGGGGCCGATCATGCGACCGACCCGTTCCCGCATTTCCCGCGCTGCCTTGTTGGTGAAGGTGACAGCGAGGATTTCGGACGGATAGGCCCGCCTGGTAGCGATCAGATGGGCGAGGCGGGCGGTGAGCGCAGCCGTCTTGCCCGTGCCCGCGCCGGCGAGGACCAGCACCGGCCCCTCGGTCGTGAGCACGGCTTCCCGCTGGGGTTCGTTCAGCCCCTGAAGATAGGGGGGATCATCGGGCGAGGGAGCGGGCAGGGTCATGAGCTGTCAACTAGGATGCTGGGCGGGAAGCGGCAAGAGCGGGCCCCTTGCGCTGCCGTTCCTTCTATGAGAACAAAAGGCGAATCATGCAAGGAGAAAGGCCATGGTCTCTGGGCGATGCCAATGTGGGGCTATCCAGTATGAAGCGCGGGGGGAACCAGTCCATAGCGCGCTGTGCCATTGTTCGGATTGCCGGAAAAGCGCCGGAGCGCCGATGGTCGGCTGGGCCCTGTTTCGCGAAGATATGGTGGCTGTGACGGGCAAAGCCGTGAGCTACCAGTCCTCCGAAAATGTGACGCGGGAATTTTGCGGAACCTGCGGCACGGGGTTGTTCTATCGCAACTCTGCTTTCTTTCCGGGGATGGTCGACATCCAGACGGCAACGCTGGACGACCAGTCCGTTCTGCCGCCCACCATCCATGTGCAATTCGCCGAGGCTGCGCCGTGGATGGCGGGTGCGCATGAATTGCCCAAGTTCGAACGCTATCCGGAGCATTGAGGCCCGACCGGGGAGCGTCATTGGGGCATCGTCTGACGGCGCGATCGCAACGGTTCATCGCCATCGCCGGAACGCAGGCGTAATGCATCCGGTTCTTTGTCCAGCCCGAACGGCAGAACGGGGTGAGAACAAGGAAAGGATGATCCCGATGAAATCGATCCTGTTGGCTGGTGCGGCCATGCTGGCCTTTGGCACTGGCGTCACTGGTATGGCGATCGCGCAGGACATGCCTGCTTCGACGCAGCCGCCAGCGACCGGTGCGCCGCCTCCGCCCGAACAGGGCGCGACGCCTGCCACACCCGCCACGCCGGCCGACCCCGGAGCGGCTTCCGCCAGTCCGGCGACACCGGCTACACCGCCGCCCGCCGCTGATCCCAATGCTGGCCAGCCGATGGGTGCCGTGCCTCCTGAGACGGGCATGCAGCCGGCGCCCGCCGGCGTGCCGCATGATCCCTCCGCTCCGGTCGGCACGTCTGCCAACCCCGCTACGGTCGGCGGCAACATGACTCCTCCGCCAACTGAACAGAAGGATTATCCGCTGTGCAGCAAGACCGTGCAGGATAGCTGCATCAACAGAAGCGAAGCGCCCAAATCTATGCGCAAGCGGCGCTGACGGCTTTCGGGCCGGGCAGGGCGGCGATGATGGCCGCAAGCCCGGCCCGGTCCCGCGCCGCATCGGCGAGGCTATGCTGGTCGAGCACAGACAGGAAGGCTGTGGTGGCGGCCCGCAATATGCCCGACAGGCCACAGGCCTGACGTAGCGCGCAACCCTCACAGTCGGCCATTTTCATGTCAGGCTCGCTATGGCGGACGACTTCGCCCAGGCCGATAGTCTCTGCCGGACGCGCCAGGGTGAAGCCTCCGCCACGTCCCCTCTGGGTCTTCAGAAAGCTGCCTTGGGCGAGATGATGCACCACCTTCATCAGATGGTTGCGGGACAGGCCGTAGGCGTCAGCGATCTCCGGGATGGTGGCGCGGCCGCCTGGTGCGACCGCGAGATGGATGAGAACGCGCAGGGCATAGTCGGTGTGGCGGGTCAACTGCATGGCATCCACGCTTATAGGCCATAGGACGGGTCTTGAACATATATCCTGTTTACATCTTAAAACATGCATAGTAGATGCACCTTTGCAACTGCTCGACAAAGGTGCATCCATGACCCAATTGACCAACGACACCATTGCCATCGTGAAAGCGACTGCCCCTGCCTTGCGCAAGCATGGCGTGGAGATCACGACGGCCATGTACGCCCGTCTGTTCATGGATGCGTCGATCAGGGATATGTTCGATCAGGCGGCGCAGGAAAGCGGGGAGCAGCCCAAGCGGCTGGCTGCGGCGATCCTGGGCTATGCCGAGAATATCGACAGGTTGCAGGCTCTGGACGGCGCCGTCGCGCGGATGGTGCAGCGCCATGTCGAAACGGGGGTCAAGGCGGAACATTACCCCAAGGTGGCCGAAGCGCTGCTGCCCGCCATCCGCGATGTGCTGGGCGAGGAGGTGGCGACCGATGCCGTGCTGGACGCCTGGGGGCAGGCCTATTGGTTCCTGGCCAATATCCTGATCGGCAAGGAGGCACAGGCTTATGAGGATGCCGAAGCGGCGTGATCCGGTGTGAAGGGCTTCCGCGAGGACCGGGGCCGATCGGAGGGGCGGATTATTCCGCCTGGTCCGTTGCGCGTAGCAGCGTCAGCCGGGCTTTGCCGACGTCCCGGACCGCGTCGGTGGCGAAGCCCTTGACCTCGACATCTTCCCGGCGGTCGGTCTCGATGCTGATCCATGTGGCGGGGCCGGTCCAGCCCAGGCGGCTGAGCTTGTCCAGCGCCACCATGCCCGCCCCGCTTTGATAAGGCGGGTCCATGAAGATAAGGTCCAGCGGCTTGCTCGCCGGGCCAAGCGACAGGACGCTGCTCTGGCGAATGTCGGGACGGATGCCAAGCTTGTCGCCATTGGCGCGGATCGCATCGAGCGCGGCACGGTCCTGTTCCACAAAGACGCAGCTTGCCGCGCCGCGTGAAAGCGCTTCGAAACCCAGGGCGCCCGAGCCGGCAAAAAAATCGCCGACGCTCAACCCCTCGAAGGAGCCGATCCGGCTCAGCAGCATGGAAAAGAGGGTCTCGCGGGTGCGATCCGCCGTGGGTCGCGTCGCGTCGCCGCGGGGCGCGACGAGGGGGCGGCCGCGCCACTGGCCTGCGACGATCCTCATTTCGCGTCCTTCAGGCTCTTGCGGAACAGGACCAGGTCGTGCTGGCGCACCTCCTCGACCGCGCCGGATGCGAGTTCGCCCAGGTGGAAGGGGCCATAGCTGGTGCGGATCAGCCGGTTCACCTGAAGCCCCAGATGTTCGAGCACGCGGCGGACTTCGCGATTCTTGCCTTCGGTCAGCGTCATTTCGATCCACTGGTTGCGCCCGGTGCGGCGTTCCAGATTGGCCTCTATCCGGCCATAGCGGATGCCGTCGATCTCCAGCCCGTCGAATAGATCCTCAAGCTGGTTCTGGCTGACCTCTCCGAAAGCGCGGGCGCGATAGGTGCGCGGCACGCCGGTCGAAGGCAGCTCCATCTGCCGCTTGAACTCTCCATCGGTGGTGAGCAACAGCAGGCCTTCGGTCGTCATGTCGAGCCGTCCGATCGGCATGACGCGGGGAAGGTCGGCCGGCAGCTTGTCGTAAATGGTGGGCCGCCCGCGAGGATCGCGCTCTGTCGTCAGGAAACCCGATGGTTTGTGAAAGAGGAACATGCGCGCGGGTGCCGGCGCGGCGACCGGGTTGCCGTCGACGGCGACGCCGTGAAGCGAGGTCAGGAGCGTGGCGGGCGTGGACACTGTCTCCCCGTTCAGCGTGATCCGTCCTTCCTCGATCATCCGCTCAATCTCCCGCCTGGACGCAATGCCTGCGCGGGCGAGCAATTTGGCGATGCGCTGCGGCTCGTTCTTGCCGCTGGCGACGGCTGCGGCGCGGGCGGGATGGGGATTGGCCGGTTTTGCGGGCGCCGTCCTGGCCTTCTTGAAGGGCGGGCGAGCCGGGCGGGACCCTGGCACCGGTTTGGCGTCATTCGGACGTCTGGGACCACCGGAGCCCGGCCGACGCGGCGGCCCAGATTTTTTCGGCGGTTCCACAGAAGAGTTCCTTTTCAAAACGGGATGGCCTCCCCATATTGGAGAAGCCAGGAAATTGACGAATGGTGCTGTCCTTGCGCCCATGCGCCAGGACGATGCGAAACCCCTGCGGGGCGCTGCACGTTGGTCGGTTGAATGGCGCAAATGGGGCGTATCGGCAAATGTTTTTCGGGCTGGTAAAAGGGGAAGCCGGAGCGCGGGAGCGCCGCAAGGCCATTCGCAGCGTGCTGGTGGTCGAGGATGAACCGCTGGTCGCCTTCGACAATGAACATGTGCTGGAAATGGCGGGCTATCGCGTCGCCGCGACCGTCGACGAATATGCCCATGCCGTCAGTGTCATGGAGGAGGAAAGCGTCGATCTGGTGATCGCGGACGTGACCCTTCATGGCGAGAAGAGCGGCATCGACCTGGCGCGCTTTGCCGCAGGTCGGGGAGTTGCGGTGCTGTTCGTGACGGGCGCCTGCCCTGTCGACGCGCGAGGCTTGGCACTGGGATGCCTGGCAAAGCCATATGCGCCGCGCGATCTGTTGGCGGCGATCAATGTCGTGGATGCTCTGCTGCGGGGCAAGATTCTGCCTCGCTTGCCCGATGGCCTGCACCTGTTCGGGGATGCTGTCTGATCCGATCGCCGATATAAGATGGGCGGACGGCTTGCCACACTGACATTTGCCCATATGGTGGCCCGGACTATCATCGTCCGGGGGCGCATCAATTTATGACCGACATGGCGAAGGGCTCGACAAGCTGGCTGGATGCGGTGAAGCCCTATATGCAGAAGGCGCCCTTGGGTGCCTTTTTTCTCGGTATATCGTCGGGCTTTCCCTATGCGATGATCGGCGCCACGCTGACCACCCGGCTGGCGCAGGACGGCATCGACAAGAAGGCGGTGACGGCGTTCACCCTCGCTTTCCTCGTCTATAATCTCAAATGGCTGTGGGCCTGGGTCGTCGACGGGGTTCGGCTGCCGGTCATAGGTCGCCTGGGGCAACGCGTGAGCTGGCTGCTGCTCGCGGGATTGCTCGTGATGGCGGCGGTCATCAACCTGGCATTGGTCGACCCCGCCAGCGGCCTGCTGCAGACGGCCTATGCCGCGATCCTGGTCGGCGTTGCGGGTGCCACCTTCGACATCGTCATCGATGCCTATCGGATAGAGACATTGCGGCCGGAGCAATTGGGGGTGGGGTCAGGCATGTCGCAATATGGCTGGCGCATCGGATCGGTTGCAGCGGGCGCGCTTGCGCTGGTGCTGGCGGCGCGGATCGGCTGGCATGGCGCCTATATGGCCTGCGCCATATTCGCGTTACCCGCCATGCTGACGGGGCTTGCACTCGGCGAGCCGGAGCGGCACCGCGAACCGACGGCGCGGCGGGGGCTGGACGAAATATGGCAGTCGATCGCCGGGCCGCTCGTGGAATTCTTCCGGCGGCGCGGCGCCTGGCTGGTGCTGCTGTTCATCCTGCTGCACAAGATCGGGGACACGCTCGCCAATCTGACCTTTCGCCTGCTGTTCGACGATATGGGCTACACCAATGACGAGATCGCCATTTACGATGTTGGCATCGGCTTCTGGGCCTATCTGATCGGGATCTTCGTCGGCGGCGTGCTCTATGCGCGCATGGGGATGAAGCGGTCTGTGCTGGTCAGCCTGCTGCTGATGGGCGTGTCCAATTTCAGCTTCGCGCTGCTGGCGGCGCTGGGCAAGAGCAATTGGGGTATGGCCGGTGCCATTGGCTTCGAAAATTTTGCGAGCGGGATCGGCGGGGTGACGGTGGTCGCCTATTTCTCAGCGCTCTGTGACCTGCGCTTCACGGCCGCGCAATATGCGCTGATTTCGGCAGCGGCGAGCATTGTGGGACGGTTCCTGACCGGGACGACCGCGGGTGGAATGATCGAACGGTTCGGCTATGTCGACTTCTACCTGCTGACCACCGCCCTGGCGGTGCCGGGCATCGTCCTGTTCTGGCTGATGATGCGCGCGGGACTGATCGATGCCAGCGTCGGCACGGCGGCCACGCAGGATGGCTGAACCGATGCGCTCGGCATCTGTTTGAAAACGCGCGAAGCAGCGTATTTCCAGACAGTCTCTAAACCGCCCCATAAAGTCCGAGAGGACGCCCCAGGTCGCGATGCGCCTGCGCCACGGCCTGAAGGCAGGTGAGGGCGCCCAGTGCATGGTCGTTGCCCAGCAGCGCCGCCACATCGTCATAGGCCGATCGGGGATCGCGCAGGGCGCTGCCGATCGCCTGCATCATCAGCGCCTCGTCGCTTGTCATCCGCGAACAGCAGCAGGGCGCGATCAATATCTTGCGGCTGGAGGTCCGGGCCAATTCGAGCATCATCGCGCGCATCAGCACCAGCGGCCGACGATAGCTGCGGCCGAAGGCACCGAGCATGGCATTGGCGGCATGGGCATCGTTGACGCCGGCCGTCGCGATGCGGCGCATCACGTAAAGGAAAAGCCGGTTGCCATAGCCGCCGGGAAGCGGCCGGAGATTATCGAGAGAGGGGGAGTCTCCATGGACCATGCGTCACTACCTTCTGCCTTGTCGTCAGATGGCAAAGCTACGCTATTGCGAGTCAATCGCAAGTAAAATCAGTCGGGAAATTGCCCGTTCAGTCGCAAAATTTCACCGGCGAGGTAGAGCGAGCCGGAAATCAGCAATTTTGAGGCGTGGTCCGGTCCAGCGGCAATGGCGGCAATGGCGTCTTCCGGCATGGCATGAGCGGTGCAGCCAATGCCCCAGCGATCGGCAATGGCGGCGAATCGTTCCGGTGGATGATGGTCATGGCCAGGTACCGGCAGGGCATGGATATGCGCGATCCGACCGGCAAAAGGACGGAGGTAGGCCTCCAGATCCTTGTTCGACAACATGCCGATCATCAGCTGGAGCTTCTGTTCCTCAAGCCTTTCGCTGGTGAAGAAGGCGCTGATTGCCTCGCCCGCACTGGCATTGTGGCCGCCATCCAGCCAGGCTTCGGTGCTTTCGGGCAGGGGGGCGAGCAGCGGACCATGGTCCAGCCTTTGCAGGCGGGCCGGCCAATGCGCCCAGAGCGGCGCTGCCTTCAAGGCGGCCTCGCCTACGGGTATGACATTCTGGTGCCGCAGCATGGCGAAGGCGAGCGCGGCATTGTGGATCTGGTGCGCGCCGGGCAGGCGCGGCAGGGGGGTGTCGAGCCGTCCCTGATCATCGCGATAATGGAGGCGATCCCGATAGGCCGCCGCGTCCCAGCTCTCGCCCATGGCAAACCATTGGGTCCGGTTGCGGGCCGCGGCTTCCAGCATCACGGGGAAGAGCGCGTCGGCATAGCGCTGCGTCACCAGCGGCGCACCGGGCTTGGCGATGCCGGCCTTTTCGACGGCAATCTCCCTGATCGTGGCGCCAAGGAAGCTCTGATGGTCGAGGCCGAGCTGCGCGATGCCGCAGATCACGGGTCGTTCGATGATATTGGTGGCGTCAAGGCGGCCGCCAAGGCCCACTTCCACGATGCAGGCGTCGGCGGGATGTTCGGAAAAGGCGAGGAAGGCTGCGGCGGTGGTGACCTCAAAGAAGCTGGCGCCGATCCCTTCCGCCACGTCGAGCACGCGGGAGAGATAATGGGCCAGCGCTTCGTCGGAGATCAGCTTGCCGCCAATGCGGATGCGTTCGTTGAAGCGGACCAGATGGGGAGAGGTGAAGACATGGACCTTCCTGCCGTCCGCCTCCAGCGCGGCGCGGAGGAAGGCGCAGGTCGAACCCTTGCCGTTGGTGCCGGCAACATGGAAGACCGGCGGCAGGGCGCGATGCGGGTTGCCGATGCGGTCCAGCAGGCGGGCGATGCGTTCCAGCCCCAATATGTCGGCGCCCGGCGACAGGGTGGCCAGGCGGTCAAGCTGTGCCTGGACAGCCGGATCGTCGGAGACGGCGTGGTCGGCCATCGGCTCTGGTCTCAGGCGGCGTCAGGCAGCGGCGCGGGGGGCGAGGTAGCCGATCACCCGGGCAAGCGTGTCGCGCAGGTCGCTGCGGTGGACGACCATGTCCAGCATGCCATGTTCCAGCAGATATTCAGCGCGCTGGAATCCGTCGGGCAGCTTTTCGCGGATCGTGCTTTCGATGACGCGCTGGCCCGCGAAGCCGATGAGCGCATTGGGTTCCGCTATCTGGATGTCGCCCAGCATGGCATAGCTGGCGGTGACGCCGCCGGTCGTCGGATCCGTCAGCACCACGATATAGGGCAGGCCCGCGGCGTGGAGTTTCCGGATGGCCACGGTCGAGCGCGGCATCTGCATGAGCGAAAGGATGCCCTCCTGCATGCGCGCGCCGCCTGCGGCGGTGAAGATCACATAGGGGCATTTGCGGGCGATGGCCTCGTTGATGCCCTGGATGAAGGCGGCGCCCACGCCCATGCCCATCGATCCGCCCATATAGGCGAAATTCTGAACCCCCATGACGAGCGGCACATCGTCAATGGCCCCACGGGCGTTGATCAGCGCGTCCTGGTCGCCGGTCGCGGCGCGGGCGGCCTTTATGCGGTCGGGATAGCGTTTGGAATCGCGGAACTTGAGCGGGTCTTCCTGTACCTGCGGCGTTGGCAGCAGGATGAAGCCGGCATCGAGTATCTGTTCGAACCGTTCCGCAGGTCCGATGCGGCCATGATGGTCGCAGCGCGGGCAGACGGAGAGATTATCCTCCCATTCCTTGATGAAGATCATCTCGGCGCAGGAGGGGCATTTGTGCCACAGCGTTTCGGCGGTGGTTTCCTTCTTCGCCATGAAGGGCAGGGCGTTGCGGACGCGGTTGATCCAGCTCATGCGGCGGTCTCCCGGAAATGAGGGCTGTTGGCGTTCAGCGCGGCACGAAGGGCGGCGATGAAATCCTTGACGAAGGGCGCGGCGGCATCACCATGCGACCCGATGATGTCGACGATGGCGGAACCCACCACCACGCCATCGGCAACCCGCCCGATCGCGGCGGCCTGTTCAGCGGAGCGGACGCCGAAGCCCACGGCGATGGGCAGGTCGGTGGCGGCCTTCAGCCTGGCTACCGCCTGTTCGACAGCGGTCTGGGCGGCCTGCTGCTTGCCGGTGATGCCGGCGACGGCGACATGGTAGAGGAAACCGCTGGCGCCGTTCAGCACGGTGGGCAGCCTTGCGGCGTCAGTCGTTGGCGTTGCAAGGCGGATCAGGTGAATGCCCTGGGCGCGCAGGGCGGGGCCGATTTCGGCATCTTCCTCCGGCGGGACATCGACGCAGATGACGCCGTCGACGCCCGCGGCCTTGCACTGGTCCGCAAACCAGGCCGCGCCGCGCACCAGCATCGGATTTGCATAGCCCATCAGGACCAGCGGCGTGTCGGGATGTCGATCGCGGAAGGCGGTGGCGAGGGCGAAGATGTCCTTCGTCTTCGTGCCGGAGCCCAGGCTGCGCAGATTGGCGAGCTCGATCGCCGGCCCGTCAGCCATCGGATCCGTGAACGGCATGCCGAGTTCGATGATGTCCGCGCCCCCTTCCACCAGGGCGTCGAGGATGGCGGGCGTGTCAGCCACGGTCGGATCGCCTGCGGTCACGAAGGTGACGAGCGCGGCGCGACCCTGCGACTTGCATGCAGCGAAGCGGGCGGAGAGACGATCGGCGCTCATATCTCGACCCCCAGGGCGCTCGCCACCGTGAAGATGTCCTTGTCGCCTCGCCCCGAAAGATTGACGATGATGATCTGCTCCGCGTCGAGAGTGGGCGCGACCTTTTCCACGCTGGCGATGGCGTGCGCGGATTCCAGCGCCGGAATGATGCCCTCCAGCGCGGAGAGTTTCTGGAAGCTGGCCAGTGCCTCGTCGTCGGTGATCGGCATATATTGCACGCGGCCGATTTCGTGCAGCCAGCTATGTTCAGGTCCGATGCCGGGATAGTCGAGACCGGCGGACACGCTGTGCGCTTCGGTGATCTGCCCGTCCTCGTCCTGGAGCAGATAGGTGCGGTTGCCGTGCAATATGCCGGACTTGCCGCCCGCCAGACTTGCCGCATGCTTCCCATGCAGGCCTTCGCCCGCCGCTTCGACGCCGATCATCTTGACCTCCGCATCGTCGAGGAAGGGGTGAAAAAGGCCGATGGCGTTGGAGCCGCCGCCGACCGGCGCGATCAGCAGATCAGGCAGGCGGCCTTCCAGTTCCAATATCTGTTCGCGTGCTTCCCGGCCGATGATCGACTGGAAATCGCGCACCAGTTCAGGGTAGGGATGCGGCCCGGCCGCCGTGCCGATGATATAGAAGGTGTCGTGGACGTTCGACACCCAGTGACGCAGGGCATCGTTCATCGAATCCTTCAGCGTCTGCGATCCGGAAATGACGGGGATCACTTCCGCGCCCAGCAGTTTCATGCGGAAGACGTTGGGCTTCTGCCGCTCCACATCCTTTGCGCCCATGAAGATCTTGCATTCCATCCCGAACAGCGCGGCGACGGTGGCGGTGGCGACGCCGTGCTGGCCCGCGCCGGTTTCGGCAATGACCTTCTTCTTGCCCATGCGACGGGCGAGAAGCGCCTGCCCGATGCAATTGTTGATCTTGTGCGCGCCGGTGTGGTTGAGTTCCTCGCGCTTCAGGTAGATTTTTGCGCCCTTGCCGGGGCCGGCATCGGCGCGCAGCGCTTCGGTCAGGCGCCCCGCATAGTAAAGCGGGTTCGGGCGGCCGACATAGCTGCGCAGCAATTCGGTGAATTCGGCATCGAAGGCCGGATCCTGCTTCGCTTCCTTGTAAACCTTCTCCAGCTCCAGAATGAGCGGCATGAGGGTTTCGGCCACATAACGGCCGCCAAAGGTGCCGAAATGGCCGGAGGCATCGGGCTGTGAACGCAGGCTGTTGGGCAGGGTGATATTATCGGTCATCATTTCCATCTCTTCGGGCATGGGTTGGATCACTTGGGCCAAGTGATCAACGCCATCGAAGGCTGATGCGTTCTGAATTTATGCTCTGCGTCAACATGCCGATGCCGCATTGCAGAAGGCCATGATCTTGTCCACACTCTTGATGCCCGGCGCGCTTTCGACCCCGGAGGAAATGTCGACCAGCGGGGCGCCGGTGATGCGGATGGCCTCGGCCACATTGTCGATGCCAAGTCCGCCCGAAAGCCCCCAGGGCAGGGAGGGGGAGGCGCCACGCAGCAATGTCCAGTCAAAGCGCAGGCCCATGCCGCCGGGCAGCGCAGCACCATCGGGCGTCTTGGCGTCGAACAGGAGGAAATCGACAGCGTCGGCGTAAATCCCCGCGGCGGCGATATCCGCGCCGGTCTTGACCGAAATGGCTTTCCAGACGGGAATGCCGAAGCGTGTGCGAATGGCGGCGGCGCGTTCAGGCGTTTCCCTGCCATGGAGCTGGAAGGCGGTGAGGGCGCCGGTGGCGCTCAGATCAGAGAGTGTTTCGTCGGTTGGATCGACCAGCACCGCGACGCGCCCGATATGGGACGGGACGGGCGCGGCCAGCGATCGCAACTGGTCCGCTTCGACATGCCGGGGGCTTTTCGGAAAATGGACGAAGCCAAGATGGGTGGCGCCCGCCCGCATGGCCGCGCCGATCGTGTCGGGCGTCGAAAGGCCGCAAATCTTGATGGCGAGTCGGGACATGAGGGCGCTTTAGCCGGTGCGGCAGGGTGTGAGAACCGCTTTCATCCCGCCACCCTTTCTCCTGGCATCGCGGGCGTGGTGGAGCGGGATCAGGCGCGGGCGGCGCGACGGATCAGATGAGACGGCTATGACTATTGGACGAGGGATAGGCGCGTCGTTCGAATGGAACGGGCAAAATAACTGGAATCGGATCCCAGTCAGCCAGAAAGCACCAGATTCCGGCCCTGATCCTTTGCGCGATAGAGTGCCGCGTCGGCCCGGGCAAGCACGGCCACATTATCCGCTTCATCCCTGCCAATCATGGCGACACCCGCAGAGAAGGTTATGGCGCCCATCGGCTCGTCGGTCTCGCGCAAATTGAAAGGACGTTGCCCCAGATCTCGACGCGCCTTGTCAACGAGCGCCACGCCGTCCTCCAGGTCCAGATCGGGCAGGATGACCAGAAACTCCTCTCCGCCCCATCGACCGACCATATGTGGTGCGCAGCCCTCCGAAAGTGAGGCGGCGACCGTCTTGATGACGCGATCTCCAACAGCATGGCCATAACGATCGTTCACCGACTTGAACCGGTCGATGTCGCAGATCGCGACGAGATAGGGCCCTTCGGATGCGATCAAACGCTCCAATTCCATGTCGAGCGCTCTTCGGTTGTGAAGACCGGTCAACGCGTCTTTCGTCGCGTCGTGGCGAGCGACATCCAGCTCGCGCCGGAGCGCCTCGACTTCGCGAGCGGCTGCCGCGAGCTCGTTCTCGGCCCTCAAGGATCGCTCGATCATGCTCGCGACGATCGGCGCAAGATCCGATGTCTCCCCATCCAGCCTGTCGTAGCCCGCGCTCAATTCCCGGTTGAATTCCCCCGTCGCGGCGGCCGCGCTTTGCGCGATCTCGCCCAGGCGTATGGCATGATGCCGTGCCAGGTCCTGGCCCTTGTCGGCCTCGATGGCATTAGCCACCCCGACATGGCCCACGAACTGAATGAAAAGGTCATCCGCCTGCTGCTGACTCATGCGAACGCCGCCATCGATAATGGCGTTCATGGCTCGCACCAAGGCTGAATCCGTATCGGTCTTTAGCGCATAGCCCAATGCGTAATTTCTTGGTGTCGCTACGAGCCACTGTTGTTGAAGGAACGTCAACACATCCTTCGCGACGGCATATGTCTGCTTCTGCACCATTGTACTCCCCCAAGTACGTCATGATGGCGGCCCCTCTAAACTACCGGACAGGTGGCGGCAATGACCGTCGACGGCATTAATTGCATGCCTGCTTCCCGATGACGCGCCGTGATCCGTCGAGGGGACGCCCATCCAGTTTCGTCATTCCCGCCCTTGTTAAGCGGGAATGATGCAGGATGAAGGATTGCGCCTTTCTGCGTTGCGCGGAGGCAGGGATCAGAAGCCGGCTGGAAACTGGTGCCTGCCCTGTTCGTCCAGGCGTAGGATCACCTTACCCGCCACGGCGTTCAGGGGAAGGTCGCCATAGAGGTGCGGGAAGAGGGCGCCGCCGCGTGATTCCTCCCATTTGAGGGTGTCGCCGAAGGGAGCGAGATCGACCATGACCATCACCAGATGGTCCTGCCCGGCGAAATGTTTGGCGGCGGTTTCGGCGGCCTGCTGGCGGGTGGACATGTGGATATAGCCGTCCGCAAGGTCGACGGGCGCGCCCTTGAACGTGCCGTCGGCCTTGAGCTGGTCATACTGATCCTTCGTCAGGATCTTGTATGCGAAGAGGTCGGTCATTCCTCGGTCAGGTCCGGGTCGGTTTCGGGGCTGACCTGCGGGTCGACCTCGAGGCCGGCCGGGGTGCTGACCTCCGCCTCCTCATCGCTTTCCTCGATCTTCGCCGCGCTGACGACATGTTCGTTGTCGGACACGTTGAAAAGGCGAACGCCCGCCGAGCTGCGGCCGATGACGCGCAGGCTTTCCAGTCCCATGCGGATCAGCTTCGCCTGATCGGTGACAAGCATCAGGTGATCGCCGTGGCGCGCGGGGAAGCTGGCGACGACGGGACCGTTGCGACCGATATTGTCGATATTGGTGATGCCCTGCCCACCGCGTCCGGTTCGACGATAGTCATAGGCGGAGGACAGCTTGCCATAGCCGTTGGCGCAGACCGTAAGGATGAACTGTTCCTTCGCGGCGAGTTCAGCGAAGCGTTCCGCATCCATCTGCGGTTCGCCTTCCTTCTCCGGCTTCCAGGGGGCGAAGCGGAGATAATCGTCGCGCTCTTCCTGATCCTTGATGCCGGCGCGATGCAGAATGGAAAGCGAGATCACCTCGTCATCCTTCCTGAGCGTCATGCCGCGCACGCCTGTGGAGGTGCGGCTCTGGAATTCGCGCACGTCGGTCGCCTGGAAACGGATGGCCTTGCCCTGGCGGGTGGCGAGGAGGACGTCATCCTCTTCGGTCAGCAGGGCGACGCCGATCAGGCGGTCGTCGCTGTCATCGTCGAAGCGCATGGCGAGCTTGCCGTTGCTGGGCACGTTGGCGAAGGCGTCCATGCTGTTGCGGCGGACCGTGCCGTTCGCGGTGGCGAACATGACGTGCAGATCCTTCCAGCTTTCCTCATCCTCGGGCAGCGGCAGGACGGTCTGGATCGTCTCGCCGGGGCTGAGCGGCAGCAGGTTCACCATTGGACGGCCACGCGTGGCCGGGCCGCCTTCGGGCAAGCGCCAGACCTTGAGGCGATAGACCTTGCCGGCGGTGGAGAAGAAGAGGACCGGCGTGTGCGTGGAGGTCACGAACAGTTCGGTGATCGCGTCCTCATCCTTGGTCGCCATGCCGGAGCGGCCCTTGCCACCACGCGCCTGCGCGCGGAAGCTTTCGAGCGGGGTCCGCTTGATATAGCCCTGCACGGTGACGGTGACGACCATCTCCTCGCGCTCGATCAGGTCTTCATCCTCGATGCCGTCGGCGGCGGCGGTGATTTCCGACAGGCGCGGGGTGGCGAAGTCGCGTTCGATCGCCTCGAACTCCTCGCGCATGACGGCGTAGAGCTTCACCCGGTCACCCAATATAGCGAGATATTCCGCGATGGCGGCGGCGAGTTCGGCCAATTCATTGCCGATCTCGTCGCGTCCGAGCGCAGTCAGGCGATGCAGGCGCAGGTCGAGGATGGCGCGGACCTGGACGTCGCTGAGGCGGTAGGTGTCGCCCGATGCTTCGGTCTCGATCGCCTCGACCAGCTTGAGATAAGGCGCGATCTCCGCCACCGGCCATTCGCGGGCGAGCAGGGTCTCGCGGGCTTCCGCAGGGCTGGCCGAACCGCGGATGATGCGGACCACTTCATCGAGGTTCGTGACCGCGATGACCAGTCCCAGCAAGATATGGGCGCGGTCGCGGGCCTTGTTGAGTTCGTACTTGGTGCGGCGGGTGATGACTTCTTCGCGGAAGCGGATGAAGGCTTCTATGATGTCGCGAATGTTGAGCAGTTCCGGGCGGCCGCCGCGAATGGCGAGCATATTTGCCGGGAAGCTCGACTGGGCGGGGGTGTTGCGCCAGAGCTGGTTGAGCACGACTTCAGGCGTGGCGTCGCGCTTCAGGTCCATGACGATGCGGACGCCTTCGCGGTTCGATTCGTCGCGAATGTCGCTGATGCCTTCGATCCGCTTGTCCTTGGCGGCTTCGGCAATCTTTTCCACAAGACCGTTCTTGCCGACCTGATAGGGGATTGCGGTCAGGACGATCGACTGGCGATCGCCGCGTCCTTCCTCGATCTTGTAGCGCGAGCGCATCATGATCGAGCCGCGTCCGGTGTGATAGGCGCTGCGGGCGCCCGATTGGCCCAGGATCAGCGGGGCAGTCGGGAAATCAGGGCCGGGGACGATCTGGATCAGTTCGTCGATAGTGATGCCGGGATTGTCGATATAGGCCAAACAGGCGCGGATCACCTCGCCCAGATTGTGCGGCGGAATGTTGGTCGCCATGCCGACTGCGATGCCGCCCGCGCCGTTGACCAGCAAATTAGGGAAGCGCGCCGGCAGGACCTGCGGTTCGCTTTCCGAGGCGTCATAATTGGGCTGGAAATCGACGGTGTCCTTGTCGAGATCGTCGAGCAGGGCGTTCGTCACCTTGGCCAGGCGCGCTTCGGTATAACGCATGGCCGCTGGTGGATCTGGGTCCATGGAACCGAAGTTTCCCTGGCCGTCGATCAGCGGCACGCGCATCGACCAGTCCTGCGTCATGCGCGCCAGGGCGTCATAGATCGCGCTGTCGCCGTGGGGGTGATATTTACCGATCACGTCACCGACGATGCGCGCCGACTTGCGATAGGGCTTGTTGTAGGTGAAGCCCGATTCATGGGCCGAGAAGAGAATGCGGCGATGCACCGGCTTCAGACCGTCGCGCACGTCCGGCAGGGCGCGGGCGACGATCACCGACATGGCATAGTCGAGATAGCTTGCCTTCATCTCCTCCACGATGGAGATGGGGCTGATATCCGAGGGGTCGGCGAGGGCAGTCTCGTCGGTCAAAGCGATTCTCTTTTTGGATGGATGAATTGTGCTGCCGCATCACTAGCGGAGCGAAACAAATCTGTCACCCCTCGCGCGCGCACGCGCAATGGCATGAGATGCGTGCAGGGTGCGCCAGATCGTTTCCGGGGGGCTGACAGGCGGTTAACTGGTGCATATAGGTCGTTCAATGGTTATTCACGCGCCGACCCCTAATCGGCGTCAAACGAAAGCCGCCTGTCCCCCGGGCGCAGAGGAGAAGATGAACATGCGTTTTGTTACCCCCGTGGCGCTCGCGCTGACTCTTGCGCTGGCTGGCGGCGCCGTTTCGGCCCCGGCATTCGCGGCCAAGAAGGACGAGAAGAAGGGCGGCGCGCCCAAGCTGAACGTCTCGCCCGACGTGATCAAGGCCTTGCAGGCAGCGCAGCAGGCGGCCGGGAAGCAGGACTTCGCCGCCGCCAAGGCAGCGCTGGCCGACGCCGACAGCAAGGCGAAGTCGAACGACGACAAATATCAGATCGGCGCCGTCAAGCTGAACACCTCCATCGCCAGCAAGGATGCCGCGATGCAGGGCGAGGCGCTGACGCAGATGCTGGACAGCGGCCTTACGCCGCCGGAACAGGTGGGCCAGTTCAATGCGATTGCCGCCGATCAGGCGTTGCAGATGAAGAATTACGACCTTGCCATCACCCATGCGCGGGCCGCCTTGCAGGCCGGCTACAAGCCAGACGTGGTGAACGTCGCGTTGGCGCAGGCCTATTTCGGCAAGGCAGGCACCGCCAATTCCTCGGTCGAGCCGCAGCGCGGCCTCAACCAGCAGGGCCTCGCCGCGCTGAAGGCGGCAGCGGACGCCACCAAGGCCGCCGGTGGCCAGGTGCCGGCGCAATGGTATCAGATCGGGGTCAGCCGCGCTGCGAACGCGAAGCTGCCGGAAGTCACCGAATGGGCGAAGTCGGCCTATCAGGCGGCACCCAGCGGTGAGAATCTGCGCACGCTGATCCGCCTGTTCCAGCAGGCCAATCCCAACATTTCCAACCGCGAGAATCTGGACGTGATGCGTCTGATGGCGACGTCCGGCGGTCTGGTGGTCTCTCAGGACTATCTGGAATATGCGGAAATGGCGTCCAAGACCGGCATTTACGGCGAAGTGAAGACCGCCATCGATGCCGGCCGGAGCAAGGGTGTGCTGAGCGCCAGCCAGGGCGGCGACCTGTATCAGCCGGCCGTCGCCAAGATCGCGGGCGACAAGGGATCGCTGGGCAGTGCGGAAGCCGATGCGCGCAAGGCAGCGAACGGCAAGATCGCGGCAGCTACGGCCGACGCCTATCTGGGCTATGGCGACTATGCCAAGGCGGTGGCGATGTTCGAACTCGCCAAGCAGAAGGGCGGCGTCGACGCGGACGAGATCAACACGCGCATGGGCATTGCCAAGGCGCTGAGCGGCGACAATGCGTCGGCCAAGGCCGCTTTCCAGTCGGTGCAGGCCGGTTCGCGCAAGCAGATCGCCGATCTGTGGCTGGCCTATCTGGGTACCAAGGCCTGATCCTCGCCTGACAGAGGCGCACTGCCCGGCAGGTGGTGCGCCTTTTCGCCTTCGAACATCATGATCGTCTGGCCGAAGCCAGGCAACAAGGGGGATGGCTGCCATGGCCGTGACGAGACTTTCGATTCTGACCTGTGGGATGTTCACGGGAGCCGCCTTGCTGACGGCCACGCCTGTCATCGCGAAAAAGCCCAATGTCGGCCCGGCAATCGAGATGTCGGACAGTTTCCGCGCCGCCACCCAGGCAGCGGACAGTGCGATCAAGGCCGGTGATGTCTCCACTGCCCAGGCCCAGATTTCGGGCCTGATGCCGGTCAGCGACTTCGAAGCCTATGTCGCGGCCGGCCTGCGCTTCGAGCTTGCGGTGCTGAAGGTCGACCGGCAGGCGCAGCGCGTGGCGCTGAACGACATGTTCAAGACGTCCTCGGTGCCCAAGGGCGACATGCCGCGCCTGCGCTATGTTGCGGGCTACCTGTCCTATATCGTCGGCAATTATGACGATGCGACGGCGCAGCTCGATTACGCCAAGACGCTGGGTTACGATCCCATCGACGCCACCATGCTGCGTGCCGACATTGCGATCCGGCGCAACAGGGCGAAGGATGCGCGCGGCTTTGTGCAGCAGGCCCTGGCGCGGCAGCGGGCGGCGGGGCAGTCGATCCCGGCGGCCTGGTATGACAGGGCGATCTCCATGGCCTATCAGGCCGGGGACTGGGCCGAGGTGGGCGCATTGTATCGGGAGCGCCTGACCCATTATGATTCGGCGGGCGAGTGGCGGTCGGCCCTGGCCAATTACCTGACGGCGCCCGGCATGGATTCGCAGGTGCAACTCGACCTTTACCGTCTTCAGGCCGCCAATGGCGCCATGGCCAGCGAGCGCGATTACCAGGCCTATGCCCAACTGGCGGAAAAGACCGGCTATAGCGCGGAGACCAAGGCGATCATCGAGGCCGGTCGCTCGGCCGGCAAGCTGACTCCGACACAGGCGGTGACCGCGCAATTGCTGAAGGGCGCGACGCCCAAGGCGGCCAAGGAAATAGCCGGTCTGCCCGCTGCTGCGAAGAAGGCGGCAGCGGCGAAGGACGGGTCGGCGGCCATGGCGGTCGGCGACACCTATTTTTCGCTCGCGCAGTTTCCGCAGGCGGTGGAGCAATATCGGCTCGCCCTGAGCAAGGGGGGCGTTGATGCCGCAAAGGCGAATGCGCGGCTTGGCGTGGCGCTGGCAAGGTCGGGCGATCTGGCGGGCGCGAAGGCGGCGCTTGGTCAGGCGACGACGGGCAATTGGGCGAATGTCGCCGGCTTCTGGTCAGTCTGGGTCGATCAGCAGAGCAGGAAGACGGCAGCGAAGCCGATCGTCGTTCCGTCGGCGGGCTGAGGGAAAAATCGCGGCGAGGTCGGGGCTGGGGCCGGGAGCGCGCTGCGTCGGATGACGCAGGTCACGCGCTCTCGCTTCTGTAGCATCATCATGGGCGAAAGCCGGGTTCCCGCTTTCTCCCCCCAGCCAGTCAAACCGGAAGCGGTACGCCGGGCAGGTTCTTGGAGGTGCGGATGGTGAGCGACGTCTTCACGCTCACGACATTGGGCGCCGGCGTCAGTTTCGACGTCAGGAACTGCTGGAAACTTTGCAGATCCTTGGCCACCACCTTCAGGATGAAGTCGATTTCACCGTTGAGCATATAGCATTCGCGGACCTCGGGCAGGGTCGCGACATGATCCTCGAATGCCTTCAGGTCCGCTTCGGCCTGGCTCTTGAGGCTGACCATTGCGAAGACGGTGATGGTGTAGCCCAGCATCGACGGGTTCACCACGGCATGGTAGGAACTGATGGCGCCACTTTCCTCCAACGCCCGCACGCGACGGAGGCATGGGGGCGCCGTCAGGCCCACCTTGCGAGCCAGCTCCACATTGGTCATCCTGCCGTCGTCCTGCAGTTCGCCAAGGATCTGGAGATCGATGTCGTCAATATTGGGGCCGGCCATTATTCCGCTTATTTCCTTGCCTGTTAATATCGCGTTACCATAATAATATTTCAGGACAATGCAATTGTCCCACTATGCAACGTTCGCATAAGAACCCTTCCGCGGCCCTTCCCCTTTGCAGCGGGAAGCATTATTCCTGTGTAACGATACCCTCGGCGGAAGGTTTTTTCAGCGCTGCGCCGGGGCCGGAATTGGGGAATTTGGGTGCGCTTCAACGATCTCATGCAGACGGTTCTCGCCGCGGAAGGGCGTAGCGGCCTGGGGGCCGTGACGCTGTGGCGGCAATGCGTGGATCTGCTGGCGCAAAATGACCGGCATGACCGTTCGATCATGTCCGACACGGAGCGGGCGGCACTGCTGGAGCGGTTGACCGGACTGCTGCCGAAATTGTCGGAAACGCAGCGCATCGCGACCGTCGTGGAATTGGGCGGGCGGTTGCGGTCACCCGCCTTGGTGGAATTCTTCGCCAATGATCGCCCGGCGATTGCGGCAGCCGCCATGTCCCGCGCTCGCCTCCCCGATGCAGCCTGGGTGGAGATGTTGCCGCGCCTGACGCCTACGGCACGCGGCGTGCTGCGGTCGCGGCGCGACCTTGGATCGGCGACGGTGCAGGGACTTGAGGCTTTCGGCGCGACCGATCTGGTGTTGACCAGCCATGTCGCGGCGGAGCAGGACGACATGCTGCTGACCGAGGCGATGATCGTCCCTGCCGATCCGATAGAGGAGCAGCCACAGGCCGAGCCGGTCGAGGAGGCGGCGGAGGACCGCAGCCAGATCCGTAATCTGGTCGACCGCATCGCGCGCTTCACCAATGCACGGCGCACAGGTGATCTGGACGAAGCGCCGCAACGGGCCGCCATGACCGGGCCGCGCACCTTCGCCTTCGAAACGGATGCGTCCGGGTCGATCATGTGGGTCGATCAGGGACCGCGGGCGGCGCTGATCGGCCTTGCGCTCAATGAAACGGCGCTGGAAGGGGGCAGCGGGCCGGATGGCCATGTCGCAGGCGCCTTCATGCGGCGCAGCGGTTTTCAGAACGGCCGCTATACGATCGTGGGCGGCACGATGGCCGGTGAGTGGCGGCTGTCGGCCGCACCCTTTTTCGATCCGCGATCAGGGCGTTTCCAGGGCTATCGTGGACAGGCGAGGCGCCCCTATCTTCACGAAGTGGCCGCCGAACCGCGTGCAGAGGCGGTGTCGATCGCCGGCCTGTCCGCCGATTCGATCCGGCAACTGGTGCACGAACTGCGGACGCCGCTGAATGCCATATTGGGCTTTGCCGAGATCATCGAGCAGGAACTGTTCGGTCCGGCGGGTCCCGAATATCAGGATATGGCGGGCAAGATCGCGGTGGATGCGCGGCATCTGCTGACCGCCTTCGACGATCTGGACCTTGCGGCCCGCGTGTCGCGTGGCGAGGACGGCAATGGAGCGCCGCGCGCCGTTGATCCCGCGCTTCTGGTGACGCAGGTCTCGACGCGCTTTCGCGAACAGGGCGACGGTGCCCGGATTGACATCGCGATGGCACGGGGGCTGCCGATGGTGCGGATCGACCCGGTGCAGGGCGAGCGCATGATCCAGCATCTGATGCGCACGCTGATTTCCGTGGCGCCAGCCGGGGAAGCGCTGACCGGCACATGCTGGCATCAGCCAGGCGGCGCGGAAGGGCGCGTGGTACTGGCCATCGACAGGCCCTCCACGCTGGAGGGTATGGAGGAGGAGCGGTTGCTCGACCCCGGCTATATGCCGGATGGCAATTGGGCAGACGGGCCGTTGCTGGGCCTTGGTTTTTCGCTGCGCCTGATCCGCAGTCTGGCGACGGGATGCGGCGGCGCGCTGGACATCGAACCGGGCCGCTTCCTGCTCGCCGTGCCGGCCATGGCGGAAACAGAGGATGCCGTCGGCAGCGCCTGACGCGCGCCTGAGGGAAACCCTATCGCAACCAAATCCGGGTAGCGGTGGTGGCATGACCTCGCTTTCCCATGACGGCAATCTGCTCCGCGCGCCTGCGCCGGAAGACAGGATCACGCTCGATCCGGCTTTCGGCACGCGCTTCATGCTGTTCGTCGACACGGAGGAGGAGTTTGACTGGAACGCGCCCTTCCGCCGGACGGGGCATGGCGTGACGGCGTTGGAAGGGATGGAGCGCGGGCAGGCCTATTTTGCGGCGGCCGGGATCAAACCGATTTACGTGACCGACTATCCGGTGGTCGACAGCGATGCGGCGGCGGCAATGATGGGACGCTGGCTGGCCGATGGCGCGGCCGATGTGGGGGCGCATCTTCATCCCTGGGTCAATCCGCCGCACATCGAGGAGGTGACGGCGGCCAACAGCTATGTCGGCTTTCTGCCCGAGGCGGTGGAAAGGGCGAAGCTGGAAGCCTTGTGCTTGCGGCTCGCGGAGCGTTTCGGCGCAAGGCCGATCGTCTATCGAGCCGGCCGCTATGGCGTTGGCCTCCATAGCGCCCGCCTGCTGGAGCAGGCCGGGTTCCGGATCGACAGTTCGGTGCGCAGCCGGTTCGACTATAGCGGCCAATATGGGCCGGATTTCCAGGGGTTACCACAATATCCCTATTGGGCCGGGCCGGGCCGGAGCCTGGTCGAATTGCCGCTGTCCACCGCCTTTGCCGGCTTGCTGAGGCGCGGAGGCGAGCGGCTGTACCGACTGGCGCAAGGAGCCGGTCCGCTGTCCGGCGCCCTGGCGCGAACGGGAATGTTGAGCCGCATTCCGCTGACGCCTGAAGGCATCAGCGCGCAGGAGGCGATCGCCGCGATCGATGCCCTGATCGAAGAGGGTTCGCCAGTGCTGAATTTCAGTTTTCATTCCCCGACGCTGGAACCGGGGCACACGCCCTATGTCCGGAACGAGGGGGACAGGACGGCCTTTTATCGCTGGTGGGACGCGGTTCTGGATCACCTGGACCGTCGGAATGTTCGCCCCGCGACGCTGGATGCGTTTCTGAAGGCTGTTCCGGAGCGAGGACGGGCTTGCCAAGTCGCCTGATGCTGCCTATCCGGGCAACAAGGTGGGGCCTGTAGCTCAATGGTTAGAGCTGGCCGCTCATAACGGCTAGGTTGCGGGTTCGAGTCCTGCCGGGCCCACCAACACTCGATTTCTTGAACATCATGTGATATCATAAATCCCTATAAATCAGGGATTTGTGAGCCGTTCTTCATCCATAATGTCTCAGGATGTCTCGGGGTATCTCACGAATCGTGGGGTATCGGTGGGGGTATCGAAACCACTTTTGGGGGTATCGATGACTCTTACATTCGTTGAAGTGAAAAACGCCGCCACCACCGGGCGGAACTACAAGATGACCGACTCTGCCGGTCTCTATCTCTACGTGACCAAAGCCGGCGCAAAATCCTGGCGATTCAAATATCGCTTCGCCGAGCGGGAGAAGCTGTTGACCTTCGGACTGTTCCCCGAGGTCGGGCTCGTCGAAGCACGGGAAAGGCAGAAAGAGGCGCGGGAACTTATCCGTCAGGGCATCGACCCCGGCGTGGAGTTCGAACGACGCAAGGCCCAGACCGTCGTCGAGGCTGATGCTACTTTCCGCACCAAGGCGGAAGAATGGCTCGGGGACAATACGCCCTGGTGGTCTGCCGCCAATGCCTTCAGGGTTCGGTCGAGGTTGGAAAAGGATATCTATCCAGAGTTTGGTAAGCTGCCAGTCAGCCAGGTCACCAGCGAAATGGTATTGATCGCACTCCGAAAAATCGAACGTCGGGGCGCGATCGAAACCGCGAAGCGGGTCCGCGGTTATATACTGGGCGTTCTCAAGCGCGCTCGCGGTGAGGGGCTTGTGACCACTGAAACGATTGTCAGCGTGGAGATCGTCGCGGATGCGCTGAAACGCTCGCCTCCGGGGATCAAGCAACCGGCGCTCACGCGCGTGTCCCAGCTTATCGAATTTCAGAGACGGGTCGATCTCTCTACCGGTGGCCCGTTGAGCAAGCTGGCTTCCCGGCTGCTCGCTTTGACCGCCGTCCGCGTTGGTGTCCTTCGAACCGCGTTGTGGGACGAGTTTGAAGGCATTGACTGGGAAGATCCCGACAAGCCTGCGCCGGGGGCGATCTGGCGGATACCGGCCGAGCGGATGAAGTTGGCCGTCGAGGACAAGAGCAATACTGCTTTCGGACACGACGTTCCTCTTTCCTGGCAGGCTGTCGAAACGCTACGTGCCATACGGGTGCTCACCGGAAAGTTCAGCCTCGTCTTCCCGAGTGGCCGGTCCTGGCGTTTGCCGATGAGCGACGCGGCTGTCAGCACTTTGTACAAGCGGATCGGGGATGGTGCCTATAAGGGCAAGATGGTGCCGCACGGTTGGCGTTCGGCATTCTCTACGGTGATGAACGAGCGGGCTGCGGAACTCGAGCGTGACGGCGATCGCATGATCATCGATCTTGTTCTGTCGCATGTGCCCAAGGGCGTATCGGCGTCGGAATGGGCCTATAACCGCGCACGCTATTTTAAGCCTCGTCGGGAGATGCTGCAAGCTTGGGCCGATCTGATCGGCGACGGGCTGGAAAACCCGTTCGCCTTGGTGAACGTGAAAATGGCCAAAGGAAGGGTTCTCTCACGCTGGGAAAGCGCGCCGACTGGGCCAAACGTCATCCAGTTCAGGCCGGCCCGGCGTTAGGCCAGTCGGTTTTGTCCATTAAGTCCAAGCGGTGATTTGCCATAGAAAGGCGTTGCGTTTGTGGGAATCCATTTCCCACAAACGTTATGTCGCGAGCGGTAATGCACAGCCCGAAAGCCTCGAAAACTGATCGGCAACCTTCCTGGCCGCTAAAGCATCGACACCCATCTCGGTGAGAAACTCCCTTTGAATGCCAGGAGGGACCTCGGAGAAGAAAGAAAAGACGAGAGCGTTGAAGGTATTCGCGCTTTCCACATCGGTGAGAAGTTTGGCCAACTCATGCGCAGAAAGATCCGTCCCGTATGGAGCGTTAATTGTTGTCAGAACCTGTGTAGCTACGCTGCTCATCCAACGACCTGTCGCGACTTATAATGATCTGAAATCACAAGATTTATGACCTAGATCACTAGCCCGCAGTGAGCGCAAACGACAAATGCCCGCCCTAGGTTTGCGCGATCTGGCTAGCTGACGGATTTTTCATCTAATAGCGGCCTGACCGATTCCATGGGCAACAGCAGAACCAGTTCGCCTAAAGGCGAAGCTATGAAACCATGCCGAGCGTAGAATGCGGCAGCCTTTTCATCG